>Ga0153917_1000327_pt1 | contig 35673 bp, 35 predicted proteins | sample TSFL001MetaG_FD_104695 | JGI IMG/M metagenome (GOLD analysis project Ga0153917, IMG submission 104695) | Attine ant fungus gardens microbial communities from Florida, USA - TSFL001 MetaG | ecosystem: Host-associated > Fungi > Mycelium > Unclassified | place: USA: Florida, Paynes Creek Historic... | reverse complement strand
TACCAACGTGCCCCGAAGGGCACGGTTAAGCTTGTACTCTTACGCAGCTGGCTGTGCAGCTGGTTTAGCAGCTTCGTGTTTTACTGCTTTTTTGTGATGCTTTTTAGCAGCCTGAGCTTTCTGCTCTACAGCCGGTTTAGCGGCTTTTTTGTGGTGCTTTTTAGCAGCCTGAGCTTTCTGCTCTACCGCTGGTTTAGCGGCTTTTTTGTGATGCTTTTTAGCAGCCTGAGCTTTCTGCTCTACAGCTGGTTTAGCGGCTTTTTTGTGGTGTTTTTTAGCAGCCTGCGCTTTCTGTTCAGTTGGCGCTGCGGTTGCTGGAGCTGCTGCTTCTTTTTTCACAGCGGCTTTATGATGTTTCTTGTGGTGAACCGCTTTAGCTGGCGCTGCGGTGGTAGTTGCAGCCGGAGCAGCAGCTGGTGCAGGAGTTGCAGTAGTTTCAGCAGCAAATGCAGCAGAAGACAGACCCATAGCAGCGGCAACAACCAGAGCTAATACTTTATTCATTCTCATACCCTCGAATTTGGTTTTTCATTTAACCCCACTGCGGGGCCGTTGAAAGAACTATATCCCTGTAAACCCGAGGTTTCCGTGAGTGATTGGTATCGGCGTGTAACGTAATGTACAACGGCAGGTACAAGGTGTACGAACAAGGCAGCGCGCGCCTGTTCGTACACCCCGAGGCTTATTTCTTCAGTGCGGCAAGAATGGCCGCAGGTGGTTGGCTGCCTATAATTGAACGTGATTCAGGTTCGATCACCACCATGATTGGCGTGATACGGATACCCAGCCTTTCGGCCAGCGCTGATTGCCGCTCGACCAGCGCAGAACAGGCCGGAGTCGCGTCGTTATCGGGTAAAAAACCGGTCATCGCTTTTTGCAGACTTTTCACCTTATCGGCGGAACACCAGACGCGCCCCATATCTTCAATCACAGAATCACGAATAGAGTCGGGGGCGACGGTCACAAATGACATCGTCAAACCGGCATCCGTATATTGCTTAACGTTTTTCACCACATTGCTACAGTAGACGCACTGGTTATCAATAAACACCAGCAGCTTGTACTTTTCGGCGGGAGCCTGAAACGTGATGGGCTGGAGGTCAGTCAGAGAGTGTGTAATATCGTCGTACGCTTCTTTTGGCGTGTTATCCGTGGCGGCGAAGGTACTCAGACTCGTCGCACACAGCATGGCTAAGGCCATCGTTTTCATTTTGCCTTTCATCATTCATCCCTTTATTTATTTTTTATGCCTGGCCTGATAACGGTTTATTTCTGAGCCAGAAAAAGAATTATGGCATTAAGTGCAAGCGTCAGGATATGCACAAAATCATATTCTTAGTGCGTAAAGGGGAGGGGGATTGCCGGAGCGAACTCCGGCAGAATGCATTACAGATAACGCGCGGTCAGGTGTTCGCGGAAATAACGGATATTCAGATCTTCCCCGGTCGCCTGGGTAATTAACTGCGAGGTGCTAAAGCGGCTGCCATGCTGCCAGATATTCTGGCGCAGCCAGTCAAACAGGGCAGAAAAATCACCGTCTGCAACAGAGGCCTGAAGCCCTGGCAGCGCGGTTTTCGCGGCGTGGAAGAGCTGTGCGGCGTACATTGCCCCGAGGGTGTAAGACGGGAAGTAACCAAAGCCACCGTCGGTCCAGTGGATGTCCTGCATACAGCCATTGCGGTAGTTGTCTTTGGTGGACAACCCAAGCCAGGCCTGCATTTTCTCATCCCACAGGGCCGGGATATCATCAACTTCAATCTCACCATTAATCAGTGCGCGTTCAATCTCATAGCGCAGCACAACATGCACCGGATAACTCACTTCATCGGCATCGACACGAATGTAGCCCGGCTTCACGCGCTGGTTCCAGGCAATAAAGTTCTCTTCGCTAAAGGCGGCCTGGCTGCCAAAACGGGCATGTACGGCAGGGAGTAGATGTTTCAGAAACGCGTTACTGCGTCCAAGTTGCATTTCAAAGAACAGGCTCTGGGATTCGTGGATTGCCGTGGAGCGAGCTTGCGCGACGGGTTGACCCGCCCAGGCACGCGGCAGGTTTTGCTCATAGCGGGCATGACCGGTTTCGTGAACCACGCCAAACAGCGCGCTCAGCAGTTCGTCTTCGTCATAGCGAGTGGTGATACGCACATCTTCTGGCACGCCGCCGCAGAACGGATGCGCGCTAACGTCCAGACGACCAGCGTTAAAATCGAAGCCGAGCATTTTCATGGCTTCCAGACCCAGCTCCCGCTGATCGGCGGTCGCGAAGGGGCCTTGCGGCGGGACAAACGACTGTTGGGACTGTTTTTCCACCACCTTCGCCAGCAGGTCTGGCAGCCAGGATTTCATGTCAGCAAACAGCACGTCCAGACGGGCGCTGGTCATATCCGGTTCAAAAATATCCAGCAGGGCATCGTAAGGTGAGCAGCCTTTTGCCTCTGCACGCAGGCGGGCTTCTTCCCGGCTCAGCCTGACCACGTCCTTCAGGTTTGCAGAAAAACCCTGCCAGTCATTTGCCGGACGTTGCGAACGCCAGGCGTGCTCACATTTGCTACCCGCCAGAGACTTCGCTTCCACCAGCGATTCCGGCAGCAGGGACGCCTGCTGATAGTGGCGCGTCATTTCACGCAGGTTTGCCTGTTCTACGTCATTCAAATCTTCGCTTTGCGCTGCGACCAGCCAGTCGCCCACTTTCTTGTCTGTCAGGATCTGGTGCTGCAAGACGCTCATTTCAGCCAGGGCTTCACCCCGGGCAGCGCTGCCGCCTGGCGGCATCATGGTAAACATATCCCAGCTGGCGATGGAGGAGAGATGTGAGAAGCGGGAGAGACGCTGGAAGGTGCGGGTGAGTTCCTGATAAGCAACATTTTTTTGCATAGTTATTGTTCTCGTTCGGTTGGATGTGTCCTGGGAGTTTAACGCGATTTTTAGAGGATTAATGCATTTTTGATACGAGGGGCGTGAAGCCCCTCGTCAGTTCAGTCGTAAAGCCATTTGCCTGCTTTTGCGGACTCTGCAAACATTCTTACGGTCAACGGGATGCGCGTTGCTTCTACTTCTTCCCGCTTCAACTTGAACCAGCGCTTTAATAAAGGTGTATTCTGCCAGGGGAAATAACGAGACCAATTCACACCAGACAAATCCACATTAAACTCTTTCTCATACCGGTTTAATGCATCCTCGAAGTCATCACCTGGAGAGCCAAATAAATCAGAATCTAGTTCCAGAGGAACTTCTTTCCAGTCGTTATCCAGATAGCCTGGAATTTCTTCGCGAAACATTACTAATACGTCATCTATGATGGTCATTAGAAAGATGTCCACTGTATGCGATCTTTTGGTCGTGTGATCAAATTGTATTTTTCTTGCGTTCGTGTTGAAACTCGACGAAGAGTCAGTGCAAGTGTGGCCCATCCCAGCCAGGGGATGTAGCGGCCAATGACTGCTGCAAGTTTGTTGGTTGGCTGCATCCTGATCCCGACTGGAGTTGTAACTTTAATCCCGAAGGGGAGACGTGCGTCGCGTAAAATTATCCGAGCGTACTTTGAAACAACACTTGTCCCCAGGGTCGCTCCTTCAGGTTTTGCCCGAGTACCTAGCCACGGTTGCCCACCCAAAATTGCCGTACCTGAAACGGCATCTATCCCTAATTCCATACAGAATTCCTCCAGAAAAATGATCTCGAGTAACTCACCCGGAGTGACGTTTGAATGGCCTCTGTAGAAGTAGGTTTCGTTAATTTCTTCGGTCGTATCCATACCAATACCCCAGTTAAGCCGTCGCCCGGAGCGGCCATGGCAGGTGATACAGAAACTATCCGCACGCCTTCCAGAAGAATATTGAAGTATTCAGCTTCCAGACCAGCATCATTAATCTTGTAGAACTTGAGCTCGGCTTTTTGCAGAGCCTGACCAGTGGCGACGGCTTTATAGAGATAGGGTGATGAGTAATCGAACTCCTTTACGATCATCATCGGAGAGTGGATACGTTTACCAGTAGGTTTACCTGTCAGGTTATCGGTTGGCGTCGAAAGATTGTGGTGAAATCCTTTGAACTCAATGCTGTATTCCCTGTGCTGCACATCACAGCCGCCCTTGATAAGCGCACCGCCATCATCGTACAGCCACATATTGCCTGGAATAGCCATTTCAAAATTCTTCTTTATGCCATTAAAGAAGATAAGATTAAGGAAAGAGGATATGAAGGGTATATGCACGGAATGGCTATAATGCGTTGATTATACTTAACGTTGAATTAAGTGAAATTTATCTGAAAAAGATAAACCCCGCATAATCGGTTATACGGGGTCATTGAGGAAAATTACTTCAAACGCCGATGAAGGCTACTCCCTACCAGCAACGCCATACACAGCATCAGCGCAATAAACCCGCCCACGCCGTTCCAGCCGTAGTTATGCCAGAACACACCGCCGAGCGTCCCGGCGATACTGGATCCCAGATAATAGCTGAACAAGTACAGCGAAGAGGCCTGGCCTTTGGCGCGACGAGCGCGTGGGCCAATCCAGCTGCTGGCAACCGAATGCGCGGCGAAAAAGCCTGCGGAGAAGAGCAACATCCCGGCGAAAATCAGCCACAGCGAAGAGAACAGCGTCATCAGCAGCCCAAGCAGCATCACGCCTGTTGAGACCAGCATGACCGGGCCACGGCCAAAGCGTGCAGTCATCGCCCCGGCTTTCGGTGAGCTCCAGGTACCGGTGAGATAGGCAACAGAGAGCAGGCCGACCACCGCCTGGCTAAGATGCCACGGAGAGAGCATCAGCCGATAACCAATGTAGTTGAACAGGGTCACGAACGAACCCATCAACAAAAAACCGGTCAGGAACAGCCGCGGCAGCCCTTTATCGCGCCAGTGCAGACGGAAGTTGATAAACAGCGTTTTCGGGCGCAGGGATGTCGGGCGGAAATGGCGTGATTCCGGCAGAATTTTCCAGAACATCAGCGCAGAGGCCAGGGCAAAGCAGCCAATGACCGCCAGCGCAATACGCCAGTTAAAGATGTCCGTGAACACCCCGCTCAGCAGGCGTCCGCTCATTCCCCCGATCGAGTTCCCGCTGATATACAGCCCCATTGAGAAGGCGACAAAACTGGGGTGGATCTCTTCGCTAAGGTAGGTCATCCCGACCGCGGCGACTCCGCTAAGGGATAAACCAATCAGGGCGCGCATCACCAGGATGCCGTGCCAGCTTGTCATCATCGTTGAGAGCAGCGTACAGACGGAGGCCAGCATTAATGCCGTTACCATGACCTGCTTGCGGCCAATGGCATCTGAAAGTGGCCCGGTAAACAACAAACCGATCGCCAGCATTCCGGTAGAAATAGAGAGTGAAATACTGCTGCTGGCAGGGGATACGCCAAATTCATGGGACAAGACCGGCAGAATAGGCTGAACGCAATACAGCAGGGCAAAGGTTGCCAGGCCTGCTGAGAAAAGCGCCAGCGTGACGCGCATAAATTGAGGGGTACCACGTTTAATGAACTGAACCGGCTGTGATGCTGGGGGTAAATCATCGATGTCACTTGCCGGCGCGATATCAATGGTTGTTGTACGACTCACACAGTTTCCTTGCTTAAACATCCCCGTGATTGGCTGGTGACGGGTATGACCACATGTTCAGGGTAGGAAAATGTAAATATTCTGTCTAATATATTAATAATCTCAAATGATACTTTAAAGATATGAATATCGAACTGCGTCACCTGCGCTACTTTATTGCGGTGGCCGAAGAGCTGCATTTTGGTCGTGCAGCCGCCCGCCTGAACATCTCTCAGCCACCGTTAAGCCAGCAAATTCAGATCCTGGAGCAGCAGGTGGGGGCACGTTTACTGGCACGGACTAACCGCAGCGTGAGCCTGACGGCGGCGGGGAAACAGTTTCTTGTCGACAGCCGCCAAATCTTGGGCATGGTCGATGACGCTGCCGCCAGAGCGGAGCGGCTCTACCTGGGGGAGGCCGGTGAACTGCGTATCGGTTTTACCTCATCGGCCCCTTTTATCAGCGCGGTATCGGCTACGCTGTCGTCGTTTCGCCGTCATTTCCCGGATGTCCATCTCCAGACCCGTGAAATCAATACCCGCGAACAAATCGCCCCGCTAAATGAAGGCTCGCTCGATCTGGGCCTGATGCGAAATACCCAGTTGCCGGACTCGCTTGAGTGGCAGGTTATCCTGCGCGAGCCGTTGATGGCGATGATCCCGCATGACCATCCGCTGGCCTCACGCCCCACGGTTTCGCTAGCGGAACTGGCAAAAGAGCCGTTCGTCTTTTTCGACCCGCAGGTGGGCACCGGGCTGTATGACGACATCCTGGGGCTGATGCGTCGTTACGGTCTTACTCCGACAATGACGCAAGAAGTGGGCGAGGCAATGACCATTATTGGCCTGGTGGCCGCCGGGCTTGGCGTTTCAATCCTTCCGGCCTCATTTAAGCGGGTACAGCTGCGTGAAATGCGCTGGGTGGCCATTGAGGAAAAAGATGCCATTTCTGAGATGTGGCTGGTATGGTCGAAACACCGGGAACTCAGTCATGCGGCACAGCGTTTCAAAACGCAGCTGATGACGGCGTCGCGGGGGCGAAATGTATAGGGAAAGTGGGCAAAAATGTGCAGTAAATCACATGGCTAAGTAAATATTTGACGAGCACCATTGAAGTGCTTCACCATAGCCCACAGTTTATTTCGAAGCTCGAAAATAAGGGAGTACGAGGTGGTTGCTGATAGTCAGCCAGGGCATATTGATCAGATTAAGCAGACCAACGCTGGCGCGGTTTATCGCCTGATTGATCAGCTTGGTCCGGTTTCGCGTATCGATCTCTCGCGCCTGGCACAACTGGCACCTGCCAGTATTACCAAAATTGTTCGTGAAATGCTGGAAGCACACCTGGTTCAGGAGACCGAAATTCAGGAGCCGGGTAGCCGTGGCCGCCCTGCGGTAGGGCTGGTGGTGGAAACTGAGGCGTGGCACTACCTGTCGCTGCGAATCAGCCGCGGTGAAATTTTCCTCGCTCTGCGCGATCTGAGCAGCAAGCTGGTGGTTGAAGACCGTCTGGAGTTGCCGCTCGATATCGATCAGTCCCTCCTGGACGCTATTCTCACGCATATTGATCAGTTCTTTATTCGCCATCAGCAGCGTCTTGAGCGTCTGACGGCGATTGCCATTACCATGCCAGGTATTATCGATACGGAAAACGGCATTGTGCACCGGATGCCGTTTTACGATGGTGTCAAAGAGATGCCGCTTGGCGAAGTGCTGGAAAACCACACCGGCGTGCCGGTCTACATTCAGCATGATATCAGTGCCTGGACGATGGCAGAGGCGTTGTTTGGTGCATCCCGCGGCGCACGCGATGTTATTCAGGTGGTTATCGATCATAACGTGGGTGCCGGGGTTATCACCGACGGCCGCCTGCTTCATGCCGGAAGCAGCAGCCTGGTGGAAATTGGCCATACCCAGGTCGACCCCTATGGTAAGCGCTGCTACTGCGGTAACCACGGGTGCCTGGAAACCATCGCCAGCGTTGAAAGCGTGCTGGAGCTGGCGCAGGTGCGGCTGAGCCAGTCGATGAGTTCGACGCTGCATGGTCAGCCGTTAACGGTGGATGCCCTGTGTGCGGCGGCGAGGCAGGGCGATCTGCTGGCCAAAGATATCATCACCGGTGTCGGCAATAACGTCGGCCGTATTCTCGCCATCATGGTGAATTTGTTTAATCCGCAAAAGATATTGATTGGCTCACCGCTCAGCCAGGCGGCGGAAATCCTGTTTCCGGCTATCTCCGATTGCATTCGTCAGCAGTCGCTCCCGGCGTACAGTAAGAATATCGTGGTTGAAAGCACCCAGTTCTCTAATCAGGGAACCATGGCCGGTGCGGCGCTGGTAAAAGATGCCATGTACAACGGTTCGTTACTGATTCGCCTGCTCCAGGGCTAACTCATTTCCACAGATGTAAGAAAAATTGCGCTATCTCAAGCCGGGTAGCGTATGCATCCTGTAGACTTCCCCCCACTGAATTATTTACCTGGTTTATATTTTCGAAGCATCACCAAGAGGTGGGATGAGTCATGCTTAAGCGTTTCTTTGTAACGGGTACTGATACCTCTGTCGGAAAGACCGTTGTGTCCCGCGCTTTGCTGCAAGCCCTGGCGGCAAACGGTAAACGTGTTGCAGGGTACAAACCGGTCGCAAAAGGCAGTAAAGAGACGCCTGAAGGACTGCGTAATAAAGATGCGCTGGTCCTGCAAAGTGTCTCAACGCTGGAATTGCCGTACCACGCCGTAAATCCTATCGCGTTAAGTGAAGATGAGAGCAGCGTGGCGCACAGCGGCCTTATCAATTACACCCTGTTGTCAGACGGCCTGGCAAACCTGAGCGAAAAGGTTGACCACGTTGTTGTCGAGGGGACGGGCGGCTGGCGCAGCCTGATGAACGATTTGCGTCCGCTGTCAGAATGGGTTGTTCAGGAACAACTGCCGGTCATTATGGTGGTGGGCATTCAGGAAGGGTGCATCAACCATGCGTTGTTAACAGCGCAGGCGATTGCCAATGACGGCCTGCCATTAGTGGGGTGGGTGGCAAACCGCATCAACCCGGGTCTGGCGCATTACGCTGAAATTATCGATGTGCTGAGCAAAAAACTGCCGGGGCCATTAGTTGGCGAGCTGCCTTATCTGCCCCGTGCCGAACAGCGCGAGCTATCGCAGTATATCAATCTCTCCGCGCTCGGTAGCGTGTTGTCCGTAGATAGAGTCGTGGCGTAACGTTCTCGACAGCACCGAGGCAATTACACACGCAACCAGTAAACCGGGCAGCAGTGAATACTGCCCGGTCATTTCACAGACCATCAGGGCCGACATGATCGGCGCATGTGTGGTGGCCGCCAGCAGCGTTGCCATTCCCGCTAACCCCAGCAAAATCGCGGTTTCCGAACCAGGGAACCACAGCGCGAAGATCTGCGCAAACAGCATTCCTGTCGCCATACCGACGAACAGCGTCGGGGTGAACACCCCACCTGGCGCACCCGAACCGCTGCTTGCCAGCACCGCCAGCAATTTACAGATAAAGACCCCGGCAATCACCGTCAGCAACGGCGGGGAGAGCAGAAACGCCTGTACCACGCTGTAGCCATTGCCCCAGACTTTTGGCGTCAGGAGAGACAACAGCCCGACAATCAGGCCGCCAAGCGCAAGCTGGAACGGCGGTGAGAGCTTGAGCCGCAGAAAAAGAGCGTGGCTGGCGTCCATCAGCCACATCAGCAACGGGCCACACACACCGGCCAGCAGCCCCATCCCCAGCATGAGCGCATAATCAACGGCGGTCAGGGTGTCGCTAAGATGCACCTCATAGAGCGTGCTGGCGCCCGGACTGAGCAGGCGTGTGGTGAGCAACGCCACCACGGCCGCAATCACCACCGGGCCAAGAGAGGCCAGCATCAGCGTGCCAAACAAAATCTCGGCGATGAACAGGCTTCCGGCCAGTGGCGCGTGGTAGGCGCTGGCCATCCCGGCGGCGGCACCGCAGGCAATCCACAATTTCCATTCTGATTTCGGGGTGAAGCGTTGGGCAAAAAACGATGCGGCAAGCGCCGCGAGCAGGATCATCGCACCTTCACGGCCGATGGCGCTGCCGCTGGATACCACCAGCAATGATGCCAGCGATTTAACAAGGCTGGCGCCGTAGTCGAACTGCCCGTCACCCGTTTCGAGGGCTTCCATGTAATCGGTAGGCGCCTGAGGACGTTGCGCGGTCAACCGTTGCCATCCCCAAAGCAGTAATCCTGCCGCCAGCCCACCCAGTGCCGGCGTGAGCGCCCGTCGCCAGGGAGAAAGCGCACCCGCAGCATTCACCAGGCTGCCGCTCTGGTTACCCAGAAACAGCCATTCGAGCAGGAACATCGCGTGGCGAAAAACGGCCACGGCCAGCGCGGCCAGCACGCCTGTCAGGGTGGCAATCAGGAGCCGGCGAAACATGGCGCGAATGTCGGGATAAGTATGAAGACGTTGCATGGGGCACGCGTAAACGGGAAAGATACAATATTGTGATGGGAAATCGCGAGGTTAGCAAAAGGTATGCGTGCGAAAAAAAGCCGGGCATTGCCCGGCCCGGTATTAGCTCTCGCTAGAAATATTCAGCGCCCGACGTGTGCGGCCTGAGCTCAGATATTCCGCAATGTAATCCTGAGAAATTTCGCCGTTATAGCGCCCATCTTCGTCGACAATCGGCATCCAGCTGGCGTTACTCTCGTACAGACGTGACAGCACCACGCGCAGGTTATCTTCGGCTTTGCCGGTCATGCGGAACGGGTGCAGGATATCCTTGCACGTTCCGCTGGCGTTCCGCGCTTCACGGCGCTTCACAAAGCCCAGCGGTTTACCCTGGTCATCCACCACGGTGATGGCGCGGATATCATTATCATCCATTGTGGCAAAGGCCTCTGGCAGTGGTGTTGCTTCACGCGCCGTGATGGTGGGCTGCTGATCGGTCACATCACCGGCAGAAACCAGCAGCAGGCGCTTCAGGGTTCTGTCCTGCCCGACAAACGAGCCGACAAACTCATTCGCCGGTTTCGCCAGCAGCTCGTCCGGGCTGGCGCACTGAACAATCCGCCCCTGGCGGAAGACGGCGATCCGATCGCCAAGCTTTAGCGCTTCATCGATATCATGGCTCACCAGCATGACCGTCTTTTTCAGCTTACGCTGCATCTCCAGAAACTGATTCTGGATCACCTCACGGTTAATCGGGTCGACGGCGCCGAACGGTTCATCCATCAGTAGCACCGGCGGATCTGCCGCCAGAGCGCGTATCACGCCGATACGCTGCTGTTGCCCGCCGGACATTTCACGGGGATAGCGGTTCAGGAACTTATGCGGATCCATTGCCACCATGTCCATCAGTTCTTGCGCGCGGGTTTTGCAGCGGGCTTTGTCCCAGCCCAACATGCGCGGCACCACGGTAATGTTCTCTTCAATGGTCATATTCGGGAACAGACCGATCTGCTGGATGACGTAACCAATGTTGCGGCGCAGGGTGACGGTATCCATCCCACTGGTGTCTTCGCCGTTGATGAGGATCGTCCCGCTGCTCGGGGCGATCAGGCGGTTAATCATCTTCAGGGTTGTAGTTTTCCCGCACCCGGAAGGGCCAAGCAGGACGCACATTTCACCTTCGGGGACGTTCAGGTTGACGTTGTCGACAGCCTTCACGGTCTGCCCTTGTTTCTGTGAAAAGTGTTTGCTGAGGTTTTCCAGTTTTATCATTATCGAATCCCCTTCGGAGTCAGCACGACCTGGAGGCGATGCAGCAACCAGTCGAGCACAATGGCTAAAAGACAAATCATCAGTGCGCCCGCAATCAACATTCGGATATCGCTGCCACCAATGCCGTTAAGCAGCAGCAGGCCCAGCCCGCCCGCGCCGATGACGGCGGCAATCGCCATGACCCCAATGTTCATCACCACGGCGGTGCGGATCCCGCCGAAAATCACCGGCAGCGCCATCGGAATTTCGACCCAGCGCAGGCGCTGCCAGAAGGTCATACCGATGCCGCGTCCTGCTTCCCGCAAGCCCGGCGGCAGGCTGTCGAGTGCGGTATGGGTGTTACGCACAATCGGCAGTAACGAGTAGAGGAACACTGCCGTAATGGCAGGCAGGGCACCAATACCCTGACCGATCAGCGAAAAGAGCGGGATCATCAGGCCGAACAGGGCAATAGACGGAATGGTCAGCACAAGTGTGGCAACACCGAGCACGGGCGTGGCCAGCCATTTATGGCGGACAATCAAAATACCCAGCGGCACGCCCGTGATGATGGCTAAGCCAACGGCGAGCGCCACCAGCCACAGGTGCTGTAGCGTCAGGGTTAACAGGTAGCTCCAGTTATCAAGGATGTAATGAACGGTATCCATAGCGCCTCCTACAGCATCTGTTTGCTACGCAGGAAATCACGGGCGACCTGCTGCGGTGACTGATGATCGATATCCACTTTTTTATTCAGTTCGGTGATAACGTCGTTGTTGAGCTGGCCTGAAAGGGTATCCAGTGCCTCTTCCAGCCCGGGATTGGCCTCCAGCGTGTCTTTGCGTACCACCGGGGTGACTGCGTAGCTCGGGAAGAAGCCTTTATCGTCTTCCAGTACCTTCAGGTCAAAACCCTTCACGCGCCCGTCGGTGGTGTAAATCAGCCCGGCATCGACAAAGCCATCGCGAACGGCGTTATAAACCAACCCCGGGTCCATCTGGCGGATTTGCGGGCGATCCAGCGGCATGTTGTACGCCGCCTGGAGGGGTTTCATCCCATCGCTGCGCCCGGCAAATTCCAGGTCTAAACCCAGCAGCCAGTTGTTGTCCGGATCGGTTTTGCGGATCTGTTCAATCTTCGCCACCAGCTCCGACAAGGTATTGATGTGCTCGGCCTCGGCACGCTTGCGTTGCATGGCGAAGGCATAGGTGTTGTTCATATTCGCCGGTTTGAGCCAGACCAGACCGTGCTTCGCATCCAGGCGTTTTACCGTCTCGTAAGACTCCTGCGGCGACATGCGTTTGTTGATGTGGTTAAAGATGATGAGGGACGTACCGGTGTACTCCCAGGTCATATCAATCTGTTTATTGATCATTGCATTACGGGAAATTACCGTCGCAATATTGGTTTGCGGCTGCACCTGAAAACCTTTCTTTTGCAGGTATTGCACCGTCATGGCCGACAAAATGTGCTGCTCGGTAAAACTCTTGGTCGCCAGAATCAGCGGGGCGGCGAACGTCTGGCTGGAGAACAGCGCCGCAGCACAGAGGGCCGTGAGGCCGGAAAACAGTCTCATAAAAGCTCCTTGTTATTGTTATTGAGCGAGATGCGGGCTCATCACGCGGCCCAGCGCGGCCAGTAAGGTATCCAGAATCAGGGCGAAGAGTGCGGTCGCCACCGCGCCCAGGATCAGCGTCGGGAAGTCGTTAAGGTAGATGCCGGGGAAGATCAGCTCGCCGTAGCTACTGGCACCAATCAGGAAGGCCAGTGGTGCCGTACCGACGTTGATCGCTGTGGCAATACGAATACCGGAGAGCATCACCGGCCAGGCGTTAGGGATCTCAACCTGAAGCAGGCGCTGCCACCGGGTCATCCCGATGCCGTTAGCGGCTTCCAGCAAGGACGCCGGCACCGAGCACAATCCGGCGTAGGTGTTACGCACAATCGGCAACAGTGACGCCAGGAACAGCGCGATAACGGCGGGTTTATCGCCAATGCCGATCACCACCATCGCCAGTGCCAGCACGGCCAGCGGCGGCAGGGTATTGCCGACGTTAAAAATTTGCATCACGTATTCGGCTATCCCGCGAGCTGCGGGGCGGCTCAGCAAGATCCCGCTTGGGATGCCGATCAGCAGAGCGAAGAACATTGACGAGAAAACCAGTATCAGATGCTGCTGCCCGAGGTAGATCAAATCAACCTGGCGCGCTTTGATTGTCTCAAGCCCTATGCCCCAGGTCAGAAGGGCAAGTATTGCGATAATGGCGGCGATAAAAAGCAGAGAACGTTTAAGTAACGACGAGTGCATTGCGGTGTGTCTCCCTGTGCTCATGCGTTATAGCAACCACCGGTTGCCTGTTGTTATGCCATGTTTTGGCAGGGGTAGTTGAGCTATAGCAAGTGACCGGGAAGGGTTCCAGCGAAGGGGGAAAATCAGTAACCCTATGATTAATGAGTAAACCTTGTGCCAGCCCTGATGGGGTAAGGGCTGGCTATGGGAGAGGCAGAATAGTCCTAAAGATGAAAATGAAATGTGACACCGTCACATTTCAGGCCGCGCGTCCGGTGTGCGGGCGACGCGTTTTACCTTACAACGTGCCGGACTTATTCCATTCTTGCCAGATTTTCTCCAGCCCTTCGCGGTAGCTAGTGACGGCAAAATCGGGAAAGCGCTGTTTAAATTTTGCTGACTCAAACAGGTTATCAAATTCATACCTCGGCAGCAGTTCACGAATTTCACGGGCGCCCTTCGACACTAACCCCGCCGCAGTAAATGCCAGTTTGCTGATGACGCTGTAATCCGCCTGCTGGCCGAAGATGTCACAGGCAAGCGTGACAAACTGCTGGTAGGTGAGACGGTCATCGCAGCAGGGCAAATGCCAGCTCTGTCCGTAGGCGTCGGGCGTATTGCCCAGAACGGCCAGCGCGCGGCTGGCGTCAGGTGTCCATATGAGCGTGCGGAGTTTATCGTCACGTACCGGAACACGCGGCTGTTTGCCGCTTTTGAGCTTGTCGAGGATCAGCGCATTGGTGAAGCTTTGCGTCTTACCGGGCCCGTAGAACTCGGGCGCACGGCCGATGAGAACGGGGATTTCTGCACGTTTCATCTCATCAAGCACCTTGTCAGACATCGCAGCCCGCACTTTTCCTTTTCGCCCGCGCGGGGCAAAGCGCGTCTCTTCGGTTTGCGGTGCGTTGCTCTGGGGGTACATATAGGTATTGTCAAAATAGACGAATTTCGCCCCGGCCATTCGGGTGGCTTCAAGCGCATTTATCAGCATGGCCGGGAACTGTCGCTCCCACAGGGCGGAGTCGGGCGGCAAACCCGCGGCAAAATAGACCGTATCGCTACCTTTCACCGCGTTCCGGGTTTGCTGCGCATCAAGCAGATCGGCGGCAAACGTCATGTCGCTGTCGTTAACTTTCTGCGGATGACGGCTGACCAGTCGCAGGTCATCGGTGTAATTGCGCTTTAACTCGCGGGCCAGTTCGCGGGCAATTTGCCCGCTGGCACCCAGAATGGTTTGCATTTCAGCTCCTCAGTGAAAACTTATATCGCGATCGTCAGTTGACCGTGCAAAAAGTATAAGTTTAAAGTGAACTTTAAGGTCAACAGGCAAGAGCGGATGAAATGAAAATTGGCGAGCTGGCAAAAATGACGGGAATTACGCCATCGCGTATTCGTTTTTACGAAGCGGAAGGCCTGCTTCCGAGACCTTCGCGACAAGGCAACGGGTATCGCACCTATTCTTCGCAAGCGGCAAATCTGCTGAAGATTATCGACAACGCACAGCGCACCGGTTTTTCACTTGAGCAAATTCGCCGCTTTCTGCCCCAGCCGCAAAAACAGTGGGATCATGAGGGACTGATCCAGTCCCTGAACACACGTATTGCGGAAATTGAGACGATGCAGAAGCAACTCGAGGAGAACAAACAGGCTCTGCTGAACCTGGCCGCCAGTATCACGAACCGGCCTGACGAGATCTCCTGCGACGATAATATGCAACGTTTACTGGGGCAGTTGCTTTAACAGCGAACGGTGTTTATTCCACCTGTAAGGCATATTCTTTGCGCGCACTCTGCCATGCAATCAGCGCAAGCCCGAGCGCAATAACCGACAGGATAGCGCCAGCCCAGTTGGGTGATGCCAGGCCAAAACCGGCCGCGATGGCGGCACCGCCCGCCCAGGCACCCAGCGCATTCCCAAGGTTGAACATGCCGATATTAACGGATGCCGCCATTGTGGGGGCACCGGCATGGCTTGCGCGATCCATCACCAGTTTCTGAATCGGTGACACTGTCGCAAAACCGAAGGCCGCCATCAGGAATACAGAGCCTGCCGCGACAATCGGGTTATCGACGCCCGCCCAGAACACCATCAGGACAATTCCCTGAGCGGCGAGGGTGACGAAAAGGGTGCCAAACAGCGAACGATCCGCAAAGCGTCCACCGATCCAGTTTCCGACTGCCAGCCCAAGGCCAAACAGGACCATCAGCCAGGCGACGCCACCGGCAGAAAAACCGGCTTCTTCGACCATCATCGGCGCGATGTAGGTAATGGAGGTGAAAAAAGCGGCTGGCCCGAACACGGTAATGCCCATCACCAGCAATACCTGAGGATCAACAAACGCCCGCAGCTCCGTTTTAAGGGCGATCGGCTTACCTTTCTCGATGCGCGGCACCAGCAGGGCAATGCTGGCAATAGTGACCAGACCAATCCCGGCAATCACCCAGAAAACCAAACGCCAGCTGAATGTCTGAGCAAGCCAGGTTCCCACCGGGACACCCACCAGATTGGCCAGCGTCAGCCCGGAAAACATAAAGGCAATAGCGCTGGCCTGACGCCCTGGCGCAACCAGCGAAGCCGCAATAATCGAGCCGATACCAAAAAAAGCACCGTGGTTGAAGGAGGTGATTATCCGGCCCGTCACGGCAAGGGACAGCGTCGGGGCGAGTGCGGTGATGATGTTGCCGAGCGTGAATATGAGCGCCAGGCCCATCAGCATGGTTTTACGCGGAACGCGTGAACCCACAATGGTCAGCAGCGGCGCACCGATAAACACGCCGAGCGCGTAGGAGGTGGCCATTTGCCCGGCAGCGGGAATGCTGACAGCAAATTCAGCGGCGATTTGTGGGAGGATCCCTGCGATAACGAATTCGGTAAGACCGATCCCGAATGCGCCGATGGCGAGGGCGAAAAGTGCGACAGGCATGTTAACTCCGGTAATGATTGCAGGATGAATGCTATTAAGTAGAATCGAGTATATTCATATTTTTATTCTGCAATCGAGGCTGTATGGGTGACGTTGATAAAGAAAAAGATGGCATTAAGCCGGTGAGACACAAACCGGCGGATCTTGATGCGATTGACCGAAAAATATTAGGCGCGCTGGCGGAAGATGCCGGGCGGAGTTACGTCGAGCTGAGTGAAATTGTTCATCTTTCAGCCCCGGCGGTTCACGACCGTGTGAAGCGCCTGAAACGCGACGGGGTAATTAAAAACACGGTTGCGGTGCTGGATGGCTGCAAGCTTGGCAGGACGTTACTGACCTTTCTGGTCATCGACACCAGTACCTATAAAGCCACCCGGGATCTGCTCCAGTTCACCAGCCGAAAAGAGGTTGAAGAGCTGCATACTGTCGCCGGGGATGGCTGCGTGCTGATTAAGGTGCGGGCTGCCGATACCGAATCGCTGGAGAACTTCCTGATGGAAATTCAGAGTGTTGACGGCGTGCGTTCCGTGCGCAGTTATATCGCGCTCTCTACCTTCCTGGAGCGCGGGCCGTCTCCGGACTGATTTGCGGCAATCAGAAGACGGCGCATTAGAATTACACCATCCCGTTATTGCCGTGGCGTAAAAATGCCGGACGCTGGTTAAGGCGCGCAAACCAGGCATCGATGGCCGGGACAGAAGGGTGCTCGAACGGCGTCATTTTCCAGCGGTTTACCGACAATCCCAGCACGATATCCGCAAGGGTAAAGGTATCACCCGTCGCCCACGCCCCTGTGCGCTGGAGCTGTTGTTCAAGGATGCCAATGCAGTGGTTCCACTCTTTAATGCCTGCGGCAATGCGGTCTGGATCGTTATAGTCCGGGTTCTTGCGTGCCAGCGCCGGGAAGACGTAGCGCCAGGCGTTGTTGAATTCCGTGGCTTGCCAGTCCATCCAGTGTTCGACATTTGCGCAGGCTTTTGGCTCAGAAGGGAGCAGATCGTCGCGCCCGGCTTTGCGCGCCAGATAGCGGCAAATGGAGTTGGATTCCCACAATACAAAATCGTCATCAATCAGCACCGGCACCATCGCATTCGGGTTCAGGGCGCGAAATTCTTCCGTTTCCGTTGAGGCGAAACCGATGCCGAAATCTTCCTGTTGATAGTCCAGCCCGGCTTCTTCACAGGTCCAGAGTACTTTGCGAACGTTAATCGAGGTGGTTTTGCCGAGGATCTTGAGCATGGTGCAGGTGTCCTTTAGGGAATGAATTCATTCAAACAATAGGCCAGATTGCGTTTTTGCCGCAAAGCTACCAGAAATGGCAGAGTACAACGGGAAGGTCAAATTGACGGACCCTTCACGAATATGTTGCAGTATTTTATGCACATGGCCGTGACGTGAAAAAGGTCAGTACAACGGCGCTCAGCAGTAACAGGGCACTCATTGCAAAGGTGCTCTGCCAGCCGGAATGGTCGAACACCATGCCGCCCACCGTTGAGCCCAGCGCAATGCAGAGCTGGATCACGGCAACCATCAGCCCGCCGCCTGCCTCTGCGTCATCGGGAAGCGTGCGGGCAAGCCATGTCCACCAGCCTGTTGGCGCCGCCGTTGCCAGCATCCCCCAAACGGCGGAGAGCACCGCCACCATCCACACGCTGTGTCCGGCCAGGATTAACGCGCCAGCAATGACCGCCATCAGAAGTGGGATCGCCATTAACGTCGGGTAAAACGCGGCGTTCAGAACCCGGGCAACGATCAGCGTACCCATAAAACCCGCCATACCGATGGCGAGCAAAACCAGCGATAAGCCGGAAGGGCTGACACGGGTGACGTTTTCCAGAAACGGCCGGATATAGGTAAATAACGCAAACTGTCCCATAAAGAACAGGCCACAGGCCAGCAGCCCTGTGCGAACCACGCGCTGGCGGAACAGGCGAAAGACACTTCCACGTGCGCTCTGATGACTCTTCATGTCAGGCAGGCTAAAACACTGCCAGATAACGGCGACGATGGCGACAGGCACCAGACACAGAAAGGCACCGCGCCAGCCAATGGTCGCCCCGAGATAGCTGCCAAGCGGGGCGGCAATGACCGTTGCCAGCGCGTTACCGCCGTTGAAGATGGCCAGCGCGCGGGATACCTGATGTTGCGGCACAAGACGGAGCGCCGTCGCGGCGGACATCGACCAGAATCCGCCGATCGCGATGCCGATGAGCGCACGGCCAGCCATATACACCAGATAGCCCGTCGCGCAGGCAATAATGATCCCCGATATCGCCATCAGCATCGTCATGCCCAGCAGCAGATATTTACGATTCATCTTCCCGGCAAGTTGAGAAAGGCTCAGGCTGGTCAGCACCGCCAGCGCACCGGAGATGGCAATGCCCTGACCTGCGAGCCCCTCTGTCACCCCCAGATCCCGGGCAATGGGGGTGAGCAGGCTGACGGGCATAAATTCCGAGGCGATCAGGACGAACACGCACAGGGTCATGGCAAAAATACCGCCCCAGTGCGCAGGCTCAGCGTTTGCTGATGAGGTGTGGTTCAGTGTGGACATAGTCAGATTTCACAAAGAGCCACCCGTAAAACGGGTGGCGTTGCAGGTTATTTCAGGCTGGTTTTGAAGAACTGTTCAAATCGGGTAAACGGAATTTTTCCGGCAACGTTGTCGTAGAGATCAACATGGTTTGCGCCCGGGACAATCACCAGTTCTTTCTGTTTACTGCCCACGGCGTTGAACGCATCTTCGGCAAAATAGCGGGAGTGCGCTTTCTCACCGGTGACGATAAGCGTCGGGATGGTTATCTCTTTGGCATAACTCAGCAGCGGCATGTTCATAAAGGATAACGGCGTTGTCGCCGTCCATGCGCCGGTTGAGTTGACGGAACGTGCATGGTAGCCACGCGGCATCCGGTAGTAATCAAAGAACTCTTTCAGCACCGGATGTGGGTTTGCAGGTAATGACTCCGGCAGGATACGGTCGGCAGCAGTCACCTTACCGTTCTCATCGACATAAATGTCATGGCCCGCATGGGCGAAGGTACCGCTTTCGGCATCTTTCCAGCGCTGCTCGTTCAGATACTGCAATACGGCATGGCGGTCCGCGGTGCTGTAACGATCTTTCCCGTCGCCCACACCGTGACCCATGGCGCGGCTCATGTCATACATCACGCTGGTGGCGACCGCTTTCACGCGGGTGTCCATGGATGCCGCGTTGAGCGCCATACCGCCCCAGCCGCAGATGCCGAGAATACCGATACGGTTACGGTCCACCTCTTTTTGAATACCGAGGAAATCCACCGCCGCGCTAAAGTCTTCGGTGTTGATGTCCGGGGAGGCAACGTTGCGTGGCTGACCGCCGCTTTCGCCCGTATAAGACGGGTCGAACGCCAGGGTCACAAATCCGTTTTCAGCCAGAGTCTGCGCGTACATGCCGCTGGACTGCTCCTTAACCGCGCCAAACGGCCCGCTGACGGCAATTGCCGCCAGTTTGCGGTCGCCACGATCTTTTGGAAGATACAAATCTCCCACCAGGGTTATCCCGTAGCGGTTCTGGAATGACACCTTGCGATGGTCGACCTTGTCACTTTCGGCGAAGGTTTTGTCCCAGGTGGTCACCATTGAAACGGGGGCGTTGGGGTTGGTAGTTTCTGCATAACTCATTGTTGTAACTCCACTTAATGATGCGCAGAGCAGCATCGCAACTGATAGTTTTTGAGTGAATGTTTTCATAAGAGGTACCGTGTGTTGTTGTGATGCGGCCATTATAGTTAGCAGAAATAGTGCTGATTAGAGGGCTAAAGCTGCTAGGATTCATATCAACTTGTTATAAATCTGGGTGTGGGATGGCGAAGCGGGAAAACTACAATGAGCTGTACCTGTTTATGCAGGTGGTGCGGGAAGGGAGCTTTACGGCAGCCGCGCAACGGCTTGGGCTGGCACAATCCGGGATCAGCCGTTCGGTGCGCGAACTGGAAGCGCGGCTGGGCGTTCAGTTGCTGGTGCGTACCACACGAAAGCTGTCCCTGACTCAGGCTGGCGAGCAGCTTTATCGCACCACTGAATCGGGATTTGATGCGCTCGATAACGGCCTTGCCACCCTGGCGCATTTTCGCGAGACACCCTCCGGTACGGTGCGCATTAATGCCAGCCAGCACGCTATCGACAAATGTCTGTTGCCGAAGCTGGCGGTATTTAAGCAGCGCTACCCGGATATCCGGCTGGAGTTGATGAACGAGAGCCGCTTTGTCGACATCATCGCCGAGCGGTTCGATGCGGGCGTGCGGCTGGGGCCGGAAGTGGGGCAGGGAATGATTGCAGTGCGTATCACGCCCGACATGGAGATGGCGGTGGTGGGCACGCCGGAGCACTTTCGCCGCTACGGTTTCCCGCAAACGCCTGCCGAACTGACGACTCACCCCTGTATTGCTTACCAGCTCGCCGACGGCAGTCTTTACCACTGGGAACTGGTGCAGGACGAGAAAATCATTACCCATCGTCCAGAAGGACAGTGGGCGTTATCCGACAGTTATATGGAAGCTGAAGCCGCACGGCTGGGTCTGGGGCTGGCGTATGTGCCGGTAGAGCTGGTGGCGGACGACCTTGAGCGCGGAACGCTTATCCGGGTGTTGTTGCGCTACAGCCTGCGCATGGAGGGGTTGTTCCTTTACTACCCGCACCGCAACGTGTCGCCCGCGCTGAGAGCGGTGATCAATACGCTGAAAATGTAGGCCGGGCAAGTGCAGTGCCCCCGGCATAGCTGCCGTTCTGGAAGGCGCCTCGCAAACCGCAAAGTAACCCTGTGTATTTCATGGGTATATTGCACTCTGTTAATGCTACACGCCCTGCGCAAGCTGCGGGAACTCTGCGATGTCAATCTTCCGCCATATCTAATGGCACAGTTGATCATGGGGGAGAAGATCCATTTCTGCGTGCCGGATTGCTGGCAGAACACCCTGACTCAGGTGGACTATGCACTGGTGCTGGTGCAAGCGGTGATGAGTGAGGTGCTGCCTGCTCATGTGGCGAAAGAACTGACTCCTGCACCGGCCGTATCGTCTTACAGTCTCCGCAGTAAAACACCACGCTCTGTTGGGCATAACCCCCCAATATCTCTTGTCCCTTTTAATCCTGAAGCCATAACTTCATAACGGATGAGCGTTTTCTGTTCTTACGTATTGATTTGAGTCAATTTTAGATCGATTTGTTAACAATTTAGCGTGTGTTTTAACTCTTTCGATATAAATGTTTGCTTATTGTATTGCCAGTAGTTCAATTTGCTGGTGTGGCAGGACAAATTACCATTAACAATCGGGAGAAAATTCTTAAGTATTTTCTTATTATGGATTAAAGATCTGTAAATTTGATCTTGTGACGATCATTATTCTATTATCGCCGGTAAAGAAATGTAGCGTGAAGATGATAAACAGCGATAAACCGAGGGATGATGAGATGGCTGACAGTTTCCAGAATGAAGTACCGAAGGCACGTATTAATCTAAAACTTGACCTGCATACAGGGGGAGCCAGCAAGAAAACGGAACTTCCCCTGAAATTACTGGTGGCAGGTGACTTCAGTAACGGTCGCGAGTCCGAACCATTATCAGAGCGTAAAAAAGTTACGCTGAATAAAAACAACTTTGACGCAGTGCTTTCCGACTATTCCCCAGACGTAAACCTGACCGTTAAAAACACACTTGCTGATGACGGCAGCGAAGACAATATCAGTCTGACTTTCCAGAGCATGAAGGATTTCACTCCTGAACAGGTCTCCCGGCAAATACCTCAGCTGAAGGCCATGCTTTCCATGCGCAATCTGCTTCGTGATTTAAAAGCGAACCTGCTTGATAACCAGGCTTTCCGTAAGGAACTGGAAAAGATTCTGCTCGACCCTGCGTTAAGCGCAGAACTTCGCTCAGAGCTGTCTGCCCTGGCCCCGAAACAGCCATAACGGTCACGATGATTTAACGGATTAATAAGGAAGATGCTGATGTCTGTAAAAAATGAAAATGCTGCGGGTGGTGAGAGTGTGGTGCTGGAACGTCCTGCAGCAGGTGGCGTTTATGCGTCCCTGTTTGAAAAAATCAACCTGAACCCGGTGTCCGAGCTGAGTGCGCTGGATATCTGGCAGGATGCACAGGCGATGTCGGATGCGACTGCAGATGAACGTTTAACGGCGGGGATGCAGGTGTTTCTTGAGTGCCTGACAAAATCGGGCTCCAAAATTGAAAAACTCGATAAAACGCTGATTGATCACCATATCGCGGAGTTGGACTATCAGATTAGCCGTCAGCTGGATGCGGTCATGCACAGTGAAGAATTCCAGGCGGTAGAAAGTCTGTGGCGTGGCGTGAAATCGCTGGTCGATAAAACCGATTTCCGCCAGAACGTGAAGATTGAGCTGCTAGACATGTCCAAAGAAGACCTGCGTCAGGACTTCGAAGACAGCCCGGAAATCATCCAGAGTGGACTGTATAAACATACCTATATCGATGAGTATGACACCCCGGGGGGAGAGCCGATCGCCGCGCTGATTTCGGCCTATGAGTTTGATGCGTCAGCACAGGATGTCGCGTTGCTGCGCAATATCTCTAAAGTGTCTGCCGCAGCGCACATGCCGTTTATCGGTTCTGCCGGCCCGAAATTCTTCCTGAAGGACTCAATGGAGGATGTGGCGGCCATCAAGGATATCGGTAACTATTTTGACCGTGCGGAATACATCAAGTGGAAATCCTTCCGTGAGACGGATGATGCCCGTTATATCGGTCTGGTGATGCCGCGAGTGTTGGGTCGCCTGCCGTATGGTCCGGACACCGTACCGGTGCGTAGCTTCAATTATGTCGAAGAAGTGAAAGGTCCGGATCATGACAAATACCTGTGGACCAACGCCTCATTTGCCTTTGCATCCAACATGGTGAAGAGTTTTATCAATAACGGCTGGTGTGTACAAATCCGTGGCCCGCAAGCTGGTGGTGCCGTCCAGGATCTGCCTATCCATCTGTACGATCTGGGTACCGGTAATCAGGTAAAAATCCCGAGTGAAGTGATGATCCCGGAAACCCGCGAATTTGAATTTGCCAACCTGGGCTTCATTCCCCTGTCGTACTACAAAAACCGCGACTACGCCTGCTTTTTCTCGGCAAATTCGACCCAGAAACCAGCCCTGTATGATACCGCCGATGCAACGGCCAACAGCCGTATCAATGCGCGTCTTCCCTACATCTTCCTGCTGTCACGTATTGCGCACTACCTGAAGCTGATTCAGCGTGAAAACATCGGTACCACTAAAGACCGTCGTCTGCTGGAGCTGGAGCTGAACACCTGGGTTCGCAGTCTGGTGACGGAAATGACCGACCCGGGCGATGAGTTGCAGGCCTCTCACCCGCTGCGCGACGCCAAAGTGGTGGTGGAAGACATCGAAGACAACCCGGGATTCTTCCGTGTGAAACTGTATGCGATCCCGCACTTCCAGGTGGAAGGGATGGACGTCAATCTGTCACTGGTCTCTCAGATGCCGAAGGCGAAATCATAAGCTAAGGCAGGAAGCCAATGAAAACGGAACAACCGTTATGGGGTAGGGGCGTGATGGTCTCTCCTCAGCACTTCCAGCAACAGGCCGCGTATGCGGCCTGGTCTGCGGAATGCATTGCCCGACTGGGTCTCTCCCATCCCTGGGGAATGATTGAGGCCATTTTCGAACCGGATGCACTGAAACTGGGCCGCCTGCAGGCCCGTCATCTGCACATCCGTTTTCCCGATGGCACGCTTATCGACACGGATAATGCTGACGACCTGCCGCCGGTGCTGGCGCTTGAGGGCGAATCGCAGGAAGTGGTGGTGGTCCTGGCCCTTCCGTTGCTTCGGGCGAATGGCGGCAACTGCCTTAAAACCGATGAGGTGGCTGAACGCCCGGTACGTTTCCGTCAGCGCTGGCGGGATGTCCGCAATACCTTCGGAGAAGATACCCGTCAGATTGCTGTGATGCGCCCGGAGTTGACGTTGCGGTTTGCACATCAGAACAACAGCGATTACCTGACCTGCCCGGTCGCCCGCCTGCAGCAGGATTCGCAGGGGGCGTGGTTACTGGATGAAACATTTCTCCCCCCGCTCCTTACCATCCAGGGCAGTCGCTGGCTGGTGATCCAGTTGGAACAGCTGATGACACAGCTGCGTGCCCGTCTGAGCCGCCTGATGGCCATGCGTCGTGAAAGTAACGAACGCATGGCCGATTTTGCCGTGGCTGATGTGTCACTGTTCTGGTTGCTCAATGCCCTGAACAGCGCAGAGCCCGTGCTCGGACAGTTCATGCGCCACCCGCAAAGTCCGCCTGAGCGTCTGTATCCGGAGCTGGCACGCCTTGCGGGCAGCCTGCTGACCTTCTCACTGGAACACCAGGTGAGTGCTATTCCGGTCTGGCAACATGAGCAACTGAATAATGTCTTCCCGCCGTTGTTTGAATTACTGGGCGACCTGCTGGAAGCCAGCCTGCCGTCGCGGGTGGTCGCTATTGAGCTTGAGCATGATGCGCGGCTGCACTTCTGGCAGGCTCGTCTGCATGACCCACGTCTGCGTGAAGGGGCAGATTACTACCTTTCCATACGTTCATCGATTCCGGTGGCGCAACTTCAGGAGCAGGTCCCGCGCCAGTGCAAGGTCGGCAGCCCCGATCATGTCAGGAGTATCGTCAATTCATCACGGGTGGGGGTGCCCCTGACGCCGCTGCGCCATGTGCCGGCCGCCATTCCATTGCGTCTGGAAAACCAGTATTTCAGCCTCGATGTTACTCATCCTCTGGCAACCGAAATGCTTCAGAGCGGCACCTGTATGTTTTACGTGCCGGGGATGCTCGGTGAGCCGGAACTTGAACTCTTTGCGGTACTGAGAACATGAGTGAGCGCAAACGCGGCGTGGCCGCGTCGATTGATATTGATGCCCTGTTGCAGGACACCTGGCTGCAGGTGATCAGCCTGCGTCACGGTCCGACGTTTCAGGATGGAGAAGGGCGCACGCTGTGGGAGCGCTGCATTGCTGATGTTGAGCGCGTGCAGCGTGAGCTGAAAGCGAGCGAACTCGATGAAGCCAGTTGCCAGCATATTCTCACTGCCCAGTGTGCACTGCTTGATGAAGCGGTCAAAGGTCGTTGTGTGGAGGATGACGCTTGTGTGCAATGGTATGACATTCCCCTACAGGGACATTTCCTCGGCACCATGGATGCCGGTGATACGCTGTGCGATCGAATGCGTGATGTGCTGCGTGAACTGGCGCCTGACCACGCTGTTGTGACCTGCTTTCAGCGGGTCATGATGCTGGGGTTCCTCGGCAGTTTTCGCTCGCTGAACGATCCAGAGCGCCAAAAACTCGCCAACGCGCTCAGTGAACATGTCACGCCGTTCAGCTATCCGCAGACTCACCCAGTACTGGCAGAAAGCCGCGCCGGGCGTGGAATGGGCGGCTGGCTGGCGTCATGGCCCGTGCGTATTGGCCTGAGCGTGATGGTGCTCGCCGCACTCTGGTGGGGACTGGATCACTGGCTGGACCAGACGCTGCTGACCCTGCTACCGGGAGCCGCGAAATGAGTCCTGCACAACAGCGCGGGCTTGCGCTGTGGGCCGCCCTGCTGAGTGCAGTGGTCTGCCTGGGGTTCCTGCCGGTATCCCGACTGATTTCTGTGCTCATTCTGCTTACCGTTCTGGGGCTAATCCTGGCGTTCTGGACTGTCGCCAGTCGTCGTGCGGAGCATGACGTCACCCTGTGTCTGGATGATCTCCCGGAAGCCACCTACCGTCAGCCCGTGGTGCTGGTCTGTGGCGATCTGCCGCTGGCATGTATGCAGCAGTCACCGGTGCTTACGGTCACACAGGGCTGCTGGATCCGCGTGGAGGATCATCAGGATCTGGTGCAGGCAGCCCGCCAGGTACTGTGGTTGCGACCTGACTGGGGTCGCCAGCTGTCGGTGATGGTCAGCGTCTGTCCGCAGAAACACGCCGACAGCGAGCGGCTAGCCCGTCGTCTGCTCGCCCTGCGCTGGCAAATCAGTCAACTGCGTAAAGAAACGGGTCATTCTGTGCCGCTGGTTCTGAATGGTCAGGTTGGCAGCGCGATGACGAATGACCTGCTCTGGCAGGCCGCTATTCCGGGGGAAGGTGTGAGGGTCTGGCGTGAGTCTTCAGCGCCGAGTTCAATTGCTGCATGGGTCACCACCGGCGGAACGCTGGCGGTCCAGCAACAGGTGCTGATGAACAGCCTGATGAGCTGGTTCCATCAGCATGTCCAGGCTGTCTTTATGGATGAGAACTCCGACGTTCCTGTCATTGCTCCTGGCGCGGTGCTGTGGGGCATGGGACCGATCCTTGCCGGAAGCCTGGCTACATCTGCCTGGACTGCGTGGCTTTCCCGTCACACTGCGATGCAGCAGGTAGCTGGCTGGCAGCCGGTAGGAACGGACAGTACGGTTATCTCCCCCTTTCCGGATTTTATCCTGCCGCTGCTGCCTGAAGGGCGAGGCATGACGCCGCGTGGACGAGCCTTCCGTTGTGCGCTCGCGATTTTCACGTTGGCGGCGATTGCGGCGCTACTGAGTAGTGGCTGGAACAATTACCAGTTGCTGCAGCGCGTGAGCTTCGATATTGCCCGCTATGACCGTATCCCGATGCAGGATTTCGGCCCAAAAGCCGATGCTGTTGCTGTCCTGCGTGACGACGCGGCAGAGCTGGATGACCAGGCACGAAATGGTGTACCGGCGGGGATGGGCCTCGGTCTGTATCAGGGGGAGCGTCTGCGAATGCCTGTGCTGGATGCGATCCGTTCGTATGTGCCGCCACCACCGCCGCCTGAACCACAGTCGAAACCGGTACCGAAAATTGTCCGCCTTGACAGCATGTCGCTGTTCGATTCCGGCAAATCTGTGCTGAAGGCGGGCTCGACCAAAATGCTGGTGAATTCACTGGTCGGCATCAAGGCGAAACCGGGCTGGCTGATTGTCGTGTCCGGGCATACCGATAACACCGGCAATCCGCAACTGAACCAGACGCTGTCCCTGAAACGTGCCGAAGCGGTGCGTGACTGGATGCGAGATACCGGTGATGTGCCGGAAAGCTGTTTTGCGGTACAGGGCTATGGCGAGAGCCGCCCGATCGCAACCAATGACACCCCGGATGGGCGTGCGCTCAACCGCCGTGTCGAAATCAGTCTGGTACCGCAGGCCAATGCCTGTCAGATACCGGGCCACACCCAGACGTCATCGCAGGATGATGGCGTATCACAACACAATGGAGAGTAATTCCATGGCAATTCCTGTTTATCTTTGGCTGAAAGACGACGGCGGCGCGGACATTAAAGGTTCTGTGGACGTTCAGGATCGTGAAGGTAGCATCGAAGTGGTGGCACAGCAGCATAACCTGTACATCCCGACTGACAACAACACCGGCAAACTGACCGGTACCCGTATCCACACCCCGTTCCTGTTCACCAAGGAAATCGACTCGTCCAGCCCGTACCTGTACAAGGCGGTGACCACCGGTCAGACCCTCAAGTCTGCGGAATTCAAGTGGTACAAAATCAACGACGCGGGCCAGGAAGTGGAGTACTTCAACACCAAACTGGAAAACGTGAAAGTGGTGAAAGTGAATCCGGTGATGCACGACATCAAGGATCCTTCTTACGAGAAGCACAACCACCTTGAGCGCATTGAACTGCGTTACGAAAAAATCACCTGGACCTACAAAGACGGCAACATCATTCATTCCGATTCCTGGAACGAACGCGCCACCGCGTAAGCCCGATGCGGACGGGGTTTCCTGTCCGCAGTTTTTTGCTGAGTGCCTGTCTGAAACGGGCTTTCAGCAAAGAAACCAACAAACTGCCAGCCCGACCTTATGCGCTTTGGACCCCATTCCGGGAAACAGCGATGGGCGGTAGCGTGTCCAGGAACCGACAAAGAGAGAGATTCATGGAAAATCCAGCCATCCTGTTGCGACGTCTGAACCCTTACTGTGCCCGTGCGATGGAAGGGGCGGCTTCGCTCTGCCAGACCCGTGCCCATGCGGAAATTTTGCCGGAGCACTGGCTGCTGAAGTTGCTCGAACAGGGGGAAGGTGACCTGACGGTGCTGGCACGTCGCTACGAGTGGGATATGGATGCGCTGTGGCAGGCGTTGCTCGGCTGGCTGGATAATCAACCGCGTTCGGTACGCAGCCGCCCGCAACTGTCCGCAGATATTCAGAAACTGATGCAGGAAGCCTGGATGCAGGCCTCACTTGCCGGAGAGGAAAGTATCCGAAGCCAGCACCTGTTGATGGCGCTGACGGAAAACCCACGACTTGCTCACTGCGACGGGCTGTGGCCACTGTTGACGCTCGGGATGAGTCAGCTTTCCCGACTACGCCCGCTGCTGGATGCACAGTCTGATGAACGCCCGGAGATGCAGTTTGAGGCTGAACTGGCCCAGGTTCACGGCAGTGAGGTGGAGTTTGTTGGCCGTCCGGTTGGTGCAGAGCTGAAAGAGGGCGAACTGAACCCGGCGCTACAGAACGCGCTGGATAAATTCACCCTCGATGTCACCGCCAAAGCGAAAGAGGGCAAGATTGATCCTGTGTTCGGCCGTGATACTGAAATCCGCCAGATGGTGGATATTCTCTCGCGCCGTCGTAAGAACAACCCAATCCTGGTCGGTGAGCCAGGCGTCGGTAAAACCGCGCTGGTTGAAGGCCTGGCGCTGCGTATTGCCGAGGGCAATGTGCCTGAGTCCCTCAAACCGGTCGTCCTGCGCACCCTTGATCTCGGCCTGTTGCAGGCTGGCGCAGGCGTGAAAGGCGAGTTCGAGCAGCGCCTCAAAAACGTTATTGACGCAGTGCAGCAGTCACCGGTGCCGATTCTGCTGTTTATCGACGAAGCCCACACCATTATTGGTGCAGGTAACCAGGCGGGCGGCGCGGATGCGGCCAACCTGCTGAAACCAGCACTCGCACGCGGTGAGCTGCGCACCATTGCCGCGACCACCTGGAGCGAGTACAAACAGTATTTCGAGCGCGATGCCGCGCTGGAACGTCGCTTCCAGATGGTGAAGGTGGACGAGCCTGATGATGACACTGCGTGCCTGATGCTGCGTGGCCTCAAATCCCGCTATGCCGAACACCACAATGTGCACATTACCGACGATGCGGTGCGTGCGGCCGTTACGCTTTCCCGTCGTTATCTGACGGGTCGCCAGCTGCCTGACAAGGCCGTTGACCTGCTGGATACTGCGGCCGCACGTGTGCGTATGAGTCTCGATACGGTGCCAGAACAAATTGTGCGACTGAAAGCACAACTGACCGCACTGGCACTGGAAGAGCAGGCGTTACTCGAAGATATCGCCGCTGGCAGCAACCGCCATGGTGATCGACTTGGGGCCATTGAGCAGCAGCGGACTGAACTGGAAGTGCGTATCGGAGAACAGGGGGGGCGTTTCAGCCACGAAAAGGCGCTGGTACAGCAGCTGATGGCCAGTCGCCAGGACATCAGCCAGCAGGCTGAGATTTCCGGGCTGCAGCTGCAACTCGAACAGGCACAACAGGGCGACGTGCTGGTTCAGGCGGATGTGGACACCCGTACGGTCGCGAATGTTATCGCCGACTGGACCGGCGTGCCGCTGTCTTCGCTGATGAAAGACGAACAGACCGAACTGCTGAGCCTGGAAAACGAAATTGGCAAACGTGTGGTCGGGCAGGATGTTTCCCTTAACGCCATTGCGCGGCGCCTGCGTGCGGCGAAGACCGGACTGACGTCAGAGAACGGCCCGCAGGGTGTATTCCTGCTGGTTGGTCCGAGTGGTGTAGGTAAGACCGAAACCGCGCTGGCGCTGGCGGACGTGCTGTACGGCGGCGAAAAATCGCTGATTACCATTAACCTGTCCGAGTACCAGGAGCCGCACACCGTTTCCCAACTGAAAGGCTCGCCTCCGGGCTATGTCGGTTACGGCCAGGGCGGCATTCTCACCGAGGCCGTGCGCAAGCGCCCGTACAGCGTCGTGCTGCTGGATGAAGTAGAAAAGGCGCACCGCGACGTCATGAATCTGTTTTATCAGGTCTTCGACCGCGGCTTTATGCGCGACGGCGAAGGGCGTGAAATCGACTTCCGTAACACCGTTATCCTGATGACCTCGAACCTCGGCGGCGACCACCTGATGCAGCTGCTGGATGAACAACCTGAAGCCACTGAAGGCGACCTGCACGAACTGCTGCGCCCGATTTTACGCGACCACTTCCAGCCGGCACTGCTGGCCCGCTTCCAGACCGTGATTTACCGCCCGCTGGTGGAAGCGGCTATGCGCACTATTGTCGAAATGAAGCTGTCACAGGTCAGCAAACGCCTGCACCGTCACTACGGTCTCACCACCACAATTGACGAAAGCCTGTATGACGCGCTGACCGCCGCCTGCCTGCTGCCGGATACCGGCGCACGCAACGTTGACAGTCTGCTTAATCAACAAATTCTGCCGGTGCTGAGCCAGCAGTTGCTGACCCACATGGCCGCCAGACAGAAACCACAGTCGCTATGCCTTAGCTGGAGTGAGGAAGAGGGTATCGGGCTGGAGTTTGACCGTACACAAGGAGTGCACGTATGAGTAGTCATCTCCCGATCAGATTCAGTCACAACCATCACCAGCTGTCGGTGAAGGGATGTGAAGCAGAACTCGATGTACTGGCGTTTGAAGGCGATGAAGCCCTGAGCACGCCGTTCAGCTACCGTATCGAATTCACAAGCTCTGACCATGCCATCAGCAAAGAGATGATGCTGATGAAAGCGGCCTCCCTGACGCTGCAGGCCCCGGTTGATCAGGGTTACGGCATCAAAATTCAGCAGGCTGTGCGTACTCTTCAGGGGGTGGTGAGTGGCTTTGAACGTCTCAACACCTCAAAGGATGAAACTCATTACGCGCTGACGCTGCAGCCCCGCCTGGCGCTGCTTGACCGTTCGCACCAGAACGCCATTTATCAGGACATGTCGATCCCCCAAATCGTGGAAAAAATTCTGCGCGAGCGCCACAGTATGCGCGGTCAGGATTTTCTGTTCTCGCTTGCAAAAGAGTACCCGCGCCGAGAGCAGGTGATGCAGTACGGCGAGGACGACCTGCACTTTATTACCCGCCTGCTGGGTGAAGTCGGTATCTGGTTTCGTTTTACCACCGACACGCGTCTGAACATCGACGTGGTGGAGTTTTACGACAGCCAGCAGGGTTACGAGAAAGGTCTGACCCTGCCATCTGTGCCGCCGTCCGGCCAGCATTCAAAGGGCGTGGATTCAGTCTGGGGCATGGAGTGCCACCACAACGTGGTGCAGAAGCAGGTCAGCACCCGTGATTACAACTATCGGCAGGCGACGGATGACATGAACACCCTGGTGGACGCAACCCGTGGGGATATCACCACCTACGGCGATGCTTATCACTATGCGGATAACTATCTGATACAGGGAAGTGCGTATGACCGCAACCCAGCCCCGGAGTCCGGTGCGTTCTACGCTCGTATACACCATGAGCGCTACCTGAATGGCCAGACGAAGGCGCAGGCCATCACCAGCTGTCCGACGCTGGCCCCGGGGATGCAGTTGAAAGTCACCGGCGGCTATGAAGTGGCAGAGGTGTTCAGTCAGGGCGTTGTTATTACCCGCATGCACACTCACGCAAGGCGTGATGAAGATTTTGGTGTGCATTTTGAGGGGATACCGGATAGCACTGATTTTAGTTTTCGTCCGGAGCCCGGCAAACGCCCGGTGATGGCGGGCACGCTGCCCGCGCGCGTTACCAGTACCACTGAAAATGACACCTACGGGCATATCGATAAAGACGGCCGCTACCGCGTCAACATGCTGTTCGACCGTGATAACTGGGAGACCGGGTTCGAAAGCCTGTGGGTGCGTCAGTCCCGACCGTACGCCGGTGACACCTACGGCCTGCACCTGCCGCTGCTGGCGGGCACCGAAGTGGCGATTGGCTTTGAGGATGGTAATCCGGACAGGCCGTACATCTCCGGTGTGCTGCACGACTCGGCCCACGGCGACCACGTCACCATTCAGAACTACAAGCGCAACGTCCTGCGTACGCCTGCGAACAACAAAATCCGCCTCGATGATGAGCGCGGGAAAGAGCATATTAAGGTCAGCACGGAGTACGGCGGCAAGAGCCAGCTGAATCTCGGGCATCTGGTCGACAGCGAGAAGCAGAAGCGCGGTGAGGGTTTTGAACTGCGCACGGACAGTTGGGGCGCGATTCGGGCGCAGAAAGGGTTGTTTATTACTGCGGATGGACAGGCATCAGGGCAGGGCCAGGTACTGGAGATGGCTCCGACCATCAGCCTGCTAAAAGGGGCTCTGAACCAGATAATCGAGTGGGGGAGCATAACCAGTACCCATCACAACTTTTCGCCGGATGCCGATTCGCTGAGGGAGTTCGTCAACGGAGCAGAAAATCTGAAAGAGGCCGCCTTATTAATAGCGGCACCAAAAGGAATTGCTGCCGTGACACCTGAAAGTACGTTAATGCACAGTGGAAAAGGTCTTTACCTGCAAAGTCTGGGTGAGGTCAATATAGCTACGGCACAACGTCATTCTGTCAATGCCAGCAAAGCGATTTCGATGCTGGCTCAGCAGGAAGGAGTGCGGCTTGTTTCTGCAAAAGGCCCGATGACTTTTGAATCACACGCAGATACGTTATCCCTGACTTCTCTGAAAGACGTGACTGTGCAGTCCACTCAGGGCCATCTGCAGCTTACGGCGAAAAACGGTATCACGCTTAGCTGTGGCGGAGCGTATATACGGCTTTCGCCGCAGGGAGAGATTCATATTCACGGGCCTGGCCTGCTGAGCCTGAAGGGCCAGCACGAAATGCTCGGACCGCAGAGCGAAGATTTTCCGATGCCGGAACTTCCATCCTCTGTCTGTAAGGAGTGCCTGAAAAGGGCGCAGGAGATGGCGAAAGGATTTGTGCCAAGGGAGAGTTAATAAGTGCAGAATGAATACTCTGATGCCTGGTTAGAGGGGGCTAAACGGCTTTGCCAGCAGATTGGGCAGAACTATATCGATGTCATTGTTGATCAGTGCAGTGTGGATTACTCCGTGATCCCTGCGTTATCTGGCTTTTCACCGCAGATTAAATGGCAGTCTCTCTATAAGGATTTGCCTGAGGATATTTATCCCGAGGACGCACCGCTGCTGATGCGGATTATGTTTAACGATTTGCAACAATGGAACTGGCTTCAGGCGCTGGCAAAAGAGATGTCTTCAACGGCGCCTTTACTGATCTTATGTTCGCCATGGCCATTATCGAGATTGGGAGAATGGCTGACTCAAATCACTAATGCCCGGCAAGAAGGCCGGGAAGGGATTTTTCGTTTTTGGGATACTCGTATTTTTTCATATTTTTTTACGGATATTCTGAATGCTGGACAGCAGGAACAACTGAAATACCCTGCATTGTTCTGGGGATGGCAGGATCTTGATGGACAATCGGCACTGTTGGCGGGTAGGGGAAGTATCCCGAAACGCGACGAGGCTGCCCAACAGCTTGATTTCAGCGATAGTCAGTATGAAAAATTTATGTGCTTATGTGATGCAAAACGTTTGGTAGCTCAGCAGTTGCCAATAATAAATACTTTCTCTTCCAAAGAGACCCAATTCAACGCCTGTTTTGAAGGCATGGTGAATGCGACTCAGGCTGGGATATTGTTTGATGATGAACGCGATGCCTTTGTAATCGACCATTTAACCCGATTGAGTAATCAAATCGAATGAGGACAGCTTTTTTACGTTAAATCATTCGGTTTATTGTTTTTTAGGATGACAATAATAAATAAGGAAAAGCAATGAAAATAATAACAGTGTTGATGTCTGTGTTTCTTTTAAGTGGCTGTGGATCTATATCAGAACATGCCTCAGGGTGTTATCGAGAGTATTATCAGGGAACACAGAAAATGGTGGACATGGGATTCTGGGTCTATCTTCCCTGGCTTGATGTCCCTTTCTCTGCCGTGCTGGACACAGTGACGCTGCCTGTTGATGCAATTTGTATTGAAAATCGTTAATACGGGAATGTGATTTTGTAAATGATATTGGTATATATCATTTTTCTGGAGGGAAATCAGGATGAAGATAACCACCTCAGGAATATTACTGGGTGTTTTATTACTGGCGGGATGCAGCCAGCCAAAGGCAGAAGCACAAACGCAGAGTGGTGGTACAGGAACAATTGAAGCCATTAACCATACCAAATGGGCTATCAATCATTTCAGCGTAAACGGACAGTCAGGTATTGATATTATTGGACCTTATGACGGTGGCGGTGGTGGGTGTTGTTATGGAGTGCCTGCTGTGTGGAAAGCCGGAATGACAGTTCGCATAGACTGGCAGACAGGCGTTGGAACTTCGGAAGGTTTTCCCGGATTCGCTGATCGTGAAAAGTATAAAGCCTGGGAAAGAGAAATAACGGCGCAGAATCGTGAGCACAGCAAAACAGTACCGCTACCAGATTATACAGGACAGGAAACCTGCGGAATTACGGTGCATTTTTTACCCTGCGATGACGTGAAGGTGACAACCAGCTGCTTTACCTATGGCAGTCCGTCTTATCCGATTAAGCTGCCATTGGAAATGAAGGAGCCAAAAGTATGTCTGAAGTAACCACGGATCTGGTCTGGAACCCGCCGGAATTTCCGGCGCAGGGCCGTTTGCCGTCACGGGCGGCGTTGGTTGCTAATAAGCAACAGAAAATAGTCTGATAAATATTTATCTCAATGGTAAAAATGATTTAATTCTGCCTGGTGACGGCAAAATTAAATCATTTTATCTGTAAGTGTGGATGACGCAATAAAAGGAAGATAAGGATGAAGATAACAATCTCTGGCGTATTACTGGGTGTTTTGTTACTGGCCGGATGCAGCCAGCCAAAGGCAGAAGCACAAACGCAAAGCGGTGGATCGGGGACTATAGAAGCCATCAACCATACCAAATGGGCCATCAACCATTTCAGCGTTAACGGTCAATCTGGAATAGATGCGATCGGTCCATTTGATGGCGGCGGCGGTGGGTGTTGCTACGGTGTTCCTTCCGTCTGGAAACCAGATATGACAGTCAGAGTTGACTGGGAAACAGGAGTCGGGAGTTCTGATGATTTTCCAGGATATGCTGATGAGAAGAAATTTTTGGAATGGGCAAAAAAAATAAAGGCTCAGAACCGTCAGCACAGTAAAACG
>Ga0153917_1000326_pt1 | contig 35693 bp, 36 predicted proteins | sample TSFL001MetaG_FD_104695 | JGI IMG/M metagenome (GOLD analysis project Ga0153917, IMG submission 104695) | Attine ant fungus gardens microbial communities from Florida, USA - TSFL001 MetaG | ecosystem: Host-associated > Fungi > Mycelium > Unclassified | place: USA: Florida, Paynes Creek Historic... | reverse complement strand
GGATGCGCCGCTTTCACCGTGGCGGTAATAAATTACCTCCACTCTGAAGCCCGTAACGGTAATTCGTCTTACGCCGATTTTCCATTACGGGATGTGTGCATTCTCCTGGTGTGGCTATCGCCCGATTTCATCAGTTCGCGGAGGGCTGCTTTTAGCATCAGCCAGAAAGGAAATAAAGGGGTATATAAACGCTGCGCGCCCCTTTATTTCCTTTCTGTCAGCTGCTCATTGCCCTTCGCCGCTCAGTGATGAAGTCGAACGATGTAATAACCCAATGAGGAGAAAACCAGAATGCACACATTAAACGTCAAAACCGCCACTCGTGAATCAGCCGAACAATTTAAAATCGATGAACGCCAGCGCTACTCAGTTACAGATGGCGATGAGCGTCTTGATTTTATTCCTGCGCTCTTTTTTACGCCTTCTGCTGATAACATGATTGCCAGCTGGTTACGTCAGCATTCAGATTATGATGGCGGTTTCTGGAATTACTGGATTATTCCGCAGGGCACTGGCGGAAACGTGGCTCCGAACTGTGTCAGATTCACCACCGCACAAACAGGATATATCGCACCGGAAGGAGAACAGCGCTATAACATGGTTGTTCTTGGTAATTACTTTGAAGCAGAGGTCAGTGCTGATGCTGCCGGAATTATTGCCACACTGATGATTATGAACTGGTTGTCCTGGCAGGTCGCAGATATGGGGCCTGAATATGCGAAAGTCTGTAAACACCTCGTCGCTCGTCAGGATGCACTGAAAGACTACATCAGTATCATAAAACACCCTGAAGCTCATTTGATTTACCGGGCTATTGATTGACGGGTTAAAGACAGGATGGAAAAAAGACCTCAATACGAGGTCTTTTTTATTGTTTTGAGAGCGTCTGCCCTGAGTCTTTATTCTTCTTTATCGCCCGGTATGTTGCCTCAATTTTTCTGGCATAGACATATCTTCTCTGCGCCTGTTCTTCTGTTTTCCGGAAACCTGCATTATACGCCCCCACGGCCTGCCAGTTGACTCCCCACTTTTTGAATGCAATTGCAAGATAGTAGGCCCCTGTGTAGATATTCATACATGGGTCGGAAATAAGTTGCTCCGGTTTTATTCCATAACGAGCCAGTTCGTTAAAATGCTGGGAGTCCACCTGCATAAGTCCTGAGCCGTAGCCCGAAACAGGATTGTAGCCTTTAACGTCTGTGCGGAAGTTCGATTCATTCCAGGATATTGCCCGAAGCAGATCTGGATCTATATGATAATCCCTCCCTGCCAGTTCAAAACAATCAGCAGCGTTCAACATTCCAGAAAAAGCCAGCGTTAAAAACGTAAGAGCAATCCGTTTCATTTCTTCCCTCCGGGCACCATGCCGGAAATACGTTAACCCATCCCAGAACCAGACTCAACTAATATGCACTCCTCACCACCAAAAGCAGCACACCCCACGCAAAATTAAAATTTTGCTGATTGGCTCTTTAAATCATGCAGTTAGAGAAAAAGTAATGTGAAATAATTTATTTTAATGTGTATAAACGACTCGGTAGTGAGTTCTATTCGACTCGGTAAAAACTCTAATTAGAGTCATTTGTGACTATTTTAAATAAATCCATTGAGTTATGACCACGGCGAGTCTATATTCGACTCGTGAATTTTTACAATATGTGTCGGCATTCGAGTCGTCTGTTTTCCGGCAGAGAGTCTGTGCCGAGTCGTGCATTTTTAGCTTTTCTAAATATTCTGATGTACAGAAGTGTTGGAAGTATAAATAACGGGGGAAGTTATGGCCAGAGTTCAGGTTTATGTAAGCGATGAAGTGTCAGAGAAAATAAGAGTAATCGCTGAAAAACGTCGCGCTGAAGGAGCGAGAGATAAAGATGTAAGTTTTTCGAGCATTGCATCAATGCTGGTCGAACTTGGTCTTCGGGTCTATGAAGCGCAAATGGAAAGAAAAGAGTCATCCTTTAATCAGGCGCTCTATAATAAAACTATTCTTGAAAATGTAATGAAAACTCAATTTATTGTCAGCAAGCTCCTGGCGATGGAGTCGCTGAGTCCGCATCTCGCAGGAAATGAAAAATTTGATTTCAGGGATATGGTTACGTGTATACGTGAAGATGTGCAACAGATTGTTAAAAAATTCTTCCCGCAGGACGAAGAGTCTCAAGATAATTAGCTAAAAATGTTTGATAAATAGGATTTAGATCTGCTGTTTTTGAGTGACTTTGGCGTCAATGATTGATATATTTTATGCAGACATAAGTAAAATTTGATGCCCGCCATTCAATTTGGCGGGTCGCCGGTACACCGGGCTAGCCCCCCGAGTGTACCGACTATACACAGAAACCTTCAGAGGAGGCTTCAATGCACCCGCGCGATCCTAGAGATCTCTCCCAATCAAGTCAATCATTAGATGATGTTCTAAGTCATTTTGATGGCCTTTATAATTCCTCATCACTCCCTTTTTGTATTCGTGATCAATCCAGAAAAGTAATTTATAAAAATGATGCTTTTTCCGATCTCTTTCATCCACTTTCGAAATCATTTTCAGGTATAAGCTTCGATTCTGACGAGGTTGAACTCGAACTATCCTCTATTGAATTAGAGGCATTTGTTATGGGGCCAGATACAGCTATTTGTAGAACTTTTAATTTTAACGGTGAGTTTTATCAGTTACGTGTTGAAATTCGTATGGTAAATAATGAATTATATGCTTTCTGGTTTATTAATTACTTTCCGGATTATCAAGCTTTATTCAATACATCGAATAGGCTAAAAAGTGATGAGTTTGATTTTGATGTTTTTTTATCAGGGTTGACTAATAAAAAGATGATTACATTGTGTTTTTCAATTCTTGGTTTTCAACTTCATACGATGGCGCAATATTTAGGTGTCTCTGAAAAAGCAATTTCAAGCAGGCTTTCTAGTGTGAAGAATGAGCTTGCGAAATATTTTACTGATTATGATGACTTCAGATTCTACTGCATGAGAATGGACGTATACAGAAAGGTGAGAATGGTTGTTCTTAAAGTTTTGAATGTTAAATTTATGTAATAAATATAGTGGAATTTTTCGCGTATTGAATAAATTGTATTCAATGTGTCACTATCCTGACGCAGGAATATGTTGAGAGGGAAAACATGATTAGACGTCACAGGCTTCGTGGCCCAACGGTAACTATGTCGATCTACCTTGACCCACAAACCGATCTTCTTATTTTGAAGGCGAAAGACAGAAGTGGTCGTTCTAAATCAGCTGAAGCGCTGATTCGGTTACGTGACCACCTGGAAAAATTCCCTGATTTCTATAACTCTGAAATGGCGGAGGTGATCCCAAACAATCTTGAACCCAAGTCACAAAACTAGTTTTTTAGGATTTTTATTTCAACAAATCTATCCGGTGTAATTAAAGGATTAATGAATATGACTGATGTGTCTGTTATTAACGCTGTACCCGCGACCCCTGCAAAGAAAAAATTCAGCAAAGTCGCGTTACTCAAAGCGCTGAAGTTTGCCCTGCCTGTCGCAGCCATTGCTGCGTTTTTCCCTGAAACGGTTCTGGCCTCGACTGCGGGTAAAGATCTGATGTCCAGTGGCGATGCAACCGTTAAAGGAACATTTGGTAAAGATTCCAGCGTGGTTAAGTGGGTTATTCTTGCCGAAGTCCTGGTAGGGGCCGTGATGTATATGACGACCAAGAACCTCAAGTTCCTGGCGGGCTTTGCGATCCTGTCCGTATTCGTCACGGTAGGTATGTCTGTCGCAGGATACTGATATCCACCGACAACCGTTCAGGGCCACTTCCGACTATTAAATTCCGGTTTAATTCTGAATGCCCTTCACGAGCATTCACGGGAGGGCTTTGCCTGAAATCCGGCTGGCAGGTATTTCCATACTGCCAGCTGTACCGGAGACGGAACATATGGCAGATGAATCTCTCAAAAAATATCGCTTTCCCGAAACCCTGACGAATCAGAGCCGCTGGTTTGGCCTTCCTGTGGATGAACTTATTCCGGCCATTGTCTGCCTGGGGTGGGGATTCTGGACCCAGCATTATATCCCCGGAATTATCGCTGCCGTACTGGCCTATCTCGGAATAAAAAAGCTCAAGAAAGGGCGGGGCAGCTCATGGCTGCGGGACCTGGTCTACTGGTATATGCCGACCTCACTGCTGAGGGGGATTTTCCATGATGTACCCGACTCATGCTACCGCCAGTGGATTAAATAGACAGGAATAATCAGATGGAACACGGAGCACGATTAAGTACACAGCGGGTTATTGCCATCGGCTTTATTGCCATGGGGGTGGTTATTCTGGGGAGTATCACCACCAACGTTATTCAGGCCGTCAACAACTACCGCCTTCAGAATGAGCAGAAGTCTATCGTCACGCCAATGCTTTTCAACGCGCCATTTGCCGTGTCGCAGAATCAGGCGGATGCCTCCTACCTGCAGCAGATGGCCCTGTCGCTTATCGCCCTTCGCCTGAATGTCACCCCGGAAACCGTTGATGCCTCTCATGAGCAGCTGCTGGCGTATGTCAAGCCGGCGGCGCAGAACGAGCTGAAAATCAGGCTTGCCGAGGATGCGAAGCGCATTAAGGACAACAACGTCAACTCGTCTTTCTATATGACCAGCGTGAAGGTTTATCCGGCAAGCAGCCGCGTGGACGTACGCGGCCAGCTGAAGACCTGGATAGGCGACTCGAAACCGTATCCCGAGCTGAAACAGTACGTTCTCAAGTTCGAGCGCGAGGACGGCATCAGCTGGCTCAGCCACTTCGGAGAAATCACCGATGAACAAAAATAGTCGCCGTGCGCTGCTTGCGTTGATGATGCTCGCGTCCGGTCAGACGGTCGCCGCACCCGCTGCGCTTTCCGCCACGATTGTTCCGCTGACGAACGGCGGGCAGGCCAGCATCGCGGTCAGCAACACCGACCCGAACCTTTTTACGGTCGCAGGTGACCGCGTGACGGCCCTGACCAGCCTCGACGGTGAGCTGACGCGTCAGGAACAGACGGCCAGCGGCGGTGTGATTGTCAGCACCCTCAACAAAAAGCCCTTCACGTTCATTCTGGAAACCGAGCGCGGCCTCAACTTCTCGGTACAGGCCGTGCCACGTGCGGGCGCGGGGCGAACCATCCGGCTGGTCAGCGAGCTGTCCGGTACGGGCGAAGCGGCGCGCACCTGGGAAGAGTCTTCTCCCTATGAGGCCACGCTGGTTTCCCTGAGCCAGCATCTGCTGGGCGGGAAGCTGCCTTCCGGCTGGCAGGCTATTCCCGTCACGCATGAAGCCCTCGTCGCGCCCGCCGGACTGTCTGCAGTCCCGGAGCGCGTCTGGGTGGGCAATCACCTTAAGGTGGTGCGCTTTCGCGTCACCAACAGTACCGGGATGGCCCGTAACATCGCGGAAAGCGACTTCTGGCAGAGCGGTATTCGAGGGGTGCTGTTCGGTGAAGCTTCGCGTCAGCTGATGGCGGGCGGCGCCCTGCAGGTCTTCATTATCAGCAGCGGAGGTGCGGCTGATGGCCAGCATTAATTCAGTGGTTAAGCGCAAGCAGTTTATCTGGCTGGGTATTGTGCTGGCGACCGTGGGTGTGGTGGGCGGCGGTGGCTGGTATCTTGCGGATGCGCGTTACGAGGGAAGCAGCGATGCGGCAGCAGCCGACGAGCCTGCGCCCGATATGACCGGCGTGGTGGACAGCACCTTTGATCAGAAGGTACAGCAGCATGCCACGACCGAGATGCAGGCTACCGCCTCCGAAATGCAGAAGCAGTATGCCGAAATGCGCCGCGAGCTTGAGCTGCTCAGCAAGGGGCAGGCAGGCTACCAGCACCAGATAGACAAGCTTAACCAGGATAACGCGGCGCTTTCCGCTCAGGTCAGCGCGCTGGGTGCAAAACCCGTCACCGCATCGGGTGAGCCGGCACCGCAGCCGCCGTCTCCTGCTCCGGGTCCTGAGGGTGAGCCGCAGCCGACCGGTTTCCCGCCGCAGACGGGGGCAGTCCCGCCGCCGACGGCATTCTACCCGGGTAACGGCGTCACGCCGCCAGCGCAGGTACAGTACCAGCCCATTCCCGTTCCCAACCAGCTGCGCCGTCAGTCTTTTGCCCGCAGCGATGAGAACAAAGGTCCGTCCCTGCCGTACATCCCGTCGGGCAGCTTTGCCCGGTCCATGCTGATTGAGGGGGCTGACGCCAACGCCTCCGTGACCGGTAACGAATCCACGGTGCCGATGCAGCTGCGCATTACCGGCAGGGTCGAAATGCCCAACAGCAAAAGCTACGACCTCACCGGCTGCTTTATTGGGCTTGAAGCCTGGGGCGACGTGTCCAGCGAACGCGCCATCGTGCGCACCCGCAACATCAGCTGCCTGAAACACGGCGTAACCATCGACCAGCCCATTGCCGGACACGTCAGCTTCCGGGGGAAAAACGGCATCAAGGGCGAGGTGGTGATGCGAAACGGCAAAATCCTCGGCTGGGCCTGGGGTGCGGGTTTTGTTGACGGCATCGGTCAGGGCGTGCAGACCGCGTCCCAGCCTTCTGTCGGACTCGGTGCCACGGCATCCCTCGGCGCGGGGGACGTGATGAAGATGGGGATCGGCGGAGGCGCCTCCAAAGCCGCCCAGACCCTCAGCGACTACTACATCAAGCGCGCAGAGCAGTACCACCCCGTCATCCCGATTGGGGCGGGTAACGAAGTGACCGTTGTCTTTCAGGACGGTTTTCAGCTGAAAACCATTGAAGAGCTGGCGCACGAGAATGACAGAAGCAAGGTGGAGGGCGACGATCGCAGTCCGGTTCCGCCACCGTCAGTCCCGCAGGGCGGTATGAACGGGTTCAGTACCGACCAGATGCTCAACCAGCTGGGCAGGCTTAACCAGAGCCAGTTTATGCCGAAGGCCGACTCACAGTAACCCCACGTAAAGGAACCGCAAATGAACAAGACAGTGCCTGTTGCGCTCACGCTGGCCAGTCTCCTGACGCTGTCGGGATGTGCCGGTACAACGAGCGATTTTGAGTGTAACGCGAGGACATCCGATACCTGCATGACCATCGAGCAGGCCAATGAGAAAGCCAAACGACTGGAGGAGGCCAGCACGGTAAAGCCGGGTGCGACATCGCTGCCACGCCTGGCTGAGGGTAATTTCCGGACCCGGTCCGTGCAGCCCCTTACGCTGCCGGCTTTACCGGTGCATGCCGTCGCATCCAGGAATACACCGCTGACGGGCGCACCGACTCTCCCCCGCCCGCAGCCGCACGCCGCCTCACGTGTGCCGCTCTCCACGGTCACGCCGGTTGTTGCGCCTCCGCCAGGGCGCGAGTCCATCGTGGACCCGAGGCCGCTTCGCGTCGGTGAAAAGACGGCCGGGCTGTGGATTGCGCCCTATATCGATACGCAGGACGTTTATCACCAGCCGACGCGGGTGTTTTTTGTTGTGAAACCCTCAGCGTGGGGAACCCCGCGCGTTAACTGAATCCTGAACCGCCACCGCGAGTGGCACCCATTTTAACAATCTGTCGTTATCAAGCGTGCCCTGAAACGTGAAAAGGGATGGGCGGTAGCGTGTCCGGACAGTGTGAGCAGGGAGCGTTGATGGCAGACGAACTCGATCTCCTGCAGGAGCAGGACGAATTGCTGAACCAGCTTCATATACAGGCCGCGAGGCAGCGGTCCTGCCTGCAGGGAAAAAGCCGCAACCGGTGCGAATGCTGTGGTAATCGCATCCCCCTCAGGCGGCAGCAGGCCATCCCGGGCGTACGTACCTGTACGGAATGCCAGCGGGTTCTGGAAACACGACAAAAACAGTATCTGAGGTGACCGATGAGTAAAGCAATCACTGAGCAGGGCAATTTTATGGTCCCGGGCAGCACGGGAAGCGGTAAGACGGCTTTCTGCGCTCAGATGGTACAGGCGCTTCTGTCAGGACAGCGTTCTGACGGCGGGCGCAAAGGCATTGAGAAAAATGACAACGATTCAGGAGTACGCCATGACAACCAGGGATAACGGTGGTCCGGGGAAAACCCGTCACCTTAACGATATCGCGGCCAGCTGCGAGGTGCCAGGGATGCGTGTCATCTGTGTTAATGCCGCAGAGCGCGGCTCAGGTTCAGGTTCAGGTATGAACGTAACAGAAAAGCAGATGACCCGGGTTTTCCTGGCGAAGTCTGACGTCAGCCAGATTAAAGCACTGTATAGCGGTGAGGACGGGGAAAGGCTGGCGGCGGCTATCAGAGACAACTGCAGCGTCTGGTTTCCGCTGAATCCCGGAGGTAACGGGAATGATGCTTAAGTTTCTGTCCGTTCTGCTGTATTGCCTTCGATGGCTTGCCTGGGCTTTTCACTATCTGATTGTCTGGCCTGCCGCCACGCTGATGCTGCTGGTTGCCATGCTTTTGTGGATGGAGAACACCACGCCCGGAGAGGCGATGGCGCAGGAGATTATGTCCGTCACTCACAGCGTCAGCAGTGGCGAGTTCCGTATTGCCGCCTGCCTTGATGAACCTTTACAACCCGTTATACCGGCTACCCCGCCGGACAAGCCTGTGCAGATTTTTGCAGGTGGCCCTTCTGCCGTTTGCCAGGACAGAGGCAGCGACATCACCGATGCTAAAGGATATGCAGCTCATGTTGACGGGGCGCTGAGTCCGCTTAAGTTGTTGTGGATTGTGATGGCTATTGTGTTTTCAGGGGCGGCGCTGCTTATGGGATGTCGTCCGTATTTCTGCCTGTACGGTCAGATGCGCTCAGCGCGTTTTCGCTACGGTATCCCCGCCAGCCGCCCGGCCCCTGCGACGGAAGCGGTAAAAACGGCCGACAATAAAAAGGAGGGGGATCATGAGTAATCCGCTGGACTCCGTCACCCGCACGGTCAACTCGCTGCTGACGGCGCTGAAGATGCCCGATGCGTCCTCTGAGGCGAACGATGTCCTCGGGCAGATGCGCTTCCCGCAGTTCAGCCGCGTGCTGCCGTACCGCGACTACGATGCGGAAACCGGCCTCTTCATGAACGAGAAGACGATGGGCTTTATGCTGGAAGCGCAGCCCATCAACGGCGCAAACGAAACTATCGTGTCGTCGCTGGAAAATCTGATGCGCACCAAGCTGCCCCGCGAGGTGCCGGTGGCCGTTCACCTGGTGTCCAGCCATCTGGTGGGTCAGGATATCGAGTATGGCCTGCGCGAGCTCTCCTGGACGGGGGAAAAGGCCGATACGTTCAACGCCATCACCCGAGCCTACTATCTCAGGGCCGCAGAAGAAGGGTTCCCGCTGCCCGATCACCTCAACCTGCCGCTGACCCTGCGTAACTACCGGGTGTACATCTCCTGCTGCGTCCCCCGCAAGCGCGGAAGTAAGGCCAGCGTGATGGAGATGGAAAACCAGGTCAAAATCATCCGCGCCTCGCTGCAGGGGGCGCAGATAGCCACCCGCAGCGTGGACGCGGATGCCTTTATCCGCATTGCGGGTGAAATGATTAACCACAACCCGGATGCGCTGTATCCCACCGAACGGGAGCTGGACCCGCTCAAGGATCTGAACTACCAGTGCGTGGACGATACCTTTGACCTGAAGGTGAAGGCCGACCACATGACGCTGGGGCTGCGCGGTAACGGTCGCAACAGCACCGCGCGCATCATGAACTTTCAGCTGACCAAAAATCCGGAGCTGGCCTTCCTCTGGAATATGGCCGACAACTACAGCAACCTTCTCAACCCGGAACTGTCCGTTTCGTGCCCGTTTATCCTGACGCTCGTCCTCAGCGTAGAAGACCAGGTGAAGGCGCAGAACGAGGCCAACCTGAAGTTCATGGATCTTGAGAAGAAGTCCAAGACCAGCTACGCCAAGTTCTTCCCGGGCGTGGCGCAGGAGGCGAAAGAGTGGGGCGATCTGCGCCAGCGCCTGTCGTCCGGGCAGTCCTCGCTGGTGAGCTATTTTCTGAACGTGACCCTCTTCTGCCGCGATGACCAGGAAACCGCGCTGAAGGTCGAGCAGGACGTGCTGAACAGCTTCCGTAAAAATGGCTTCGAGCTGATTTCCCCGCGCTTTAACCATATGCGCAACTTTCTCGTGAACCTGCCGTTTATGGCGGGCGGCGGCCTCTTTAAACAGCTGCGCGAGTCCGGCGTGGTACAGCGTGCCGAGAGCTTTAACGTCGCCAATCTGATGCCGGTGGTGGCGGACAGCCCGCTGGCCACTTCCGGCCTGCTGGCTCCGACCTACCGCAACCAGCTGGCGTTTATCGACCTGTTCAGCCGCGGCATGGGTAACACCAACTTCAATATGGCGGTCTGCGGGACCTCCGGTGCCGGGAAAACCGGGCTTATCCAGCCCCTGATACGCAGCGTCATCGACTCCGGCGGCTTCGCCGTGGTGTTCGACATGGGAGACGGCTACAAGTCCCTGTGCGAGAACATGGGCGGGGTCTACCTCGACGGCGAGACGCTGAAGTTTAACCCGTTCGCTAACGTTACTGACGATACCATCGATGAGATGGCCGAACGCCTGCGGGACCAGCTGTCCGTGATGGCCAGCCCCAACGGCAACCTGGACGAGGTGCACGAAGGTCTGCTGCTTAAGGCGGTGAAGGCCACCTGGCTTACGAAGAAAAACCAGGCGCGCATTGACGACGTGGTGGACTACCTGATGATGGCCCGCGACAGCGAAGAATACAGCGGATCGCCGACCATCCGCAGCCGCCTCGATGAGATGGTGGTGCTGCTGACTCAGTACACCCGCGACGGGGTGTACGGCAGCTACTTCAACTCCGACGAGCCGTCCCTGAAGGACGAAGCCCGGATGGTGGTGCTTGAGCTCGGCGGTCTGGAGGACAGGCCGTCCCTCCTGGTGGCGGTGATGTTCTCGCTCATTCTCTACATTGAGAACCGCATGTACCGCACGCCGCGCAGCCTGAAGAAGCTTAACGTGATAGACGAAGGCTGGCGCCTGCTGGACTTCAAGAACAACAAGGTCGGGGCGTTTATCGAGAAGGGCTACCGTACCGCCCGCCGCCATACCGGTTCGTACATCACCATTACGCAGAACATCGTCGACTTTGACTCGGAAACAGCTTCCAGCGCCGCCCGCGCGGCATGGGGTAACTCGTCCTACAAAATTATCCTCAAGCAGTCGGCTAAAGAGTTCGCCAAGTACAACCAGCTGTACCCGGACCAGTATTCGCAGCTGCAGCGCGACATGATTAAAGGTTTCGGCAGCGCGAAGGACAACTGGTTCAGCAGCTTTATGCTGTCGGTTGAGCACCTGACGTCCTGGCATCGCCTGTTCGTCGATCCGCTCAGCCGGGCAATGTACTCCTCGGACGGTCCGGACTTTGAGTTTCTGCAGCAGCGACGCCGGGAAGGGCTGAGTATTCACGAGGCCGTCTGGGAGCTGGCGTGGAAAAAGTCCGGGCCGGAAATGGCCGCGCTGGAGCGCTGGCTTCACGAGCATGAAGGGAAGACCATCTCATGAAAAAACACGTACTCATTAACGCCGCGCTGATTGCCGGCACGCTGGTTGCGGGCGCGGGCGTCAGCTGGCTGGTTTGCCAGCTTAACCGTCCTGTGGTTGTGGCCTTCAACATGAAATCCACGGTGGATGCCTTCTTTGACAGCGCCGGTCGCCGTTCGCTGGACGAGGCGCAGACAAAAGCACTCTCAGACCGCTTTAACGCGTCACTGGAGGCCAGCCTCCGGGACTGGCAGATCCGCCATCGTGCCCTCATCCTTGTCGCACCTGCCGTGGTGCAGGGGGCACCGGATATCACGCGTGAAATCCAGACTGACGTGGCCCGCCGGATGAAGGAGGGGGCGTGATGCGCGCCCTTGCCCTGGGCCTGACGCTGCTGACCGGCAGCGTGACGGCCGCTGACCTCGGGACGTGGGGCGATCTCTGGCCGGTGGCGGAGCCGGATATGCTGACTGTTATCGAAAGCCGGCTGCAGACGCTGGCGCAGTCCGGCGAGATGGACAAAAAGATGGCGGAGTTTAAGGCGCGCGTGGTGCGCAACAGCCAGCGCCCGCCTGCCGTTGAGGGTATAACACGCGCGGTGCGCTACGAGCGGCGCTGGTTTGATCCGAGCGTGCGGGTGGACAAGGCGCTTGCCGACGACAGGGGCAACGTGTTTGCTCAGGCGGGGCAGATCTTTAATCCGCTTGATGTGGTGCCGTTCAACGAAACGCTGCTGTTTATCAACGGCGACGATGCGGATCAGCTCGCGTGGGTACAGCGACAGAAGCCTGACACCCTGATCACCCGCATTATTCTGGTGCAGGGTAATATTCCGCAGACGTCAGAGAAGCTCGACAGCCGCATTTTCTTCGACCAGAACGGGGTGCTGACCGCACGATTTGGCATAAGCCAGGTGCCGGCACGGGTAACGGCGGCACCCAGCGGAAAGCGCCTGCAGGTGGAAATCATTCCGCCCGATATGGCGCAGCATGACGCAGGAGGTGACCGGTGAAAATGCTGACCGTCTCTCTGTTCGGGCTGCTTCTGTGGGGTAACAGCCACATGGCGGCGGCGGACGCCGCCTGCGAAGGGCGTTTCGTCAATCCGCTCACCGATATCTGCTGGCGCTGCATGTTCCCCCTGTCGCTCGGCAGCACAAAAGTCACGGGCGGTGATTTACCGGACACGTCTAATCCCGGGAGCCCGATACAGTTTTGTCCCATGCCACCCCCGGTATTTCAGCGCATCGGCCTGGCAATAGGTTACTGGGAGCCGATGGCCATGACCGATGTGGCGCGTTCCCCGGGCTGTATGGTGAACCTCGGCGGATTCACCATTAATCTCGGGAAAATGGGGATGGGCACCGCCAAAAAAGATGACAAACAGGTCAATGGCGCGTTCTACCACGTGCACTGGTACAAATATCCGCTGACGTACTGGCTCAATATCATCACCTCCCTCGGGTGTCTGCAGGGCGGCGATCTGGATATCGGATACCTGTCTGAAATCGACCCGACATGGGGGGACAGCGCCCTGACCTCCATTCTGAATCCGGAGGCGGTCATTTTTGCCAACCCCATCGCGCAGGGCGCATGTGCGGCCGACGCGGTGGCCAGTGCAACAAAAACGTCGGTTGACGCGCTGTTCTGGTGTGCCGGGTCGCAGGGGTCAATGTATCCCTTTAATGGCTGGGTGAGCAATGAGTCCAGCCCCCTGCAGTCTTCCGTTCTGGTCAGCGAGCGCATGGCGTTCAAGCTGCACCGTCAGGGTCAGATAATGGAGAGCATCGGGGAGGATAAAAAGGTCTGCTTCGAGTATCCGTCACCCATTATTCCCAAAACGCGCTGGCGCTATCAGATGGTGAATATGTATCCGGACGTGGCGCAGTGCCACCCCTTCGGCCGCACGGTCATGCGCTGGGAAACGGGGCGTAACCCGCCGAACACGAAGAAAAACTACGGCTATCTGCTCTGGCGCAAGCGTAACTGCGTCTTCCTCTGAGAAAAGGAACCTTCAATGAAAACTCTGTCCGGTCTGACGGCGGCGCTGCTGCTGTCAGCATATTGTTGCACTGCGCTGGCGTCAGGGTCTGATGATGCGAACCGCGATTTTATTCGTCAGCAGGAGTCTTTCAGCCAGCAGCTGAGAGGGCAGGACAACGCGCCGCTGCGCCAGATGCTGGAGCGGCAGGTGCGCCAGAACCCTCTTTCAGCAGACGACGCGCGATATATCGGGGAGCTGAAACAGCGCCAGCAGGAGGCTCAGCAGGATAAGCCCACGCACGGTGCCCTGTATTTCGTCTCCTTTGCCATCCCGCAGACGGGGCTTAAGCGCATGCTGACCGAGGCCCGCCGCTTCGATATTCCCGCCACCCTGCGGGGCATGGTCAACAACGACATGAAAACGACGGCAACCGCCGTGATGGCACTTGTTCAGGACGGCTCAGCCAGCGGCGTCGCCATCGACCCGACCCGCTTTCGTGAGTACGGGATCACCAGCGTGCCGTCCCTGGTGGTGTACTGCGAGGCGGGCCACGACGTGATTCGCGGCAATCTTCATCTGAAGCAGGCGCTGGAAAAGGTGGTGGAGAAGGGCGAGTGCAGGGATGAGGCGCAACAGCTGCTTAATAAAGGAGAGGTCAGATGAAAAGAGCAATACTGATGCCGGTGCTGGCTATCGCCACCACGATGGCGGGCGTGAATGCATTTGCCGATGCTGACGCGCAGTACAGGGCGGGGGCTGATTTTGCCCGTCAGGTACAGGGGCAGGGGGAGAGCAGCCTGAAAAACTTTAACCCCTCAGCATCTATCCCCAACTATACCGCCTCACCCGGTGAGAAAAAGTACTACGGCGGCGTGACGGCGACCGGTGACGGCGCACTGAAAGCGGACGGTACCACGGGCTGGACCACCAATGAGGCAACAAAGGCCGTCACCGACTCGTTTGTTAACAACCCGAAGGAGCCCATTTCACCCGATGCGCCGTTTATTAAGGCCAGCCAGGATGTCCAGTCCCGCGCCGATACCATCATCGGCAAAACGGGGCAGACGCAGTGCGAAGCGCAGAATATCAGTCGTAGTGAGTTCACCAACTATACCTGTGAGCGCGACCTGCTGGTTGAGCAGGCCTGTACGCGCACGGCCAGTATTACCGGCCACTACGAAAACACCACGGTGACGCGCACCTGGACGGTGCCCAACAGCGAGTTCAGCTACACGTATGACGGTAACAAAACGGTGAACTTCAGCTTCCGGGCGCCTGCAACCGGTACCGTGCTGAGCGCGTCGGTGGCGGTCCATTTCGACGACAGGAACATGTCCTATCGGTTTACCTGGTGGGGGGTAAACACCCAGTCTGTGGCCAAAAGGGATAATACGTGGGCGCTGCCGGGCGCTGCGGGCGCGTCGCTGACCGCCGGGCGGCCGTCTCCGACAGGCTCCATGCTCAACCAGAACTGCCTGAGCGGCAGGCAGTCGCGCTGCCAGGAGTATGCCCGTAAAACGCTCGCCTGGATGCAGAGCGGCTCAGGAGCCTGGATGACCGCCACCCTGACCATGCAGGTGACGGACAAAAAATGGGTGCCGGACGTGGTCTGGAACGAATCCTGTCCGTTCAGCAAGAGCGAAGGTACGCTCAAAAAGACCGAATGTATTGAGCCGGGGAGCACAAAAACGGTGGTGGTTGACGGCGTGTCATACCCGGTCACGCAGGCTTGCTGGAAGTACAAAGACACCTATATGACCCAGGCTGCTGACAATGGCACCTGCAAAACCTATATGAACAATCCGGCCTGTACGCTCGCGTCGCGCACCTGTGCCTTCACGGCAGAAGACGGCAGCGGCTGCCTGCATGAATACGCGACGTACTCCTGTGAAACACGCACTTCCGGCCAAGTGATGATATGCGGCGGCGACACCTTCTGTCTTGATGGTGACTGTGAGCGGGCGCAGAACGGTAAAAACAACGATTTTGCACCTGTCGTTTCGGCACTCGCCGCGCTGGCCGCTGCGGGCAAGGACGTGGCCGCCATTAACAGCGTTAACGTGCGCGCCTTTACCGGCAGCGCGAAGTTCTGCAAGAAGTTTGCGGCAGGATTCAGCAACTGCTGTAAGGACGGCGGATGGGGCCAGGACGTCGGGCTTGCCAGGTGCAGCAGCGAGGAGAAAGCGCTGGGCAAGGCCAAAGAGAATAGGCTCACGGTCAGTATCGGTGAGTTCTGTTCAAAAAAAGTGCTCGGCGTCTGTCTCGAGAAGAAGCGCAGCTACTGTCAGTTTGACTCTAAGCTTGCCCAGATTGTGCAGCAGCAGGGGCGTAACGGTCAGCTTCACATCGGCTTTGGCAAGGCCAGCAGCCCGGACTGTCGCGGCATCACCCAGACCGAGCTGCAGCAAATTAATTTTGAAGCGCTCGACTTCTCGAACTTTTTCGACGATCTGCAGAAGAACAAGAAAATCCCGGATAACGACACCCTGACGAAGCGCGTCCGCGAGGAAATCGCCGCGCAGCTGAAGAACAAACAGTAAGCCACTCATCACTCAATCAGGACTCTCCATCATGAAAATTAAAGGATTTATCGTCCGCCTTATCATCAGCCTGATTGTCGCCTCGCCGGTGCTTTACTGGTGCGGAAATATCGTTGATGAAACAACCCGCATCGATGTGTTTTTTATGGCACTGATGGTTGTGCTTTTCGTGGCGGGAGTTCTGCTGGCGTGGCTGTTAAACCCGCTTTTCAAACGATAACCGACCTGCTTCGGGATAAGGAAGGTTCCAGTGAAAAAGAGAAAGACAGCGTTAGCGCTGCTGCTTCTTGGAAGCGTTTTTTCCGCCACAGGAAAAGATGCCGGCTGGCAGTGGTACAACGAAACGCGCAGAACGCCGGAGGACGACAAATCCTCTTCAACACAGCCTCAGCAGGCCTCGCCGGACATCATGGAGAAGCTTGCCACGCTCCAGCAGGCCACGAAGCGCGCCATGTACGAGGCCATTCTGTATCCGGGCGTAGAGAACTTTACCCGCTACTTCCGCCTGCAGAACTACTGGACGCAGCAGGCCGGGTTGTTCTCGATGAGCGCCAAAAAGGCGATGCTCGAGCATCCCGAGCTGGACTACAACCTGCAGCACAGCCACTACAACGGTACCGTGCGCAACCAGCTGGCGGCGGACTTTGCTGACCAGCGCCGCGCCATTGAAACGCTGGCTCAGCACTATGGCGTGATGTTCTTCTACCGCGGACAGGACCCGATCGACGGCCAGCTGGTTCAGGTCATTAAAAACTTCCGCGAAACGTATCACCTCAGCGTCATTCCGGTCTCCGTGGACGGTATCGTGAATCCACTCCTGCCGGATACCCGAATGGACGGTGGACAGGCCAGCCGGCTGGGTATTCGTTACTTCCCGGCGCTGATGCTGGCCGACCCTAAAAGCGGGACGGTCAAACCCGTCTCGTATGGCTTTATCAGCCAGGATGACCTGGCGAAGCAGTTCCTCAACGTTTCCACAGATTTTGCCCCCAACTTTTAATATAGGGAGAGTTCGCATGCGCAAATTCCGTTTTCGCCTGCCTGAGTTCGACGTGCCCGGATTATGGGTGCTGAGCCTCGGGATATGGTTTCACATAGTTTCCCGCCTGGTCCGGCGCGAGCCGGAGATGGCCATTCTTCTGGCGCAGATAATCGGCGTCTCGATGGCGCTCTGGGGGGGATACCGCATCATCAACCGCTGGATAGATGCCGCCCGTGAGGCCGAAAAGACCCGTGATGCCGGAGGATGCCGACATGAACCTTAGACATACCGTGTTTACCGTGGCGCTCATGACGCTCAGCCTGACCACACAGGCTTCCACGATGGACGAGATCAAATCGTTATGGCATCCACAGGGGGCGCGAGCGTCGGGATCTCTGCCAACATCCCCGGAAGACCCTGAAGCTAAGCCACTTCCGGCGAAGCAGCCGGTCTGGTACCGCCTCAGCAACGGCCGCCAGGTCAATCTGGCCGACTGGAAGGTCGTGCTGTTTATGCAGGGACACTGCCCGTACTGCCACCAGTTTGATCCGGTTCTGAAGTCTCTGTCGGCACGGGTGGGGTTTGGGGTGATGGCCTACACCATCGACGGTCAGGGGGATGCGTCCTTTCCCGATGCGTTGCCCGCGCCGCCGGAGGTGATGAAAACCTTTTTCCCTAACCTGCCCGTGGCCACGCCAACCACCTTTCTCGTCAACGTAAACACCCTTGAAGCCCTGCCTCTGCTGCAGGGCGCGACCGACGAACAGGGCTTTATGGCCCGCATGGATACGGTCCTTCAGATGCGCGGAGTGGGTAACAATGGCTGATCAGAACAATGCAAAGGAACACGACGTGATGACTTCCGGGATGCTTCAGAGAGCTACGACGCCAGAGTTAATCACGCTCAGGGCACGGAAAGATGACGCACGGTTCGGCGTTTATGCTGAGTGGGCGGGCATATTGCTCATTGCCGGCGTGCTGTCGCGCGTCTTTATGACATACGTTTTCCATGCCTGCGTCGGCGACTGGATCAAGAGCGGTCACCTGCAGCTGAAAGATTTGTGGAACGTGTTGATGTACGCCATTCCACTGATCTTTATCGCGCTGAGCGGCGGGCTTGCCGTTGCAGGTGGCGTTTATGCAATCCTGAACTTGCTTTATACGAAAGGGCAAATGTTCATACTAAAACGAAAAATGGGAAAACTCGCCCAGCAGGCGAGCCGGGAGGGTGCCGATGTTCGTCCGTAAACCTCTCTCCATGCTGTGTGGCATCCTTCTTACGTGTTCAGCGAGCGTGAGTGCCGACGTGAACAGTGATATGAACACCTTCTTTAATAAACTGGGCTTTGCGTCCAACACCAGCCAGCCACAGGTCTGGCAGGGGCAGGCCGCGGGCTACGCCACGGGCGGCTCACTCTACGCGCGCACGCAGGTGAAAACCGTCCAGCTTATCTCCATGACGCTGCCCGACATCAACGCCGGCTGCGGCGGCATCGATGCCTATCTGGGCTCCTTCAGCTTTATTAACAGCGATCAGCTGCAGCGTTTCGCCAAGCAGATTATGTCCAACGCGGCGGGCTACTTCTTCGATCTGGCGCTGCAGACCACGGTACCGGAAATCAAGACCGCAAAGGACTTTCTGCAGAAGATGGCCAGCGACATTAACAGCATGAACCTCAGCTCCTGCCAGGCGGCGCAGGGGATTGTCGGCGGTCTGTTTCCGCGCACCCAGGTTTCCCAGCAGAAGGTCTGCCAGGACATTGCCGGCGAGAGCAACATGTTTGCAGACTGGGCGGCATCCCGTCAGGGCTGCACCGTGGGCGGCAGCCTCGACAAGGTGCGCGACAAGGCAGGTACCGCCGATAAAGAGCGCATCACTAAAAACATCAATATCATCTGGAATGCGCTCGGCAAGAACGGCATGTTCAGCGGAAATAAAGAACTCAGGGAGTTCATCATGACGCTCACCGGCACCCTGATTTTTGACGAGAGGGGTAACATTACGCCGCTGCCTGCCCGCACTACAGATCGTGACATTATTAAGGCAGTGATGGAGGGCGGCACGGCGAAAATTTACCACTGCAACGACAGCGAGAAGTGCCTGAAGGTGGTGGCCGACGCGACCGTCACCATCACCGAAAAAAACGCGCTGAAGAATCAGATCAAGGACATTCTCTCCAGCATCCAGAACAAGGCTGCAACCGATACAAAGCTGACCGAGAAGGAAAAGGGCTTTATCTCCGGCACCACCATTCCGGTCTTCAAGTACCTGGTGGACCCGATGATGCTGGGCGTTTCTGACAGCCTGGTCTATCAGCTGACGGACTATATCGGCTACGACATTCTGCTGCAGTACATCCAGGAGATGGTCCAGCAGGCGCGCGCCCTGATGGCTACGGGCAACTATGACCAGGCCGTTATCGACAGCATCAATAACAACCTCAACGAGGCCACGCGGCAGATAGCCTCCTTCCAAGCGCAGGTGCAGGTGCAGCAGGACGCGCTTCTGGTTGTTGACCGCCAGATGAGCTATATGCGCCAGCAGGTTTCGGCGCGGATGTTGCAGCGCTATCAGAACAACTATCACTTCGGGGGGGCGCGCTGATGCAGGCGATTTACGTTATCGCGGGCGGCGACTGGCTGAGCCAGACGCTGAACGCCATTGTGGCCTTTATGAACACTGACAACTGGGTCATTATCCGCCGGATCGTGACCGCGCTGTCTGTGCTCGTCGTGGCCATCACCTGGATACGCCGTCACAACGTGATGGATATGCTGGGCTGGATAGGTACCATCGTCCTGATGTCTCTTCTGGTAAGCGTGCGCACGCCGGTACAGATTATTGACAACAGCGATCTGACGAAGGTGTATCAGGTGGATAACGTGCCCGTCGGACTGGCGTTGCCGGCGTCGCTGACGACCACTATCGGGCACGCGCTGGTGCAGGGCTATGAGATGGTCTTTTCTCAGCCGGACAGCGTTACTTACAGCAAGACCGGGATGCTGTTCGGCGCGAATCTGGTCGCGCGCAGCACCGACTTTTTGTCAAAAAACCCTGAAATCACCACGCTTTTTGCGGACTATGTGCAGAACTGCGTGATGGGCGATATTTTCCTCAACGGGAAGTACACCCTGGACGAGCTGATGAACAGCACCGACCCCTACACCATTATCTTCTCTAAACCCAGTCCGCTGCGTCAGGTGCAGAACTATAAGAAGTTTACGACCAGCGGTGATAACGGACAAACGGAGATAAAGGCGTTTTTATCCTGTGAAGAGGCCGCAGTGATCCTTAAACAGAAGCTGGGCCTTGATACCCAGACCGGAGGGAAAAGCTGGAGCTACTACGCCCGCTGGCTGTTTGGCGGACGTCCGAATCCCGACCTGCTCCTGAGCCAGATGCTCGGCGAAAGCTATAACTATTTTTATAATTCCGGGCAGAGCGCCTCGCAAATTATCCGCCAGAACGTGACGATGAATGCCCTGCGCGACGGTATCATGGGCTATGCGGCCCGCAACGGCGATACCTCGAGTCTGCTCAACATCGCCACCACGTCATCAATGGAGAAGCAGCGGCTCGCGCACGCAACGGTCGGGCAGGTGGCCCTGCGCTCGTTGCCCATGTCCCAGACGCTGATAGTCGGACTGATTATCGGGATATTCCCCCTGATGGTGCTGGGCGGGATGTTTAACGCCGTCACCCTTAACGTGCTGAAGGGGTACGTGCTGGCCATCATGTGGGTGCAGAGCTGGCCGCTGCTTTACGCCATCCTCAACAGCTGCATGACCTTCTATGCGAAAGCCAACGGCTCGCCGGTTGTTCTCTCTGAGCTGTCGCAGGTGCAACTTAAATACTCGGATCTGGCCACCACGGCGGGCTATCTGTCGATGCTTATCCCGCCACTGGCATGGGGAATGCTGAAAGGTCTGGGCTCCAGCTTCTCGAATCTCTACAGCCACCTGGCGTCCTCGGCCATCAGTCCGGCGGCAACGGCGGCGGCAGGTTCAATCGACGGGAACTACTCCTACGCTAACATGCAGACCGAGAACGTGAGCGGCAACAACTGGAATACCAACAGTTCGACCATGTTTGGCCAAATGAGTCACCAACTTGCCAACGGAGCGACTTCCACACAGATGCGCGACGGTAGTACGGTGACTGACTCTACCCAGGCAGCGAGTAAGCTGCCCGTGAGCATTAATTTTGCCCGTCAACTGGCTTCAGCGCAGCAGGAGATGGCTCGCGAGGCCCAGACGCAGTCACAGAGCGCGATGCAGAGCTTTAGTAGCAGCATGTCAAGCACGTGGCAGACCCTCAGCCAGTTTGGCACCAACCGGGGGAGCAGCGACTCGATGACTCAGGGTGCCGACAGTACCATGAGCGCGCAGGACTCCATGATGGCCAGCAAGATGCGCAGCGCGGTGGAAAGCTACGCGAAGGCGCATAACATCAGTAATGATCAGGCTACTCAGGAGTTGGCGACCAGAAGCACACGCGATTCACTTGGGTTTTACGGTGATGCTCATGTTAAGGGAAGCATGGGGGTTAGTGTTCTGGGTACTGGTGTTCAGGTCGGAGGACAGTCCGGAGTTAAAGCAGGGCGAGATTTCGAAGATAATGATTCTCATAACGCATCAAATGGTTCTCGAGCTAGTCAGGATGCCCGTCATGATGTAGACGCCAAAGCCTCTCAGGACTTTAAAGAGGGCAGCGATTACTTTACCAGCCGCAAAGTCAGTGAGTCCGGCAGCCATACGGATAACAATGCAGCTTCACGCGCGGATCAGCTATCTGCCTCATTGAGTTCAGCAAAACAAAGCCTTGAGCAGTACTCGACCAGCCAGGCGCGCAGCAAGGAATTTGCGGAAATGGCGTCCCGTACTGAAAGCATGAGCGGCCAGATTAATGAAGACCTGAACCAGCAGTTTGCTCAGTATGTTCGTAAACAGGCCCCTCATGATGCCGACACGCTGCTGACAGATACGTCTTCACCTGAAGTGGCTAATAAGCGCAGAGAGCTTGCCTGGTCGTTCGTTCAGGAGCAGGTTCAACCAGATATTGATGCGGCCTATTCCTCAGGGCGCTCGGAAATTGCGGCTTCGATGGCGGGAATTTCCTCGGGCGGAAACAAAGAGGCTGTTATGGCTGACCACCAGTCCCATCAAAATATTATCGATCAAAGAACACAGGACAATAATATCCGTAATGATGTGAAAGATCGGGTTGAAGATACGATCTCGGGGTATCGTTCAGAAATTAATACGACGGGTAGAAATATTCGTGGCGAGGAGCAAGACATAAAACAGCAGTATACTGGGTTACAGAATTATCATAAAGAGGAAGAGTTATCCCAAAATCGTAAATATCATGAAGAAAAGACTGCCCAAGAGCGACTGCCGGGGGCTGACACTCCGGATGAGCTTCTTAACAAGGCCAGAGAGTATCAGGATAAAAATAGCTGAATTATATATCCTCCAGTAGAACAGCATCACCAGTAGCTATTAGATAACTCGTAACAAAGGCATGTCCGTTTCTTTGATATGAACCGGAAATATACTGTAGATTAATGATTGCATTAGCCCCTAGTTTTGTTGCTTCGGTAAATAGAGAAGAAAGCAGTTCATCATCTTCATTACGGAATTTGGCGGTTATTTCTGATGTGGTGGCTTTTACCAGACCAAAATTTTTCAAGATTTTATTTTCCGGTGGGACCGAAGTAAAAATCTGAAAATGAGTGGTGGTGCTGACATCTAGTTTTCTATCAAATAATCCCATAAATACCCTGCATATTTTATTGTGGTGAACAAAAACTCATTTTTTATTATACAACATTTCAAAAGTATATATAAACGACAACAAGGAAATTTTTATGAAAATGAAAAAAATAATGATGATTGCTCTGGTCAGTTCCACTCTGGCTCTTTCAGGTTGTGGCGCGATGAGCACAGCAATCAAGAAGCGTAACCTTGAAGTTAAAACTCAGATGAGTGAAACCATCTGGCTGGAGCCTTCCTCGGAACGTACCGTTTATCTGCAGATCAAAAATACCTCAGACAAGGACATGAGCGGGCTACAGGCAAAGGTCGCTGACGCGCTTAAAGCCAAAGGCTATCAGGTCGTCTCCTCTCCGGATAAATCCTATTACTGGATTCAGGCCAACGTGCTCAAAGCCGATAAAATGGATCTGCGTGATGCCCAGAGCTGGCTGAGTCGTGGTTATGAGGGCGCAGCGGCAGGGGCGGCGCTGGGGGCGGGTATTACGGCATACAACTCCAGCTCTGCGGGTGCCACGCTGGGTGTGGGTCTCGCCTCCGGGCTTATTGGCATGGCGGCGGACGCCATGGTTGAGGATATCAACTACACCATGATCACCGACGTGCAGATTGCCGAGCGTACGAAGGCTGTTGTCACCACCGACAATGTTGCCGCGCTGCGCCAGGGCACTTCCGGCTCTAAAATTCAGACCAGCTCAGAGCAGGGAAATCAGCACAAATACCAGACCCGTATCGTATCTAACGCGAACAAGGTCAATCTGAAGTTCACTGAAGCACAGCCTGTTCTGGAAGACCAGCTGGCCAAATCCGTCGCAAACATTTTCTGACGGGTGCCGACAGGGCGGACCCGCCGTCCTGTTTATCTGACAGCAACCTCACGTTTTTCAACGCTAACGCTTTATAGCTGCACAAATTCTTTGCGCGGTCATAAAGGGGGGCCGGCAACGCCGGAATACTTTGCCTTTGCCGCCAGTGTGACGGCACACATCACCGGACCGACATCATGAGTTTCAATGCCAAGGATATGACCCAGGGCGGTCAGATCGCGAGCATGCGCATCCGCATGTTCAGCCAGATCGCCAACATCATTTTGTACTGCCTCGTTATTCTCTTTGGGATCATCGTCGCCCTGACGCTGACCGTGAAGCTTTCGTGGCAGACGTTCGTCAACGGCATGGTCTGGTACTGGTGCCAGACGCTTGCCCCTATGCGCGATATTTTCAGGTCCCAGCCTGTCTATACCATCCGTTATTACGGCCATGAGCTGAAGTACAACGCGCAGCAAATACTGCAGGACAAATATATCCAGTGGTGCGCAGACCAGGTCTGGACGGCCTTTATTCTTGCCGCCATCATCGCGGCCGTGGTGTGCGTTATTACCTTCTTTGTCACCACCTGGATTCTGGGCCATCAGGGTAAACAGCAGAGTGAGGACGAGATAACGGGAGGGCGCCAGCTGACTGACGACCCGAAAGCGGTGGCGAAAATGCTCAGGCGCGACGGTCTCGCATCCGACATCAAAATCGGTGAGCTGCCACTTATTAAGGACTCGGAGATCCAGAACTTCTGTCTGCACGGCACCGTCGGGGCCGGTAAATCAGAAGTTATCCGCCGTCTGATGAACTACGCCCGCCAGCGTGGAGATATGGTCATCGTGTATGACCGCTCCTGTGAGTTCGTCAAAAGCTACTATGATCCGGCCACGGATAAAATCCTTAACCCGCTGGATGCACGCTGCGCTGCATGGGACCTGTGGCGGGAGTGCCTGACGCAGCCTGACTTCGACAACGTTTCCAACACGCTTATTCCGATGGGCACGAAGGAAGACCCCTTCTGGCAGGGTTCGGGACGTACCATCTTTGCTGAAGCCGCTTATCTGATGCGCAACGACAAAGACCGCAGCTACAGCAAGCTGGTCGACACGCTGCTTTCCATCAAGATTGAGAAGCTGCGCTCGTACCTGAAAAACTCCCCGGCGGCGAACCTGGTGGAAGAGAAAATCGAGAAAACGGCCATCTCCATCCGCGCCGTGCTAACCAACTACGTCAAGGCCATCCGCTACCTGCAGGGCATCGAAAATAACGGCGAGTCGTTCACCATACGCGACTGGATGCGCGGCGTGCGTGAAGATGGTAAAAACGGCTGGCTGTTCATCTCTTCCAATGCCGACACCCACGCTTCCCTCAAGCCGGTTATCTCCATGTGGCTGTCCATCGCCATTCGCGGACTGCTGGCGATGGGGGAAAACCGTAACCGGCGCGTGTGGATCTTCGCCGACGAGCTGCCGACCCTGCACAAGCTGCCGGACCTGGTTGAGATCCTGCCGGAGGCGCGTAAGTTTGGCGGCTGCTACGTCATTGGCATCCAGTCCTACGCCCAGCTGGAAGATATTTACGGGCAGAAGCCGGCGGAAACGCTGTTCGACGTGCTGAACACCCGTGCCTTCTTCCGCTCGCCGTCGCGCAATATCGCTGAGTTCGCCGCCGGTGAAATCGGTGAGAAAGAAATCCTCAAGGCATCCGAGCAGTATTCCTACGGCGTGGACCCGGTACGCGATGGTACTTCGGTCGGTAAGGACATGGAACGCGTCACCCTTGTGAGTTACTCCGATGTTCAGACGTTGCCGGATCTCTCCTGCTACGTCACGCTTCCCGGACCTTATCCTGCCGTGAAGATGGCGCTGAAGTATCAGCAGCGTCCAAAGGTGGCACCGGAATTCATTCCGCGCACCATCGACGCGAAAGCGGAGGAACGCCTGAATGCCGCGCTGGCTGCACGTGAACAGGAATCCCGCAGCATCGCCATGCTCTTTGAACCGGATGCAGACGTTATTGCGCCAGAGGGCAGTGCGGAGAATTCTGGTCAGCCACAGCAGCCACAGCAGCCACAGCAGCTGACGCCTGCGCCCCACGCTGCAGACACCGCATCCGCTTCGGCATCCGTGGCGGGTGCCGCAGGCACTGGCGGCGTGGAGCCTAAGCTGAAGACAAAGGCGGAGGAGGCTGAGCAGCTGCCGCCCGGTATCAGTGAAAGCGGTGAGGTGGTGGATATGGCGGCATGGGAGGCGTGGCAGGCGGAGCAGGACGAACTGTCTCCTCATGAGAGGCAGCGCCGTGAAGAAGTTAACATCAACGTTCACCGGGCGCCTGAAAAGGATCTTGAACCGGGAGGATACATCTGATGATGAGCATCGGATCGGTAAAATCCGCCGCCAGCGCGGGTAAATATTACACCGACAAGGACAACTACTACGTTATCGGCAGTATGAACGAGCGCTGGGCCGGAAAAGGGGCTGAAGCGCTGGGACTGAGCGGCGGGGTGGACCAGAAGCTTTTTACGAAAGTTCTGGAGGGACGCCTGCCGGACGGCAGCAACCTCAGCCGGAATCAGGACGGGGCGAACAAACACCGTCCGGGCTACGACTTCACCTTCTCCGCACCAAAAAGTGTCTCCGTAATGGCGATGCTCGGTGGCGATAAGCGTCTTATTGAGGCCCACAACCGCGCGGTAGAGACCGCCATCAAGCAGATAGAGGCGATGGCCTCCACGCGGGTTATGACGGAGGGCCGGAGCGAGACGCAGCTGACCGGCAACCTGGTGATGGCGCTGTTTAATCACGATACCAGCCGCGACCAGGAGCCGCAGCTGCATACCCACACCGTGGTGGCCAACGTCACGCAGCATGGCGATGAGTGGCGCACACTCAGCAGCGACAGGGTGGGTAAAACCGGGTTTATAGAGAATATCTACGCGAACCAGATTGCCTTTGGCCGCCTGTATCGTGCCGCGCTGAAGGATGACGTCACGGCGATGGGCTATGAGACTGAGACGGTCGGCAAACACGGTATGTGGGAGCTGAAGGGCGTACCGACGGAGCCATATTCCAGCCGCAGCAGGACGATCAGCGAGGCGGTCGGGGACGACGCGTCCCTGAAGTCCCGCGACGTGGCGGCGCTCGATACCCGCCAGTCGAAGCAGAAGGTTGATCCCGAACAGCGCATGACCGAGTGGATGCAGACCCTGAAAGCGACGGGGTTCGACATCCAGGCCTACCGCGAGGCGGCCGACCAGCGGGTTATGCAGGGTAATATTCCCGTCACGACGCCTGAAGCCATTGATATTAACAGCAGCGTCGGACAGTCCATTGCGATGCTGAGCGACAGGCGGGCGCGGTTCACGTATTCCGAACTGCTGGCCACCACCCTCGGGCAGTTGCCCGCGAGGTCGGGCATGGTGGAGATGGCGCGTGACGGCATCAATGCGGCGATAAAAAACGAGCAGCTCATTCCGCTGGACAAAGAGAAGGGGCTGTTTACCTCGAACATCCACGTGCTGGACGAGCTGTCGGTGTCGGCCATGACCCGCGATTTACAGCGGACGGGTCAGGCGGACATTTTTCCGGATAAGGGCGTGCCCCGCAGCCGGTCATACAGCGATGCCGTCAGCGTTCTGGCTCAGGACCGTCCGCCGGTGGCCATCATTTCGGGGCAGGGCGGGGCGGCCGGCCAGCGTGAGCGCGTGGCGGAGCTGACGATGATGGCGCGCGAACAGGGGCGTGACGTGCAGATTATCGCCGCCGACAGGCGCTCACGCAGCGCCCTTATGCAGGATGAACGACTCAGCGGCGAGCATATCACCGACAGGCGGGGGCTGACGGAGGGGATGACCTTTACGCCCGGCAGCACGCTGATTGTTGATCAGGGGGAGAAGCTGACCCTGAAAGAAACGCTCACGCTGCTCGACGGTGCGCTGCGCCATAACGTCCAGCTGCTGATTGCCGACAGCGGCCAGCGGACCGGAACCGGCAGCGCCCTGACCGTCATGAAGGAGGCGGGGGTGAGCACGTTCGCGTGGCAGGGCGGTGAGAAGACGCGGGTCTCGGTTATCAGCGAGCCTGACCGGCGGCAGCGGTATGACCGCCTGGCCGCTGACTTTGCCCGAAGCGTCCGCGCAGGCGAGCACAGCGTGGCGCAGGTCTCCGGTCCGCGCGAGCAGGCGGTGCTCGCAGGTGCTGTCCGCGAGGCGCTGAAGGCGGAAAAGGTGCTGGGCGAGCGGGAGGTCAGCATCACCACGCTGGAGCCGGTCTGGCTCGACAGCCGCCATCAGCAGGTGCGCGACCACTACCGGGAGGGGATGGTCATGGAGCGCTGGAATGCAGAGGAGCGCCGCCGGGAGCGCTTTGTCATTGACCGCGTGACGGGCCGCAACAACAGCCTGACGCTGCGCAACGCGCAGGGGGAGACGCGGGTGACACGCCTGTCTGAACTCAACAGCAGCTGGTCGCTGTACCGCACCGGCACGCTGCAGGTGGCCGAAGGCGACCGCCTGGCGGTGCTGGGCCAGGCGCAGGGGACGCGGCTGAAGGGAGGCGATACGGTGACCGTTAAGGCGCTCGGGGAGGCGGGGCTCGTCGTGAGCCTGCCCGGGCGTAAGGCGGACGTGGTCCTGCCCGCAGGCGACAGTCCGTTCACCGCCGCGAAGGTGGGGCAGGGCTGGGTGGAGTCGCCGGGCCGCTCGGTGAGCGACAGCGCCACGGTCTTTGCCTCGCTGTCGCAGCGCGAGCTGGATAACACCACGCTGAACAAACTGGCGCTCAGCGGTCCGGTGGTGCGGCTCTATTCCGCGCAGACGGCGCAGAAAACGACGGAGAAGCTGTCGCGTCAGTCTGCCTGGAGCGTCGTGTCTGAACAGATTAAGGATGCGGCGGGGCATGACAGGCTCGATGATGCTCTGGCGCACCAGATAGCCGATCTGCACACGCCGGAGCAGCAGGCTATCCATCTGGCCATTCCGGTGCTGGAGGGGAACGGCCTGGCGTTCACGAAGCCGCAGCTGATGGCCGCCGCGAAAGAGTTTGAGCAGAACAGCCTCAGCCTGCAGGCCATCGAAAAGGAGGCGGACCGGCAGATACGCAGCGGCGCCCTGCTGTCGGTGCCGGTATCGCCGGGAAACGGCCTGCAGCTGCTGGTCTCACGCCAGTCGTACAACGCGGAGAAAAGCATCCTCCGCCACGTTCTGGAGGGCAAGGAGGCCGTCGCCCCGCTGATGACGGACGTGCCGGACGCGCAGCTGGCGGGCCTGACCGACGGGCAGCGGAACGCCACGCGCATGATACTGGAATCCCCCGACCGCTTTACCCTGGTGCAGGGCTACGCGGGCGTGGGCAAGACGACGCAGTTCCGGGCGGTCATGTCGGCCATCGGCACGCTGCCGGAGCGGGAGCAGCCGCGCGTTATCGGCGTGGCCCCCACCCACCGGGCGGTGAGCGAGATGCGCGATGCGGGCGTGCCCGAAACGCAGACGCTGGCGGCCTTTATTCACGACACGCAGCAGCTGCGCGGCGGCGAACGACCGGACTTCAGCAACGTGCTGTTTCTCGTGGATGAAAGCTCGATGGTCGGTAACGCCGACATGGCGAAGGCGTACAGCCTGATTGCCGGGGGCGGGGGACGCGCGGTCTCCAGCGGCGATACCGACCAGCTGCAGTCCATTGCTCCGGGCCAGCCCTTCCGCCTGCTGCAGAAGCGCAGCGCCATCGACGTGGCGGTGATGCAGGAGATTGTCCGCCAGACGCCGGAACTAAAACCTGCCGTCTACAGCCTGATTAACCGCGATATCGGCAGCGCCCTGACGACCATTGAGAGCGTGGCGCCGGCACAGGTGCCGCGCAGGGCGGATGCCTGGCAGCCGGACAGCTCCGTCATGGAGTTCAGCCGCGAACGGGAGGAGGCCATCGCGAAGGCCGTGGCGGCCGGCGACCTGTTCACCGACGGGCAGCCCGCGACGCTGCTGGAGGCCATCGTGAAGGACTACACGGGGCGCACGCCAGAGGCGCAGGCGCAGACCATCGTTATCACCGCCCTGAACGCCGACCGCCGCCAGGTGAACGCCATGATTCATGACGCCCGTCAGGATGCCGGCGAGGTGGGCGAAAAAGAGGTCACGCTGCCGGTCCTCACGCCTGCCAATATCCGCGACGGGGAACTGCGGCGCATGACAACGTGGGAGGCATCCCGCGACAGCCTGGTCCTGCTGGACAGCACCTATTACAGGATTGAGTCGCTGGACAGGGACGCGCACCTGGTGACGCTGAAGGATGCGCAGGGCAACACCCGCAGCCTGTCGCCCGCGCAGGCGGCGACAGAGGGCGTCACGCTCTACCGTCAGGACACCATCACCGTGTCGGAAGGCGACCGGATGCGCTTTTCGAAAAGCGACAACGAGCGGGGTTTCGTGGCCAACAGCGTCTGGACGGTCAGTGAGATAAAAGGTGACAGCGTCACGCTGTCGGATGGAAAGCAGACCCGTACGCTCACGCCGTCAGCGGAGCAGGCAGAACAGCACATCGACCTGGCCTATGCCGTGACCGTTGAAGGCTCACAGGGGGCGAGCGAACCCTTCTCCATCTCCCTGCAGGGCACGGACGGCGGACGTAAGCGGATGGTGAGCTTCGAGTCAGCCTACGTGGCGCTGAGCCGCATGAAGCAGCACGCGCAGGTCTATACCGACAACCGGGATAAGTGGGTGGCCGCGATGGAAAAATCGCAGGCGAAAAGTACGGCGCATGACATTCTCGAGCCGCGCGGCGACCGTGCCGTCGCGAATGCCGCCCGCCTGACGGCGACGGCAAGAGCGCTGGGTGAGGTGCCGGCCGGCCGCGCCGCCCTGCGCCAGGCCGGGCTGCAGCCTGAGGGCTCGATGGCGAAATTTATCTCGCCGGGGCGTAAATATCCGCAGCCGCACGTGGCGCTCCCGGCATTCGACCGCAACGGCAGGCAGGCGGGCGTCTGGCTGAGCGCCCTGACCTCCGGAGATGGGCAGTTGAAGGGGCTCGGCGGCGAAGGTCGCGTGATGGGCCGCGGGGACGCGGCGTTTGCGGGCCTGCAGGTCAGCCGTAACGGAGAGTCGCTGCTGGCGCGGGATATGGAAGAGGGCGTGCGGCTGGCGCGGGAGAATCCGCAGAGCGGCGTGGTGGTGCGGCTCGGGGGCGAGGCGCGACCGTGGAACCCCGGCGCCATTACCGGCGGGCGCATCTGGGCCGACAGCCTGCCCAACGGCACCGGTACGCAGCCCGCAGAAACGGTTCCGCCGGAGGTGCTGGCGCAGCAGGCGCAGGAAGCACAGCAGCAGAAAGAGCTTGAAAAGCGGGCTGAAGAGGCGGTCCGCGAGATGGCCCGCAGCGGCGACCGGCCGTCCGGGGGCGCTGACGTCGCCGTCCAGGATGTGGTGCGGGATATGGAGCGGGTGAAAGAAACGCCGGTATCTCCCCTCACGCTGCCGGATGCGCCGGAAGAACGCCGCCGTGATGAGGCGGTGTCTCAGGTGGTGCGCGAGAACGTGCAGCGGGACCGCCTGCAGCAGATGGAGCGCGAAACGGTGCGCGACCTTGAACGTGAAAAGACCCTGGGAGGCGACTGATATGCGCGCTGAAAACCATCCGCTGTTTCCCCTTGTTGTGGTGGCCGACTGCTGGCTGCAGCGTCTGCTTGTGTGGACGCCGGGCCAGACTGACCTTATCAAAACCGTGGCGCTGCTCCTGATGGTTGCCGACCACATCAGCATGCTGTGCGGACTGGATAATGACTGGCTGCGTCTTGCCGGTCGGGGAGCGTTTCCGCTCTTTGGCCTGCTCTAGGCCATGAACCTCGCCTGCCATCCGCAGATTCAGCAGCGCGCCCTGAACCGGCTCTGGATATGGGCCGGGGTGGCGCAGGGCGGCTGGATACTGGCCGGGCTGCGCCCGGACCTGGGCAATATCCTGTTTGCCTTTGCGGTCAGCGGACAGGCACTGGCGCTGATGCAGCGGCACGGGCCGTGCGCGTGGCCGCTGTCCCTGATGCTGGTTCTGGCCTGGCTGCCGTTTTCGGCGGGAAGTTACGGTCTGGCGGGAGTAGTCATGCTGATGCTGGCCTGCGGCGTCTGTATGACGGGCCGGCGCACCACACGCACGGGGCTGGCGCTGTGTCTGGCGCTGGCGATACTCGCGCTGAATGCTGCGGACAGCGCCGCCTTTGCCATCGCGGGGCTGGTGATACCCGGAATAACCCTGACGGTGCTGAGCCGGACCTGCACTCTGGTGCCCCGCTTCTGGCTACGCGAATTTTTCCCGCTGTTCTACGCGGTACACCTGGCTGTCATCGGACTGATGGTGATGTGATATCTGCCGTGTCAGAATAAGGTCAGTCAGGGGAATACACGTGAAACAGATTTATCCGGAGGCAGGATGAAAGAGCAGGGGCGACCCACGCTGACGCTGCGCCGTAAGACGGAGCCAGAAGGTCAGCGTACCGTAAACAACGGCAGTGAACCGGACGGTGCGGGACCGGGCCGGGTCACGCGTAAAAAGACCGTGGTGGTGAATGCGACACCCGCCTGGAAGGTCAGGAAGCAGGCTGTGGATGAGAGCGCGAAAAAGGCGCAGGCGGATGAGAAGGCCGCCCGAAAAGCCGAAAAAGCCCGGCTGTGGGCCGAACGACAGGCGCAGGAGCGGGAGGCCATGCGTGCGGCCAGGCGCAAACCTGCCCCGGAGCCGGTTTACCGGAAGGTCATGCCGCTTGCGGACGCGCTCGCGCTCCTGGAACGTTGCTGGCCAGCCCTGGTTACGGACGGCCAGCCGCAGCTCCTGGCGGTCAATATCCGGGAGGCGATGGTCAGTGACATTCGCCAGCGCAGGCTGGATGTCTCCGTGAAGACGCTGAAGCGCTGCCTTGCTGCCGTCACCCGCTCGGATGCGTATCTGGGTGCCATGACGGTGGGCGCGTGGCGTAAAAACCTTGCCGGTGAACCGGTCGCACCGGTGAGTGCGGAGGAGGCGGCGTATGCCGTGGAGCGCAGGGCTCAGGAGCATGCTAAACAACAGCGCAGGGCGATCAGGGAAGCACCCGCGCCCGCAGACGATACGAACTGATAACAACAGAGAAGAGAAAAACACAGGATGAACATGAATAAAACCCTTTCAGTCATGCTTGCCGCTGGCCTTCTGGTCTGCGGCGTGGCGGGGGCGGCAGAGAAACCTGCCGCGGCCTTTACCCCGGAGCAGGAAGCCCGCATTGGTGAAATCGCGAAAGACTACCTGCTGGCCCATCCGGAGGTGCTGGTTGAGGTCAGCCAGAAACTGCAGGCTCAACAGCAGGAGAAGCAGCAGCAGGCGATGACGGCCGCCGTGATTCAGAATCAGGCTGCGCTGCTCAACGATAAAGGCACGCCGTCATATGGGCCGGCCGATGCAAAAGTAACGGTCGTCGAGTTTTTTGATTACCAGTGCATCTACTGTGCCCGCCTCGCGCCGGAGCTGGAGAAGGTGATAAAAGCCAGCCCGGACGTGCGCTTTGTGTTCAAGGAATTCCCGATATTTGGCCAGCGCTGGCCGGCATCGCTCAGTGCGGCGAAAACCGGACTGCAGGTCTGGAAGCAGAAGGGGGCCGACGCCTACCTTAACTATCACAATGCGATTTACGCCACCGGTCACAACGAGGGCAAACTGACCGATGGTGATATCAGCGCGGCCGCAAAAGCCGTGAAATTCGATGCGAAGACAGCCCCTGACGTTCAGGGAACCCTGGATGGCATAAACACGCTCGCGCAGCAGCTGGGCTTCAGCGGTACGCCAGCCCTGGTGGTTCTCCCGTCAATCGGCGCCAGCGCTGATAACGTGACCGTTATCCCGGGATACACCAGTGCGGAGGTACTGCAGCAGGCCATCCGTCATGCAGCCGGCGATACAAATAAATAATCAGGCGTCCGCCACCTGATACCGCTAAAAGATACTGACGCCTTCGCCGTGCTCAGTTGTCCAACCCCGGAGAAGGGTAAAAGCAGGTTTTCCCCGTCTCCGGCGTTTCTGGTTAACACATCCGAACAGTATTTCTGAGGTTATTTAATGCGTAAGTTCACCTTTCGCCAGCTGGCCGTGTCCGGTCTGGTTTGCCTTTCGCTGAGCTGTATTCAGCCCGCAGTTGCTGCTCCCTCCGTTCAGGTCGGTTTTTCACCTGAAGGCAGCGCGTTGCAGCTGGTCCTTAAGACTATTGAGTCAGCACAGCACGACATTCGGCTGATGGGCTATTCATTTACGTCTCCGGAGGTGGTTAGCGCACTAGTCAGAGCAAAACATCGGGGTGTGGATGTGAAAATCGTGCTTGATGAGAAGGGAAACAAAAGCAAAGCCAGCCAGGCGGCGATGAACGTTGTGGTGAATGCCGGTATTCCGCTGCGTACCAACGGCCACTACGCCATCATGCACGACAAAGTCATTATTATTGATAATCATACAGTTGAGGCTGGTAGCTTTAACTACACTCGCTCTGCTGCATCGAGGAATAGCGAGAATGTGCTGGTTATTAATGAGGTGCCGGAAGTGGCACAAACCTACCTTCAGCACTGGCAGTCGCGCTGGGACGGGGGAACTGAGTGGCATTCTTCATACTAAGTCGCATCGTCATTTGATCCGCAATCTACATCTATCCTGGTGAACCATGCGCCAACATGGCTCACACTTACGCGTAAAGTTAAGTCGCTGATTTCAGATATCTGTAGTATTCTCTGCAAACGATCCAAGTTTGATCCTTGAGGAGGCAGAGATGTCGCAGATCAAAAATGCAGTAACTTCCTCATCGAAAGAAAAGCGTTCTTACCGAAAAGGTAAGCCGATGTCGGCGAGTGAAAGACAGCTTGCCGCGATTGCGCGTAAACGTGAAACACATAAAGAAGTGAAGGTTTTTGTTAAAAATCCTCTTAAAGATTGGATGATTACGATCTGTGAAGAGGAAGGGCTCACTCAAGCTCAGTTTATTGAGACTTTACTCGAACGTGAACTTTCTGAACGCGGCGTTCTCGATGTAAAGACTTCACATTCTTGAACGTTTTCTCATTGGATGCTAGATTACTGATCGTTTTAGTGAATTCTTGGTTGGCCACGCCATAAGGTGGCAGGGAACTGGTTCTGATGAGGTGTCTACCCGGGACCAGAAAAGCAAAAACCCCGATAATCTTCACCAGGTTTGGCGACTAAGAGAAGATTAACGGGGCCTACTTAAACTGTATAGAAGCTGTTGCTCTATGCAGGGAGTATAGTTTTATGCTCAGAAAACTGCAATACCTGTTTCTGTGCCATTTGCTCCTTCTGTGCAACATAAGCGCGGGAAGGTGTGACTGACGCCCAGACCCTGTTTTCCCATTACCGTCAGGTCAAAAACCCGAACCCGGCATTCACGCCGCGTGAAGGCAAAAAGACACTGCCGTTCTGTCGTAAGCTGATGGCGAAAGCCGAAGGCTTCACGTCCCGTTTTGACTTTTCCATCCATGTGGCGTTCTTACGCTCGCTGGGTAAACGTCACCGGATGCCGCCACTGTTGCGCCGCCGGGCCATCGATGCCCTGCTCCAGGGACTGTGTTTCCACTATGATCCGCTGGCCAACCGCGTTCAGCGCTCCATCACCAATATGGCCATCGAGTGCGGTCTCGCCACCGAGTCGAAAAGCGGCAATCTGTCCATCACCCGCGCCACGCGGGCGCTGACGTTTATGGCGGAGCTGGGGCTGATTACCTATCAGACCGAGTATGACCCGCTGATTGGCTGCAATATTCCGACCGATATCACCTTCACGCCGGCACTGTTCTCCGCGCTCGACGTCTCTGACGTGGCCGTTGTGGCCGCGAGGCGCAGCCGTGTGGAATGGGAGAATCAGCAGCGTAAGAAGCAGAACCTGAAGCCGCTGGAGATGGACGAGCTGATAGCGAAGGCCTGGCGTTTTGTGCGCGAACGGTTCCGCAGTTACCAGTCCGAGCGTAAACAGCATGGCCTGAAGCGCGCCCGCGCCCGACGTGACGCGGACAGAGCCCGTAAGGACATTGTGACGCTGGTGAAACAGCAGCTGACGCGTGACTACGCCAGAGGGCGTTTCGTCGGCGACAGGGATGCTCTCGAGCGTGAGCTGGAGCGGCGCGTGAAAGAGCGCATGCTGATGTCGCGT
>Ga0153917_1000324_pt1 | contig 35817 bp, 38 predicted proteins | sample TSFL001MetaG_FD_104695 | JGI IMG/M metagenome (GOLD analysis project Ga0153917, IMG submission 104695) | Attine ant fungus gardens microbial communities from Florida, USA - TSFL001 MetaG | ecosystem: Host-associated > Fungi > Mycelium > Unclassified | place: USA: Florida, Paynes Creek Historic... | reverse complement strand
AGGTGTAAATGGAAAATACGATGCCGAGTTCAGTTGCAGTAAGGTGAAACGAATCTTGTATCGCAGGGGCCGCTACCGAAATGGCCACTCGGTCAAAATAATTAAGAATAATAATGCCGCTAAGTAACGAAGATATGTACCATCTGGTATGCCCAGGCCGTTTCACACGCTCTTGACTCATGATGAAAACCTCCTCTTTCATAGCATGATCTCCTGATGGAAAAACCATTCAAATTTTAAATACCACAGCGTGCTTTTATGTAAACGGAAGGAATTTGACTGGAACAGATGGGTGCTTTAGAATGAAAGTAATAAAAATGAACACTCCAAAGGGGAGTAGCTTTCACAGTAAAGTCGTCATTACGGGACAAGATGTCCTCGGCTTTGCTGGCAATCTAATTGTTAGCGAGACCTTTGCCAAATCTGATTTGGTGAAGGTCTTTTTGTTTCAGAACTTCACCAAATCAAATTGGTGGAGTTTTTTTCATTTTTATCAAAAAGGGAGAGGAGCGTCAGGATGTCTACGTTGAAAAAGCGGCTGAAGCGTGAATTGGTGAGGAAAGGGCTGCCGTTAGCGAAAGAGAAATTGATTCCGATCTTAAAAGAAACAGTGAAGAAGAAACGATGAGGAGGCTGACAATGAAGATTATTTTGACAGTACTTGCCGGAGTGGGTCTTTTGAGTGCAGGCGGATGCGGCATGCTTGATCAGGTAAATGACGGATTGAACTATACGAGTGAAGCAGCGGGTTATGTGGAGAAGGTGAAGACATTTGCAGAGGAAGCACCTGAATTGGCTGAGAAAGCTGTAAATGACACCGAAGCGAAAGAAAAACTTGAAGCAAAGCTTGAGTCGATTCAGAAGGCTGCCGCTGATTTTAATGAGTTAACACCGCCTGATGCCGCTGCGGAGATTCATCAAACCATTCAGGAGCATAACGAAACCTTGCAGAAAAGCGCTGAAGAGGTGTTGAAACAAGTCGAGGAAGGCAAGGTATCGCTTGAAGAGTTGGAGCAGTCAGACCTGGTCCAAAACGCAAAGCAAATCACTGATATGATGGGACAGATTGAAAAGCTGGGTGAATAATAAAAAGCATCCCAATATGGGATGCTTTTTATTATTCAGCCATTGCATCTGTTAAGACAGGAACGACTTGTTTTTTACGGGAAACAACGCCTTTTAAGAGAGCCGTGTTGTTTTCTAATGTCACGTTGAACGCTTTTTCCACTTTCGCTGCTTCGTTACCGATTGCAAGAGCAAGTGAATCATTTTCTAAGATATCTGTGATAACGAGAAGGAACAGGTCAAGATTCTTCTCAGCCACAACTTTTGAGATCACAGCTTCTAATTCAGCTTGGCGTTTTTTTACATCTTCAATGTCCACTGTGTTTACTTGTGCGATTTCGACTTTTTTGCTGCCGAGTGTAAATTCTTTCGCATCAAGAGAAATGAGCTCTTCCACTGTTTTCTTGCTTAGATCAGCGCCTGCTTTCAACATGTTCAAGCCGTATTCTTCAGCATCTACGCCAGCGATCTCTGCAAGCTCTTTTGCTGCCGCTACGTCTTGATCCGTGCAAGTTGGAGATTTAAATAACAGGGAATCAGAAATGATCGCAGACAGCATCAGGCCGGCAATTTCTTTCTCGATTTTCACGTTATTCTCTTTGTACATTTTGTTTAAGATGGTAGCCGTACAGCCTACAGGCTCAGCACGATAGTAAAGCGGCTCAGCTGTTTCAAAGTTAGCGATGCGGTGATGGTCGATAACCTCTAAAACCTGAACATCTTCAATGTCTTTGATGCTTTGCTGGCGTTCGTTATGGTCAACCAGGATAACGCCGTTTACTTCGTTTGCAGCTGTTTCAACAAGGCGCGGGCTTTCTTGTTTGAAATAGTCAAGCGCGTATTGTGTTTCGCCGTTGACTTGTCCGAGGCGGACAGGCTCAGCATTGAAGCCGAGTTTGTTTTTTAAATCAGCATAAGCAATCGCAGAACAAATCGTATCTGTGTCTGGGTTTTGGTGTCCGAAAATAAGTATCTTTTCCATGATAGCTCCTATCCTTTTTTAAGTAGTGTAATCTTTATATAGTTTAACACGTCTAGCTGCAGGTGTAATCATGCAAACCCTTAAAAATTGATGTGAATAAGAAGCATTTTCTTTGAGCTGAGGAGAAAAGCTGTGTAAAATACTGGGTAGCTTAGTTGCAAAATGTAATGTAGTATCAAAAAAGGTACTATTGGAGGGTCAAGAATGAGTGAAAAAAAGAATATATACCCGAACAAAGAAGGCTGTCCAGTTGAATTTACTCTTGATGTCATTGGCGGAAAGTGGAAAGGAATTCTTTTTTATCACATGATAGATGGCAAGAAACGGTTTAATGAGTTTCGGCGAATCTGCCCGAGTATTACTCAAAGAATGCTTACTCTCCAGCTGAGGGAGCTGGAAGCGGACGGCATCGTGCATCGTGAGGTTTATCAACAGGTGCCGCCAAAGGTTGAGTATTCTCTGACGGAATTCGGGCGAACGCTTGAACCGATTGTTTTGCAAATGAAAGAATGGGGAGAATCCAACAGAGACGTGCTGGAATCTTATCGTTCGAACGGCTTGCTGAAGGATCAGCAAAAATAGCAGCAAAGGGAACTCCTTTGCTGCTTATTTTATTTCATTGAAAGGGCTCTGTTGGCGTTTCTGACATCATTTTTCAACAGTTCAGAAAGGTTGTAAGACGGATAGTATCCATGCTGATACATGTATCGATAAACCTGGCCGTGCAGCTGGATGGCAGCATTCAGCTGTTTGACCAGTACGTTTCTTAATTGAGGTGTTGCTGTTTCTGTAATGGCGATGGCATAGTTGCGGACAGATGTTTTGGTAAAACCGAGCAGGTCACCGCTGTAAAATGGGTTATCTGCGCGTTCTTCTTCTTCATCCTCTCTATGCGGAGCCTGCGGAAAGAACGGAAGAAGCTCTCTTACATTTTGCTCAACGGCCTGAATAGACGTGTTATAAAGCTGTCTGAGCTGAGGGTCTTTTACTTCTCTTACCATTTTCTTCAGTTTAATGAGTCCGTTTGATTGAAAAGCAACCAGCTCGTGCATTTCTAAGGTTTCATGCCAAGCCAATGTTCTGCGTTCATCCATGTGAAAATTCTCCTTTATCAATCAGATTCCATATCAGCATATGCCCAAAGCTCAATGTTGTTCATGATGTTTTGAAGTTTTTAAAAAGGGAAATTCACCTTATATAGGCTACGGGTTGAGAACATGCACAAAGAGGTGAAATACAATGTGGGACATGATAAAGAACTTTTTCTTGTTTAGCAGCGGCGTTCTGCAAGCAACAACTCTTTTACTGGTGATCTTAATTTTTATGTATGTCAGAAAAACGAAAAAGAAAAACAAGGAATCTTCTGGCTTTATGGATGATAAACATTAATGGTGATGGGCATTCTTTTCCAAGAATGTCTTTTGCTTTTTCATGTTTCACATGAAACATTAGCGTCATTTTACTTGCGATTTGGACTTATGTTAAAATATAAAAGTAAAATTTAGAGATGATATAAAAACATTCGGTGCAAAACGTTTGCAGCGATGAAAAAAGAGCAGTCGTTTATGCTGCTCTTTTCTATTCGTATGTTCAGGATGATACGAGGTGACTAAGTGAAACAAACGAGAGCATTAATGGAAGGTGCTATTTTAATCAGTCTGTTTGCGATCATCACGCTTTTGGTCGTTTATGTTCCTGTGATTGGAACAATTCTGTTATTTGCACTGCCGCTGCCAATGATCCTGTATACGATCAGACATGGATTGAAGCTAGGGATATGGATGGGCGCTGTCAGTCTTCCGGTTGTTTTTATTGTCGGGTCCTTTAACGGACTTATTGTAGCTTTTATGTCAGCTTGCGCCGGCATTGCCATGGGACATTTTTTCAAAAGGAAAGAGCCCGGGCACGCCATTATTTCGGGCGCGCTTATTTATATGATTAGTATTGTCTTCTATTTTGTGATAAGCATTCAGTTTTTGGGTATCAATATCATTGATGAGGCGATGACACAATACCGGCAATCTCTTGATATTGTAGAAACTGTAGTGAAGCAGTCGGGCAATGCTGAACAGTTTGAGAAGCAATTAAAACTGATGGAAGAACAATTGGGTATCGTTCAATATCTTTTTCCAACAGCTATTGTGATGGTAGGAGCTATTTTTTCTTTCCTCAGTTACCTTATCGCTAAGCCGCTCTTAAGGCGATTCTCCCCCGATATTCCTAATCTAAAGCCTTTTAGAGAGTTGAAGTTTCCGCAAAGTGTTGTAGTGCTGTATTTGATCATTGTCATGCTTTCATTTTTGCCTTTAGAAAAAGGCCAAATGCTGTACTCTATCGCTTTAAATGGGGAGTTTATACTCGGGTTTCTGATTTTCATCCAAGGTTTATCATTTATCTTTTTCTATTGCCATAAGAAACAATATCCAAAGGCTGCGGCTGTGATTGCTGTCGTACTAGGGTTTGTGCATCCGGTATTTATGGCAGTCATTCGCATTTTAGGCGTCTTAGATATAGGCTTTCATATAAGGAATAAGGTGAAGTGAACATGAGTTTTACTCACATGGTGGGGAGTGATAGAAATGCCAAGCTTTTATGAAAAACCGCTGTTTCGGTATCCCATCTATGCATTGATTGCTCTGTCAATCATTACAATCCTCATCAGCTTTTATTTTAACTGGATATTAGGAGCCGTCGAAGTGCTGCTGCTGGCAGTTATTTTGTTTTTTATTAAACGTGCTGATTCTCTTATTCGAAAAGAGATAGATGCTTATATTTCAACGTTATCCTACAGGTTGAAAAAAGTCGGTGAAGAGGCATTGATGGAAATGCCGATCGGAATCATGCTTTTTAATGACCAATATTATATAGAATGGGCAAATCCGTTTCTTTCCTCTTGCTTTAATGAAAGCACTTTAGTGGGGAGATCACTTTACGATACTTGTGAATCGGTGGTACCGCTGATCAAACAAGAGGTGGAATCGGAAACGGTTTCATTGAATGACCGCAAGTTTAGGGTTGTCATCAAACGGGATGAGCGTCTCTTATACTTCTTTGATGTTACAGAACAAATCCAGATTGAAAAGCTATATGAAAACGAAAGAACCGTGCTGGCCTATATTTTCCTTGATAACTATGATGATGTGACACAAGGATTGGATGACCAGACGAGAAGCACGATGAACAGCCAGGTAACATCTCTGCTGAACGCTTGGGCGCAGGAGTACGGGATCTTCTTGAAACGAACATCTTCAGAACGCTTTATCGCTGTGCTTAATGAACACATCTTAACTGAACTCGAAAATTCGAAGTTCTCGATTCTTGATGAAGTGCGGGAAAAAACCTCATTTGATGGTGTAGCGCTGACGTTAAGCGTCGGTGTCGGGGCTTCAGTCTCTTCCTTGAAAGAACTTGGCGATTTGGCGCAATCCAGCTTGGATTTAGCACTGGGACGCGGCGGAGACCAGGTAGCCATTAAGCTGCCAAACGGCAAGGTGAAGTTTTACGGCGGTAAAACAAACCCAATGGAGAAACGAACAAGGGTGCGGGCCCGCGTCATTTCTCATGCCTTAAAGGAAATTGTCTCTGAAAGCAGCAATGTGATTATCATGGGGCATAAATTCCCCGACATGGATTCTATCGGCGCAGCGATCGGGATTTTAAAGGTGGCACAGGCAAATAACAAAGATGGCTTTATTGTGATTGACCCAAATCAAATCGGATCAAGTGTGCAGCGTTTGATTGAGGAAATCAAAAAGTATGAAGAGCTGTGGTCAAGATTTATTACACCTGAAGAAGCGATGGAAATTTCTAATGATGACACGCTTCTTGTGATCGTTGATACACATAAGCCGTCGCTTGTTATGGAGGAGCGGCTGGTCAATAAAATTGAACATATCGTGGTCATCGACCATCACCGCAGGGGTGAGGAGTTTATCAGAGACCCGCTGCTCGTTTATATGGAACCGTACGCTTCTTCCACAGCAGAATTGGTGACAGAGCTGCTTGAATATCAGCCGAAGCGCTTAAAAATCAATATGATTGAAGCAACAGCCCTATTAGCTGGTATAATAGTGGATACAAAGAGCTTTTCTCTCCGCACGGGCTCGCGGACTTTTGATGCGGCTTCTTATTTAAGGGCAAAAGGCGCCGATACGGTGCTGGTGCAGAAGTTCCTGAAAGAAACCGTTGATTCCTATATTAAACGGGCGAAGCTGATCCAGCATACGGTCCTCTATAAAGATAACATTGCGATTGCTTCTCTTCCTGAAAATGAAGAGGAATACTTCGATCAAGTCCTGATTGCGCAGGCTGCTGATTCGCTGCTGTCGATGAGTGAGGTTGAGGCTTCATTTGCGGTAGCGAGACGGGATGAACAAACGGTTTGTATCAGTGCGCGGTCGCTTGGCGAGGTAAATGTGCAGATCATCATGGAGGCGCTGGAAGGCGGAGGGCATTTAACAAATGCGGCGACGCAGTTGTCCGGCATTTCAGTTTCTGAAGCGCTGGAACGGCTGAAGCACGCCATAGATGAGTATTTTGAGGGAGGCGTACAGAGATGAAGGTTATTTTCTTACAAGATGTAAAAGGAAAAGGAAAAAAAGGCGAAGTCAAAAACGTAGCAGACGGTTATGCGCATAACTTTCTCATTAAAAAAGGCCTCGCGGTTGAAGCGAACGCGTCAAACATCAGCGCGCTAAACGGGCAAAAGCAGAAAGAGAAAAAAGAAGCCATTGCCGAGCTTGAGCAAGCTAAGAGCTTGAAAGAGACATTAGAAAAACTGACTGTTGAGCTTAGCGCAAAATCAGGTGAAGGCGGCCGTTTATTTGGTTCAGTGACAAGCAAGCAAATCACTGAACAGCTGCAAAAAGACCATAACATTAAAGTAGATAAGCGGAAGCTTGAACTGCCAGACGGCATTCGAGCATTAGGATATACAAACGTGCCTGTGAAGCTGCATCCTGAAGTGCAGGCTGTGTTAAAGGTACATGTAAAAGAAGAAGCTTAATAGAAAAGAGGCTTGGATTCATCCATGCCTCTTTTTTTATTCCACGAGATAAAGAGTTTGCTGGCTTTCTCCGCCAGGTCCTCCTCTCATTCCCTGCACGCTGTTTGTGCTGCTGGAGGAACTGTTGTACTCGTTAGATGAAGTTTCTTTTCCGTTTTTCTTAATCCAGGAAACAAGTTCGCTGTTGCCTGAGTTGTTTTCTGGCAGAAGGAAGTATTTCACTTTGCCTTCTTTGATTAGTTTTCTCAGTTCGTACACAGTCAGAATGGGATCCGTACCGTTAAATCCGCCCATTGCCATAACAGACTCATTTTCGTAAATGATGTATGGCGCAGCTGTTACGGTTGTCAAAGTAGCAAATAAATATTCTTCGCCGGTATTGTGTTTTCTCAGATAGGACAGGAGCCCGCTGTCGACCTCTGAAGAGAACATGTTTCCGCCGTTTGCCGAGCTTTTGAGCTGCGGGCCGGATTCAGGAAGGACGCTGTTGCCTCCGTATAGAAGCGGAGTTGCTGACCAGTAAACAGGTGTGAGAAGCAGAATGCACAAGCTGATGATGGACAGCTGCTTACTGAACGGATGGCTGTGTTTAAGCATCAGAATTGCAAGGGTGATGCCCAGTCCTAAGAGCCCCAGGACATACATCCATACACTGCCGATTTGGCTTGTATAAGCGCTCAGGATATACACCTGGAACGCGGCTGTGATCAGAACGGCTGCCGGCAGAAGATAGCTGGACCAGTCTTTATTTTTTTTGTATAAGCGGTACATCGAATGCCAGCCGATGCCAGAAAGCGCGGCAATCGGCGGTGCCAGCATAATCAAGTAATACTGGTGGAAGAATCCCGCGATGCTGAAGAAACCAGCCACAGGAACGAGCCATGCCGTCCAGAATAGCGTTTCTTTCATTTCAGCACCCTGTCCGCGGCGATCACGATGCCAGCTGACGATTCCGCCTAGCAATCCGATCAATGCGAATGGAAGCATCCAGCTGATTTGACCGGAAAGTGCCGATTGGAAGAGACGGAGCGGTCCAGCATCACCGGTGCCGAACATATTCATGCTTTTTCCGCCGCCACCGCCGTGCCCTCCATTTCCAGGTCCGTTTCCGCCGATTGGCGGTGTGCCTCCGCCTCCATTGGGAGTGCCGGTTTGTCCGTTAGGCGGCTGTGGTTGGATGTTGTTTTGACCGCCAGGAGCGTTCATATCACCCCTTGCAAGACCTGTCGTTTGTCCAAGCAGACGCTCGGTGCCGTTGTAGCCAAAGGCCAGTTCTAACACGGAGTTGGTCTGGCTGCTTCCGACATAAGGCCGGCTGGAGGGTGAGGTCGAATCCACTGCAACCGCCCATGAGAGGGAGAGGCCTGTGAGAAGGACAAGGGACAGAAGCAGAGACCTGATTTTTTTCTTCAGAGCAACCCGGGAAGCAATCCGGTAGAATATCACAAATGCAGGCAATACCATAAACGCTTGCATCATCTTCATATTAAAGGCGAGCCCAATCAGGGCAAATGCCGTCAGCAGCCAAACCAGCTTGCCTTGTTTTACTGCCCGAAACAGGCAAGCTGAACCGAGCAATAAGGTAAAAACAAGCATGCTGTCGATATTGTTTGTCCGGCTGACAGCTACTGCGATTGGGGTCAGTGCCATGACAAATGCGGCAATGCGGGCCGCTCCAATTCCAAAAGTCGGCTTGATCATTTTGTAGAGCAGGAACACAGATCCAACTCCGGCAAGAGCCTGGGGAATGATGACACTCCACATGTGAACGCCAAAAATCAATGCGAAAATGGTTTGAATCCATAACACGACAGGAGGCTTATCCACTGTCACAAATCCAGAAGGGTCAAATGACGCATAAAAGAAATTGTGGAAGCTTTGCGTCATGCTTTTTACAGCCGCCAAATAGTACTGGTTCGCTGTGTCCTCCTGCCAAATGTGATACGTATTCAAAAAAGCTGCTGCCAGCAAAATAAGAATAAAGGCTGCGTCGAATCGTTTGGTTTTCATCGTTTTTCCCCTCTTTATGGTGTCTCATTGTAAAAAACAAATATGAAAAACTTATGAATTAACCATAAATATTCAAAGAAAAAAGCGGAGATATCTTCCCCGCTTTTTATGCTGAATTTCTTTGTTTTTCTGACTGAAAAATGTATCGATCTCGTCCGGCTCCCTGTCCGGCTGCTCCCATTACGATCAAGGCAGCAATGAGAAGCACAATCGGCATCGTCCATGAATGCGTCTGGTCAAAGAGATAGCCGACAAAGATTGGCCCGACTGCTGCCAGCAGGTAGCCGAATGACTGAGACATGCCTGACAGCGCAGCGGCCTGCTGGGCATTTTCACTGCGGAGACCAATCAAAGTGAGCGCCAGACTAATGCTGGAGCCTTGCCCGATACCGATAATGATCATCCAGATGGCAAGCAATGTATGGCTGCCGCCCGCTAATAATCCGCAGAGGCCGATCAGATAAACTGAGGCCAGCGCCGCAACGATACCGCGTTGCTGTTTCACACGGTCAGCTAAAACTGGTGTCAGAAAAGTGGAAGGCAGACTCGCAAATTGCATGAGTGATACCATCCATCCGGCTGTTGCCGTATCAATCCCGTGTGAACGGAGTATTTCAGGAAACCAAGCGATGCTGCTGTAAAATAAAAACGATTGCAGGCCCATAAAAATGGTGACATACCATGCCATTTTGGAAGCCCATATGGAACTGGATTGCAGCTTCATTGTCTGGTTTGACGTATCTCGATGGCGCAGCTGAGGTATCCAGATCAGCAATGCAAGTAAAGCCAGCCCGCCCCATAGAAGAAAGGCCTGTTTCCATCCGCCATCCATCTGGGCCGCTAAAGGAACGCTGACACCCGATGCTAAAGCAGCGAATATATTCATTGATGTCGTGTACAGGCTGATCATGATCCCTGGCTTTTCAGGGTATTTATGTTTGATTAAGCTTGGCAAAAGTACGTTTCCAATCGCAATCCCGACTCCGATAAGTGCCGTTCCGAAAAACAAAGCGGCAGTATAGCCGACAGAACGAGTCAAAACACCGATAAGCAGTATCACGAGACCCAGCCATAAAGTTCGCTCATTTCCGAGGCGCTGTCCAAGCTTAGGCGCAAGCGGAGAAAGAACTGCGAACGAAAGCAGCGGCAGTGCGGTCAAAAAACCGGCTGCCCCATTGGACATGTGCAGCTCTGCCCGGATAGAGCTGATGACCGGACCGACTGAAGTGATCGCGGGCCGTAAGTTAAAGGCGATAAAGATAATGCCGGCGATCAGCCAAAATGATTGGATTTTTTTATTATGTGGATGTGGCAAAGCAGTTACTCCTCTTTTCTAACATATACATGATATTATCCCGAAACAGGTAAGCAAGTATGTGAATGAAGGCTATGATTTGTCCTCTTTTTGCAATTCAGCCATTTTGGCCAGCAGAATATGCTGAGGCATATGCATGATCTGTTCAAGCGGCAGATTCAAGGACTCTGCAAGCTTTTGTGCAGTTTCAGCAGAAATTTGCAAAGGTCTCACAAAAGATCCCTCCTCTCTTCTGTCCATTGTACAAGAATCAGATGTGAAATGTAAGAAGATGTAACAAAGGAATAGAGCAATCGAAAAATGCCCGTTATAAATGAGGTAAGGAGGGGTCTTATGCACGCGCCGTTGTCCTTATTAAGACAAATGCTGAAGGAATACCAAATAGACACTGAAAAAGTTTTCACTTTCGAAGAATACTTAGCAGTGAGGCTAAAGCTTCAGGAGCTGATGGGGAAATTTGCTTCGCTCGAGGAGTGGGATCTGTATCAAAAAGCGGCAGATTTAATGATGCACATAGGCGTCCAATGGATGAAATAAACCGACAACCGCTAAAAAACCCTCGCTGCAGCGAAGGCTTTCATTCACTAAAATGAGAGTTCTTCTTCCACATTTTTAAACTGGTCATAAATCACAAGCTTTGCCGGACTGTTTTCCTTAGCCACCTGTTTGGCCTTTTCAATAGCGGCGTCTTTAGACGTATACAAAGCTGTCGGTGCCACATTCTCCACCTCAATAAACCAGCCGTCCGCATCAACATTAGGTGTAATCGCATATTTCTTTATCATCTTTCATTCCTCCCTCATGTTTTATTGCATTTTTCCCGCCTTGTTACTGTCCGAAACGATCCAATCTGCTAACTGAAAAAAACAGGAAACAGACAATTTTTCTATTTTTTTTCTGTAGAAATGGTAGAATGGAGGTTGGAGATTTTTTAATGAGAGGACGGTGCTTAGCATGACAGACCTTCTGAATGATCGGCTTCCTCCGCAAAATATAGAAGCCGAACAAGCCGTGTTAGGCGCTATTTTTTTACAGCCGTCTGCTTTAACACTGGCTTCAGAAGTATTGATTCCAGATGATTTTTATAGAATGTCCCACCAAAAAATCTATAATGCGATGCTGGTGCTCGGTGACCGAGGTGAGCCGGTTGATCTGGTGACGGTAACTTCAGAGCTTGCGAACACAGACCTGCTGGAAGAAGTAGGCGGCATTTCATATCTGACAGATATCGCAAACTCGGTGCCGACAGCGGCTAACATAGAATATTACGCGAAAATCGTTGAGGAAAAATCGATTCTTCGGCGATTAATCAGAACCGCGACAACGATTGCTCAAGACGGGTATACCCGTGAAGATGAGGTCGAGGATTTACTCAGTGAAGCGGAAAAAACGATTATGGAAGTGGCACAGCGCAAAAACACGAGTGCCTTCCAAAATATTAAGGACGTCCTTGTCCAAACCTATGATAATATCGAACAGCTTCACAATCGAAAAGGTGATATCACAGGGATTCCAACAGGTTTTACGGAGCTTGACCGGATGACTGCAGGTTTCCAACGCAACGACTTGATCATTGTGGCTGCCCGTCCGTCAGTGGGGAAAACAGCCTTTGCTTTGAACATCGCACAAAATGTGGCAACAAAGACCGATGAGAGCGTAGCGATTTTCAGTCTTGAGATGGGTGCAGAGCAGCTCGTTATGCGTATGCTCTGTGCCGAGGGAAATATCAATGCCCAGAATCTCCGGACAGGCAACCTGACTGAAGAGGATTGGGGCAAGCTGACGATGGCAATGGGAAGCCTGTCGAACAGCGGGATTTACATCGATGATACACCGGGTATTCGGGTAAGTGAAATCCGCGCCAAGTGCCGCCGCTTGAAGCAGGAAAGCGGGCTGGGCATGATTTTGATCGATTACCTGCAATTGATTCAGGGAAGCGGCCGTTCAAAGGACAACCGTCAGCAGGAAGTATCAGAAATTTCCCGTGAACTGAAGTCGATTGCCAGGGAGCTGCAAGTCCCTGTTATCGCGCTTTCTCAGCTTTCCCGGGGTGTTGAGCAGCGTCAGGATAAACGTCCGATGATGTCTGATATCCGGGAATCAGGAAGTATCGAGCAGGACGCGGATATTGTCGCGTTCCTTTATCGTGATGACTACTATGACAAAGAAACCGAGAATAAAAATATTATCGAAATCATTATCGCTAAACAGCGTAACGGCCCGGTAGGAACCGTGTCTCTTGCGTTCGTAAAAGAATACAACAAATTCGTCAACCTGGAACGGCGTTTTGATGACGCAGGTGTTCCGCCCGGCGCATAAGCCCCAAGAGCTGCTCTTGGGGTTTTTTCATTCGAAAGGTGGAAGAAATACCGTCCGCTCAGCGGATGAAAATTTGAAAGCGTTTTAATAAAATGGTGCAAAAAGGAGATGGTATCAATATGGGAAACCGTTTTTCATCTTTTCACGCAGCACAAATCCGAATTGCGCGTCCTACAGGCCAGCTTGATGAGATTGTTCGTTTTTACGAAGAGGGACTGGGCTTGAAACGAATAGGAGAATTTTCACAGCATAACGGGTATGACGGTGTCATGTTCGGCCTTCCTCATGCCGATTATCATTTGGAATTCACCCAGTATGAAGAGGAAAGCACTGCTCCCGTTCCCCATCCCGACAGCCTCCTTGTTTTTTATGTGCCGCATGCAGATGAACTGGCAGCGATCAGTTCAAAGCTAAAACACATGGGCTATCGAGAGGTTGAATCAGAGAACCCATACTGGAGCAATGGGGGCGTGACGATAGAGGACCCGGACGGCTGGCGGGTCGTTTTTATGAATTCAAAAGGAATATCGGACAAGTAATTCTTTTTTATGCTAAAGGATGAAAGTTTCACAAGCTTTTTAAAACAAAGCAGTGAGAAAACGCTTATAAAACGAATGAAAGCGAACGAATATAGATTTACAATAATTTAATGTTCGGATTTACAATTGACTTTCTGTTTCTTCACTGATAAACTTGATTTGTTTGAATAGAATCGTTTTGAAAGGTTAACGGAGGTGCACGGACATGTCTTCAGTAGTTGTAGTAGGTACGCAATGGGGCGATGAAGGAAAAGGTAAAATTACAGATTTCCTATCAGAAAATGCAGAAGTGATCGCCCGTTATCAAGGCGGAAATAACGCAGGGCATACAATCAAGTTTGACGGAATCACATATAAGCTTCACTTAATCCCGTCTGGAATTTTCTATAAGGATAAAACGTGTGTAATCGGAAACGGAATGGTTGTAGATCCGAAAGCATTAGTCACAGAGCTTGCGTATCTTCATGAGCGCAACGTGAGTACAGATAACCTGAGAATCAGCAACAGAGCTCACGTCATTCTGCCGTATCATTTGAAATTGGATGAAGTGGAAGAAGAGCGTAAAGGGGCTAACAAGATCGGCACAACGAAAAAAGGAATCGGCCCTGCTTACATGGATAAAGCAGCCCGCATCGGAATTCGCATCGCGGATCTGTTAGACCGTGACGCGTTTGCGGAAAAGCTTGAGCGCAATCTTGAAGAAAAAAACCGTCTTCTTGAGAAAATGTACGAGACAGAAGGGTTTAAAATTGAGGATATCTTAGACGAATATTATGAGTACGGCCAGCAGATCAAACAATACGTTTGCGATACATCTGTTGTCTTAAACGATGCTCTTGATGAAGGGCGCCGTGTATTATTTGAAGGCGCACAAGGGGTTATGCTTGATATCGACCAAGGAACATACCCGTTTGTTACATCATCTAACCCGGTTGCCGGCGGTGTCACGATCGGTTCTGGTGTCGGCCCGACCAAAATTCAGCACGTTGTCGGTGTATCAAAAGCATATACGACTCGTGTCGGCGACGGTCCTTTCCCGACTGAGCTGAAAGATGAAATCGGCGATCAAATCCGTGAAGTCGGACGCGAATATGGAACAACAACAGGCCGCCCGCGCCGTGTCGGCTGGTTTGACAGCGTCGTTGTCCGCCACGCCCGCCGTGTGAGCGGAATTACAGATCTTTCTTTGAACTCAATTGACGTCTTAACAGGAATTGAAACGTTGAAAATCTGTGTGGCGTACCGCTACAAAGGCGAAATCATTGAAGAATTCCCAGCAAGTCTTAAAGCACTTGCTGAATGTGAGCCGGTTTATGAAGAAATGCCGGGCTGGACTGAGGATATTACAGGTGCGAAGAGCTTGAGCGAGCTTCCGGAAAATGCGCGCCATTATCTAGAGCGTGTATCTCAGCTGACAGGCATTCCGCTTTCTATTTTCTCTGTCGGTCCAGACCGCTCACAAACAAATGTCCTTCGCAGTGTGTACCGTGCGAACTAAATAGAATATGCCTGCAAGCCCCTATATCAGGGGCTTGTTTTTTGTTTGAAAGCCGCATATAAGTTGGTCTGAGAAAAAAATATGAAAAAAAACCAAAAAAGTTATTGCCACTTCTATTTGTTCGTGATATTATAAATCTCGTTGTTACGGAAACTGCTTCAATAGAGTACAAGATAAAAACTAGATCTAAGTCGTTTGCTCTATAGAAATTCCGACATCTTTAAGAGCCATTAGCTCAGTTGGTAGAGCATCTGACTTTTAATCAGAGGGTCGAAGGTTCGAGTCCTTCATGGCTCACCATTTCGTGAAGGCCCGTTGGTCAAGCGGTTAAGACACCGCCCTTTCACGGCGGTAACACGGGTTCGAATCCCGTACGGGTCATTGATTTACTTTAGCGTTATTGCTAAATTCCTTATTTGTCTGTGAGAGCTGACACGACAGCTCTCCGGGCAATTACTGTAAGGTCCGGTAGTTCAGTTGGTTAGAATGCCTGCCTGTCACGCAGGAGGTCGCGGGTTCGAGTCCCGTCCGGACCGCCATTTTACTTTACTTAGTAGAGAAAAATAAAACATTTGGCTCGGTAGCTCAGTTGGTAGAGCAACGGACTGAAAATCCGTGTGTCGGCGGTTCGATTCCGTCCCGAGCCACTTACCAAACGCATCTGCAATCGTAGGTGCGTTTTTTCTTTTAGGAAAAAGGCGAACATGAGGAATGTTATAATAGAAGAAAAAGGGAGAACCGGCCCTGCGGCCGGTTCAAAGAAGAAGACGTCATTGATAAAGACGCACTCCGGTGAGGGGAGGTTTCAATAAAGTTATCTTTTTTAAAAAAAGTTGACCAGCATGACAAAAGATAAACAATGGATGGATAAAGGTGAAACTTGTGTTTTTTTTCTAAACCTTTATTTTTTTTATCTTTTGACCTTAAACCGTTATAATAGACAAGGACCCATTCTTTACATGGGCCTTAAGTGATGAAACGAATGTGATATAGATGAAATGAAGTCATTCGGCAGGAGGAAAATCAAAATGATGGATAAAAAGATCCTTGTAGTAGATGATGAAAAACCGATTGCAGATATATTGGAATTTAACTTAAGAAAAGAAGGCTATGAGGTGCACTGTGCCCACGACGGAAACGAAGCCGTTGAAATGGTAGAAGAGCTTCAGCCTGATTTAATTCTTTTAGATATTATGCTCCCTAATAAAGACGGCGTTGAAGTATGCCGTGAAGTCAGAAAGAAATACGATATGCCAATCATTATGCTGACGGCTAAGGATTCAGAAATTGACAAGGTGATCGGACTCGAAATCGGTGCTGATGACTATGTCACAAAACCATTCAGCACACGCGAGCTCTTGGCGCGTGTAAAAGCGAACCTGCGCCGCCAGCTGACAACAGCGCCTGCGGAGGAAGAGCCTTCCTCTAACGAGATTCATATCGGCTCTCTTGTCATCTTCCCTGACGCGTACGTTGTATCAAAACGAGATGAAACAATCGAATTGACTCATCGTGAGTTCGAATTGCTTCATTATTTAGCAAAACATATCGGACAAGTGATGACCCGTGAACATTTGCTTCAAACCGTTTGGGGCTATGATTACTTTGGCGATGTCAGAACGGTTGACGTAACAGTACGCCGGCTTCGTGAAAAAATCGAGGACAACCCGAGCCATCCAAATTGGATCGTCACACGCCGCGGTGTAGGTTATTACTTGAGAAACCCAGAACAGGACTAATGCCCATATGAATAAGGTTGGTTTTTTTCGGTCGATCCAATTTAAGATTACCTTGATTTATGTGCTTTTGATTATCATTGCCATGCAAATCATTGGTGTGTATTTTGTCAATCAGGTAGAGAAGTCGCTGATCAGCTCTTATGAACAATCGCTGAATCAGCGAATCGACAACCTTTCTTATTATATCGAACAAGAGTATAAGAGCGATAACGACAGTACCGTCATAAAGGATGACGTCAGCCGTATCTTGAATGACTTCACGAAAAGTGATGAGGTTCGGGAAATTAGTTTTGTAGATAAAAGCTATGAAGTGGTCGGTTCTTCAAAACCGTATGGTGAGGAAGTGGCAGGGAAACAAACGACCGATCTGATTTTTAAGAGGATTTTTTCTACCAAACAGTCGTATTTAAGAAAATATTATGACCCGAAAAGCAAAATCAGAGTTCTTATTTCCGCGAAGCCCGTTATGACTGAAAACCAAGAGGTTGTCGGCGCGATCTATGTTGTCGCGAGTATGGAAGATGTCTTTAATCAAATGAAGACAATCAATACGATACTAGCATCCGGCACCGGTTTGGCACTCGTTTTGACGGCTCTTCTCGGTATTTTTCTGGCAAGAACCATTACCCACCCGCTTTCAGATATGAGAAAGCAGGCGATGGAGCTTGCGAAAGGGAATTTCTCAAGGAAGGTTAAAAAGTACGGGCATGATGAAATTGGGCAGCTCGCCACTACGTTTAACCACTTAACGAGAGAACTAGAAGATGCCCAGGCGATGACTGAAGGGGAACGAAGAAAGCTAGCCTCTGTTATTGCCTATATGACAGACGGCGTTATCGCCACAAACCGAAACGGAGCGATTATTCTCTTAAACAGCCCGGCGCTGGAGCTGTTGAACGTTTCACGTGAAACAGCCTTAGAAATGCCGATTACGAGTTTGCTGGGGCTTCAAGAGAATTATACTTTTGAAGATTTAGTGGAGCAGCAGGATTCTATGCTGCTTGAAATTGAGCGCGATGATGAATTAACGGTGCTTCGCGTGAATTTCTCTGTGATTCAAAGGGAACACGGCAAAATTGATGGTTTAATCGCTGTCATTTACGATGTAACCGAACAAGAGAAAATGGATCAGGAACGCAGAGAATTCGTTGCGAATGTATCACATGAGCTGCGGACGCCGCTTACGACAATGCGCAGCTATTTAGAAGCGTTAGCTGAAGGCGCGTGGGAAAATAAAGACATTGCTCCGCGCTTCTTAATGGTGACGCAAAATGAAACAGAGCGTATGATCCGGCTTGTCAATGATCTGCTTCAGCTGTCGAAATTTGACAGTAAGGATTATCAATTTAACAGAGAATGGATTCAGATTGTCCGGTTTATGTCGCTTATTATTGACCGTTTTGAAATGACAAAAGAGCAGCATGTGGAGTTTATCCGCAATCTGCCGGACAGAAATCTGTACGTCGAGATTGACCAGGATAAAATTACGCAGGTGCTCGATAATATTATTTCTAACGCTTTAAAATATTCACCGGAAGGCGGACATGTCACGTTCTCGATTGATGTCAATGAAGAGGAAGAACTTCTCTATATCAGCGTGAAGGATGAAGGGATCGGCATTCCGAAAAAAGATGTCGAAAAAGTCTTTGACCGCTTCTACAGGGTGGATAAAGCGAGAACGAGAAAGCTTGGCGGCACCGGCCTGGGATTGGCGATTGCCAAGGAAATGGTACAGGCGCACGGCGGGGATATTTGGGCGGACAGCATAGAAGGGAAAGGCACGACGATTACATTTACTCTTCCATATAAAGAGGAACAAGAGGATGATTGGGATGAAGCGTGAAAATATAAAAACGATATTACTTACCGTACTCGTCGTCATCAGTCTTGTTTTTACATGGGGGATATGGACGTTCCAGCCAAACTTTTCTGAAGGCTCATCCTCAACAGAGTCTACTGTGCGTGAGAAACATAAAATCGAAAAAACGACCCAGAAGCTGTCTGAAACGGTAAGGCCGCGAGACATGTTTATCCATGATGACGGCGCTCATTACAAAGTGGATGACAATGCCCTCTATGAAGAAATCTGGTCTGACTTGCCGCATTGGGATGTAAAAGGAATTAAAGATATTTCGGATCAGTATGACAAGTCTGGATTCAAGAGCTGGTTTTATGGAATAGGCGGTTCTGAAGCCAAGCTTGACTTGCAATTCAGCGATACGATCCCGATTGATATTTTCCAAACGCTGTTTAAATGGTCTAATCAGTCGTTTGAATACAGTTCGTTTGATCATATTCTGATCCCGTTCAATGAAACAAAAGCGAACAAGAAAATCTATTTGGTGTCTTACAGCAAACAGCTCATTCTTGAAGTGACGGTTGAATCGGCAAACTACCGGAACATTATGAACGACTTGAAAAACAGGCAATCAAATATGCCGGCGTTCAGTTTGTTCTCCATTGGCTCAAAGAAAGAGTTCTTGCTGCCGAACAAACCGCTTACGATGGACAAAAAAGAATTTGTCACTGAATCGATTAAAACAAATACCTTTAAGCAGGCTTTGTTTAGCGATCCGAGCATTGTAAGGGAAGATTCGAACTACAACAACAGAAATGTGCTGACAGATGGGATCAGCCGTTTAGATGTGAATCTAAGCCAGCGCCAGGTGCAGTTCCAGCAGCGCAATTTGGTGCAGAGCACATCCTATCAAACAGGGGAATTAATCAAAAAGAGCCAAAAATACCTTGAGGATACCGGAAGCTGGACGGATCACTATCAATTTTTCAGTATCAATGACAGCCAGCAGCTGAGCTTCTATATCTTTATGGACCAGATCCCGGTTATTAACAGTACCGCCAAACCTTTCGGAGCGACATCGGCAATTACGGTGCAATGGGCGAATGATGACATTCTCAGTTATAAGCGGCCGAATTACAGTCTCGGAACGAATCCGATTAAAACAAGTGAAACAGAGCTGATGAGCGGCAGCGAAGTGAAGATGCTGCTTTCGAAACAAACCGCTTATGATACGGACAAAATTGATCAGATCTTCCTTGCTTATCAATTGGTATCCACATCAACCAACGATGATCCTCTCGTTGAACTGGAACCGATTTGGGCGATGAAAGTAAATGGAAAAATTGTGCCGATTACAAAGGATTTATTGAGGAAGGAGGGGGCTAACAGTGGAGTGGAATAAGACAAAATCAATCTTCATCGTTGCCTTCCTCATTTTAGATATTTTCTTAGGCTATCAGTTTTTTCAAAAATGGCAGGCTACCGGCAAAGAATATGAAGTCATTAAAAATGATGTCGAGCATGACATGAAGGCCGATCATATCACGTATGAAGGCTTGAATAAGGAAGCGACAGAAGGCTATCGGATCACGGCAAATCAAAAGTCTTTCTCCAAGGAGGAAATTGAGGCGCTGAAGGATCAAAAGCCTTTGATGGACATGCCTAGTGATGATCATAAAGTAACGAGCCTGAAAATGAAGTTTGCAAATCCAATCGCCCTATCTAAGAAGGATATCGAGGACGATGCCCAGGCACTTGTTTCTTCGAAGATTCAAGATGGCGAAAAATATAAGCTTTGGAAGGTTAATAAATCGAAGAAAGAAATTATTTTCTTCCAAACGTACGAAGGCCATTATATTTACCAAAAGACCGACAATCCCGCTAATATGATCGGGCAAGTGGTATTGCACTTAAACGGTAAAAACGAGGTTGTGTCATACGACCAGACTACGCTTGAGACCTTCAAGCAAATCCAGAAAGAAAGCTTAATTACTGAAATGGATGCGGTTGAGCTATTGTACTATCAAAATCAATTAAAAGAATACAGCACTGTGAAGAGCTGTAAATTCGGCTATGTAGCACAATATCCGCTGACAAGTACGCAGGTGCTGGCGCCGGTATGGAGAATTACAGTCGAGTACGATAAAAAAGTGAACGGTGAGAAAAAGACAGTACAAGAGTATTTTACTGTGAATGCTTTGGAGAGTACGATTTTAGATACAGATCAATGAAAATAATGGAGTGAGACAAACATGAGCTTGCAATTTAGCGTACTTGCGAGCGGGAGTACGGGAAATGCGTTTTACCTCGAAACAGAGGATCACGCATTTTTAGTGGACGCCGGTTTGAGCGGAAAAGCCATGGATGGGCTGATGGCGCAGATCGGGCGTAAGCTGGATGATGTAGACGGCATTTTTGTGACGCATGAGCATAGTGACCATATTAAGGGCCTTGGTGTGGTCGCCAGAAAGTACAAGCTTCCGATCTATGCGAATGAGAAGACTTGGAAAGCGATGGAGAATCAAATCGGGAAAATTGACACCGATCAAAAGTTTGTATTTCCGATGGAGACGGTGAAGTCGTTCGGCGGACTTGATGTTGAATCGTTTGGCGTCTCCCACGATGCGGCGGAACCGATGTTTTATGTGTTCCATTATAACGGCCGAAAACTCGCATTAATGACAGATACGGGATATGTCAGCGACCGGATGAAAGGCATTATCCGTTCAGCGAATGTGTTTGTGTTTGAAAGCAATCATGATGTCGGCATGCTGCAAATGGGAAGATACCCGTGGAGCATTAAGCGGCGGATTTTAAGTGACGTCGGGCACGTTTCAAATGAAGATGCTGCCCTGGCGATGACGGATGTCATTGGCGATGAGACGTCTCGTATTTACTTGGCGCACTTAAGCCAGGACAACAACATGAAGGAGCTGGCAAGAATGTCTGTACAGCAGACATTGGCTTCTAAAGGATTTGTGACGGGTGAGACATTTGACTTATACGACACTGATCCGAAGAAGGCCACTCCGCTTTGCGCTGTATAATTTTTCTATGTAAATCATGACTATTCTAGGAGTTTCTAACCCACAATATAACCATATTAACGTTCTTGGAAAGGATGGAATATGGTGGATTACGAACGTGAGGAAGAACATACTACTCCTGAACAGCCAAAGAGAAGCAAAAAAGGATATTTTCTTTCAAGTCTGATTGGCGTGATTGTCGGTGCCGTATTAATGGCGTTTATCATGCCGTACCTTTCAAATGAAGGGTTAGATACGGGCGCTTTAGAGCAGCAGCAGAACAACAATGGCCGGGAATCAATCAGGACGGTGAATGTCAGTGTCAACAATGCGGTCACCAAGATTGTCAGCAATGTGTCGCCCGCTGTTGTCGGTGTTGTGAACATCCAAAAATCAGATATTTGGGGAGAGAGCGGCGAGGCTGGGAGCGGCTCTGGCGTCATCTATAAGAAAAATGACCATTCCGCTTATGTCGTGACCAACCATCATGTCATCGAAGGCGCTTCCCAAATTGAAATCAGCTTGAAAGACGGCTCACGTGTATCAGCTGATCTTGTCGGCAGCGACCAGCTGATGGACCTTGCCGTTTTACGGGTGAAAAGCGATAAGATTAAAGCAGTCGCCGATTTCGGAAATTCAGATAAAGTGAAGTCTGGGGAGCCGGTTATTGCGATCGGGAACCCGTTAGGCCTTGAGTTTGCAGGCTCTGTCACACAAGGCGTCATCTCGGGTACGGAGAGGGCGATCCCAGTGGATTCAAACGGTGACGGACAGCCTGACTGGAATGCAGAAGTCCTGCAAACAGACGCGGCCATTAACCCTGGGAACAGCGGCGGTGCTTTGTTAAATATGGACGGGAAGGTCATTGGCATCAATTCAATGAAAATTGCCGAGTCGGCGGTTGAAGGGATTGGCCTGTCCATTCCGTCTAAGCTCGTGATCCCTGTGATAGAGGATTTAGAGAGATACGGAAAGGTCAAACGCCCGTTCCTTGGCATTGAGATGAAATCTCTAAGCGACATCGCAAGTTATCATTGGGATGAAACATTAAAGCTTCCTAAGAATATTACCAATGGAGCGGTAGTGATGGGTGTAGACGCCTTTTCACCTGCCGGAAAAGCGGGGCTGAAGGAACTGGATGTCATCACGGAATTTGACGGATACAAAGTAAATGATATTGTTGACCTGCGAAAACGGCTTTATCAGAAAAAAGTCGGTGATCGGGTGAAGGTGAAGTTTTACCGCGGCGGAAAAGAAAAATCTGTTCACATCAAGCTGTCGTCCGCAGACCAATTAGGAAGTTAATCAAAACAGTCTGGCATCGTTTGCCAGGCTGTTTTGATATGCAAAAAACCGAACGAGGGTCACGCCCATTCAGTTGAAAAAGGATATCGAATATAAAGAAAAATACAAGATGGATGTTACACGTGAAACAGCAGCAAATGGCTGTTAACTGCAAATACCTCCATTCTCAGCATTCACATTAATGGTTTGTTCCGTGTGGTTGCTGGCTGTGATAGTAATGATGTATACATAGATGCCCTTTTCTTTCTTCAATGCAGAAGATGTGACGGTTTTTAGTGTTTGACAGGGATAAGATGAAACAGGTCATTTTGAATTTGGTTTATAACGCGGTGCAGTATACAAATGAGAAAACCGATGCCATTACCATCTCACTGCAAAAAGGCCGTGATAGCGTTATGCTGATGATAGCGGACAACGGCACAGGCATCGCGCCGGAGCATTTGCCGCGTTTATTTGACCGGTTTTACAGGGCAGACCCATCCCGCCCCCGGAAATATGGAGGTTCGGGATTGGGCCTTGTCATAACGAAATCGATTATCGACAGCCACAATGGGACAATTGACGTGAAAAGTGAAATCGGAAGAGGCACTGTTTTTCTGATCAGGCTTCCTGCACCAGCTTATTCGTCAGATGAGTGAGAAAATTTCTTCAGCCGATATTGAAGGCTTTGTCGGCTGATGCCAAGCTCCTGAGCAGCCTTCGAGATGTTATGGCCGTGTTTTCTTAACACGTTCTCTATCACATATTTTTCGAAGCTTTCCATTTTTTCTTTTAAGTCCGCGGCCGGCTGGTGTCTTGGTGTTTCCGGCTCTGGGATGTCAGCCGGCTTGATTTTCATGCGGTATTGATAGGGCAGATGGGAAGCCGTAATCGTTTGCTCGTCCGTCATAAAATTCATTGCGCCTTCAATCATATGCTCAAGCTCGCGGATATTTCCCGGCCAGTCATAAGAAAGGAAAAATTGCTTCACGTCTTCGCTGATGTGTTCGACATTCATTTGGAACAGATGGTTGTTTTTCTGGATGAATTCCGATGCGAGAAGCAAAATGTCTTCTTTTCGTTCCCGAAGCGGCGGGATGATCAGTGTGACGACACTCAGCCTGTAATACAAGTCCTTCCGCATTCGTTCGCCTGCAATTGCATCAATTGGGTCTTCATTCATCGTGGCAATAATTCGTACGTCAATCGGTGTATCCTTTGTCGAACCGATGCGCCTGATTTTCCGTTCTTGAAGGGCGCGCAGCAGCTTCGCCTGAAGGCTGAGATTCAGCGAGTTGATTTCATCTAACAGCAGCGTTCCGCCATGGGCTTGTTCAAACAGGCCGGGCTGGTCGACAGCGCCGGTAAACGCGCCTTTTTTTGTCCCAAACAAAATGCTTTCCACAAGGCTGTCTGGCAGCGCCGCACAGTTTTGCGAAATAAACGGGCCGCCAGAACGATCGCTTCCATTATGGATACTTTGAGCGAACAGTTCTTTTCCCGTGCCGGTTTCGCCTGCGAGAAGGACAGATGATGACGTACGGGTTGCCCGCTTGGCGTTTTCGATGACGTCTCGAATGGCCGGACTGGTGCCGAGAATACTGTCAAACGTATAGGTGGTGCTGCCTTTTTTGTTCATATTCTCTCTGATCAGCCGTTCAAGCTTTGTCACATCCTTGGCAATTTCAACTGCGCCCCTGATTTTGCCGTCTTGGACGATGGGATAGGTATGATTGATCGTCGTGATTTCCTGGCCCTTATTATTGAAGTAGCTCTGCTTCACATTTTTAATCGTCTTGCCTTCCTGAAGGGCTTGGACGAGCGTGCTGTCCTGCTGCTTTGAAAACATAAACACATCCATCAGGTTTTTATTCAGGACGTCATGCTTCTCCATATCTTCAATCTGCATCATTTTATTGTTATAAACGATTGTGTTTCCATGCTCGTCTACCACGTGCAGGCCAACATCGATTTCATCTAAAATGCTCTGAAAAACCAATGTGAGGAATTCGCTGTCTTTGACCACTGTATGAACCTCCCTCAATTATTTTCTTAATATTGCTTCTATTTTATAAAAAAATAGAGAGGATATGCAAAAGAATTTTGCACTTGCTGAAATTTTTGCTCGAAATATCAGAATGTTTTTGCACCTTGTCCTCGAAAATTGTAGAAAACACACGAATTCTTGATTTGGCACAGAACTTGCATTTATATAAAGGGAAAGCAGGATAACATGTTGAAACAGAAAACAAGGGGGAATTCAAATATGCCAGCTTTATCTAAATCCAAAGAAATTATTGATCAGACGTCTCATTATGGAGCCAACAATTATCATCCGCTCCCGATTGTCATTTCTGAAGCGCTGGGTGCTTGGGTAAAGGACCCGGAAGGCAATGAATATATGGATATGCTGAGTGCTTATTCTGCGGTAAACCAGGGTCATAGACACCCGAAAATTATTCAGGCATTGAAGGATCAGGCTGATAAAATCACCCTCACATCACGCGCATTTCACAACGATCAGCTTGGGCCATTTTATGAAAAAACAGCTAAGCTGACAGGCAAAGAGATGATTCTGCCGATGAATACAGGAGCCGAAGCGGTTGAATCTGCGGTAAAAGCGGCGAGACGCTGGGCGTATGAAGTGAAAGGCGTTGCCGACAATCAAGCGGAAATTATCGCATGTGTCGGGAACTTCCACGGCCGCACGATGCTGGCGGTATCCCTTTCTTCTGAAGAGGAATATAAACGAGGATTTGGCCCGATGCTTCCGGGAATCAAACTCATTCCTTACGGCGATGTGGAAGCGCTTCGACAGGCCATTACGCCGAATACAGCGGCATTCTTGTTTGAACCGATTCAAGGCGAAGCGGGCATTGTGATTCCGCCTGAAGGATTTTTACAGGAAGCGGCGGCGATTTGTAAGGAAGAGAATGTCTTGTTTATTGCGGATGAAATTCAAACGGGTCTCGGACGTACAGGCAAGACGTTTGCCTGTGACTGGGATGGCATTGTTCCGGATATGTATATCTTGGGCAAAGCGCTTGGCGGCGGTGTGTTCCCGATTTCATGCATTGCGGCGGACCGCGAGATCTTAGGCGTGTTTAACCCGGGATCACACGGCTCCACATTTGGCGGAAACCCGCTTGCATGTGCAGTGTCTATCGCTTCATTAGAAGTGCTGGAGGATGAAAAACTGGCGGATCGTTCTCTTGAGCTTGGCGAATACTTTAAGAGTGAGCTTGAGAGCATTGACAGCCCGGTCATTAAAGAAGTCCGCGGAAGAGGGCTGTTTATCGGTGTGGAATTGACGGAAGCGGCACGTCCTTATTGTGAGCGCTTGAAGGAAGAAGGGCTTTTATGCAAGGAAACGCATGATACTGTTATTCGTTTTGCGCCGCCATTAATCATTTCCAAAAAGGATTTGGATTGGGCGATAGAGAAAATCAAGCACGTGCTGCAAAACGCATAAACCCGCACCATGAAGGGATATTCACTTCGTTTGTATAAATTTACAACAGAAAAATCAGCACTCCCTATTTGCTCAGCTACAGTATTTTAGTATAATGTATCTTTATGAGAAGAAGTGAATTTTATATTAAATAGATAGAGACTCTTTGGACAGCAAACTGGGATAGCACCATGCAGATGTTCCAGCTTAGATCCAATACAAGTTGCTGAAGGGGTGCAGAATGTGAATACAAACCAAGATAACGGAAATCAGCTCCAGCGGACAATGAAATCACGCCACTTGTTCATGATTTCATTGGGCGGAGTGATCGGAACCGGTTTCTTCCTTGGAACCGGGTTTACCATTAACCAAGCGGGACCGCTCGGCGCGGTTCTGTCCTATTTAGTGGGCGGCTTTATCATGTTTTTGACCATGCTCTGCTTAGGAGAGCTGGCGGTCGCCTTTCCTGTGTCGGGGTCCTTCCAGACCTACGCGACAAAATTTATCAGCCCGGCCTTCGGGTTTGCGTTCGGCTGGCTGTACTGGCTCGGCTGGGCGGTTACATGCGCCATTGAATTCTTATCAGCGGGGCAGCTGATGCAGCGCTGGTTTCCGCATATAGACGTGTGGATTTGGTGTCTGGTCTTTGCGGCACTGATGTTTATTCTAAATGCAATCACCACAAAAGCCTTTGCGGAATCTGAATTCTGGTTCTCAGGCATTAAAATTTTGATTATCCTTTTATTTATTATTCTCGGCGGAGCTGCCATGTTTGGCCTGATTGATCTGAAGGGCGGAGAGCAGGCGCCGTTTTTGACACATTTTTATGAAGATGGGTTATTTCCGAACGGCATAAAGGCAATGCTGATTACGATGATTACTGTGAACTTTGCGTTTCAGGGGACTGAGCTGATCGGAGTTGCAGCCGGAGAAAGTGAAGACCCTGAAAAAACGATTCCACGGTCGATCAAACAGACAGTATGGAGAACGCTTGTGTTCTTTGTTCTTTCTATCGTTGTCATTGCCGGCATGATTCCATGGAAACAGGCTGGAGTCGTGGAAAGTCCGTTTGTTGCCGTATTTGAGCAAATTGGAATTCCATATGCTGCTGATATTATGAACTTTGTTATTTTAATCGCGCTGTTATCTGTTGCGAATTCAGGTTTATACGCATCAACACGTATCCTGTACGCGATGGCGAATGAAGGACAGGCCTTTAAAGCGCTCGGCAAAACAAATCAGCGCGGTGTGCCGATGTACGCGTTAATCGTAACGATGGCTGTGGCCTGCCTATCACTTCTGACAAAGTTTGCGCAGGCTGAAACCGTATATATGGTGCTGTTATCATTGGCGGGCATGAGCGCGCAGGTCGGCTGGATTACGATTTCGCTTTCCCAAATCATGTTCAGACGCAAATATATCCGCGAAGGCGGCAAGACAGAAGATCTGAAATTCAAAACACCGCTGTATCCGGTGCTTCCGCTGATCGGCCTGACGTTAAATACGGTCGTGCTTATCAGCCTCGCATTTGATCCGGAGCAGCGTATCGCGCTGTATTGCGGCGTACCGTTTATGATCATTTGCTACATTATTTATCATGTCGTCATTAAAAAACGCCAGCAGGCAAATCGTCAGCTAGAGCTTTAAAAACGTTGTCCGCAAGTCATCTTTGTTATAACCCGCATAGGACATTATCTTAAATGTTGAGGTGGAATCACAGATGGATAAAACGATTTCGGTTATTGGAATGCCAATGGATTTAGGACAAGCACGACGCGGAGTGGATATGGGCCCGAGTGCCATCCGGTACGCTCATCTGATCGAGAGGCTGTCAGACATGGGGTATACGGTTGAAGATCTCGGTGACATTCCGATCAACCGCGAAAAAATCAAAAATGACGAGGAACTGAAAAACCTGAATTCTGTTTTGGCGGGAAATGAAAAACTCGCGCAAAAGGTTAACAAAGTCATCGAAGAGAAAAAATTCCCGCTTGTCCTGGGCGGTGACCACAGTATTGCGATCGGCACGCTTGCAGGCACAGCGAAGCATTACGATAATCTCGGCGTCATCTGGTATGACGCGCACGGCGACTTGAATACACTTGAAACTTCACCATCCGGCAATATTCACGGCATGCCGCTCGCGGTCAGCCTCGGCATTGGCCATGAGTCACTGGTTAACCTTGAAGGCTACGCGCCTAAAATCAAACCGGAAAACGTCGTTATCATTGGCGCCCGGTCACTTGATGAAGGGGAGCGCAAGTACATTAAGGAAAGCGGCATGAAGGTGTACACAATGCACGAAATCGACCGTCTTGGCATGACAAAGGTCATTGAAGAAACCCTTGATTATTTATCAGCATGTGATGGTGTCCATCTGAGCCTTGATCTGGACGGACTTGATCCGAACGACGCACCGGGTGTCGGAACCCCTGTCGTCGGCGGCATCAGCTACCGGGAGAGCCATCTGGCTATGGAAATGCTGTATGACGCAGGCATCATTACCTCAGCCGAATTCGTTGAGGTTAACCCGATCCTTGATCACAAAAACAAAACAGGTAAAACAGCAGTAGAGCTCGTAGAATCCCTGCTAGGGAAGAAGCTGCTGTAATAAGAAAACCCCCGCACCCGCGGGGGTTTTTCATTTATCCAATCATTTTCTCAGCGACTTTCATCTCCTGTGAATGGGTTTGATGGTCTGCAATAAACCAACCTGATAAAATCACCGCTGCGACGCCTGCGCCAATCAGAAATCTTTTCATTTATATAACCTCCGTTCGTTTAATCAGTTCTTCAATTTGTAATGCTTCATAAAAAAAGTGGGCAGCTTCTTTGTAAAGCTCAAGTTCCCTATACCGTTCGCCAGCCAAAATGGAAAGTTCTCTTACACTGTCATACTCTTTCTCGGACAACAAGTCAGCCATATGTTGTTTGCATAAGTGAAACGTTTCCGCATGACCCCCTTCTGCATAAATGGCATATAAAATGTCTATTTTTGCCTCACATATTCTATTCGGCTCAGCAACCAATTTTTCCTTCACGTCTTGGTAATAAGATAAGGCCTGTTCTTTCTTTTTGATCTTAAACAGCTCTCGTATCAGCAAGTAGGCAGAATGATAATAATAAGCGGAGCGGGCATACTCTTCGTTTCGTAGAGCCTCCTCTAATTTCGAAACCGCTTCTTCTGATTTGCCGCTTTGCGCATGGAGAAGGCCGAAGTTATGCAAAAGCTGGGCTTCAAAAAAATGATCCTCTAATTCACTCGTGATCCGAATTGCTTCGTCCAAATAAGCCTCAGCTTCTTCAAACTGGCTCATCTCTGTAAAATTGCCTGACATGGTGATCAGCGCTGAAGCCAGCTTCTTTTTATAATCAGTCTCTTCCCTGAACGTTTTGACCGCTTGCCGTGTATGATTGAGGGACACAATATTTTGTCCCAGCTTATAATAGAGCTTTCCGACCTTCAGGTGAAATTCGGCTTTCTCAATCGGATCGGGAATGTTGTCGAGATACTGCTCTGCATCTTTATACAGCCCAATGGCAATGTCATAATTATTTTTATAGGCCTCATACATGCCTTCAAACAGAAAAAAGTAATATTTCAGCATGTCAGACGTAGCATTCATATGAGAAGGCTCCTCATGCTGAAAGCCCTGTCCTCTCGCCTCGTGAAGCAAAACCTTGTGGCGCAGTTCCAGCAAGGAGAAGTAGGCAAGCACCTCCTGATCCTCTTCCATGTCATCCAATAAAGGCTTCACTTCTTCAAATAAACGGGAGGATTCTTCAACTTCATGTTTCTTGATAGCAAGGTACCAATCGTTAAGCATGCTAGCGATTTCTGCAGGTGCAATCTTATTCATGTGAAACTCCTTTCTCTAGTGACTTATCAATCTCAGTTGCTTATTCTGATAGTAACACCTCTTTCTATTTTATGTAAAATCCTCTAGTCAATATATGAAGGAGAGATGATATGACAATCATGCTGACCCCTATGCAGACAGAAGAATTTCGGTCTTATCTCACATACACAACAAAGCATTACGCGGAAGAAAAGGTAAAAGCGGGAACATGGCTGCCTGAAGATGCACAGCTTTTGTCTAAGCAGGCATTTACTGATCTGCTTCCGAGAGGGCTGGAAACACCCCATCACCATTTGTGGAGCCTCACGCTGAATGAAAAGGATGTCGTTGGCTGGCTCTGGATACATGCTGAACCGGAGCATCCGCAGCAGGAAGCGTTTATTTATGATTTCGGGTTATATGAACCGTATCGGGGAAAGGGCTATGCAAAGCAAGCATTGGCGGCATTAGATCAAACGGCACGCAGTATGGGAATCCGCAAGCTGTCCCTTCATGTCTTTGCCCATAATCAGACGGCGCGAAAGCTATATGAGCAAACCGGATTTCAAGAAACAGACGTAGTGATGAGCAAGAAGATTTGACGAAAAGGGCCTGATAAAGGTCTTTTTCTGTAAATGATTTCTAAAAATTCTGTAAATAACCTAGTTACTTTCCTTATTTTCCTAATATAATGTGGGTGAGGAAATTACCTTTCCTACACTCACAAGAAAAGAGGAGATGTAATGAAGTTGAAGAAACGAGTGTCGATGTTTTTGGTAGCGCTTACAATGTGCGGCGGCCTGTTTGTTTCTCCCGCCAAAGCCGTAAAGACCACAAACTATGCTGAAGAAATCGCCGCACTGCAGCCAGGCACGACACCGGAGGAAATCATGGAATCCGCCAGCCAGATTGCCAAACAGCAGCACGTAAAGCAAGACGTTATCCTAAAACAGTTCTATAAGGAAATCACAGCTGATAAAGCAGAGGGAGACCGGCTCGCCAAGGAAAGCGGCATGTCTATCATGGGCGGATCGTCCGGCACGAAAAAACTTCCGACAAGCGCGAAAGGCAATATCTATTACACGAACTCCTACACAGCCTACTATAATCATGGCCACGTCGGCATGTATTCCGCCGCTGACAAAATTGTTGAATCTGTCCCGGGCGACGGCGTCAGGCAGATCGCTTACAATGCCAGAGACGTGGAAGACAACTCCATTGTTCAAACTGTCAGCGTTACCTCATCTCAAAAAACAGCTGCCGCTGACTGGGCGGTATCAAAAGTCGGTGACCCATACTCATTTAATTTCGTCAATAACAGAAATACCGGCCATGACGGCGCCAAAAACTGTTCAAAGCTCCTATGGTCCGCCTTTTTGCTGAAAGCCGGCATTGATATAGACAGCAACGGAGGTTTAGGAGTGTATCCGCGCGACATCACCAGCTCATCCTATACAGCAACCATTATGACCATCAGATAAGGAGAGGGATATGAAAAAGTGGATGATCACCATTGCCATGCTTGTACTCGCAGGAATCGCACTTTTTGTCTTCATTTCTCCTCTCAAAAACCATAAAACCGTGAGTCAGCAGGATCTCAGAAACCCCGATTTCCTGGATGACAAAGAAGTCCTGCTGTATTTCTCATCCTCTGCGGATCAAGATGCATTTGGCGGCGGGAAAAGCTACGCCCTGTTTATCAGCCAGGACGGGACGCTGTCTTCCTTTAAGATGAAGGGCCTTGAGCTGGGCTCAGCCAAGGTTCACGGCGACAGTGTGATGCTGGAGGACAAAAACACGATTTACACGATCAAAAACGGTCTGCGCTCCCATAAAAGAACCTATCAGCACACAGGCGACAGCGCAGGCTTTCTGCAAAACACGGACGGCTTTTATACCTTATACAACTCCGGCTACGACAAAAAGGGAGACAAATACCGTTCAGAGCTGTACCGCCAGATGGACGGAGAGTGGAAAAAAGACGTCATCCCCTACTATATCCGCGCCTCCGGTTTTCATGATGGCGCCATTTACGCACTAGTCCCGACAGCTGACGAAAAAGGCTATGATCTCCTTCAGATTCAAGCGGATCAGAAGAAGCTCACCTACCACAAGATAACGGAATGGCAGTACCGGGAAGGAGCCTCAGTCGAATCCCAGCTTGCCGTGGACGATCAAGCTGTGTATGTCATTATTCGCGGCCAAAAAGCCCGCAATCTTTATCAAATGGTCAAGATCAACAAAAAAAGCGGCAAAGTAGAGCTGCACGACATCGCCGAATACAAAAACGATGAACAAACGATATACAGCTCCATGCCCTTCAGCTTTAAAAACAGCTTTTTCCCTTATGACGGGAACCTGTATTTCATTGACGGCTTCGGAAAGGTACACAAAATCGATGCCAAGACAGGAAAAACAAGCATCGCCTTCACCCTTTCCCAGGATAAAATGAAAGCCGATTTCAAAGAAATCACCCAAAAAGGCAGCAGCCTCTATTTCTTCACATACACGTATAACAAGCCTGCATACATTGAACAGTACAGTCTGAAGACCGGAAAGAAAGTGAAGGAAAAAGAGATTGGGAAGGTAAAGGATGTTGTGACGCCGAAGAGTCATTTGAAGCTGTATGATGTTGAGGTGATGAAGGGGTTTTAAGCGTAAGGAGGCTTTATGGGAGCTATCGCCGTTTTATTTATCGTTTTTGGTTTTCCGATCATTGCAGGTGTATTTGGTATAGCGGGTCATTTTTTATTTAAAAGATTTTGGGTGGCACCGCTCATTGTCCTTATCGCGAGCTTGATATTGTTATTTACGTTAGCTTCGGGCAATAGCTCATTCATGTTTTGGGTTGTTATGTATACGGCGATTGCGTTAGTAACCAGTATTGTCACATTATTTCTCAGGAAATTTTTAAATTGATCGCTGTTTATGAAGAGACTGATGTGAAGTCTCTTTTTTTGTTGAACCGAAGTTTGCAGAGATTTTGGGTATGTTTTAGAAACGAATCTAAAGGAGGAATTACATGCGCACCAAACGGGTTATTCTTCTGGCAGTTATGATATGCCTGGTTTCGGCCATTACTGTGTTCCTGTTAAATGGACGTAAAGTCGACTTGCTAGACATCCTCGGAACCATTACCGGCTGCTTTCTTGGCATTTTTGTTGTTATAAGAATACAGAAAAAGCAGTCGTGATAAAGGGAAAGGGTCATGACGAACCGAAGTCAAGTTCTAGGACCAAGAGTCCAAAAACATGAATGGGAGGAATGGCGTTGACAGGAAACAAAGCGGTTGTGTACAAAGGCAAAGGGAATGTGGCAGTGGAGGATATCGGTTATCCGGAGTTAATCTTGAAGGACGGGCCCGGAGTCCCGAAGGCGAATGTGAATCGAAAATGTGAGCATGGGGTTATTCTCAAAGTCATTACAACCAACATTTGCGGAAGCGACCAGCATATGGTGCGGGGGCGCACGACAGCGCCTGAAGGCTTGGTGCTCGGGCATGAAATTACGGGAGAAGTCATTGAAACGGGGCGTGATGTCGAATTTATCAAAAAGGGCGATATCGTATCTGTTCCTTTCAATATTGCCTGCGGACGCTGTGTGATGTGCAAAACGCAGAAAACGCATGTGTGCCTGAATGTCAATCCGGACCGGCCGGGATCGGCTTACGGCTACGTCGATATGGGCGGCTGGGTCGGCGGCCAGTCTGAATATGTCATGGTGCCATACGCTGATTTTCAGCTTTTGGTATTCCCTGATAAAGAACAGGCGCTTGAAAAGATTCTCGATTTGACCATGCTGTCCGACATTTTCCCGACCGGCTTCCATGGAGCTTACACAGCTGGCGTGCAAACAGGTTCAACCGTTTACATCGCGGGAGCGGGGCCTGTCGGCTTGGCAGCTGCACACTCCGCTCAGCTCCTAGGGGCCTCCACCGTGATTGTTGGCGATCTGAACGAAGACAGACTGGCACAGGCGAGAAGTTTCGGCTGTGAAACGGTCAACGTGCAAAAACACGACCGCCTCGGCGAGCAAATTGAACAAATACTAGGTGAACCGACCGTTGATGCCGCAGTGGACTGTGTCGGCTTTGAAGCATCCGGGCACGGCAATCAAGGAGAAGCGCCAGCCGCTGTACTGAACTCGATCATGGACGTCACCCAGGTCGGAGGCAGCCTTGGCATTCCAGGCTTATACGTGACCGAAGATCCCGGTGCAAAGGATGCGGACGCCAAAACAGGCTCACTAAAAATCCGATTCGGACTCGGCTGGGCCAAAGCCCACACCTTCGTGACCGGACAAACGCCCGCCATGACATACAACCGCAATTTGATGAAAGCGATCCTGAGCGGCAGAGCGCAAATCGCAAAAGCCGTCAACGCCACCGTCATTTCTCTGGACGACGCGCCAAAAGGCTACAGCGACTTCGACAAAGGCGCAGCCAAAAAATTCGTCATCGACCCGCATGGAACATTGAAGTAAAAGAAAAAGCCGGACGTTCTCAGAACGCCGGCTTTATTGCTGGTAATCTGTTTCTTCAAAGTGATATCCTGTTTCGTCTTGGACAATTAAATCCCCTTCAATTTTGTCCAGTCCAATCAAAATAAAAGGGTTTTTCTCATTTGCCGTAGGAGCAGGTTTTCGTTTCACAGTTACAGTTGTTTCTTTAGGTGAGAATTTGACGTTTGACACCTCAAGCTGTTTTTCGTTCTCGCTACTTCCGAGAGACACGACAACCATTTTTTTGCCTTCTGATATGGTGAAGACTTGATATCCTTTTACAGCATCATGTATTTGAAGGTAATTAGCGTATATTTCTAAGTCTAGACTGCCTTCATCGATTCGATCCTTCTCCAACACCCAATAAGACGGCTGACACCCAGCAAGCAGCAGCAGCATGATCACAAAAAGCCAAACCCATCTAAAGCGCAAATGCAAACCTCCCCACACATCGGATACCTTCAAACTAACACACGAGCGAAATAGAGTCATCAACAGCTTGTTTGTCGAATTGTGGATAAAACTCAGCCCGAAGCACTACTAACATGTGAATAAATAGGTTATATTGAGAAGAGAACATTTGTAAAAATGGAAGAAATCATCGGAGGATTTGAACATGAAACAAGCATATTATTCCTGTGAAGAACACATCGAAACGGTGCTGGATATGTACATAGACGACCACGAGCTGCCGCCCGAAATCAGAAAAATCGAACATACTAACAGTTTATCCACAGCCTGTGAATTATGTGGAGACCCCGCAGTATATATAGTGGGGAACGAATGATCTTACACAAAATACAGAAAAGATATCCACAATTGTGGACAACATATATGAATAACTTGTTTTTAAAGTGGGGATGACCTGTGAATATCAATATTGTGACAATCGGAAAACTAAAAGAAAAATACCTCAAGCAAGGCATTGAAGAATACACCAAACGACTTTCGGCCTACGCAAAAATCGACATCATCGAACTCCCGGACGAAAAAGCGCCGGAAAACCTAAGCGACCAGGACATGAAAATCATAAAAGACAAAGAAGGCGACCGTATCCTATCAAAAATCAGCCCCGACGCCCACGTCATCGCCCTCGCCATCGAAGGAAAAATGAAAACATCCGAAGAACTAGCCGATACAATAGATAAGCTGGCTACATATGGAAAAAGCAAAGTCACCTTCGTCATCGGCGGATCACTCGGATTGAGTGACGCGGTAATGAAGCGAGCGGATGAGAAGCTGTCGTTCTCGAAAATGACGTTTCCTCATCAGTTGATGCGTCTTATTCTGGTGGAGCAGATTTATCGGGCTTTTCGGATTAATCGTGGGGAGCCGTATCATAAGTAAATTAAACAAAAGGAAATTTCTATAATTAAATTTAAATATAAATGACAAAAGATTATATTCCTAATTTTAGAAGACATCTCATCAAAACCAAGGTATAATT
>Ga0153917_1000323_pt1 | contig 35825 bp, 29 predicted proteins | sample TSFL001MetaG_FD_104695 | JGI IMG/M metagenome (GOLD analysis project Ga0153917, IMG submission 104695) | Attine ant fungus gardens microbial communities from Florida, USA - TSFL001 MetaG | ecosystem: Host-associated > Fungi > Mycelium > Unclassified | place: USA: Florida, Paynes Creek Historic... | reverse complement strand
TTCACGCAGAGATGCCAGGACTTCCTGCTGGTTATTACCGATGCTGGAAACGATGCCCAGGCCAGTAATCACTGCACGTTTCATTCAATACCTCTGTAAGTCGCACTATATTAAGTTTCGAGTGGCACAATAGCGTACACTTGTACGCCGAACAAGTCCGATCAGCCAATTTCTGCGGAAATTTGCGCCAACGGGCCCACATCGCTAAGATCGTGCCACTGCCTGTCAGACGAGTAACTTACGTGAAACAAAACGCCATACAACCTGCCAACCTCGAATTCAACGCTGAGGGTACACCTGTTTCCCGAGATTTTGATGACGTCTACTTCTCTAATGATAACGGACTTGAAGAAACACGTTATGTTTTCCTCGACGGAAACCAGATAATCCCCCGCTTTTCGGCCCATTCCCGCAGCCAGTTTGTGGTGGCGGAGAGTGGCTTTGGCACGGGTTTAAACTTCCTCACCCTCTGGCAGGCGTTCGACCGCTTTCGCGCGGCGCACCCCGACGCTACCCTGCAAAGATTACATTTTATCAGTTTCGAGAAATTTCCCCTGACGGCAGGCGACCTTGCCCTGGCGCATCAGCACTGGCCGGAGCTGGCAAGCTATGCCCGCCAGTTACAGCAGCAGTGGCCGCTGCCGCTGGCGGGCTGCCACCGCCTGGTGCTGAACGGCGGGCGGGTCACGCTCGATTTGTGGCTCGGGGATATCAACGAGCTGACCGAAACCCTGGATGACTCGCTTAACCAGAAGGTGGATGCCTGGTTTTTAGATGGCTTTGCGCCGTCGAAAAACCCCGAGATGTGGAACGCGAATCTGTTCGCCGCCATGGCGCGGCTGGCGCGCCCGGGAGGCACCTTCGCCACCTTTACCTGCGCCGGGTTTGTGCGCCGAGGCTTGCAGGAGGCGGGCTTCACCGTGCAGAAAGTAAAAGGCTTTGGCCGCAAGCGCGAAATGCTGGTGGGGGTGATGGAAAACGATAACGCCTCCCCGGCCCGCGCCCCCTGGTTTGCCCGTCGCGGCAGCGAGGTGCGCGAAACCGCCATTATCGGCGGCGGCGTCGCCAGCGCCCTGCTCGCGCTGGCGTTATTGCAGCGCGGCTGGCAGGTGACCCTTTATTGCGCCGACGACGCGCCGGCGGCCGGGGCCTCTGGCAATCGCCAGGGGGCGCTCTATCCGCTGTTAAGCGCCCAGGATCCGGCCCTGAGCCGCTTCTTCCCGGCGGCCTTTACCTTTGCACGCCGGCTTTACGATACGCTACCAGTGCGCTTTGACCACCAGTGGTGCGGCGTGACCCAGCTCGGCTGGGATGAGAAAAGCCAGAATAAAATCAGCCAGATGCTCTCCCTGGGGCTGCCGGAGCAAATTGCCGCCGAGGCGAGTGCAGAGCAGGTGCGCTTCTCAACGGGGGTCGATACCGGCTGCAGCGGTATTCAGTATCCGCTCGGCGGCTGGCTCTGCCCGGCAGAGCTGACTACCGCCGCTATCGCCCTTGCCTGCGAGCGCGGTTTGCAGGTGCGCTATGCCCACGTCGCCCAATCGCTTGAGCGCGACGATAACCGCTGGGAAATCGGCTTCAGCAATGGCCTGCGCACCGGACATCACGCCGTGGTGCTGGCCAACGGCCATAACATCACCCAGTTCCCCCAGACGCAGGCCCTGCCGGTCTACCCGGTAAGCGGCCAGGTGAGCCATATCCCGGCGGCGCCCGCCCTCAGCGAGCTGAAGCAGGTGCTCTGCTATGACGGCTATCTCACGCCGCTTAATCCGGCGAACGGCCATCACTGTATTGGTGCCAGCTATCACCGGGGAGAGAAAGAGGCGCACTATCGCGATGAAGACCAGCAGCATAACCGCCAGCGCCTGCTGGACTGCTTCCCGCAGGCAGAATGGGCAAAAGAGGTGGATGTCAGCGGCAAAGAGGCCCGTAGCGGCGTGCGCTGCGCCTCGCGAGATCACCTGCCGATGGTGGGTAACGTCGCCGATTACGAGGCGACGCTTGCGGCTTATCAGGATCTGGTCGATAACAGAGCCGACGCCGTAGCCGCCCCGGTCCATCCGGATCTCTATCTGCTGGGTGCGCTGGGATCCCGCGGCCTCTGCTCTGCCCCGCTGGCGGCAGAGGTGCTGGCCTCGCAGATGAGTGAAGAACCTCTTCCGCTGGATGCGGTGACGCTTGCCGGGTTAAATCCAAATCGGCTATGGGTCAGAAAACTGCTGAAGGGAAAACAGATCAAATAGCGTGCTCGGGCCCCGCTCCCGGCGGGGCCTGACGGGTTATTGCAGACTGGCCTGCTGGAACAGATTTTCCCACATGCCCAGCACCAGAGACTGATCGCGCGGGTTAAGCTCGCCGGCCTGAATGGCTTTTTCCAGGCTACGGCTCACGCCGCTGTGCACGGCCTGCGGCGAATGATCGTCGCCCGCCTCCAGCTCGGCGATGGCCAGCGTCAGGTGACCACGCAGATAACCGCTGGCAAAGAGTTCATCGTCGCTGGCGTGCTCTACCATGCCATCAATTAACGCCAGGATGCGTGATTCAAATTCTGCGATCATCTTCTTTCCTCAATTTAGGTCTTCCGGCCACGGGAACTGCTCCGCCGTGATGTCCGGGGTATGATAATAGTGTTGCAGCGCCCTGATAAAACGCGCCGGACGTTCCGGGATCCCCTTTTCAAGGTACTCCATCACCTGGGCATGGACGCGACGCTGAAATGCAATGCGATCCGGCTCGCATTCCCCTTCCAGGTTATCGCAGCTGACGTTAAACGGAAAACCCGCCGCCACGCAGAAAAACCATTCGAGCGCCTGCGGTTTGACTTCCACATCTTCAAACTGTCCCTGGGTCGCCGCATCGCGACCGTCCGGGCAGTACCAGTAGCCAAAATCCACCAGCTCGCGGCGGGCTTTTCCGGCAATGCACCAGTGCGAAATCTCATGTAGCGCGCTGGCGTAAAAGCCGTGGGCAAAGACGATTCGGTTATAGGGTGCCTCTGCATCAGCAGGAAGATAGATCGGTTCGTCGTCGCCTTTAATCAGACGGGTATTAAAATCTTCGGCAAAGCAGCCGTCGAAGATTTCGATCAGCTGTTGATAGTTATGTGTACTGTTCATTAGTTCATCCCCAACCAGTGGAGGATCTCCTGTCCGTGGCTGTCATAAAGCAGTTTGGCGCTCATTACCGCCGAAACGATAACAATCATTGGCCGAATGAGCTTCTGCCCCTTGCTGAGTACCAGGCGCGAACCCATTCGCGCCCCTAAAAATTGTCCTGCCATCATCACAAAACCGGTCGCCCAGACCACCTTGCCGCCAATAATAAACAGCAGCAGCCCGCCAAGGTTGGAGGTGGCGTTGAGCACTTTCGCATGGGCGGTGGATTTGGCGAGGTTAAAGCCCGCCAGGGTGACAAACGCCAGCGCGTAGAAGGACCCGGCGCCCGGCCCGAAAAAGCCGTCGTAAAAGCCGACGCAGCCCCCGGCCACCAGCGCAAACGGCAGCCCGTGCAGACGCCGCTGACGATCCTCTTCACCAAGCTTTGGCATCAGCAGGAAATAGAGACCGATACAGATGACCAGCACCGGCAAAATCTGACGCAGGATGTCAGACTGCACGTGCTGAACCAGCAGCGCCCCGGAGGTTGAGCCGATAAAGGTCATCAGGATATTGAGCTTCTGGTCCGCCAGGCTGACCACTTTGCGCCGCAGGAAGTAGATGGTGGCAGAGACCGAACCGCCGCAGGCCTGGAGCTTATTGGTCGCCAGCGCCTGGGCCGGAGACATGCCCACCGCCAGTAGCGCCGGCACCGTTAACAGTCCGCCGCCGCCGGCGAGCGCATCAATAAATCCGGCCAGCATCGCGACAAAAAAAAGCGCCACCAGCAGCAGCGGTGACACCATAAACACATCAGCAAAATTTTCCATCAGAGTACATGCTCATCCAGTAGCGCCTGACAGGAAGGCGGCAACGGAGGCGGTGTCTTCTTCTCAGGTGTGGTGGTGCCGGGTTTTGGTGGTTCAAACCAGCTTTGTAATTCCATACCGCAGCCATCGCCTGGCGGCGGTAGCGGCTGATCCTCGCACTCCAGGCTGTTCGCCGGGCAGCGCAGGCGCACATGCATATGGGCCCGGTGCTGGAACCAGGGGCGCACTTTGCGCAGCCAGTCGCGATCGGTTCCCGCATCCTGACAGAGACGCTGCTTGATCGCCGGGTTGACGAAAATACGCGTCACCTCGTTATCTTCTGCCGCCACTTTGATCAGGCTAAAAACGTCCGGCGCCCAGAGCGAGGGCACCACGTTTTTACCGTCGCGGGCCACGAGATCCAGCGCCTGGGGCTTCAGCAGCTGCGACGAGCTCCAGCGCGTTTTCGGCAGCTGCAGGAAGATATCGACGTCCAGTCCGGTCTGATGGCTGGCATGGCCGCCGTTAAAGCGCCCGCCTGCGGGCATCCCCATATCGCCAATCAGCATGGTGCCGAGCCCGAGGTTATGTACCCGGGTACCAAGACGTTCAATAAAGGCGACCAGATCCGGATGGCCGAAATAGCGGCGCTGATCGGTGCGCATCACCTGATAGCTATCGGACTGCAACGGCAGCGCGTGGGCGCCAACGATGCAGCCGTTAGAGAAGGCGCCAATCGACTGCGCGCTGCCCGCCACCGGATGGGTGATTTTTTGCCACGGGGTGGCTGCCAGAGAGGCCCCGCTGGCAAGTAATGCCAGCAGAGCGATTGCGGTTTTTTTCATGGTTACCAGCGTGGAATGGTGGTCGTCACATCCGCATTCTGCGCGCGCTGGCGCAGGAAGTGATCCATCAGCACGATCGCCAGCATCGCCTCGGCGATCGGCACCGCGCGGATCCCGACACAGGGATCGTGACGTCCTTTGGTGATCATCTCAACTTCTTCGCCAAAGCGGTTCAGCGTGCGCCCCGGCACGGTGATGCTGGAGGTCGGTTTCAGCGCAATGTTGGTCACAATCTGCTGACCGCTGCTGATACCGCCCAGAATGCCGCCCGCGTGGTTGCTCTCAAAGCCCGCCTGAGTGATTTCGTCCCGGTTCTGGCTGCCACGCAGCTGAACCACGTCAAAGCCATCGCCAATCTCGACGCCCTTCACGGCGTTGATGCTCATCATCGCGTGGGCGATATCGGCATCAAGGCGATCGAAGACCGGCTCGCCCCAGCCTGCCGGCACGCCGTCGGCCACGACGGTGACTTTGGCGCCGATGGAGTCGCCCTCTTTTTTCAGGGCGCGCATCAGCTCGTCCAGCGCTTCAAGCTTATCGGCATCGGCACAGAAGAACGGGTTCTGTTCAACCTGCTCCCAGTCTTTAATGGCCAGAGGGATGTCGCCCATCTGGGTCAGACAGCCGCGAATAGTGATACCGAATTTCTGCGCCAGATATTTTTTGGCAATGGCGCCCGCCGCTACGCGCATGGCGGTTTCACGGGCAGAGGAGCGCCCGCCGCCGCGATAGTCGCGAAAACCGTATTTCTGTTCGTAGGTGTAGTCGGCATGACCCGGGCGGAACACATCTTTAATGGCGCCGTAATCCTGGGAACGCTGGTCGGTGTTTTCAATCAGCAGGCCAATGCTGGTGCCGGTGGTGCGGCCTTCAAACACCCCAGAGAGGATCTTAACGCTGTCCGGCTCGCGACGCTGCGTGGTGTAGCGCGAGGTGCCCGGACGACGACGGTCGAGGTCGTGCTGTAAATCTGCTTCAGTCAGTTCGATGCCTGGCGGCACGCCATCAACGATACAGCCCAGCGCCAGCCCGTGCGACTCGCCGAAGGTCGTCACACGGAATAATTGTCCAATACTGTTTCCTGCCATCACGGCTCCGTTGTCGTTGTTCTGTTGTGAGCGTTGTGAAACGGGCCGCAGCCCGCTGGATTAATCTTTGTAGATGCTGAAGTGCTCGCGCGCGGCGATGAGTTGCGCTTTGGTCAGCATAAAGACGCCGTCGCCACCGTTGTCGAACTCAAGCCAGGTGAACGGCACATCCGGATATTGTTCTATCAGATGTACCATGCTGTTACCCACTTCACAAATCAGAATACCGTTGTCGGTCAGGTAATCCGGCGCGCAGGCAAGGATTCGGCGGGTAAGCTTCAGGCCATCGCTGCCGGACGCAAGACCCAGCTCCGGCTCATGGCGATACTCGTTCGGCAGATCGGACATATCTTCCGCATCCACGTACGGCGGGTTGGTGACAATCAGATCGTATTGCAGCTTTGGCAGGTCGCGGAACAGATCGGAGCGGATCGGCGTAACGTGATGGATCAGGCCGTGCTCTTCGATGTTGTGTTCGGTAACGGCCAGTGCGTCGCCGGAGATATCAACCGCATCCACTTCCGCTTCCGGGAAGGCATAGGCGCAGGCGATGGCGATACAGCCGCTGCCGGTGCACATATCCAGAATATGCTCCGGCTGATGGTCAATCAGGCCGGCGAAGTGGTTGTTAATAAGCTCACCAATCGGCGAGCGAGGCACCAGCACGCGTTCATCCACATAGAATTCATGGCCGCAGAACCAGGCTTTGTTAGTGAGGTAAGCCACCGGAATGCGCTCGTTGACGCGGCGGATCACGCGCTCAACAATGCGGTGCTTCTCGCTGGAGGTCAGGCGCGCGGTACGCATATCTTCCGGGATATCCAGCGGCAGATAGAGCGACGGCAGCACCAGCTGCACGGCTTCGTCCCAGGGGTTGTCGGTACCGTGACCGTACCAGATGTTGGCGGCGCTGAAGCGGCTGACCGACCAGCGCAACATGTCCTGAATGGTATGCAGCTCATTCACTGCTTCATCGACAAAAATTTTATCCACTATTTCCTCCAGGGCGCGCTCGCTAAATTTTCGGCGGCTAGTTTGCCATGAAGACGGGGATAAATCAGCATTGTCGGCCGCAGCTGGCATTGAAAAAATGCGTTTTGCCCGGCTTTGAGTCAGGTACACTGTCGGAAATAAGAGTTGAGGCAAGCCAGTGAAAAAGAAAACATCGCTTAGCGAGGAGGATCAGACGCTGTTTCGCCAGCTGATGACCGGCACCCGCAAACTTAAGCAAGACACTATTGTTCATCGCCCGCAGCGCAAAAAAATCACCGAAGTCCCGGTAAAACGGCTGATTTCGGAACAGGTTGACGCCAGCCACTACTTTTCTGACGAATTTCAGCCGCTGCTGAATACGGAGGGGGCGGTAAAGTACGTGCGCCAGGACGTGAGCCACTTTGAGCTTAAGAAATTACGCCGCGGTGACTACTCCCCGGAGCTGTTTCTCGATCTGCACGGGCTGACCCAAATGCAGGCCAAACAGGAGCTGGGAGCGCTGATCGCCGCCTGCCGTCGGGAGCATGTCTTCTGCGCCTGCGTTATGCACGGCCACGGAAAGCATATCCTTAAACAGCAAACGCCGCTCTGGCTTGCCCAGCATCCACACGTGATGGCATTTCATCAGGCACCAAAAGAGTACGGCGGAGACGCCGCATTATTAGTGCTGATTGAGGTTGAGGAGTGGCAACCGCCGGAACTGCCCTGACGGGAAGGCGGGGAACTGAGCGCCCCGCCAGGAGCTGCTTTCGTCAGATAGCTTTTGCCATCTTCAGGTTACAGGGGCCTACCTGCCAGTTGAACACCCCTTTGCCCGCCTCGTCGAGAGTGACGTTGGCAATGGCCGAGGTGCTGAACATTGGCGGCGTTTCGCCGGGGCAGAGCTCCGCGACCAGGTAACCAACCAGTGGCAGATGGGAGATGACCAGCGCCGAAGAGACGCCTTCATTGCAAAGTGCCTGAAGGTAGGCGCTGACAAGACCGACATCGCCGCACGGGGTAAGCTCGGGCAGAACATCGACCTCTTTTGGCAGGTTCATGCACTCCCCTACCATATCCAGCGTCTGTTCAGCTCGCAGGAACGGGCTTACCAGGACACGTTCAATATCCACTTTTTGCCCTTTCAACCAGGTTGCCATTTGACGGGATTCGTCACAGCCGCAAGGCGTAAGAGGACGTACAGAGTCACTGGCGGCATCGAGTGCCGCGTCGCCGTGACGCATGATAAAAACTTGCATATTGCACCGCTTTTGTTAACCAGGATCACCGGCATTAACTACCTGTAAATCGCAATTGCGAGGTAGAAAACCCGATGGCCCGGCATTGTGCCTGATCCATTCGTCGAATGAAACGCTGTTTTTTACCTCAACGCCGTAAGTATAGTCAGTGCCCGTTTACAAAATAGACAGAGACCCTTCATTCAACGGCGGATTTACTCTTCTTTGACCTTAACTTACGAGATCGGTTTCTTTTGCTGTCCAGAATTTCAGCCCCTGCGACGCCATCTGCAATAATGGTTCGCACGGCTCGAACCGTGGACCATATTGCCCGGCCAGCCGCTGCAATGTCGCAACGACGTTACCCGCCCCGAGGGTATCCATATAGCGGAACGGACCACCCAGGAAAGGTGGGAAACCAATACCAAACACGGCGCCGATATCGCCGTCCCGGGCGCTTTTGATAACGCCCTCGTCGAAGCAGCGCGCCGCCTCGTTCAGCATCATCATCACGCAGCGCTCGGCGCACTGGGCTTCTGTCAGCTTGCCCTGCCCGGCCGCGTGAATAAGTCCATAAATTGCCGGGTCAACCTGCTTCTTGCTTGTACGCCCTTTCGCCGCGTAAAGATAGAAACCGCGACCATTTTTTCTGCCTTTGCGATCGTCATTCAAAATCGCTGCAACGATATTTGCAGGGGCGCTAAATCGTTCTCCATACGCGCTTTCCAGCACAGGTATAATTTTAGTGCCGGTATCAATTCCCACCTCATCCAAAAGTTGGATTGGACCAACGGGGAAACCAAACTTCACCAGCGCGTCATCAATATGGTCAACCTTTTCCCCCTCGGTCAGCAGACGCATGGCCTCATTGATATAGGGGGCCAGGATGCGGTTGACATAGAAGCCAGCTTTATCAGCCACCACTATTGGCGTTTTGCCCTGCTGTTTCGCCAGCCTTACGATAGTGGCGATGGTTTGCGGGCTGGTGCCTACATGGGGAATGACCTCCACCAGCGGCATCTTTTCGACCGGGCTAAAGTAGTGCAGGCCGATTACCTGCTCTGGCCGCGCCGCCCGTGCCGCGATATCACCGATCGGCAACGAAGAAGTATTAGAGGCAAAAATGGTGTGCGGCGCGCAGTGGGTTTCGACCTCCGCCACCATCTGCTGCTTCAGGGCCAGATCTTCGAATACCGCCTCGATCACCACGTCCCGGTTATGGAAACCACGGTAGTCGGTGGAACCGGAGATCATTGCCAGGGTTTTATCCCGCTCGGTCGCTTTGATATGGCGGCGTCTGACCTTTTTATCAAGCAGCTGCCAGCTGTACTGCAGCGCGTGGTTAATGCCTTTTGGGCTGATGTCCTTGATACGTACGGGCAATTTAGCTTTGCTGGCGCTGACAAAAGCAATGCCGCCGCCCATCAGGCCGCCGCCAAGCACCCCCACCGTATGCAGCGGCCCGGGGGCCGCGTCGCTGCCGGGATCTTTTTTCACTTCGGTGCTGGCAAAAAAGAGGCTGCGCAGCGCCTGCGACTCCGGGGTCATTGCCAGTTCGCCGAAGGCTTTCGCTTCGGCGGCATAACCGCTGCTGCTCCCCTGCGCCAGGCCGGTATTGATCACCTCGAGAATACGGTTTGCCGCCGGGTAGTTGCCTTTGGTCTTCTGGGCGGTTTTTTTGCCGACCATACTGAACAGCAGCGTGCGCCCGAGCGGTCCGGCAAGCACGCGCTCACGCACCGGCAGACGACGGCTGGCCGGGCGCTCTTTCAGCGCCATCGCGACGGCCGCTTCCAGCAGAATAGTGTGCGGAACCACCTCATCCACCAGCCCCACTTTCAGGGCCTGGCGCGGGCGTAACTGTTTGCCGGTCAGGATCATCTCCAGGGCGGTGCTCACCCCCACCAGGCGCGGCAGGCGCTGGGTGCCGCCCGAGCCGGGCAGCAGGCCGAGCTGCACCTCAGGCAGGCCAAGCAGGGTTTTACCGTCGTCGGTGCAGATTCGCCCATGGCAGGCCAGAGCAAGCTCCAGCCCGCCGCCGAGGCAGGCGCCGTGGATCGCGGCGATCGCCGGGATCGGCAGGGCGTGGATCTCCGCCATGATCTGCTGGCCCTGACGGGCCAGATCTTCTGCCGCCTGCGCCCCCGGCGCGCTGGCGATCATATTGATATCAGCCCCGGCAATAAAGTTGTCGGGTTTGGCGGAGATAAAGACCAGCCCGCGCAGGGCTTTGTTTTCCCGCACCTGTTTGAGAATAGCCCGCACCTGGGGGCCAAACTCGGCCTTCAGGGTATTCATCTTTTCGCCCGGCGCGTCGATGGTGATCACCGCCACGTTGTCCGGGCGCACGCTCAGGGCAAATGCCGTTGTCATCTCCATTATTCCGCCTCCAGAACCATAGCCGCGCCCAGGCCGCCCGCCGCGCAGGCGGTTACCAGGCCAAATCCCCCGCCGCGACGGCGCAGCTCGCGCAGCGTCTGGACGATCATTCGCGCGCCCGTTGCTGCAAAGGGGTGGCCGTAGGCGATCGAGCCGCCGAGGACGTTAAATTTGCTCTCATCCACCTCGCCGGTAGCCTGGGAGCGGCCCAGCGTCTCCCGGGCAAAGCGGTCGCTGGCCAAGAGCTGCAGGTTCGCCAGGGTCTGGGCGGCAAAGGCTTCGTGCATATCAATAAGAGTCAGGTCGCCGAGGGTCAGCCCCGCGCGCTCCAGCGCCAGCGGTGTGGACCAGGCCGGCCCCAGCAGCATATCCTGCTGAACGTCGATGGCGGTAAAGGCGTAGCTGCGCAGATAGCCAAGCGGCGTCAGCCCCAGCTCTCTGGCGCGGGATTCGGTCATCAGGATCACCGCCGCCGCGCCGTCGGTCAGCGGCGTGCTGTTGGCCGCGGTGACCGTACCGTGCTTGCGGTCAAATGCCGGGCGCAGCTTAGCGTAATCCGCCAGCGTCGAGCTGCCGCGAATATTGTTATCTTCGCTGAGCGGCTCGCGATAGGGCGGCGTGTAAGCGGTCATTACCTCGTCGGTGAGCTTGCCCTCTGCCCAGGCCTGGGCCGCAAGCTGGTGCGAGCGGTGGGCCAGCGCGTCCTGCTGCTCGCGGGAGATGCCGTAGGTTTTCGCCATCTGCTCGGCGGTATCGCCCATTCGCAGGCCGGTAGAGTACTCGGCCACCGCGGGGGGCACCGGCAGGAGATCCCGAAGACGCAGGCGGGAGAAGAGTTTTAAACGCTGGCCGGTGGTACGGGCTTTATTGGCATCGACCAGCACGCGGGCCAGCTTTTTGCTGACGCCAATCGGCAGTACGGAAGAGGAGTCGGCCCCGCCGGCAATACCCGCGCGGATCGTTCCCGCCATCAGGCTTTCAGCGACGTTCGCCACCGCCTGGAAGCTGGTGGCGCAGGCGCGGCTGACGCTGTAGGCGTCGGTATGCACATTCATGCCGGTACCCAGCACGATTTCACGGGCAATGTTTGGCGCCTCGGGCATCTGCACCACCTGGCCGAAGACCAGTTGTTCAATAACGTCAGGCGGGATTTCGCTGCGCGCCAGCATCTCGCCTACGACCATTTTCCCGAGATCGACAGCCGGTACCCCATGAAACGCCGTTGCCTGGCGGGCAAAGGGGGTGCGTAACCCACTGACAATGGCAATGCGATCGCCCTGGCGGGTGATTAGCGGTAATGCCTGACTCATAACATTCCCCTGTAATGACAAAATTTTTGCGCAAAGTGGTCTGACCTGATAACAGTCTTAACCAAATTTTTACATTAGCCAATCGGCAGGAGAAAAAATTGCGAGCAAACACACAGAGAGGAGATAAAAAAACGCCTCTGGAATCAGAGGCGTTGCAGCAGGAATTAACGCAGGCCGAGCTGGAAAATGAGGGTCTCTGCTTCACAGGCAAAGACAAAATCAATATCCAACTGTACGCCGCCCTCAACCTCTTTAAAGGTGGAGGTGATCTGGCAAGGGTCGGATTCCACGCCGCGCGCGCGCTCGGTTAATGCGGCAAGCGTCTCTTCGGCTTCGGCACGGTTTTCGAACACACGGCTGTATGAGGCGGTGCAATCGGTGTTGTCCATGATGGTACCAACATCCATACAGCAGCAAACCGGGGTTTCATCAGCACTGCATTTACTCATAATAGATTTCCTCTGTATTCGCGCAGGGCGCGAGATAAACACAATGCTGATATTTTACGCCGGGGCGTGAGTCGTCTCCAGTTGATAATGACCTGCAGCGGCTAATGCAGGCATTTTCAAACTTAAATATGATCTAAAACAAAAATCACCCGTTCGAGGGATCGCAACCGCCCGCAAATTTGCCAGCCAGATCCCGTTTCGTAAAACATCTATGAAAAAACTAATCAACATACTTGCAACATCCCATCTGGTCAGACCTATACTCTCGCCACTGGTCTGATTTCTAAGTGTTACCACAGACCCTACACTTCGCGCTCCTGTTACTCTATGTAACAAATATTGCATAAAAATAACTCAATGAGGTTATGGTCATGAGCCAGAAAACCCTGTTCAAAAAAACTGTGTTAGCAGTCGCAGTGGCACTCGTCTCCACCTCCGCCTGGTCAGCGGGATTCCAGCTTAACGAATTCTCTTCTTCGGGCCTTGGCCGTGCCTATTCCGGAGAAGGCGCAATCGCTGACGACGCAGGTAACGTGAGCCGCAACCCGGCGCTCATTACCATGTTTGACCGCCCGACCTTCTCTGGCGGCGCCATTTTTGTCGATCCGGACGTTAATATCAGCGGCCGCTCGCCAACCGGCGCCAGCCTCGATGCCGATAACATCGCGCCAACCGCATGGGTGCCTAACCTGCATTTCGTTGCACCTATTAATGAACAGTTTGGCTGGGGCGCGTCTCTGACCTCTAACTACGGACTTTCTACCGAGTTTGCCGATGACTACGCCGCGGGCGCCTACGGCGGTAAAACTGAACTCGAAACCATGAACCTGAACCTGAGCGGCGCCTATCGTCTGACTAATAACTGGAGCTTTGGTCTGGGCTTCGATGCGGTCTATGCGAAAGCCAAAATTGAACGCTATGCAGGGGATCTGGGCCGCATCGTTGCCGGCTCCGGCGCTATTCAGGATCCAGCGCTGGCGCAACAGGTTGCAGGTATCCCGGGTAATACCCAAATCGCTCATCTTAAAGGCGATGAGTGGGGCTTTGGCTGGAATGCCGGTATTTTGTACGAAGTGGATAAAAATAACCGCTACGGCCTGACCTACCGTTCAGAAGTCAAAGTCGACTTTGACGGCGATTATAAGAGCAGCCTGCCATCCGCCTATAACCCGCTGCTTGGCTCTTTCGGCCTGCCGATGGGGACAGATGGCCGTACAACGGGCGGCTCTCTGAGCCTGCACCTGCCGGAAATGTGGGAACTTTCAGGTTATAACAAAGTGGCACCACAGTGGGCGGTTCACTATAGCCTGACCTACACCAGCTGGAGCCAGTTCCAGGAGCTGAAAGCGACCAACAGCAACGGCCAGACCTTGTTCCAGAAAGAAGAAGGTTTCCGCGACGCATACCGCATCGCGCTGGGTACCACCTATTACATGGATGACAACTGGACATTCCGTACCGGTGTCGCCTTTGATGATAGCCCGGTACCGGCTGACAAACGTTCTATCTCCATCCCGGATCAGGACCGTTTCTGGCTGAGCGCAGGTACAACCTACGCGTTTAACAAAGATGCTTCTGTTGACCTGGGCGTCTCTTATATGCACGGCCAGAAAGTCTCCTTCACCGAAGGCCCGTATGAGTTCAAGTCTGAAGGTAAAGCCTGGCTGTACGGTATGAACTTCAACTACGCGTTCTGATTTCGCGCAGGCATTAAAAAAGGTGAGCTATGCTCACCTTTTTTATTATTCCGCATCTATCTCGGAGAGTTCGTTCTCGATCGCCTTCGCGTTGGGGTTCTCTTCCGGTTTCAGCTTGCCGCCGTTGGCAATAAAGTCGTGGTTCTGGAAGTAGGCTTCACGCACCAGGATATAAGGATCGGAAGACTGGCGCAGCAGCCCGTCGGAATCCAGCAGCTGGGCGCGGGTTTCGATCCCTTCTACCGTCCATTTGCCCACCGAGAGCGGCCAGGTCAGCCAGGAGAGCACGGGATAGAGGGTATCGACCATATCGCCGCCATCCTCACGCAACGTAAAGCTGCCATAGAACGGCAGCTGCAGGTATGGCCCGTAGCCGACATTATAATGACCCAGGGTGCTACCGAAACGGTGCGGCTGTACGCGCTGCAGTTTCGGATTCGCCATTCCCGCCACGTCAATCAAACCGCCCATACCTAACAGGGTATTCAGGAAGAAGCGCGTAAAGTGCACCATCCCCTGGTAGGGATCGCCCTGCAGGAAGTAGTTCGCCATTACAGCTGGCTCTTCGAGGTTGCTGGTGAAATTACTCAGACCATTGCGGGCAGGTTGTGGAACATAATCACGCCATGCCACCGCGACCGGACGCAGTACGTAAGGATCCAACACGTTATAGTTGAAGCTGTACATGGAGCGGTTAAATCCTTCGAAAGGATCGGAGCGCCCTTGCTGCTCCCCGGAGCTGGCACAGCCCACGAGCAGCGTGGAGCCCAGCGCAAGCGCCGATAGCCGAAGTTTCATAATTTTCTCCCTGTTAAGTATGGCCATCGTTGATTGCCATCCGCAACGGAACATGCGCTCCGTCTGTAAACATGCAGGTGATTGTAACAGCAGGTTTATTGATGTCCATGGGCGCAATGGCGGGCAGGCATCACCATCCTGATGATCTCAGAATAGCCTGGCTGGCAATTTTCGTTGAGGGAGGATTTTAACCGTGCCACAAAATGGATGTATCGCCTTTTTTGCCTTCAAAAGATTTTCAGAGCATCCCCACCGGCTATAACGGAAAAGCCGCTACGCTTAATAGCATGTTTGACCTCTGGAGCACCGCAATGGACGAGCTAAAAGAAGAGAAAATTGACAGCAATACCGAAGAACTGGAAGTGGAGAGCGAGGAGAAGCAGCGGGGCGAGGAAATAGAAGTTGATGAAGACCACCTCCCTTCTCGCGCTATGGCGATCCATGAGCATATTCGCCAGGACGGAGAGAAGGAGATGGAACGCGACGCGATGGCGCTGTTCTGGTCCGCCATTGCCGCCGGCCTGTCGATGGGCGCCTCGCTGCTGGCAAAGGGAATATTTCACGTTCAGCTGGAAGGGATCCCCGGGGGCTTCCTGCTGGAAAACCTCGGCTACACCTTTGGCTTTATTATCGTGATTATGGCGCGACAGCAGCTTTTTACCGAGAACACCGTCACCGCCGTCTTGCCGGTGATGCAGAGTCCGACGTGGGGCAATTTTGGCCTGCTGATGCGGTTATGGGGCGTGGTGTTGTTGGGCAACGTGGTCGGAACCGGTATTGCCGCCTGGGCATTTGAATACATGCCTATTTTTGATGAGGAGACGCGTGACGCTTTCGTCAAAATCGGCATGGACGTCATGAAAAATACGCCGATAGAGATGTTCTCCAACGCCATTATCTCCGGCTGGATTATCGCCACCATGGTGTGGATGTTTCCGGCAGCCGGATCGGCCAAAATTTTCGTTATTATTTTAATGACCTGGCTGATTGCTCTCGGAGATACCACCCACATCGTGGTGGGTTCCGTGGAAATTCTCTATCTGGTGTTTAACGGCACCATTCACTGGAGTGATTTCTTCTGGCCGTTCGCCCTGCCGACCCTGGCGGGAAATATCTGCGGCGGGACCTTTATCTTTGCCCTACTCAGCCACGCGCAGATCCGTAACGATATGTCCAATAAACGCAAAGCGGAGCTCAAGGCGCAGGATAACAACCAGACATCAGAGAAAAAATCGGCCTGAATGGTGACTCTTTAAGCAGTCAGGCGGCTGCGCGCTTAACGCACAGTATAAATGACGTTATACTCGTGCCGCCTCGTCCCCTTAGTTAAATGGATATAACGAGCCCCTCCTAAGGGCTAGTTGCAGGTTCGATTCCTGCAGGGGACACTTTTCTCTTCCTCCTTTTCCCTTACTGCCACCTTAGTTCCTCGTTTTGCAATCGTTGGATTTTATAATTTTACCGCGTAAAAAAGCGTCAATTCCGGCTTCGGATATATTATCTTCTCTGGCAAGCAAGTAGTATTCCCAGGTCCCATAAAGGGTGCTACATTACGCCGCCCCACCGGACATCGGCGCATTGCCATCAGCAGGGTACCTACAGGAGTGATGGAACTATTACTCCTCCTCCAGGTCAAAATTAGCACGCTGTAACGCAATGCATGCGTTACCAACATCTCTCCATATAGGTCGTTCTATCTTGTCGCAAAGCAAATTTAAACGCTCACTTCTGCATCCACGTTACTGGTTTACGTGGTTTGGGCTGGGTGTGTTATGGCTGCTCGTACAGCTCCCCTACCCTGTGATGCGTTGGCTTGGAACCCGCCTTGGTAGCCTTTCCCGCCGCTTTCTGAAGCGTCGCGAAACCATCGCACGCAGAAATCTTGAACTCTGTTTCCCTTCGCTGACGAGCGTTGAGCGCGAACATTTAATCGAAGAAAATTTTAAATCCATCGGCATGGCGCTGCTGGAAACGGGTATGGCCTGGTTTTGGCCCGACCAGCGCGTGCGTAAATGGTTTGACGTGGAAGGTCTTAACCATCTGCAGCGGGCGCAGGCTAACCAGCGCGGCGTGATGGTGATCGGCGTTCACTTTACGTCGCTGGAATTAGGCGGCCGGGTAATGGGACTCTGTCAGCCGATGATGGCCACCTACCGCCCGCACAACAGCCCGCTGATGGAGTGGGTACAGACGCGCGGCCGTATGCGCTCGAACAAAGCCATGATCAGCCGTAATAATCTGCGCGGCCTGGTGAGCGCCTTAAAAAGTGGTGAAGCGGTGTGGTTCGCCCCCGATCAGGACTACGGACGTAAGGGCAGCAGCTTTGCGCCTTTCTTCGCGGTGAAAGACGTTGCCACCACCAACGGCACCTTCGTCATCTCGCGCCTGTCAAAAGCGGCCATGCTCACCGTGACCATGATCCGTAAAGCCGACGGCTCCGGGTACCGCCTGTTTATCACGCCGGTGATGGAAAACTATCCTAAGGATGAGAACGAAGCGGCTTCCTATATTAATAAAGTGATCGAGCGTGAAATCATGCGCGCGCCGGAGCAGTATCTCTGGGTACACCGTCGCTTTAAAACCCGCCCTGAAGGCGAAGCCTCTCTCTATCTTTAAGCCCTGCTGGAGGTTAGTTTCACTAAGAAACTAACCTTTTCAGGCATCTGCGATTTTTTCCCCGCACGTTATTTACCCGTACGCTGAAGCGCTATTTATTACCGTTAGAAATTAAACTGTCGCCGTTCCACGACACATCTAAGTAACGGAAATAATTAAGGAAAATCGCACTTGTCACCCCTGTTTTTTAGGCGTACATTAGCGCCGTCTGGCAACGGGAAAGCACAGCATTCTGAGCTGGTGTCCGGGTCATAGCGGGATAATTCTTATTTCGGTTATGCCCTGACCTCACCTCTCTATACTCAGTTGGACTCTATTTTTAAGGCGTGTCGTTGACGCGCGGAGCGATGAACGTGAAATATTTCTTTATGGGCATGTCGGTGATAGTTTTAGTCTGGGCCGGTACCTTTGCCCTGATGATCTGAGCGAAGAATATGCAGTCAAAAAAACAGGCGCCTGTAGCGCCTGTTTTTTTATGTCGTTTACTCCGTCGGTTCCGCTGAGCTCTTTACCGTTGCGGGTAGCAATCCGTCGGCCCGGAACATCCCTTTGATCCCCCTCACCGCCTGGCGAATACGATCGCTGTTCTCAATCAGGGCAAAACGTACGTGGGTGTCGCCATAATCACCAAAGCCAACCCCAGGCGAGACGCACACTTTGGCGTCCTGCAGCAGTTTTTTGGCAAACTCCAGCGATCCCATGGCGGCATACTGCTCCGGAATTTTCGCCCAGACGTACATGGAGGCTTTCGGCATCTCCACCATCCAGCCCGCTTCATGCAGCCCTTTCACCAGCACATCGCGACGACGTTTATACTGGGCGGCGATATCACGTACACACTGCTGATCCCCCTCCAGCGCGGCAATGGCCGCCACCTGCAGCGGGGTAAAGGTACCGTAATCGTGATAGCTTTTAATACGCGCCAGGGCGTTGACCAGGGTTTTGTTGCCCACCATAAAGCCAATACGCCAGCCCGCCATGTTGTAGCTTTTAGAGAGGGTAAAGAACTCTACCGCCACGTCGCGTGCGCCTGGTACCTGCATAATAGAGGGTGCTTTCCAGCCGTCATACACGATGTCGGCATAGGCCAGATCATGTACCACCAGCACATCGTAGCGCTTCGCCAGCGCGACCACCTTCTCAAAGAACTCCAGCTCAACGCACTGGGCGGTTGGGTTAGAGGGGAAGCCGAGGATCATCATCTTCGGCTTCGGATAACTTTCACGAATGGCGCGCTCAAGCTCGTTGAAAAAGTCGATCCCCTCAACCAGCGGAACCGAACGCACCTGCGCGCCGGCAATGACCGCGCCGTAAATATGGATGGGATAGCTGGGGTTAGGTACCAGCACGGTGTCGCCGTGATCCAGGGTCGCCAGCATCAGGTGTGCCAGCCCCTCTTTGGAGCCGATGGTGACAATGGCCTCGCTCTCGGGATCGATATCGACTTCATAACGCTCCTGATACCAGCGCGAAATAGCACGGCGCAGGCGAGGAATACCGCGCGAGGTGGAATAACCATGCGTATCGGGACGTTGCGCGACCGTACAGAGTTTTTCGACAATATGCGGTGGCGTAGCACCGTCCGGGTTGCCCATGCTGAAATCGATAATGTCTTCGCCGCGCCGACGCGCAGCCATTTTCAGTTCAGCGGTGATGTTAAAAACATAAGGGGGGAGACGATCGATACGCGTAAAGCGACGTTCAGGAGTGAAGTCAGCCATAAATTCCTCGAATAACGTGAGCGCCCGGACCGTCCGAGCGACGCTGCCACTTGTGTGGCCTGTAGAGAAAATAGCCTGAAAAAAAACAGCTTGTCGAGAGGGGTGGGCAAAAAAAGTCATTCTGAAAAAAGCGGAACAGGCTTAAGTCTTAAAGAGGAAGCAGAAAAGGTCGCCCAGCGTAAAAACAGCTTTTGTTTAACATGCTGATATCAATAAGTTTACCGTTACGTTAAAACGAATGTCTTATCCGAGGTAAAATTGGCGCCTCCCCGCAATCCCCTTTGAATAGTGCGGATTTTCCCCATTTGATAAATCTGAGTGATGTCTGGTTATTCTGCCCCAGGTTTTTTATCATGCTTTTTTACCCTTTCCTCAGGCTACCTCGTGCACGAAATATTCGATATGCTGCTGGCGGTCTTCGATCGCGCAGCGTTAATGCTGATTTGTCTCTTCTTTCTGATCCGCATCCGCCTGTTCCGCGAGCTGCTGCACAAATCAGCCCACTCACCGAAAGAGCTGCTGGCAGTTACCGCTATCTTTTCAATGTTTGCCCTGTTCAGCACCTGGTCCGGCGTCCCGGTAGAAGGGTCACTGGTAAACGTGCGCGTCATCGCGGTGATGTCCGGCGGGATTTTATTTGGCCCCTGGGTCGGCATTATTACAGGGTTAATCGCCGGCGTGCATCGTTATCTTATTGATATTGGTGGTGTAACGGCAGTTCCCTGTTTTATCACCAGCATTATTGCCGGCATCCTCTCAGGCTGGATAAACCGTAAGGTGCCGAAAAAACAGCACTGGCGCGTGGGTATTATCGCCGGCATGGTGTGCGAAACCCTGACCATGCTGCTGGTCATTGTCTGGGCGCCCACCGTCTCGCTTGGTCTGGATATCGTCTCTAAAATTGGCATCCCGATGATCCTCGGCAGCGTCTGCGTGGGCTTTATCGTGCTGCTGGTGCAGAGCGTGGAAGGGGAAAAAGAGGCCAGCGCCGCCCGTCAGGCCAAGCTGGCGCTGGATATTGCCAATAAAACCCTGCCCCTGTTTCGCCACATTAACGCCGAATCCCTGCGCCAGGTGTGCGATATCATCCGCAGCGATATTCACGCGGACGCGGTGGCTATTACCAATATTGACCGGGTGCTGGCTTATGTGGGCGTGGGCGAGCATAACTACCGGGATAACGACGACGCCATTAGCCCGACCACGCGAAAGGCGCTCGACGAAGGCAGGATCATTATCAAAAACAATGACGAAGCCCACCGCACGCCGGAAATTCACTCCATGCTGGTGATCCCCTTATGGGAAAAAGGGGTAGTAACTGGCACCCTGAAAATCTATTACTGCCATGCCCACCAGATCACCTCTTCGCTGCAGGAGATGGCCATCGGCCTGTCGCAGATTATCTCTACCCAGCTTGAGGTTTCCCGCGCCGAGCAGCTGCGGGAGATGGCAAACAAGGCGGAGCTGCGGGCCCTGCAAAGTAAAATTAACCCCCACTTCCTCTTTAACGCCCTGAACGCTATCTCCTCGTCCATCCGCCTGAATCCGGATACCGCCCGCCAGCTGATTTATAATCTGTCGCGCTATTTGCGCTATAACATTGAGCTGAAAGATGATGAGCAGATCGACATCAAAAAAGAGCTCTACCAGATCAAGGATTACATCGCCATTGAGCAGGCGCGCTTTGGCGATAAGCTCACCGTCATCTATGACATCGACGAAGAGGTCAACTGCGTGATCCCAAGCCTGCTGATCCAGCCGCTGGTGGAAAATGCCATCGTGCATGGGATACAGCCCCGTAAGGGCAAGGGGGTGGTCACTATCAGCGTTGCCGAGTGCGGCAACCGGGTGCGGGTAGCGGTACGGGATACCGGCCACGGCATCGACCCGCAGGTGATCGAGCGGGTTGAAGCGAACGAGATGCCGGGCAATAAAATTGGCCTGCTGAACGTTCATCACCGGGTGAAGCTACTCTATGGTGAGGGGCTACACATTCGCCGCCTTGAGCCCGGCACCGAAATTGCCTTTTATGTCCCCAATGAACGGTCCGCCGTTCATGCGCAGACGCTGTTGTTACCTTAGTCCGGAGTTCGCATGAAAGTCATCATTGTGGAAGATGAGATCCTCGCCCAGCAGGAGCTAAGCTGGCTGATTAAAGAGCACAGCCAGATGGAGATTGTCGGCACCTTTGACGACGGGCTGGACGTGCTGAAATATTTGCAGCACAACCGGGTCGACGCCATCTTTCTGGACATTAATATTCCGTCGCTGGATGGCGTACTGCTGGCGCAAAACATCAGCCAGTTTGCCAGTAAGCCCTTTATTGTGTTTGTCACGGCCTGGAAAGAGCATGCGGTGGAGGCCTTCGAGCTTGAAGCCTTCGACTATATTCTGAAGCCCTATCAGGAGTCGCGTATCGTCAGCATGCTGCAAAAGCTTGAGCAGGCCTTTGCCCAGCAGTCCGGCACCGCGCAAAGCGCCACGCCCCCCGCCCAGCGAGAAAACGACACGATCAATCTGATCAAAGATGAGCGGATTATCGTGACGCCGGTGGATGACATTTATTACGCCGAAGCGCACGAAAAGATGACGTTTGTCTACACCCGCCGCGAGTCGTTCGTCATGCCAATGAACATCACCGAGTTTTGCAGCAAACTGCCCGCCAGCCGCTTCTTTCGCTGCCACCGCTCCTTTTGCGTCAACCTGCATAAGATCCGCGAGATCGAGCCCTGGTTTAACAACACCTACATTTTGCGGCTGAAGGATCTGGATTTTCAGGTGCCGGTAAGCCGCAGCAAGGTGAAAGAGTTTCGCCAGCTGATGCACCTGTAGAAGGGGTTTCCCGGAGACAGGAGATCTCCGGGAGAGGGGTTACAGCACCTGGCCCAGCGTCTGGCGCAGATGGGCGCCCGCGCCCAGCAGGCCTGGATTATCATGCACGATCAGGAACACCGGAATGTCCTGCACGTAGGCTTTAAAGCGACCTTTATCTTCAAACCCGCCGCGGAATCCGGACGATTTGAAAAATTCGAGGAAGCGCGGCACGATCCCACCGGCAATATATACCCCGCCAAAGGTGCCAAGGTTCAGCGCCAGGTTGCCGCCGAAACGGCCCATAATCACGCAGAACAGCGACAGGGCGCGTCGGCAGTCGGTGCAGGCGTCGTCCAGCGCGCGCTCGGTAATATCCTTCGGCTGCAGATTTTCCGGCAGGCGTCCGTCAGATTTCACAATCGCGCGGTAGAGGTTAACCAGCCCCGGGCCGGAGAGCACGCGCTCCGCCGAGACGTGGCCGATCTCCGCGCGCAGCTCTTCAAGGATGATGCCCTCTTCTTCGCTGTTAGGAGCGAAATCCACGTGGCCGCCTTCGCCCGGCAGGCTTATCCAGCGTTTGTCGACGTGTACCAGGTGCGATACGCCAAGGCCGGTGCCCGCGCCGTAGACCGCAATAGGTTTACCTTCAACAGGCTGCCCGCCGCCGAACTGGATCAGATGGTCCGGGGTTAACATCGGGATCGCCATCGACACCGCAGTGAAGTCGTTAATAATTTCCAGATGAGCAAACCCGAGGTTGGCTTTCATCTCCTGAATGGAAAACGCCCAGGTGTGGTTGGTCATGGCCACCCAGTCACCGGTAATAGGGCAGGCAATGGCGATGCAGCCATCCTCGACGCTGACATTGTGCTCCGTCAGATAGACGCGCACCACCGCTTCGAGGCTGGGGTAATCCAGCCCGGAATAGGTCTTGGCGCGGGAAATTTCCCCAGTGCTGACGTCGCATAACGCCAGACGCGCGTTCGTGCCTCCTACATCACCTACCAAAGCATACTTTGTCATTCTTCTACTGCTCCGCTAAAGTCAAAATAACTCTTTGGCACACTCTAAATTCAAGCCATCAGAACAACAACGACCTGGCGAAAGGTGCCCCAGGATTATCGATCTTGGTCACAGAATAACTTTACCGTTTCAGCATCAATTGCACTACAGGATGCAAGCTGATTGTGCAAAGTCTTCTGCGTCATTTTTTACAAGGAAATCATCATGCTTCATCCGCGCGCCCGAATGATGTTGTTGCTGGCTCTCCCGGCGTTAATTATCGGCGTGGCATCCAGCCTGATCCTGATTGTCATTATGAAAGTCGCCGCCGTTTTACAGACGATTCTGTGGGCCAGCCTGCCTGCCGCCCTCGGCTTTCGCTTTGACTCCCCGGGCTGGATTGTCATGATGCTGACGCTCACCGGTATTGCCGTAGGTCTGGTGATACGCTTTAGCCCCGGCCACGCCGGTCCGGACCCGGCAACAGAGCCGCTGATTGGCGCCCCGGTCAGTGCCGGCGCGCTGCCGGGCCTGATCGTCGCGCTGATTCTTGGCCTCGCGGGCGGCGTCAGCCTCGGACCGGAACATCCGGTGATGGCGGTGAATATCGCCCTTGCGGTAGCGCTCGGGGCTCGGGCGTTCCCCCGTGTGGCGGCCCTCGACTGGACCATTCTGGCCTCGGCGGGCACTATCGGCGCGCTCTTTGGCACCCCCATCGCCGCAGCACTGATCTTCTCCCAGACGCTAAACAGTAGCAATGATACACCGCTCTGGGATCGTCTGTTCGCTCCCCTGCTCGCCGCGGCGGCCGGGGCGCTCACCACCAGCCTCTTTTTCCATCCCCACTTTTCCCTGCCGATCGCCCATTACGGCCAGATGCAGCTCGCCGATATTTTCAGCGGCGCTGTAGTCGCAGCTATCGCCATTGCGCTGGGCATGGTGGGCGTGTGGTGTCTGCCGCGCCTGCACCATCTGATGCACCGCCTGAAACATCCGGTGCTTATCCTGGGCGTCGGCGGCTTTTTACTGGGGATCCTCGGGGCCATTGGCGGCAGCGTTACGCTCTTTAAGGGGCTGGACGAGATGCAGCAGATGGCCTTCAGCCAGATCTATAGCGTATCGGATTACCTGCTTTTTGCGCTGATCAAGCTGGCGGCTCTGGTGGTGGCGGCGGCCTGTGGTTTTCGCGGCGGCCGTATTTTCCCGGCGGTATTTATCGCCGTGGCGCTGGGGCTGATGCTGCATGAACATGTCGATGCGGTGCCAGCGGCGATTACCGTCTCCTGTGCGATCCTGGGGCTGGTGCTGGTGGTCACGCGTGATGCCTGGCTGAGCCTGTTTATGGCGGCCGTGGTGGTGCCTGACACTAATCTGCTGCCGCTCCTCTGCGTGGTAATGCTGCCCGCCTGGCTGCTGCTGGCGGGCAGACCCATGATGATGGCCTGGCGAGAGGATAAGTAATCAGGCGCTGTTGCGCGCCTCCAGCGCTTGGGTAATCGCGCCCAACAGCGGCGGGACATCGGCTTTCGGCAGCATCACCTCGATTAACGAAAGCCGCTCGCGCCGCGCCACCTTCTCCAGGACCTCCGCCAGCTGTACCGTTTCGCTTACCCGCCAGCACTCGGCCTGACAATCCAGGCTGAGCGCCTGCGGGAGCTGCGTCCAGTTCCAGAGGGCAATATCGTTATAGCGCTGTTCGGGCCCGTGTATAGCGCGCTCTACCGTATAACCTTCGTTATTCAGCACCATAATGACCGGACGTTGCTTATCACGCAGCATCGAGCCCAGCTCCTGAATGGTGAGCTGCGCGGCCCCGTCGCCGGTAATGACGATGACCCGCCGCTGCGGGCAGGCCGTTTGCGCGCCAAAGGCGGCGGCCAGGGTGTAGCCGATAGAGCCCCAGATAGGCTGGACGATAAAATTGACCCCGGCCGGCAGGCGCAGGGCGGCGGCACCGAACGCCGAGGTCCCCTGATCGGCCAGAATAATATCGCCGGGACGAATAAAGCTTTGCAGCGTTTTCCAGAAACTGTCCTGGGACAGGCTACCGTTATGGACGCTGGCCGAGGGAAGCGGCGCGGGAGGCAGCTGCCGGGGAGCCAATTGCTCACGGCACAGGCTGGTCAGTATCTCAATGGCCTGGGCCATGGGAATGCCGGTGAACCAGGTCTCCCCTACGCGCGTGGCGTAAGGCTGCACGTCGATGGTCTGCTGAGGCGTCAGTTTATGGGTAAAGCCAGCGGTGAGAGTATCGGTAAAGCACGCCCCCACGCAGATCACCGTGTCAGCCCCTTCAATGGCCTCCTTGACCGCCTCACCGCTGGCGGAGCCGCTGTAGGTGCCGTAACAGCCCGGTTTATGCTCATCAAAAATTCCTTTTCCCATCAGCAGGGTGGCATGCGCAATGGGGGTCTGTGCCACCCACTGCTGGAGCTGTTGTTGCAGGCCATAGCGCAGGACCAAAAAATCGGTCAGCAGCGCGGTGCGCTCGCTATTGGCCAGACGTTGTGCTGCTGCATGACGGAACGCCTCCAGGCGGAAGCCGTCGCTTTCATAAAGCCGGTCAATGAGAGCGTTTACAGGGGGCGTGGCAGGTTTTTTTGCCACATCAACAGGCAGCATAAGGTAGCCGGGACGGCGCTCGCGCAGCATGGTCATCAGCACCCTGTCGATCTCATAGCAGGCGTTCTGCTCGGTCAGCACTGCCTGGGCCACGGTAATGGCTTCGCTCATCTGGTAAAAATGGCGAAAGTTTCCGTCACCAAGGGTGTGGTGGAGCAGTTCGCCCTTTTGCTGCGAGGCGCTGCCGGGTGCGCCGACGATATGCAGCACCGGCACGTATTCGGCAAAACTGCCCGCCACGCCGTTCATGGCGCTGAGCTCGCCCACACCAAAAGTGGTGAGCAGTGCGGCAAAACCTTTACAGCGGGCATAGCCGTCGGCGGCGTAGGCCGCGTTCAGCTCGTTGGCACAGCCCACCCAGCAGATATCAGGGCTTTCGATAACGCGATCCAGAAATTGCAGGTTGTAGTCGCCCGGCACGCCAAACAGGTGGTCTGCGCCACAGTCGGTCAGGCGATCCAGCAGATAATCAGCGACGGTGTAGGGGGTACGCATGGCAGGTGTCCTTATTATAGTGACCTCATTTGTGAGTATTGAGTAAGCGTGATGGCTGTCCAGAAACGGCAACAATGAGGCGATGGAAAGAATGTCTTACGAAATTAAGCGATGTAAGCTGTGTAACTTGTTTATTGTGTAAACGTATACACAGCTTACCTTTTGCGGCTCAGAGGAGATGTACATGGTTTACCAGGCGGATAACAACCGTTACCAGTCAATGACATACCAGCGATGTGGGCAGAGCGGGCTCAAGCTGCCAGCGATTTCTCTTGGCCTCTGGCATAACTTCGGCGATGCCACTCTGATTGAAAACAGCCGCCAGCTGTTACGGCGGGCGTTTGATGCGGGTATTACCCATTTCGATCTCGCTAATAACTACGGGCCGCCCCCCGGCTCCGCCGAGCGCAATTTTGGCCGTCTTTTACAGGAGGATTTCTTACCCTGGCGCGATGAGCTGATTATCTCCAGCAAAGCGGGCTATACCATGTGGGACGGGCCATACGGCGACTGGGGCTCACGCAAATATCTTATTGCCAGCCTCGATCAGAGCCTGAAGCGGATGGGTCTGGAGTATGTGGATATTTTCTATCATCACCGCCCGGATCCCGAAACGCCCCTGCAGGAGACCATGAAAGCGCTTGACCATATCGTACGCCAGGGCAAGGCGCTGTATGTCGGGCTCTCCAACTACCCGGCGGAGCTGGCGCGTCAGGCTATCGATATCCTGAACGATCTCGGAACCCCCTGCCTTATCCACCAGCCGAAATACTCCATGTTTGAACGCCAACCTGAAGCGGGCCTGCTGGAGACGCTGCAGCAAAACGGCGTGGGCTGTATCGCCTTCTCTCCTCTGGCCGGCGGGCAGCTTACGGATCGCTATCTGCACGGCATTCCGCCAGACTCGAGAGCCGCCAGCGGCAGCCGCTTCCTTAATCCGGATCAGCTCACCCAGGCGAAGCTGGAAAAAGTTCGCCAGCTGAACGCGATTGCAGAGCGCCGCGGTCAGAAACTGTCGCAGATGGCGCTGGCGTGGGTCCTGCGCCATGAGGCCGTCACCTCGGTACTGATTGGTGCCAGCAAAACGGCGCAAATTGACGATGCGGTGGGCATGCTGGCTAACCGCCATTTCACGGCGGCGGAACTGGACGAAATAGAAACCATTCTGAACAGCACAGAGTAAAGGCTATTTTAGCAAAAAGTGCTATGCCTTCTCATTTCGGATAAACGTCGATGATACGGGGCTTTACCACCCCGTAATATTACGTTAACAGGCCGATTACGGCCCCGATCGTGAAGGAGAATAACAATGTTCAGGTCCCTGATTCTGGCTGCTGTGTTACTGGCTTCAGCCCCGCTGGTGGCTACTGCCGGCGAAATCACCCTGTTGCCATCAATTAAGTTACAAATTGGCGATCGCGATAATTACGGTAACTACTGGGACGGCGGCGGCTGGCGTGACCGCGGCTACTGGCATCGCCATTATGAATGGCGCGACAACCGCTGGCGTAGACATGACAATGGCTATCACCGGGGCTGGGATAAGCGTAACGCTTATGAACGCGGCTACCGTGAGGGCTGGAGAGATCGCGACGATCATCGCGGCCCACGCGGGCGTGGCCACGGTCACGGACATCACCACTAATACAAAAAAGGAGCCTTGCGGCTCCTTTTTTATTCGCTGGTGTTTATAACCCCAGGGCCATACCGATTAGCAGCCACAGGTTTAACGCCACCACCAGCACCACAATTGCCCAGCCCGTCCGTCTCACCTTCGCTGAGTTGACCAGTTCGCCCATCAGGGATTTATCACTGGTAAATTTCAGCAGCGGTACCAGCGCCAGCGCAATCCCGAAGCTTAACAGTACCTGGCTCATTACCAGGATCCGGGTCGGATCAAGCCCCATCAGGATCACAATAAAAGAGGGAAGCATGGTGATGACCCGGCGCACCCACAGCGGAATATGAAAACGGACAAATCCCTGCATGACCACCTGCCCTGCCAGGGTACCTACAACGGTAGAGGAGAGCCCGGCGGCCACCAGGCTCAGGCCAAAGATAGTGGCGGCGGCATGACTCAGCAGCGGCTCCAGGGTCAGATAAGCCTGATCGAGATCGGCAACCCCGGTATGGCCGTTGAAATGGAACGCCGCTGCGGCCGTGGCCATCATCGCCAGATTCACAAAACCGGCGATGGTCATCGCAATGGCGACATCCCATTTGGTGGCAGAGTAGCGCTCCTGGCGCGACCCCTGATGCTGGTTCTGGGTTAAGGATGAGTGCAGGTAAATAACGTGCGGCATAATAGTCGCCCCCAGCACCCCGGCCGCAAGGAAGACGGCTTCCGTGGTGGGCAGGCTTGGGATCGCCATCCCTTTCGTCAGCTGCACAAGATTTGGCTGGGAGAAGACCAGCTCGACGATATAGGCCGCCGCCACGAACAGCAGCAGCCCGCCGATCACCAGCTCAAGCGGTTTTTGCCCGCGGCGCTGCAGCATTAAGATCAGGAAAGTGGCGATACCGGTTAAGACCGCCCCCTGCAGCAGGGAGACGCCGAGCAGCAGCTTAAAGCCGATAGCGGCACCGATAAACTCCGCCAGATCGGTGGCCATGGCGATAATTTCGGCCTGCACCCAGTAAAACCAGACTAGCGGGCGGGGATAATGGTCGCGGATCTGCTCCGCCAGGTTTTTGCCGGTGGCGATGCCCAGCTTTGCCGACAATACCTGGATCATCATCGCCATCAGGTTTGCCCAGACCACCACCCACAGTAGTTTGTAGCCGAAGCTGGCGCCGGCCTGAATATTGGTCGCAAAGTTACCTGGATCGATATAGCCAATGGCGGCGATGAACGCAGGTCCCATTAACGCAAACCGCATCTTGCGTGCTGCCCTGCCGCTGCTATTCTCAACGCGACTGTTTGTCATCTCTGCCTCTAAATATAGCCTTTGCTATGTTTTATGCTATCAAAATGCGAATGATTATCAAGTTCATTTGCGATGGTTGTATTGATGACTGTGATAGATAAGAACAATGACAAGGCTGGAAAGTAAAAAAAAGAAATACGCTGCCTGAATGCGCACCCATTTGTGAAGCGTAGCACACAAACTTAACTTTTAACTCATTTACACAACATAACAAAATTGTATGGGTAGTCACTATTTTTGAGTCTCGTCACAGGACGTGACTATAGTGTGGCTTTGATCTCGTTTTCTTTATCTTTGTTACATAGAATGTGCACGGAAATTAAACCTGCCTCATATTTGGAGCAAATATGGACCGCGTCCTTCATTTTGTCCTGGCACTTGTTGTCGTTGCCGCGCTTGCGTTACTGGTCAGTCATGACCGCAAACAAATCCGCATTCGCTATGTTGTACAATTACTGGTTATTGAAGTTTTACTCGCCTGGTTCTTCCTGAACTCGGACGTGGGTCTGGGCTTCGTAAAAGGCTTCTCCGAGATGTTTGAAAAACTGCTCGGATTCGCGAATGAAGGTACCAACTTCGTATTCGGTAAAATGAACGATGAAGGCCTGGCATTCTTCTTCCTGAAAGTGCTCTGCCCTATCGTCTTTATTTCTGCCCTGATTGGTATTCTGCAGCACATTCGCATTCTGCCGATTGTGATCCGCGCCATTGGTACCGTGCTGTCTAAAGTTAACGGCATGGGCAAACTGGAATCTTTCAACGCCGTAAGCTCCCTGATTCTGGGTCAGTCCGAGAACTTTATCGCCTATAAAGATATTCTTGGCAAAATGTCCCGTAACCGCATGTACACCATGGCGGCTACCGCTATGTCCACCGTCTCCATGTCTATCGTGGGTGCCTACATGACGATGCTGGACCCGAAATATGTGGTCGCGGCGCTGGTTCTGAACATGTTCAGCACCTTTATTGTGCTCTCGCTGATCAACCCGTACCGCGTGGATGAAAGCGAAGAGAACCTGCAGATGGCTAACCTGCACGAAGGTCAGAGCTTCTTCGAAATGCTGGGCGAGTACATTCTGGCAGGCTTCAAAGTGGCGATTATCGTTGCCGCGATGCTGATCGGCTTTATCGCCCTGATTTCCGCGCTGAACGCCCTGTTCGCTGCCGTGCTGGGTATCTCCTTCCAGGGTATTCTGGGTTATATCTTCTACCCGGTTGCATGGGTAATGGGCGTGCCGGCTCATGAAGCGCTGCAGGTTGGCAGTATCATGGCGACAAAACTGGTCTCTAACGAATTCGTTGCGATGATGGATCTGCAAAAAGTGGCGGGCTCCCTGTCACCGCGCGCAGAAGGGATCCTCTCCGTCTTCCTGGTCTCCTTCGCCAACTTCTCTTCTATCGGTATTATCGCGGGCGCGATTAAAGGGCTGAACGAAGAGCAGGGGAACGTGGTGTCTCGCTTTGGTCTGAAACTGGTGTATGGCTCTACGCTGGTAAGCGTGCTCTCTGCTTCTATTGCCGCACTGGTTCTGTAAGCCGTCATAAAAAAACCGGGGATGAAACTCCCCGGTTTTTTTACGCCTGCAGTTCAGCAAGCGGGCGCGGTTTACCTATCAAATAGCCCTGAAGGCCATCCACGCCAAAACCTAGCAGCATCTCACGCTGTGCTTCCGTTTCAACAAACTCAGCCACTACGCTCATCGAGCGCACCTTCGCCAGGTTGCAAATGGATTGGACGATCATCGCATCCATACTGTCCGTGCAGATATCTTTAACGAAGCAGCCGTCGATTTTGACAATATCGGCCTGCAGCTGCTTGAGGCGCTCGTAGTTTGCATAACCTGTTCCAAAATCATCGATAGCGATTTTGAAACCGTGGTCACGAAGCTGGCGGATATTCTGAACGCTGGTCTCCGAATGGGAGAAGGCCTGCTCTTCCGTGACCTCAATGATCACCGCTCTGGAGGCAACCTCATAGCGTTTGAAGAGCGCGATGATGTCGCTTGCCAGCCCTTTCTGCATAAAGGTGAAGGGCATCAGGTTCACGGAAAATCGGGCGCCGGTAGAGGGTGCCGGATGGTCATGTATCCATTTCAGCAAGGCTTCCAGCACGCTCATATCGAAACGTCGGCTGAGGTTAAATTGCGCCACCAGCGGAATAAAGCGATCGGGCATGATCAGTTCGCCATCGCTTTCCAGCCGCGACAAAATTTCATAATAACCCTCGCCGTGCGCATTGCGGATTGGCTGAGCATAGAGTCGCAATCCGTCTTCATCGAGCGCGCGCTTGATCCGGTTGAGCATCAGCACGCACTCCGTAGTCTGATCGGATACCGCTTCCAGGCTATTGGTTAACGCCAGCACCTGCGGGTTGGAACAGGCCTCTTCCGCGAGCCAGCTCAGCTGGCCCAGCAGGTGATGCAGGTTCTCATCCACGCTTTCCGTCATGCTGGCCCAGGAGGCGCCAAACTGGATATCCAGCCCGTTATTGTTCCAGTAAATTTTGCGGCTGTTCAGATGGTCAACCATATGCTGTAGCCGTCCTCCCGCTTCCGGCCCGGTCAGGACCAGCGCCAGTTCATTGCCCGGCAGCTGATAGAGGGTTTCATTTTGCAACAGCCAGGGCTGGAGCGCGGTGATGACGGCCCGCTTACAGTGGACCCGCATTAATAATCCATAATGGCGGCTCAGGAATTCAAGGTTATCCATCCGCAGGCAGCAGAGGCAAACGTCCGGTCTCTCCTGCAGAAAGGCCTCCAGCGCCCGGAGATTCGGCAGTCCGGTCAGCGGATCGGTGAGCGCCCTCTCCTGCCAGCCCCGCTTCAGCCACTCGGTACGCTGAAAAATACGCGACATGTAGATAAGGCAGATGGCAAAAGAGATTAACACCGAGAGAACAAAGGCCAGAGTGTAGCCGTTATCAAGCCCCTGCAGAAAATTGCGGTTGTAGGTTAGCAGCATCAGCACGCCGAAGGCCCAGACCAGGGAGATCAGCGGATAGCTCAGCCTGCTAATACCAATGGTAATGAGAATAAAGATCAACGGAACCAGATAACCGGCAATGAGGCTCGACTCATAAGGTACGCAGAGCACAATAAGGTTGATTGCCAGGCAGAGTAGCCAGACGGGGGTAAATAATTGCTTTTTTGAGGGAAAATAAGGCTTAAAACTGCGTAACCAGAGCGCCCGGGCATACTTCGGATTGATAACCATTCGTAACGGATAGTAGAACATCATCGTGAATATCAGTACTGCACAAATAAGGCTCTGAATATCGACAATGTTATAAATGGCACTCCCGTCGCCAAAATAGACCGAAAGCGAAACGGGAAAATCAAATATCCGGCCGGCCAGATACATGGTTAATTTAATACCGAGCGGGATAATAAACCCCAGCCAGAAGATCCGCAGCCAGACCAGACGGCTAAGTACCCGGTAACGCCAGCGGGGACCGGCGTGCCAGCGAAGCAGCGCGCACACCGCCAGCACGCTGAATATCTGGCAAAAAAGCAGCACCGCGGCCTGGATGGGGGGTAGACGTAGATTCCACTCATTAATAACAGCAAAACTGATAATAATTGGCAAAACGCCACGGCGGCCAAACAGAAGAATCACCGCCAGCATGACGCTTAAAGGCAGCCATGCCAGATACACGTTGAAACCGTCGACTACGGCCCTGGGTGAAATGAATCGGGAGAGGGGCACCGTGATGAGGCAAAGTACCAGAGCCAGTAAAAACACCCTGAAGTGGATAAAAGTTTTGCTTTCCATTGACTCTGATTTGCTATACGAAATGATTAAATATAACTCACACTAATAGTAGGTTTTTTAGCAGCGCGAAGCAAGTTATACTGCGGCGAAAAAAACCTGCGACAGATCCATTGCCTCTGCGTTTATAAAACGAGCAACCTCGTAACGAAACCGCAATCGGGGGTTAACAGAAAGGCATAAAAAAACCCCCGCCTTACGGCGAGGGTCTGAATGTGGTGGAGCTAAGCGGGATCGAACCGCTGACCTCCTGCATGCCATGCAGGCGCTCTCCCAGCTGAGCTATAGCCCCATCTTGTACTTTACGCACCCTACTCTGTTGGGTTCAGAGTATGGTGGAGCTAAGCGGGATCGAACCGCTGACCTCCTGCATGCCATGCAGGCGCTCTCCCAGCTGAGCTATAGCCCCGTTGCGTAAAGCCTGTCGTGTTGACGGGCGGCATAATATGAATTCCACCGCAGAGTGTCAACGGCAAATTCTACTCTCTACGATCGATCGCCGAAAAATCAGGCAAATGAATCACATTGCGAGAGTGCTCGCAGCGCAAAGTTATATTTATCACGCTTTCCCGTTAAACGATGTTATAAGATTAACCATCAATTAACCCTATTAAGATCCGGGAAATTGCATGATCAAGGAACGAATGACGCCAGAGGAGTTGGCCCGACTTACTGGCTATAGCCGTCAGACCATTAATAAATGGGTACGCAAAGAGGGCTGGGCGACCTCTCCGAAACCCGGTGTCCAGGGTGGTAAAGCGCGTCTGGTGCATGTGAATGAGAACGTTCGCGAGTTTATTCGCAACGCACGCAGAGCGCCTGATGTCCCTCTTCTGCCGGAGACTGGTGCAGACGCCTCGCTTCAAACCCTGCTGCTGACGCTGGCCAACGAAATGACGCCCAAAGAGCAGAAGCAGCTGACCTCTTTATTACTCCGGGAAGGGATCACCGGATTGTTGCAACGTTTAGGGATACGCGATTAATACGCTATGAAAAGATTACGCAGCACAATGACATCGGAAGAGCTGGCCGACGCGCTGGGGGTCGCCAGGCAGACCATCAATCGCTGGGTTCGCAAATATGGCTGGAAGACGGAAGGCCTCAATGGGGTAAAAGGTGGGCGGGCACGTCTCGTTTATATCGATGCCCGGGTGCGCCAGCATATAATGAATCTCCCTGCCATTCGAAAACGTCAGGCGTTATATCAGCTGGCGGAATCCAGCCCTCATTATGGCGAGGAGCAAAAGAGCACGCTTTCACGCCAGATTATCGATGCGCTGGAAAACATGACCAGCCAGGAGCAGGAGCGTCTGGCCGTACTGCTGGCGCGGGAAGGTATTGAGGGTTTCCTCAGTCGGCTCGATATCAGCAAGGCTGAAGCATAAAAAAACGGCAGGTTAATAACCTGCCGTTTTTGCATCAGGACTGGCTGTTACTGCTGGCTTTCACGCTCTGCAATATAGCCAAGCGCTTTGTTAATGCGCTCGACGCTACGTGATTTGCCGATAGCCTGTACCGTCACATCCAGCGCAGGAGACTGGCCCGCACCGGTTACCGCAACGCGCAGCGGCATGCCAACTTTACCCATACCGACTTCCAGCTCATCTGCGGTTGCCTGAATGGCGTGATGCACATTTTCAGCGTTCCAGTCGCTGATGGCAGCAAGCTTGTCGCGCACCACTTCCAACGGCTGACGCGCCACCGGACGCAGATGCTTTTTAGCGGCGTCTGCGTCAAACTCGGCGAAGTCTTCATAGAAGTAGCGGCAGCTTTCAGCGATCTCTTTAAGCGTTTTGCAGCGCTCGCCCAGCAATTTTACCAGCTCGGAGAGCTGCGGGCCGTTGCGGGTATCGATATTCGCCTGCTCAATGTGCCACTGCAGATGGGTGGCCACATACTCCGGCGGCATGGTATTGATATAGTGATGGTTCAGCCACAGCAGCTTATCGGTGTTGAACGCGCTGGCAGATTTGCTCACCGCGCCGAGGGAGAAGAGCTTGATCATCTCTTCGCGGCTGAAGATCTCCTGGTCGCCACTCGACCAGCCCAGACGCACCAGATAGTTCAGCAGCGCTTCCGGCAGGTAACCATCATCACGGTACTGCATGACGCTTACGGCGCCATGGCGTTTGGAGAGCTTTTTACCATCATCACCGTTAATCATCGACACGTGTGCATAGACCGGCACCGGCGCGTTCAGCGCTTTCAGGATGTTGATCTGGCGCGGAGTATTGTTGATATGGTCTTCGCCACGGATCACGTGGGTGATCGCCATATCCCAGTCATCCACCACCACGCAGAAGTTATAGGTCGGTGAACCATCGGTACGGCGAATAATCAGATCGTCCAGCTCCTGGTTGCTGAACTCGATGGGGCCACGGATCTGATCGTCAAAGATAACCGAGCCCTCTTCCGGGTTGGCAAAACGCACAACGCAAGGTTCGTCATCGGCATGATGTTCGTGGCTATGGCGGCAGCGGCCGTCGTAACGCGGTTTTTCATTGTTCGCCATCTGCTGTTCGCGCAGCGCTTCCAGGCGCTCTTTAGAGCAGTAGCATTTATAGGCGGTGCCCGCTTCCAGCATCTCATCGATAACGGCGTTATAGCGGTCAAAACGTTTGGTCTGGAAATAAGGGCCTTCATCCCACTCCAGATTCAGCCAGTTCATCCCATCCATGATGGCTTCGATTGCTTCCGGCGTTGAACGCTCGAGATCGGTGTCTTCAATACGCAGGACAAAATCCCCGCCCTGATTACGCGCAAAAAGCCAGGAATAGAGAGCAGTACGCGCACCGCCGACGTGCAGGTAGCCGGTCGGGCTTGGCGCGAAGCGAGTTTTGATTTTCATGAAGTGGCCTTACAGTGATAAAGATGCCGACAACCGGCATATCCTGGAAACGAAAGTGGGCAATATTCTATCACTCCAGCCTGAATCCTCAATCTTGTTGCTGCCAGAAGCGCGAGCTTTCCTTTTTTTGTTTAGAAATCATGCTCCACGGCGCGTTTTGCGATCGTTTTGTTTAATTTTACGACGAACAAACAAAATCTTTAGAAAAGGCGTTGACTCATTTTCAACTCTCCCTATAATGCGACTCCACACAGCGGGGGTGATTAGCTCAGTTGGTAGAGCATCTCCTTTACACGGAGGGGGTCGGCGGTTCGAGCCCGTCATCACCCACC
>Ga0153917_1000322_pt1 | contig 35992 bp, 24 predicted proteins | sample TSFL001MetaG_FD_104695 | JGI IMG/M metagenome (GOLD analysis project Ga0153917, IMG submission 104695) | Attine ant fungus gardens microbial communities from Florida, USA - TSFL001 MetaG | ecosystem: Host-associated > Fungi > Mycelium > Unclassified | place: USA: Florida, Paynes Creek Historic... | reverse complement strand
CCCCTGCCGGTGCACGGCTCAGGCGGTACGTTGCGGGTCGATGCCCTGCTGCTGCAGCGCTGCCTGCAGAACCTGCTGACCAATGCCCTGCGTTACGCGAAAACGGTCTCGGTCACCCTGGAGACTGCGCTCACCGGTGTCTACGTGCATATCGATGACCGCGGCCCGGGCATCCCGCCAGCGCTGCTGGCAACCATCACCGACCCGTTCGTGCGTGGCGAAGGCTCACGTAACCATGCCTCGGGAGGCTACGGCCTGGGCCTGAGTATCGCCCAGCGCATCACCAGCAGCCACGGTGGCGCCCTGCTGTTGCACAACCGCGAAGGCGGTGGCTTGCGGGTCAGTGTGCTGCTGCCACGTGATGGCGCCGCCTAGCTGCGCTGGCGGGCCTGGCGCAGTTCGACCAGGCGCTGGCGCATTTGTCGATGACGGGCGCTGTTGAAGGCCAGCAAGGCCAGCAAAGGGAAAGCAAGGGCAACCCCCAGCTCAACCATGCTGGTGCCGGCACCGATCAGGCTCAAGCCCATCAGCAAGGCGGCACCGGGTACCGGCAGCGTAACCCACATCGACCAGCCGGCCCCTCGGACCATCATGATATGGCCGAACGACAGCAACAACGACAGCACGGCGGCACAGGCAATCGCGTAAAACGGCGCCTCCGGGTGATGCCTCCAGTAGGTGGTGAAGAACAGTACCGTGGCGATGGCAACGGCCAGCACACAGAGGAAGAACCCCAACATGAAGGTCGGGAAGTAACGGGCCATGAAAACCCGAAACTCACTGAAGCCCATCTTCATTCCTGCTCCTCGTACAACCCGATGGCGATGCTCTGCTGCACCGTGCCACTGCCGGCCAGCCCCAGTACCGCACCCAGGCTGTCGCGCACCAGTGTCTTGGTGGCATTGCTGATTTCGGTTGGGGTGAAGCGTTTGGGCAAGTTGCCTGCCGCCTGCTCGAGTTTCAGCAGCTTGGGCGTGAGGGCGGGGTTCTGGATCGACTGCAGTTCGGTGGCGAGCGCCTTGCGCTGCTGACGGGTAAGGCTCTTGGTCAGCTCATACCAGCTTCGCCCGGTGGAGGCCTTGTAGGCCTGCAGGTACTTGACGGTAGTCAGCCCGCTTACCGCCACGCCCATCAGCGCGACATAATCGAGCACGTTGCTGGCAGCCGTGTAGAACTCGTTGCTATCGAGCTTGTCGTTCCACTCCGGCGCCTTGATCTCGAACGCCGTGCGAGTGGCGCCATTGATGCATTGCGCGATGCTGGATACGGCAGCGGCATAGCTGATGGCGGTCAACACCCCACTGGCGCCGGCGGTGAACGGTACGGCGATAGTCCCGCTGAGCACCACCCACCAGGAGATGAAAGCGCCCGTACAGGCCAGCGTCATGTTGGCCGCTTCCTTGAGCACTTTCGATTCACGCGGGTTGTTCTGCAACTGCTCGGAGAACTGTGCAGGGGTCACATAGCGATTGATTTCCCGCAGGATCAGGCGCTTGGGCCGCAGGCTGCAAACCGGCCGGAATTCGCGCAACTGCACCACGTTGTAGTTGCAATCGATGAAGACCACTCCAGCCCCGACGATTCCTGGATCGGCGTCAACGGCGGCACATAGCTTCTGTTTGTCGATCAGCCCCTCGATGCGCTGGCGCGCCAGGAACTGCGAAGTACTGCCAAGCGGGTTGGCCAATAGATCTGTCATGAATCTCTTTCCTTGAGCGCAATGCCAAACTAGCAGGTGCGGCCTTTCTCGACACCGGCCGCACCTGCGAGGCCAGCCGCTGTTAAACGTTCGGGCAAGGCACCGGTGCCCAGTCGCCCATGTCCGGGCTGCGGCACATCTTGTTGACCTGATCGGTACCGGCATTGGCCACTTGCTGGGCCTGGGCCTTCTTGCTGGTGGCGTTCTGCAAGGTTTTCTCGGTGGCCACGGCTTCCGGCGGCACGGCCTTGGTCACCTTCTTGGCCTGGGTTTTCTTGCCAGTGGTTTTCACCGGGGTGGCAACCGCAGCCACTTCGGTGCGCTCCACGCCAACCTGCTTGAGGTCTTGCTCGTAGGCCTGGGTGTAGTTGTCCAGGTTCTCACCCAGGCGGCCGTTCACTGCCGTCAGCAGCTTGTTCGACTCCTGCAGGCCAGAGACGATCTCGGCCAGGCGCTTGCGCCCTTCGGTGTCGTTGATGCGGTTGGCCTTGCGGCCTTCGATCAGGCTGGTGAACTCACGCTGGTAGCAGCTCTGCGAAGCCTTCGCGTAAGCGGTGGTGCGGTCCAGGTCTGCGGCGCTCTTGTCGATGTCGGTGGCATACGAAGCGATGCGTTGCTTGTCGTCGCTGATCTGCTTCTGACGCTCGGTGTAGTAACCGGCAGCACCGCCGACCAGGGCACCACCGGCGGCACCGATGGCGGCGTTGCGACCGCGGTTTTCCTTGTCGACCAGGGCACCGGTCAGGGCGCCACCGAGTGCACCGATCACCGCGCCGCTGGCCACCGAACGGGTCATGTCGCCATCGGTAGAGCGCAGGTGCGAGACCGGCTCGTAGCAGCTCGGGTAGTACTCGACCTTGGTCGTGGCGCCAACCTTGGCCACTGGCGAGCTGGCGCAGCCGCTCAGCAGCACGGTGCTGAAGCCTGCGGCCAGCAGCAGGGCGGTACGGGCCTGGGAAGCGTTGATCATGGATTTTCGGCTGAGCATGTTCAGGTTTCTCACTTGGGTGGGTCGAACCGGGGGCCTCATGCCTCCCGGGGTGCATCATGCAGAAGCTGCCGTCACGAAGCCCGAGGGGCGGCCGATGCCAGTAGCTCCTTGAGGATCGTCGCCGGGTCGGCCCGCCGTTTCTGGCGGTACTCCCCGACATGGCGGACGAACAGGGTGGCGCGGGCCATGAGGCTGTTGCCCAGGACCGGCTTGCGGTTGAGTGCTTCCTTGACCTGCTGGAACTGCGCCTGGATCACCGCATCGGTGTAGCGCGCCCCACTGGCCAGGTTGTCGATGTAGATCGCCACGGCGCCATCGAGCGCAGCGCGACCGTTGGCGATGGCCACGCCATACATGCGCGCGCTGGTCTGGTCGCCGGAGGCCTTGGCCTGCGCCTGGGAATTGCTCAGGTTGGTCAGGCGGATGTTGTAGTTGTTGATGGTCTCGGCCACCAGCGCAGCCGACTGGATCAGGTTGCCAGCGGCTTCCTCACGCTGCCGGGCGATCAGCGAGACGCTGCGCTTGAACTCTTCGTTGACCAGCCCCAGCTCGGCCTGCTGCTTGGGGTCGCGGGTGGCGGCGATGATGCCGTCCAGCCGCTTGGTCGGGTCCTGGGCTGCGTCGATATCGTCGGTCAGGTTGGCCAGGCGGCCTTCCTTCTGCCACTGCTCGAACAGTTCCTGGTAGCGCGAACGCGGCGCCGACAGGGCGCCGATGGCCACACGAAAACCGGTGGTCTCGTTGCGCTGTTCGGTGCCATCGGCGGCAAACAGCGGATATTCACGGCGCATGCCGGTGAACAGCGTGCCTTCGCCTTCGAGGTAGTTGCCGCCCTTGACCACGAAGCCGCCGTAGGCGCCCTGGAGGCGGCCGCCATGCACCAGCTGGAACGACTCCTGGACCATCTCGGCGGCATTGCCGATCACGTCGAACAGGCCCAGCGGGTTGGGCTGCCGGGTGCCGATCGGCATCAGCCGCGCCGCCTGCCCGGTGCCACCGGCGACCTGGTTGAACACCGCCCAATCGGCCAGCGGGCCATCGCCCTCGGCGCCTTCGGTCTTGCGCGGGAACAGCCGCCCTTCGAGTTCCTGGCGGCTGACCGCCGAACCGCCACGGGCGGCGAATTCCCACTCGACTTCGGTGGGCAGGCGCACGAAGCCGATACCGCCGTCCTCGACCTTGCTGCCGCGGCCACTGACCGGCAGCAAGTCGCGGTGGTGCTTCATCAGCCAGGCGCTGTACACGGCGGCGAAACGCTCGGCCTCGAAGCGCGACAACCTGACCTTGGGCAGGCGGCCCGCCGCGCTGGCGTCAGCCTGGCAGGCCGGCTCCGCGTCGCCATCGGCCAGCGCCTGTGCCTGTGCCATCACCTGGGCATACTGACGTACGGTGACTTCGTACTTGCCGATGAAGTACATCATCGGCTTGAGCGGGCTGCCCGCATCGACCTTGGGCAGCAACGGCGCCACGGCCTGCCGCCACTGGGGGGCAAGGTCATCGAGGCTGAACTGGCCATTGATGAAGTCGCGCCGGTAGCCAGAAATGAACGACTGCTTGTAGCCAGCCTCACCTTCGCTGAACGGGTAGCCGAGGTTGACTTCCCGGTCATCCAGGCTGCCCTGGGCCAGCACGTACACGCTGCGCAGCACCAGCTCGCCACCACAGGGCAGCGGCAGGCTGACATCACCGGGCAACGGCTTGGGGTTATCCAGCTTGACGGTATCCACCGGGGCGTCAGCCTGGGGTTGGGCCGGCGCCGAAAGCGACGCCTCGACCTTGGCCTTGCCCTTGTCGTCGCCATCGGCCGGCGAACAGGCCGCCAGGCCAAGTGCGGTGAAAACCAGGGCCGCAGCCCCGAGGCGAATGTCAGACATCACGAATTCCTTGGCAGGCATCGATGCGCGTGACCCGCCAGCCGCCCAGGGCGGCGGCGCCGGTGCTGGCCAGCAGCACGAGGGTCAGCGCACAGACGTAGTGCAGGGGCAGCAGATGGCTGGCGAACTCGCCAGGCGTCTGCATGAAAAGCCGGTTCAGGCCGTACTCGGCCAACAGGTACAGCAAGGCCGCCAACGCGGCGGCGATCAGGCCGCTGAACAGCGCCTGCAGCATCACCAGCAACAATAACGACGCAGTGCCGAAACCCAGCAGGCGCAACACCGCCAGCTCGCGCTGCTTGCGCTCCACCGCCGCCAGCGCCCCCGCAGCCACCGCCGCCACCGCACCGGCCATGGCCAGCGCGGCGATGATCCAGAACACCAGGCCCAGGTTGCGGCTGAGCGACTGCACCTGGGCGATCTGCGCAGCTTGCGTGGACACCAGCAACTGGCGCTCGGCAAAGAACTGGCGCAGCGGCTCGACATCGTTCAAGTCACGCGCATACAGCCGAAACGCCGGGTACACCCGCGGTGCCTGGCCCGCTTCGACCGAGCCCGGCCAGCCGAAGGCCGGCACGGCACGGCCATCGCGGTAGTCCTCGACCGCCTCCAGCAGCGCCAGCGGCGCGAACAGCGCATCCCGCTCGAACGCCGCCAGCGGCAACACGGCCGTCACCTGCAGGCGCGACTGGCGCCACTGCACCTCCCCGGCTTGCTGGCGACTGAAACTGGCTTGTAATTCATCACCGGCGCGGGCGCCGAGTTTTTCCGCAGCCGTGTAGCTGAGCACCACCTGGCGCTCATCGGCGGGAGGCATCACGGCCTGCAGCAACGGGTCGCCCGCACCGGTTGGCAGCATCTCCACGGTCGCCCCGCGGCCTTGGGCAGGCAGCAGCAACTCAGCCGTGGCAGCGATCTGCCGGGTACGCGGGATGGCGAACGCGACGTCCGGGCGCTGGGCCAGCTCACCGATGAAATCGGCCTGGAAGCGCCCGCCGCCCAGGGGAACGATCTCACGTACGCCAGGGTCATTTTGCAAGCGCTCGGTCAGGCTGCCGACCAGGCCGAACTTGAGGCCGAACAGCACCAGCAAAGGCGCGATCACCGCCACCAGCGCCAGCACGCTGCACGCCGAAAGCCGCGCATCGTTGCGAAAGTCCTGCCAGGCCAGCCCGGCGATCAGCCACGGGCGCATCACGCGGCTCGCTCCAGGGTTGCGGTCACGCCGCCATCGGCATCACGGCGGCAGGCCATGCGCAGCAGGCGCAGCCCGGCATCGCGTGCCAAGGCTTCGTCATGGGTGGCGATCACGCAGGTCACCTGGCGCGCCTGGGCCTCGCCCAGCAACAGCTGCATGACCCGCTCGGCATTCAACGGGTCCAGCGCCGCAGTGGGTTCGTCGGCCAGCAGCAGCCCGGGGGCATGGGCCAGCGCCCGGGCGCAGCTGACCCGCTGGCGCTGGCCGAGGGACAGTGCGGCAGGCGGCTTGGCCAGCTGGTCATGCACATCCAGGGCGCGGGCCAGGCGCTCGACGCTGCCGTCGTCGGCCAGGCCCAGCAACTGCCGGGGCAGGCGAATATTGCCGCGCACATCAAGGAAGCCAAGCAAGCCACCGGCCTGCAGCACATAGCCCAGGTGACGGCTGCGCAGTGCAGCCAGGCGGTCGACCTGGCGCTGGCGCCAGAGGCCGGCGATGTCTTCCCGCGTGCCGCCCACTTGCAGCTCGAAGCGCTCGGCGGCATCCGGCGCCAGCGCCAGCGCCAACAGGTCGAGCAAGGTGCTCTTGCCGCAACCGCTGGGGCCGACCAGCGCCACCCGCTCGCCGGTCGCCAACTGCAGGTCGTCGACCTGCAGGCTGTAACGCTGGGCGCCCTGCCCACGCGTCATGCGCACCCCGTTCAGGCCCAGCATCACGGCAGCGTCGACAGCGGGACACGGTACAGGGCATCACCCGGTTCGGCATTGCCGAAGCGCACCCAGTTGGCCATGTCGTTGTGGAAAGTTTCATACAGGCGGATCTTCGACTCCAGCTCGTCGATGAAGTCTTCCTGTTCGGCCACCGACAGCGACAGCCACAGGTCCTGGGTCATGCCCAGCGACTTGCTGCGGTACGGCAGGCCGTCGAGGTATTCCCCCAGTACACCGCCCTGGGCCAGGTTGGCGCCCTTGCGCAAGGCGCCGGGGTCGCGGCTCATGTAGGCACTGGCACTGGCAATTTCGTTGAAGAAGTCGCCAGGCGAGCTGCGGGTCTTGCGGGCGGCATCGACAATCAGCTTCAGCGACTGCTGCAGGTCGTTGAGCTGCAGCTTGGTCAGCATCACGCACACCTGCAGGCTGGGCAGTGCCGGGTTGGTCAGGTCGCGGTCGGCAGTCCAGGCACTGACCAGTTGCGGCGCCTGGCTGGCGCCGTGGCGGCCGAGGAAATCCATGTGCATGGCATAACCGATGGCCTGGGACTTGGCCGCCAGGCTGGCGCCCGAGGCCAGCAGCGGCAGCGGCAGCGGTTGTGGCTGCTGGTTGCGCACCTGATGCACCAGCTCGGCGAAGGTCGAGCCGATTTCCCGTACGCGGTCACCGAACGCGCCCACCTCGCCGCCGGGCACGCCGACGTACAGGTCGCCGATCTTCGGATTGCTGTCGGCGGTGAGCACGCGGTACTGGGTTTCTGCCGAAGCATGGTTGTTCGCCCCGGCCGCAGTACGCAGGTGCAGGGCGTAGATCTTGATCTGCTTGCTCAGCGCCGCCTGCCGCACTTCGGCTTCGTTCATCTGCGTGCTGCTGAACGGGTCGTTCTTGCGCAGGGCCCCGGCATCGCTGACCAGCAGAATGATGCGCCCGCCATAGCCGGACCAGTCCATGCCGTCGACCGCCTGCATCACACCGGCGAACGCGTCTTCGTTGAAGGAATGGCTGGAGACCTGGGTGGCCTTGACCTGTTCGGCGGCCTTGAGGAAGCGCACCGGGTCGCGGCCCTGATCAAGATTGACCAGGGTCTTGCTCAGGTACTCCAGGCCCGGGGTGCGCTTGACGCTGTTGCGAAAGCCCACCAGGCCGAAACTGACGCTGTCCAGCTCGCCCCGGCTGGCCAGTTGCTGCTGCAATTCGCTGACTACCTGGCGTACCCGATCGATGTACGGTTGCATCGACACCGAGGTATCCACCACCAGCACGATGCCGGTGCGGAAGCTGTTGTCAGCGGCCGATGCCACGCCTGCTGCCGCTGGCTCAGGGCTGCGCACGTGGCTGCCGGGGTCGATGGAGGCAATATTCAGCAGTTGTACCGGCTGGCCGTTGGCGTCGAAGCTCTCGCGGTAGTCGAAGATCGGCATCAGGTAGAACTGGTTCTGCGGCACAGCGCTGGCGGCCGGTTCCAGGGCCAGCACCTGGGGCGCCTGGTCGGGGCTGCGCTGGGCCTGCTGCAGCACCTCGCGGGCCTTGCCGCTGTCGTCGAGCAGGCGCTGCACGTCGTCGGCCTGGCGCAGGAACATCATCGGCGCACGGCCCGAGCGTTCGGTGAACTTGAGCACCAGGCTCTGCTTCCAGTCGCTGGTCTGTGCAGCCTTCAGCCAGCCTTCGCGCTGGCCGTCACTGGCGGCACCGACCTCCAGCCAGTCCTGGCCATCGACCTGCTTGCGCTGGTACACGTAGAGCACGGAGAACGCCGGCAGCGCCTCACCCGTGGCAGCGCCGGGCTGCGCCAGCAGCTGTGCGCCAGGTTTGCTCAGCACACGCTGGAACAGCGTGTGCTTGCCAGGCATCAGCAGCGGGCGACCATCCTGGGAGGCCGCGACCGGGGGTGCTGCAGCTGGCGCCTGCGCCACCGGCGGCTCGCTGGCGGGATTGTCATCGCCCGTAAGCAACCAGAAGAACGTGCCACCCAAGCCCAACGCTACGGCAATGGCCACCGCCAGCACGGCCTTGGCCGGTTTGTTCGAAACCGGCCTGGCTTTGGGCTGACCGGTGGCAACCGGCGCAGGCTGAGGCGCCACGACCGGCGCAGGCAGCGGGCGGATCACCGTACCGTCCGCTTCGGCGGATGCTGGCGCAGACGGCACCGTCAGGCTGTCGAGGGCAGCGAGCAAGGCACCGGCGTCGGCAAAGCGCGCCTCCGGCTCCTTGGCCAGCAGCCCGCGCAGAATGCCTTGATACACACCGTGCTCGATGGGCAGCTCCGGCAGCGGCTCGGTGAGGTGCGCCAGGGCCGTGGACAGCGCGTCGGTGCCGCGGTACGGCAGCTCGCCGACCAGGATCTCGTACAGCACCACACCCAGCGCATACAGGTCGGCGCGGCCGTCGATGTCCAGGCCCCGGGCCTGCTCCGGGCTCATGTAGCTTGGCGTGCCGACGGCGAAGCCGGCCTGGGTGAACTGGGTACGGTCATCCAGCGACTTGGCGATGCCGAAATCCGAAAGCACCGCGGTGCCATCGGCGCGGAACAGGATGTTGGCCGGCTTCACGTCACGGTGCACCAGCCCCTGGGCGTGGGCATAACCCAGCGCCTGGGCGATCTGGCGCACGTACAGCAAGCCCTGGGCTGGCGTGAGGCCCGTCGCGATGCGCTCCTTGAGCGTGCCGCTGGGCAGGTACTCCATGGCCATGTAGTACAGCTCGCCGACATTGCCGATGTCATGGATGGTCGCGATGTGCGGGTGCGCCAGCCGTGCCAGGGTGCGCCCCTCGCGCAGGAAGCGCTCGCAGAAGGTCGGGTCGGCGGCCAGGCTCGCGGCCATGATCTTCAGCGCGACCTTGCGTTGCAGCGAGCGCTGGGTGGCCAGGTAGACGCTGGCCATGGCACCCTGGCCAATCTCGCTGTCGATGTCGAATCCGGGGATCTGCATGTTCGGGGTGCTCATCGGTTCGCCTTCACCACCACGGCGGTGATGTTGTCGGGGGCGCCGCGGGTCAGCCCAAGGTGCACCAGGCTGCGCACCACCTGGTAGGGGTCGGCGTGGCCCAGTACATCGGCGATTTCGTGGTCTTCGGCAGTCTTGTTCAGGCCATCGCTGCACAGCAGGTAGGTGTCGCCAGGCGCCACGTGCAGGTCCACCGTCTGCAGGTCAAGGTGCTCCTCGACGCCAATGGCGCGGGTGACGATGTTGCCGCGCGGGTGCACGCGCGCTTCGGCTTCGCTGAGCAAGCCGCTGTCCTGCAGCTCCTGGACGTAGCTGTGGTCGTGGGACAGGCGTGCGAGCTGCCCGTCGCGCAGGCGATACAGGCGGCTGTCACCGGCCCACAGGCCGACCGCCCGGGCACCACGGGCAGCCAGTACCACCACGGTGCTGCCCATCATCGCCACGCCACGGCGGCTGGTTTCACTGCGCACGCTGGCGTTGACCCGGGTCAGGGTGTCACGCACCGCCTGGGCGACATCGCCAAGGCTGTGCAAAAGTGGCAACTGGCGCAGGCTGTCGACCGCCAGGCTGCTGACATAGTCACCGGCGGCGTGGCCACCCATGCCGTCGGCCACCGCCCACAGGCCATCCCAGGTCAGCTCCAGGCAGGCATCTTCGTTGATCTTGCGTACCATGCCGACATGGCTGTAGCTGGCGGCCTTGTAGTGCATATCGGTCATGCGCCCTGGCCCTCAGCGCCCAGCAGCAAGCCGGTGAAAGCCTCGCAGCGCGGCAAGCCGGCGCAGCGCATCAGCCCCGCCGGGATGCGCTCGGAGCCGCGCCCCCACCACAGGCTCATGCCCGCGCAGGCGCATTCGGCCAGGGCCATCGCCCGCCCTTGCGGGGTGGTCGCGTCCAGCCGCTGCAAACCACCCACGGTGGTGCGCGGCGCTGCCTGCAGGCGCGGCCTCGGGTCGCGAAAAGGCTGCAAGGCGGCGGCAAAAGCCTCAAGGCTGGCCGAGGGTTCCAGGGTCGCCAACAAAGCCGCTTCGACACCCTCGAACCACTCATCCGCCCCGGCCACCACTGCCGCCAACGGCTGCTCCGGCTCCAGTACCTGGGCCACGGTCAACGGGAAGTAACGCCCGACCCGGTCGATGCTGGGCATCAGCACCCCTATCACTGCCTGCGCGCCACATACGCCGGGCGCCAGGGCAAAGCGCCACAACGGGCTCACCAGGTATGCCTCGAGCCAACGCTCGGCCAATGCCTGCTGGCTGGCCTGCAGGCCCGCTGCCAGCCACTGGTCCCACGCTTTGATGAAGTCAGGCGGCAGGCTGCGGCTGACGAAGTCGCCTCGGCAGGCCAGTTTTCCGTAAAAGCCGACGTCGTTCACAGGTGCTCCGGCAGGCTGAAACCGCTGACCACTCGGCTGCGGAACGGGTTGAAGGCGCTGCTGGCGCGCAGCTCGTAGGACACGCTGACACCATCCACACGCAGGCGCAGGTTGAAGCGTTCGGGGGAGCCGCCGGCAACCAGGTCGGCCTGGTCGAGCAGGCGGAACCAGGCCCAGGGGCCCTCCACAGTCAGCCCGGAGCGACCGCTGGCGGCCGGTGGCGATATCGACAGGCGCACCACGCCGATGCTGTTGGGGTTGGGCCACTGCAGCGCCACCGGGCGGCTCGGGCCGTGGTCGTAGCTGACCTGCTGGCCGTCGAGGTCAAGCAGGAACTGGGTGATGCTGGCGTCCATCGCCACCGGTTTGAGCTCGAAGCGCACGCCCGGTTGCAGGCCGCTGGAAGTACGGAAGAAGGCATCGCGGATGTTCGCCGCACGCTGGAAGGTGTGCAGCACACTGGCGTTGATCCCCAGCTTTTGCGCCGCGCCCGGCTGCCAGCTCCAGGGCGAACTGGAGGTGTTGACGTAAGGTTGCAGGTACTTGCGGAAGTAATTGTCCATCACTCCGCCAACGCCGAAGAACTGGCCGAAGTCTTCCAGCGTGGCATCCCGTGTACTGCCGGCGACCAATGGGTAGCGCCCGCTCAGGGACTGGCGGTAGACGTTGACCACCTCGCTGGTCCAGGCGGCATTGAGCTGGTTGCGCACGCCCCCCATGACCAGGCCGTGGGTCGCACCCAGCACCGAGCTGACCAGGTTCTGCACCACTGCCGGCTGGCGTGCGGCGCCCAGGGCGACCCGCTGCGCTGCGGCCTGGGCCTGGTTCTTGGCTTCGCCCAGCAGCGCGTCGCCGCTGGCGCCGACCATGGCGCTGACCTGCACGTACAGCGCATTCAGGTCACTGAGCAGGCCGTCGATCGCCGCAGGTTGGCCTTCGCCGCCGTCGACCAGCGCCGCCAGTTCGGCGAAGTGCGCAGTGACCGGGTCAACCTCGCGGGCTGCCGGGGTGTCGCTGGCCAGCGGCGCGTCACCGATCAGCCCGCCCAGGCGTTGACGCAGCTGGTCGACACCGACCTTTTCGACCTTGGCCTGGGCCTGTTCGAGGGTGCCAGGCTGTTGCAGGTCGGTTTCCCTGGCGACCGCCTGCAACAGCTTTTTCAGCGGCGATGTGGGGCCGGACAATACCCGCAGCACGTCAGCCGCCTGGCCGACGCTGGTGATCGGGGCGAAGTCCAGGTCGGCCAACAGCGCATCCCACTGGCGAATGTAGTCCTGGTAGTAAAGCTGCAGCACATCATCGGCCAGGCGCCGGGCATCATCCGCTTCGCCGGGCGCTCGGCCCAGCACCCAGCGCTCTTCGGCCAGGGTGGTGCTCTGGGCCAGGCTGGCAGCCAGGAACGCCTTGCGATAGCCGGTGACGGTGAACAGCCCGGGAAGCGGCTCGCTCAGCGGCTTGCCACTTTTGAAACGGAACACCAGCGCGGCATCGCGACCGGCAGCTTCGCTGACGTTGAAGTCGCTGACCCCCGCCGGCAGTTTCTGGCGCTTGACCCGGTCGTACACGCGCTGGGCTACGGGCAGCTGTTGCAACTGGCGACGAGTGTCGTCGATCAGGCGCTGGTCCAGGCGCGCATTCGGCGGGCGCTTGTCGAACAGCGCGGCCAGGTGCTGCTCCAGCGCCTGACGCAGGTCGGGGGCCAGGTCACGCGGCAGCTGGTGCTCCCAGTCGAGGGTGATCCAGGCCTTGATGAAGTCAGCATCGTAATGTTCGCCGTCGGCCAGCATCAGGTAGGCCTTGAGCCCTTCGTACAGGTAGTCGGAGGGGCCGCCGGCATACAGCTGCTCTTCGATGCGGGTCACCAGCCGCGGGGCGAACACGGCAATCAACAGCTTGCGGTAGACACTGCTGGCCTCGCCTTCGAGCATGTCGCCCTGGTACAGACCCAGGCCTCGTGCCCAGCTCGGCGGGTTGTCGGCGAGGTGACGCACGCTGTTGAGCAGCGGCAGCACCTCGACCACGCTGCGCTGGGCCGGGCTCAGTGCCTGCACGCTCTGGCCCAGGGGCTTGAGACGGCTGTCGACATCAGCGATGTACTGCTGGTTGGCCCGGTAGCTGAGGGTCCACAAGGTACCGACCAGCAGCACCAGCGCCACGCTCAGGCCCAGGGCACCACGGGCGAGCCACTTGCGCCGTTGTTCCACTTTCGGGTTGTTGCCGACCAGGCCACGCTCGGCGAAGGCCACGGCACTGAACAGCTGCTCGATGAAGTAGCTACGCCCGCTGCCGTTCTGCCGCGCCAGGTGCGCACGGTCCAGGCCCATGCTTTGCGCCATGCTGCCGATCAGGCGGTCGATCGGGCTGCCTTCCTGGGTGCCGCTGGTGAAATACACGCCGCGCAACAGCGCGCGCTCCTCGAAGGCGTTGGGTTTGAACACGCTTTCGAGAAAGCCCTGCAGGTTGCCGCGCAGCGCGGCGAACTGCTGGACGAAACCGTACACCAGGTCGCGCCGTGCCGGGTCGCGCTCCTGCTGCAGGCGCTCAACCAGCCGTTGGTTGAGGCGTTGCTCGAGCAGGCCGAACTCGCTGCCGAAGCTGCCCAGTGGGCCGTCACCGTGCTGGCCGTCGTCCAGGGCGAAGGTCATGCCCCAGACCTGTGCACGCTCTTCCTTGCCCAGGTTGTCGAAGAACTCCATGAAGCCCGGCACCAGGTCGAGCTTGGTCAGCATCAGGTAGATCGGGAAGCGCACGCCCAGCTGGCTGTAGAGCTCCTGGATGCGCGTGCGGATCGCCGCCGCGTGGGCCGCGCGTTCGGCATCGCTGCCCAGCAGCAGGTCGGACAGGCTGATGGCGATGAACGCGCCGTCGATCGGCCGCCGCGTGCGCTGCTGCTTGAGCATGTCGAGAAAGCCCAGCCAGGCGGCCTTGTCCACTTGCGCGTGGCTGTCCTGGGTGGTGTAGCGCCCGGCGGTGTCCAGCAGCACGGCCTGGTCGGTGAACCACCAATCGCAGTTGCGCGTACCGCCCACACCGCGCACCGCGCCCTCACCCAGTTGCGCCGCCAGCGGGAAGTGCAGGCCGGAATTGACCAGCGCAGTGGTCTTGCCCGAGCCGGGCGGGCCGATGATCACGTACCACGGCAGTTCGTACAGGTTGCGCCGCTCATCGCCGCCCAGGCGCGCCTTCTTCAGCAACGCCACGGCTTCGCTCATGCGCTGGCGCAGGGTCGCCAGTTCTTCGGCGGTAGCCACGCTGGCAGGGTCGGGCGGTGTCTCGGCGGCCATGCTTTCCAGCACTTTCGCTGCCTGCCGGCGGGCCTGCAGGATGCGCCAGGCACGGTAGCCGAGCCACAGCGCGAACAGCAGCACGATCAACGCCCAACGTGGCGCGGGTGGCGCCAGCCAGTCGAGCAGCGGGCCGACGTACCAGATGATCAGGCTCAGGGCGATCAGGCCCAGCAGCGGGATCAGCCAACGCACGACAATGTTCAAAAACGCCTTCACTCCACGCCCTCCGCCAGCACGGTGATTTCGACCCGGCGATTCTTTGCCCGGCCTTGTGCGCTGTCGTTCGACGCCAGCGGCTCGGTGTCGCTCAACCCCTGCGCGGTGAAGCGCCCAGGCTGGCCGGTGCGCGCCGCGAGCAGGTCCTTGACCTGCTCGGCGCGGGCCTGCGACAGCGCCCAGTTGGACGGGAAGCGCAAGGTGGCGATGCGCTGGTTGTCGCTATGGCCGGTCACCCTGACGTTGCCCTTGACCTTGGCCACGGCCTCGGCGATGCGCAGCATCAGCGGCTGGAAACCTTCCTTGATGCTGGCACTGGCCGAGGCGAACAACTCATCCCCGCGAATGGTCACCACCGAGCGGTCCACGGCATCCTCCACCGCCACCCTGCCTGCCTTGATGTCGTCGGCCAGAAAGCCGGCCAGGCGCGGGCGGTCCACGGGCTTGGGCTGCACCACCGGGCGGTCGATGGCCTGCACCGGGATCTCGCCCAGCGCATGGATGTTGCGAAACACCGGCTCGGCTTCGCCGGCCAGCAGCAAGCGCAGGCCCAGCAACAACAGCAGCAACAACGCCAGGGCCAGGGCCAGCCCGACCCACGGCGGCAGGAACTGCGCCAGGCGGTCGCGGGCCACGGTGACCCCGCGCCAGTGCGGCGACAGCTCGCGCTCGCGCTCGCCACGGGCGCTGCGAATGGCCGCCGCAGTGCGCTCGCGCAGTGCTTCGAGCTGGGCGCGGCCGCCGCTCATGACCCTGTAGCGGCCTTCGAAACCGAGGCTGGTGCACAGGTACAGCAGCTCCAGCAGGTGCAGGCGCTCACGCGGACTCTGCAGGCAGTGTTCGAGCAACTGGAAGACCTTTTCGCCGCCCCAGGCTTCGTTGTGCACGGTGATCAGCAGGCTCTGCTTACCCCAGTCGCTGGCACTGCCCCAGGGCGTGCTGAGCACCGCCTCGTCGAGCGCGGTACACAGGCTGTAGCGCGCCAACAGCACGTCGTTGCGCGCCACGCCGGCGGCCTCGGCGCGCTCCTCGAACTGGCGCAGGTAGGCCAGCAACTGCGCCCGCAGGCTGGCCGGCGCCGGGTGGGCGATGGTATTGCGCAGGCGCGTCAGCAAGGCCAGCAAAGGGCCGGCTGCCTGCTCCAGCGGGTTGAGGCCCTGGGCCTGGCCGGGTGCCAGCGGCTCGGCGGGCACGCTCAAAGATACAGGCGCGGCCTGGGCCTGGCTCGGCGCCGCCGCTTGCGGGCTGCGGCCGCCGGGGCGTGGCATGAACTGGGTGCGGTCGAAGGCCTGCGGATCGTCCGATTGCATCGCGGCTTATCCTCGAATGGCCCAGAAGGCCAGGCTAAGGCCGGGGAACTCGCCAGCCACATAGAAGGCGAACCCGCCGGAATGCTGCAGCTGCTTCCAGTGCTCGCTGCCACGGTCCAGTTCGAAGTAGGTGCTGCCGGCATGGAACGGGATCTGCCGCGGCGCCACCGGCAGCGGCAACAGGCCGATGCCCGGCAGTTGCAGGTTGACCAGGTCGCGGATGTGTTCCACCGAGCCGATCTTGCTCTGCTGGCCGAAGCGGCCGCGCAGGGTTTCGCCGGGCACGTCGGCGCGGACCACGAGGACGAAGCTGGCGCTGTCCAGCAGGCTGCGGTCGGCGAGCATCGCAACGTGGATGCCGTAGGCCTTCTCGACGATGGGAATGGCCACCGCCTTGCTGTCGATCAGGGTCGACAGCGCTTCGCGCAGGGCCGCGATCACCGGTGCGAAGGTGCCTGCCAGGTCATCGTGCTGGTAAGCCGGGAAACCCTGCGGGCGGCGGCCGTCACGGGTGAAGGTGGCGAATTCGCCAGCCAGTGCCAGCAACTCGCTGTAGAGCCGCTCGGGGTGCAGCGGGCTGAGCTGGGTGAGGTGCTCGACCAGCGGCTGGGCACGGTTGACCAGCTGCAGCAGCATGAAGTCGGCGATTTCCGAGGCGCCGCCATTGGCCGAGGCGACCACCCGCCCGGCCAGCGCCTCGCCACGCTGATGCAGCAGGCCGAGCAGTTCGCCGAGCATGCTGGCCAGGCTGTCGTTGGCGCTGATGTCCAGCAGCGGCGGAATGTACGCGTCGTCCAGCACCACGGCGCGGTCGGCGCGTTTCTCGCGCACCCGCACCACGCCCAGGGCCGCGTAATCGCTCAGGCCGTCTTCACTGCGCAGCAGGCGCAAGGCCCGGCTGCCCAGGGCCAGCTGGGCGCGGTTCTCGAACGGAGCGTTGTCGTCACGCACTTCGCTGATGCGGCTGATGTAGCGCGCAGCCGCCAGCGCTTCGCCTTCGTCGACCGTGTCGCGGGCGCCCGCGCGCTTGAGCGGCAGGCCCAGGTACAGCACGCCGTCGCGCAGGTCGTCGGGGATGTCCAGCGGCGCGGGCGGCAAGTCGTCACGCGGGATATCGAACGGCGTGCCGTCCGGCAGCAGGCCACGGGCGCTGAGGATGGCCAGCTTGCCCTGAGCCAGCAGGCCCTGGTCGATCAACAGCTCGGAAAAGCCCCAGGCAGCGGCGCTCAAGGGACGGCTGCGGGCATCGACGAAGTTCTCCAGGTAGCGGTCGTGCTGCTGGAAGTGTTGGGTCGTGATGAACATGCCTTCCGACCACACCACGCGATTGTTCCAGGACATGGGGACTCCGAATGCCTACTGGGCAGGCGCTGGTTGAGGGGCTGCCACGGCGCTGCGCACGGCGCGCACATCGAGGCTGATCTGATAGTCGCGGGGTGGTACCGGCAGCACGCTGCGCCACAGGGCCTGGTCGACCTCGCGGTAACCGACCACCAGGCCGACCTGGCGGGTGGCCGGGTCGAGCGGGCGCTCGAGGTGCAGTTGCGCACCGGGCTGCAGCAACACTTCGTCCTGGTCGACCAGGTCGGCACCCAGGGTGGCCTGGGCGCGTTCGGTGAGGGCGAAGTAGTCGGCGCGGGTGAAAGCGGCGCTGTTCCTCAGCTCATAGAGGCGCACCCGCACAGGCGCCGGCGTGCCGTTGGCCCCGGGGTTCAGGCCCTGGGCCGCGCTGAAGTACAGGCTGACCTTGGCAGGGTCGCCGGCAGCCGGCAGGGCGGGCTGGGCCGCGTCTTTGCTGCAGGCACCGAGCAGCAGCAGGGCCAGGGCGGCGAGCAGTGGTGTTGCGTTCATCCTCGTCCTCATGACGTACCGTGTTCTTCCTGTGGTCACTCAGGAACGTTGCAAGCGGCTGCTGTGAGCCTCATAGGCCCGGCTGAATTCGCGGCCGAACAAATCCTGGAAATCTTCTTCGGCTTCCTGGGAGAGCTGCCGGTAGAGCGTGGTGAACTGCTGCCAGCAATGGGCCTGGCGCGAACTGCCAAACAGCTTGCTAAGCCCGGAGGCCGGGGCCAGACGCTGCTCCAGGCCTTGCGGCTCGAAGCGGGTGAGCAGTTGCCTGATGGCGGCTTCGACACCCGCCATCACCGCCAGCTGGTGGGCACGCAAGTCATCGAAACTGTCCTGCACGGCCTGGTCCGGCGCCATGAACGCCGTGTTGTGCTGGCGCAGCAACAGCAGGAGCGCCTCGTCGGCGTTGGGGGCAAACTTGAGCGGGTTGTTCTGCACCGGGGCGATGGTGGTCTGCTGCATGCGGAACTCGCCCTTGAGGCTGCTGCGCGCACGCAGCACATCGATCAACCCCTCGACCATCAGCCGGTAGCTGCGGCCGATGGCCTCCATCTGCGCATGGGCGTCACCGGCATCGATGCGCAAGTGCTCGATGCCGGCACCCCGCAGGAAGGCCTGCAGCAGGTCGGCTTCGGCGTGCGTCGGGGCTGGAGCCAGGGCTGGAGCCGCAGGTGCCGGCGCAGCGCCGTCCTCGGCAGCCGGCGCCGGCACGTCCGGCAGTGGCACAGAGGCCTCTACTGGCCGGGCACAAGGCGGCACGGGCGTATCCGCGAGCAGGTCCCAGCCTTCGGGGATCAGCCCCGCAGGCGCCGGGGCCGGTTCGGGCGCGGGCGCCAGCGGAGCCGGTGGGCGAAAGTCATGTTGCTGGGCCGGCACGTGGTCCGCCTGGCTGGCGGGCGGCACGCTGCCAGGGCCAAGGAAGTCGAACAGGTCCGGCAAGGTGTCATGGCTCGACGCCCCTTGCAGGAAGGCCGCCGGAGCACCAGCGATGGGCGGGCTGCTGGCCGCCACCTGGTTAGCCATCAGCGCCTCGAAGCTGTGCGCTTCGGGTTGCCCCGCCAGGGCCAATGGCAGCTCGCTTTCCAACCGCGCCTGGATTTCGTATTCGCCAATACGGATAACTTCGCCGTCCATCAACGGCTCGCTGTTTCCGCGGCGCATGCGTATGCCCGCGTGAACTAACTCGACACCATTGGTGCTGTTGTCAGTCAGATAAAATCGCCCATCTTTGAACTGGATCACACAATGACGCGAAGATACCAGGCGCTCCGGGTCGGGAAGTACCCAGTCATTGTCCGCTGCGCGGCCGAGCGTGATGGCACCCGATTCCAATACCATCTCCGGTCGTTGCCCAGGGGTAATCTTGTGGTAACTGGTAATGGTAAGGCGAAGTGCCATCATGCCTCCTTGCATATCTTCGAATCGAACTTCCATCCAAATGGATAGATCGGCATCACTGCATCAATTTTGTGGAAAATCCCCGAAATATAAGGGCTGCAAGCGTGGAAAAGCGTTCTTTCCAGGGTCATTCAACCGCAATCTAAAGGCACTATGATGGCACGCGGACAAATGGACAACAGCCCGTCGAACTGGTTCACGGACGACACTTGCGGCGCGTAGCTTACCTTGACATCATTTTGGAAATAAACCATAAATGCGCAACTTCGGAATGCCAAAGTGATATCACTTCGATATCACCCAAGTGTTATTTGACAAGTTTGTGCGCTTGTTCACAAAGTGAACTTTTATTGCACCAAGCCCTCACCACGGGCTGATATGGAGATCGAATCCTGGTGAACTCGCCGCTGCTCCTCGCCGCTGTTTCCGCAGACTTTCCCTGCGGCGACGACCTGGAATACGACGCCGAATTCCTGCAACTGGAGCGTGACGCCCAGGGCCGCCCCGAACGTGTGATGGGCGATGCCGTGCAGCCGGCCGAACCGCCGCAGTGGCGTGACATCGAGCGGGCCAGCAGTGCCCTGCTGCAACGCAGCAAGGACCTGCGCATCACCCATTTTCTGCTGCAAGCCAACCTGGCCCTGCAAGGCCTGCCGGGCCTGGCAGCCAGCCTTGAGCTGATCCGCGACCTGCTGGCCGAGTACTGGCTGTACCTGCACCCGCAGCTGGACGCCGCCGACGACAACGACCCGACCGTACGCATCAACGCCCTGGCCGGCCTCACCTGCGACACCAACATCGCGCTGCTGCGCGAGGCTGTGCTGGTGCGCTCGCGCGCCTTTGGCCCGATCACTCTGCGTGCGGCCCTGCATGCCGCCGGTGTGCAGCACTTCGCCAGCGAGCAGATAAGCGCCGAGGAGCTGGCCGCCGCCCTGCGCGATGCCGACCCCGAGCAGCTGCAGCAGTGTCTCGATGCCCTGCAAACTGCCCGCGACGCGCTGGACGCCATCGAGCAGAGGGTCAACGACCAGGTCGGGTCAGCCAGTGGCATCGACCTGTCGTCCCTGCGCCAGCCCCTGCGCCAGGTGCAGCAAGTACTGGCCGACTATGCCCCGCAGGGTGCTTCGCTGCCGGCAGCAGCCAACCAGCACGCCGACCACGCCGCTCACGACAGCCACGACGCGCTGCCGACCAGTCCTGCCAGCGCTCCACGCCCCGCCGCCCGCCCTGGCGAGGTGAACAGCCGCGAAGATGTGCTGCAGAGCCTTGACCGCCTGTTGCAGTACTACGCCCGCCACGAGCCTTCCAGCCCGCTGCCGGTATTGCTGCGCAGGGCCAGGCAGCTGGTGAACGCCGATTTCGAAACCATCGTGCGCAACCTGATCCCCGATGGCTTCTCGCAATACGAAAACCTGCGCGGCCCGGACCAAGACTGAGCTCAAGGCCCGCGCAACACACCGACGCCCGCATGCACACAGCCGCCCTGACCGGCGCCCAGGAGGAACAACGTGGCGAAAGACAGCTCCCAGAAATTCATCGCGCGCAACCGCGCGCCACGGGTGCAGATCGAGTACGACGTCGAACTGTACGGCGCCGAGAAGAAGGTGCAGCTGCCCTTCGTCATGGGCGTGATGGCCGACCTCGCCGGCAAGCCGGCCGAGCCGCTGCCCGCCGTGGCCGATCGCAAGTTCCTCGAGATCGATGTGGATAACTTCGACTCGCGACTGAAGGCCATGCAGCCACGTGTGGCGTTCAACGTGCCCAACGAGCTGACCGGCGAAGGCAACCTGAGCCTGGACATCACCTTCGAGAGCATGGACGACTTCAGCCCCGCCGCCGTGGCGCGCAAGGTCGATGCGCTGAACCAGCTGCTGGAGGCCCGCACCCAGCTGGCCAACCTGCTGACCTACATGGACGGCAAGACCGGCGCCGAGGACGTCATCCTCAAGGCCATCAAGGACCCAGCCCTGCTGCAGGCCCTGGCCAGCGCGCCGAAACCCGCCGACACCGAGCCGAGCGCCTGAGGAGACAGCCCATGAACGACCCGTTGCGCGATACCCAGGCCCAGACTGCGGCCACCCAGGACCCCAGCGAATTCGCCAACCTGCTGCTGCAGGAGTTCAAACCCAAGACCGAGCGCGCCAAGGAAGCCGTGGAAAGCGCCGTGCGCACCCTGGCCGAGCAGGCCCTGGCACAGACCAACCTGGTCTCCGACGACGCCATCGGTTCGATCGAGCAGATCATCGCCGCGATCGACGCCAAGCTCACCGCTCAGGTCAACCAGATCATCCACCACGACGATTTCCAGCAGCTGGAAAGCGCCTGGCGTGGCCTGCACTACCTGGTCAACAACACCGAGAGCGACGAACAGCTGAAGATTCGCGTGCTCAACGTGTCCAAGACCGATCTGCACAAGACCCTGAAGAAATTCAAGGGCACCGCCTGGGACCAGAGCCCTGTGTTCAAGAAGCTCTACGAAGAGGAGTACGGCCAGTTCGGTGGCGAGCCTTACGGCTGCCTGGTCGGCGATTACTATTTCGACCAGTCGCCACCAGACGTCGAGCTGCTCGGCGAGCTGTCGAAGATCTGCGCCTCGATGCACGCGCCGTTCATCGCCGCCGCCTCGCCGACGGTGATGGGCATGGGTTCGTGGCAGGAGCTGAGCAACCCGCGTGACCTGAGCAAGATCTTCACCACCCCGGAATACGCCGGCTGGCGTTCGCTGCGCGAATCGGAAGACTCGCGCTACATCGGCCTGACCATGCCGCGCTTCCTGGCTCGCCTGCCGTACGGCGCCAAGACAGACCCGGTCGAGGCCTTCGCTTTCGAAGAAGACACCGACGGCGCCGACAGCAGCAAGTACACCTGGGCCAACGCCGCCTATGCCATGGCGGTGAACATCAACCGCTCGTTCAAGTACTACGGCTGGTGCTCGCGCATCCGTGGCGTCGAGTCGGGCGGCGAAGTGCAAGGCCTGCCGGCGCACACCTTCCCCACCGACGACGGTGGCGTGGACATGAAGTGCCCGACCGAAATCGCCATTTCCGACCGCCGCGAAGCGGAGCTGGCGAAGAATGGCTTCATGCCGCTGCTGCACAAGAAGAACACCGACTTCGCCGCCTTCATCGGCGCCCAGTCGCTGCAGAAGCCGGCTGAATACGACGACCCGGACGCCAGCGCCAACGCCAACCTGGCCGCGCGCCTGCCATACCTGTTCGCCACCTGCCGCTTCGCCCATTACCTGAAGTGCATCGTGCGCGACAAGGTCGGCTCGTTCAAGGAGAAGGACGAGATGCAGCGCTGGCTGCAGGACTGGATCCTCAACTACGTCGACGGCGACCCGGCACACTCCACCGAAACCACCAAGGCCCAGCATCCGCTGGCGGCCGCGGAAGTGGTGGTGGAAGACGTCGAAGGCAACCCGGGTTACTACAACTCGCGCTTCTACCTGCGCCCGCACTACCAGCTCGAAGGGCTGACCGTGTCGCTGCGCCTGGTTTCGAAGCTGCCTTCGGCCAAAGGCGCCTGATTGACCCTGGGGCCGCCTGGCGGCCCCGCTGGCATTGCCAACCGACCTGAACCCCCGAGGACATCATGGCTGTAGATATTTTCATCAAGATCGGCGACATCAAGGGCGAGTCCAACGACAAGGCCCACAAGGACGAAATCGACGTGCTCAACTGGCACTGGGGCATGTCCCAGTCCGGCAACATGCACATGGGCAGCGGCGGCGGTGCCGGCAAGGTCAACATCCAGGACCTGTCGATCACCAAGTACATCGACAAGTCCAGCCCCAACCTGATGGCCCACTGCTCCAGCGGCAAGCACATCGACAAGGTCAAGCTGACCGTGCGCAAGGCCGGCGGCGAAAGCCAGGTCGAGTACCTGATCATCAACCTCGAAGAGGTGATCATCAGCTCGCTGAGCACCGGCGGTTCGGGCTCCGATGACCGCCTGACCGAGAACGTGACCCTTAACTTCGCCAAGGTCACCGTCGATTACCAGCCGCAGAAGGCCGACGGCACCAAGGAAGGCGGCCCGATCAAGTACGGTTGGAACATTCGCTCCAACGTCAAGATCTGACCCCGATGACACCTGTGGCCGGCCACCTGGCCACAGGTTCCATAACAGCCCAAGAGACTGACTGAAGTGGTAGCCGAGATCGCCACCCGCGACCGCCTGCAGCCCTCGCTGCTGGATCGCCTGACCGACGACGAGCCGGGCAACCCACAGGAAGCCGCGGACAAACGCGTGCTCAGCCTGCAACAGCTCAAGGCCTCGGTGCTGCGCGACCTGGCCTGGCTGCTCAACACCACTTCGCTGCTCGACAGCGCCGCCACCCTGAACACCCCGGCCGGCATTTCCGTGATCAACTACGGCCTGCCTGCCCTGGCGGGCAACAGTGCCTCGAACATCGACATCGGTGCCCTGGAGCGAATCATCCACCAGGCCATCGCCACCTACGAACCGCGCATTCTCGCCCACACCCTGAAAGTACGCGCCCAGGCGGCGCCCGGCGAAATGAATGGCAACGCCTTGAGCTTCGAGATCGAAGGTGACCTGTGGGCACAGCCGGCCGCCCTGCCGCTGCTGTTGCAGACCGATGTCGACCTGGAGTCCGGACATGTCCGCGTGGCCCCGGCCGATCGCCGGAGGCGCCCATGAACCCGCGCCTGCTGGAGCTGTACAACCAGGAACTGCAACACATCCGCGAGGGTGCCGAAGAGTTCGCCCGGGAATACCCCAAGATCGCCGGCCGCCTGACCCTGTCCGGCGTCGAATGCGCCGACCCCTACGTCGAGCGACTGCTGGAAGGTTTCGCCTACCTCACCGCGCGCGTGCAACTGAAGCTCGACGCCGAGTACCCGACCTTCACCCACAACCTGCTGGAAATCGCTTACCCGCACTACCTGGCACCGACCCCGTCGATGACCGTGGTGCAGTTGCAGACCGACCCCGACGAAGGCTCGCTGGCGGCGGGCTTCCAGTTGCCCCGGCACAGCGTGCTGCGCGCCAACCTGGGCCGCAACTCGCAGACCCCGTGCGAATTTCGCAGCACCCAGGACGTCACCCTTTGGCCGCTGCAAGTGGCCAGCGCCGAATACTTCGGCAACCCCGGCGCGGTGCTCGGGCGCCTCGCGGCCAGCGAGCCGCGGGCCCGCGCCGGCCTGCGCCTGACCCTGCGTAGCGGCGCCGAGATGCCGTTCTCCAGCCTGCCGCTGACGCACCTGCCGCTGTACCTCAACGGCGCCGACGAAACCCCGTTCCGTCTCTACGAGCAGCTGCTGGGCAGTGCCTGTGCGGTGTTCGTGCGCCAGCCGGGGGCCGACTGGGTCGAGCGCATCCCCGTGGAGCAAGCCTTGCTGCCCTGCGGCTTCGATGACCGCGAAGCGGCTCTGCCTGTGGTGCCCCAGGCGTTCCAAGGCTATCGCCTGCTGCAGGAATACTTCGCCCTGCCGCAGCGCTTCCTGTTCGTCGATTTCGCCGGCCTGGCACCTGCTGTCAAGCGCTGCAACGGCCAGGAACTGGAGCTGCTGGTGCTGTTCGAGCGCTTCGACCAGTCCCTCCAGGGCGGCGTTGGCAGTGCGCAGCTGGTCCCCTTCTGCACCCCGGCGATCAACCTGTTCCCACGCCGGGTAGACCGCATCCACCTGAGCGACCGGGTCAACGAACACCATGTGATCGCCGACCGCACCCGGCCGACCGATTTCGAGATCCACTCGCTGCAGCAGGTCAGCGGCCACGGCACCGGGCCGGACCAGGCCTTCCTGCCGTTCTACGCGGTGCGCGACCCGTCGCGCTATGGCCGCGACCAGGCCTATTACGTGGTGCGCCGAGAGCCCCGGGTGCTGTCCAGCGAGCAGCGGCGCACCGGCACCCGCTCCAGCTACATTGGCAGCGAAACGTTCGTCAGCCTGGTCGACGGCCAGCAGGCGCCGTACCGCCACGACCTGCGCCAGCTGGGCATCAGTGCCCTGTGCAGCAACCGCGACCTGCCGCTATTCATGAGCGTTGGCCACGGGCGCAGCGACTTCAGCCTGGCCGACAGTGCGCCGGTGGCCGCCGTGCGCTGCCTGGCCGGGCCGAGCCGCCCCAAGCCCAGCCACGCCCACGACAACCGCGCCTGGCGCCTGATCAGCCAGTTGTCGCTGAACTACCTGTCGCTGGCCGAACAGGGCCAGGGCGCGGCAGCCCTGCGTGAACTGCTGCGCCTGTATGGCGACACCCACGACAGCGCCCTGCAGCTGCAGATCGACGGCCTGCAAGCGGTCAGCTGCCAGCCCTGCACCCGGCGCCTGCCGATGCCAGGGCCGATCGTGTTCGGGCGGGGCCTGGAAATCACCCTGACCTTCGATGAAAACGCCTTTCGCGGCACCGGCGTGTTCCTGCTCGGGGCGGTGTTCGAGCGCTTCCTGACCCGCTACGTGTCGGTCAACAGCTTTACCGAAACCGTGCTGCGCACCAGCGAACGTGGCGAGATCATGCGCTGGCGAGCCAAGCCCGGGCGCAGGCCGGTACTGTGAATACCCTGGCGAACATGCAGGCTGAGCCGTGGGAGTACGACTTCTTCCAGGCCCTGCGCCGGCTCGAAGCGGAAAACCCCGAACTGCCGCGTTTCGGCCATTCGCTGCGCCTGGCCGATGAGCCGGTGCGCCTTGGCCAGCGCCTGGACTGCAGCTTCGCCCCCTCGACCCTGGCTTCGGTGACAACCGCCGAAGACCAGCCGGCCCGCCTGGAGCAGTTCTTTTTCGGCCTAGGTGGCCCCAACGGCCCACTGCCGCTGCACCTTACCGAATACATGCGCGAACGCCAGCGCAACCATGCCGACCCGACCAGCAAACGCTTCCTGGATATCTTCCATCACCGCCTGCTGAGCCTTTTCTACCGGGCCTGGGCCGAGGCGCGGCCGACCGTCAGCCACGACCGCCCGGGCGATGACTACTGGGCCGCGCGCCTGGCCGCCCTGAGCGGTCGGGGCCAGCCCGAGCTACTGAACCAGGGGCCGCTGGCCGACACCGCCAAGCTGCACTGGTCCGGCCACCTGGCGGCGCAGACCCGCTATCCGGATGGCTTGTGCAGCATTCTCGCCGACTACTTCGGCGTGCCGGTCAGCCTCGAGGAGTACGTCGGCCAGTGGCTGGCGCTGCCCGAACGCAGCCAGCTGGGGGTGCGCGCCAACCGCCTGGGGGTCGACCTGTGCCTGGGCAGCCACGTGTGGGACCGCCAGCACAAGTTCCGCCTGTGCCTCGGCCCGCTCAGCCTCGAGCAGTACCACGCCCTGCTGCCGGGTGGCCAGGCCTTCGTCGAGCTGGCGGCCTGGGTGGCCGAGTACATGGGCCTGGAACTGGACTGGGAACTCAACCTCATCCTCGCGCAGGGCCAGGTGCCCGCCCTGCAACTCAACGCTGGCCAACGCCTGGGCTTCGATACCTGGCTGGGCCGCCCCACGCACGATGCACGCGACCTGAAGCTGGCCCGGTACTACGCCGCGCAGCCGGTCGCAGCCCCACACACAAGGAGCCAGGACCATGGGTGAAATCAGCCGCGCCGCGCTGTTTGGCAAACTCAACAGCGTTGCCTACAAGGCCATCGAGGCCGCTACCGTGTTCTGCAAGCTGCGCGGTAACCCCTATGTCGAGCTGGCGCACTGGTTGCACCAGTTGCTGCAGCTGCAGGACAGCGACCTGCACCGCATCATTCGCCAGTTCAACGTCGAGCCGGCGCGCCTGGCGCGTGACCTGACCGACGCCCTCGACCGCCTGCCACGCGGTTCGACCTCGATCACCGACTTGTCCTCGCAGGTGGAAGAAGCGGTAGAACGCGGCTGGGTCTATGGCAGCCTGATGTTCGCCCAGAGCCAGGTGCGCACTGGCTTCCTGCTGGTCGGCATCCTCAAGACACCGAGCCTGCGCAATGCCTTGCTGGGGTTGTCGGGGGAGTTCGCCAAGCTCAAGGTCGAGGCCCTGAGCGAACGCTTCGACGAATACGTCGGCGACTCGCCGGAAAACGGCCTGGCCGCCAGCGACGGCTTCAGCGCCGGTGTACCCGGCGAAGCCAGCGGCGCCGTAGCGCCGGCAGCGATGGGCAAGCAGGAAGCGCTCCAGCGCTTTACCGTCGACCTCACCGAACAGGCACGCAACGGCAAGCTCGACCCCATCGTCGGCCGCGACGAGGAAATCCGCCAGCTGGTCGACATCCTCATGCGCCGCCGGCAGAACAACCCGATCCTCACCGGCGAGGCCGGTGTCGGCAAGACCGCCGTGGTCGAAGGCTTCGCCCTGCGCATTGTCGCTGGCGACGTCCCGCCGGCGCTCAAGGATGTGGAACTGCGCAGCCTCGATGTCGGCCTGCTGCAGGCTGGCGCGAGCATGAAGGGCGAATTCGAACAGCGCCTGCGCCAGGTGATCGAGGACGTCCAGGCATCGCCCAGGCCGATCATCCTGTTCATCGATGAAGCCCACACCCTGGTCGGCGCCGGCGGCGCGGCCGGCACCGGCGATGCCGCCAACCTGCTCAAGCCGGCGCTGGCCCGCGGCAGCCTGCGTACCGTGGCCGCCACCACCTGGGCCGAATACAAGAAGCACATCGAAAAAGACCCCGCCCTGACTCGCCGCTTCCAGGTGGTGCAGGTCGATGAGCCGAGCGAAGCCAAGGCCCTGCTGATGATGCGCGGGGTGGCTTCGACCATGGAACAGCATCACCAGGTGCAGGTGCTCGACGAGGCACTGGAGGCCGCGGTGAAGCTGTCGCACCGCTACATCCCGGCGCGTCAGTTGCCAGACAAGTCGGTCAGCCTGCTCGACACCGCCTGCGCCCGCGTGGCCATCAGCCTGCACGCAGTGCCGGCCGAGGTCGATGACAGCCGCCGACGCATCGAGGCGCTGGAGGTGGAACTACAGATCATTGCCCGCGAGGCCGCCATCGGCGTCGCCACCGGGCAGCGCCAGGCCCAGGCCGATGTGCTGCTGGCCGAGGAGCGCGAGCGCCTGGCCAGCCTGGAAAGCCGCTGGGCCGACGAGAAAGCGCTGGTCGACGAGCTGCTGGCCACCCGCGCCGAGCTGCGCGAGCAGGCGGCTGCGGTTGACCAGGGCAACTCGGCACTGCGCGACACGCTGGTCGACCTGCAGCAGCGTCTGGCCGCCCTGCAAGGTGAAAGCCCGCTGATCCTGCCGACCGTGGACTACCAGGCTGTGGCCTCGGTGGTCGCCGACTGGACCGGCATCCCGGTGGGCCGCATGGCGCGCAACGAAATCGAGACCGTGCTCAACCTCGACAGCCACCTGGCCAAGCGCATCATCGGCCAGGACCATGCGCTGAAGATGATCGCCAAACGCATCCAGACCTCCCGCGCTGGCCTGGACAACCCGAACAAGCCGATCGGCGTGTTCATGCTTGCCGGCACCTCCGGGGTGGGCAAGACCGAAACCGCCCTGGCCCTGGCCGAAGCGATGTATGGCGGTGAACAGAACCTGATCACCATCAACATGAGCGAATTCCAGGAAGCCCATACCGTGTCCACCCTCAAGGGGGCGCCGCCCGGCTACGTGGGCTACGGCGAAGGCGGTGTGCTGACCGAGGCAGTGCGCCGCCGGCCCTACAGCGTGGTGCTGCTGGACGAGGTGGAAAAGGCCCACCCGGACGTACACGAGATCTTCTTCCAGGTGTTCGACAAGGGTGTGATGGAAGACGGCGAAGGCCGCCAGATCGATTTCCGTAACACGTTGATCCTGCTCACCACCAACGCCGGTACCGAGCTGATCGCTGACATCTGCAGCAACCCGCAGGACCTGCCCGACCCCGAGTCGGTGGCGACCCGCCTGCGTCAGCCGCTGCTGGAGATCTTCCCGCCGGCCCTGCTCGGCCGCCTGGTGACCATCCCCTATTACCCGCTCAGCGACGCCATGCTCAAGGCCATCACCCGCCTGCAGCTGGAGCGTATCCGCAAACGCGTGGAGGCCACCCACAAGGTCGGCTTCAGCTATGACGACGGGGTGGTCGAGCTGATCGTCTCGCGCTGCAGCGAGACCGAAAGCGGTGGCCGCATGATCGACGCCATTCTCACCAACGGCCTGCTGCCGGACATGAGCCGCGAGTTCCTGACCCGCCTGCTCGAAGGCAAACCGCTGGCCAGCGTCAGCATCAGCCGGCGCGACAACGACTTGCACTATGACTTCGACACCGCCGGCTGACGGCGGCTGATACGGGAGCAGCCATGCTGTTCAAGCAGTTCACGCGCCTGGCGCAGATCAACAGCCCACTGGGGCCGGACGTGCTGGTGCTCAGCGACATGAGCGGCGGCGAGGAGCTCGGCCGCCTGTTCGAGTACGAGCTGCAACTGACCAGCGACGACCCGGCCATCGACCTCAACCAGCTGCTGGGCAAACCCCTGAGCCTAAGCGTGCAGGTGAGCCTGGGCAGCTCGCGCCACTTCCACGGCATCGTCGCCCGCTGCAGCCAGTCGGTCGACCAGGGCCAGTTCGCCAGCTACCGGGTGACGCTGCGGCCGTGGCTGTGGTTGCTGACGCGCACCAGCGACTGTCGGATCTTCCAGCACCTGAGCGCGCCGCAGATCATCAAGCAAGTGTTTCGCGACCTCGGGTTCTCGGACTTCGAGGATGCCCTGAGCCGCAGCTACCGGGAACGCGAGTACTGCGTGCAGTACCGCGAGACCAGCTTCGATTTCGTCAGCCGGCTGATGGAGGAAGAAGGCATCTACTACTTCTTCCGCCACGAGCAGGAGCGTCACGTGCTGGTGCTCGCCGATGCCTACGGCGCGCACCAGAAGGTGCCCGGCTACGAAACCGTGCCCTACTACCCGCCCGACGGCCAGCACCGCGAGCGCGACCACATCAACGACTGGCACCTGGCCCAGGAAGTGCAGCCAGGCTCGCTGGAACTAAACGACTACGACTTTCAGCGCCCAAGCGCACGCATCGACGTGCGCTCGGCCATGCCACGCCCGCACCAGGCCGGTGACTACCCGCTTTACGATTATCCGGGCGCCTACGAGCAGACCCAGGATGGGGAGCATTACGCGCGCACCCGCCTGGAGTCGCTGCAGAGCCAGCACGAGCGCATCGAGCTGCGCGGCAACGCCCGCGGCCTTGGCAGCGGCCACCTGTTCAGCCTGAGCGGCTTCAGCCGCCAGGACCAGAACCGCGAATACCTGATCGTCGCCGCCCGCTACTACGTGCACCAGGAGCGCCTGGAAAGCGGCCTTGCCAGCGGTGGCTCCGCGCAGTTCGAAAGCCACCTCAGCTGCATCGATGCCCAGCAGAGCTACCGGCCCGCGGGCAGCACCCTGCGGCCGATCGTCAAAGGGCCGCAGACCGCCGTGGTGGTAGGCCCGGCTGGCGAGGAGATCTGGACCGACCAGTACGGCCGGGTCAAGGTGCACTTCCACTGGGACCGGCACGACCAGTCCAACGAGAACAGCTCGTGCTGGATCCGCGTGTCCCAGGCCTGGGCCGGCAAGAACTGGGGCTCGATGCAGATCCCGCGGATCGGCCAGGAGGTGATCGTCAGTTTCCTCGAAGGCGACCCCGACCGGCCGATCATCACCGGGCGCGTGTACAACGCCGAACAGGGCGTGCCCTACGACCTGCCCGGCAGCGCCACGCAAAGCGGCATGAAGAGCCGCTCGAGCAAAGGCGGCAGCCCGGCCAACTTCAATGAAATCCGCATGGAGGACAAGAAGGGCGCCGAGCAGCTGTACCTGCATGCCGAACGCAACATGGACACCGTGGTAGAGCAGAACGAGACGCTGGCGGTGGGCATCAACCGCACCCAGACCGTGGGCATGCTCGAAACCATCACCATCGGCCAGGACCGCATCCGCGCCGTGCGCCGTGACGACATGCTGCTGGTCGGCGCCAGCAAGACCGACAGCGTCAGCACCAGCTACCTGATCGAGGTGGGCGAGAACCTGCGCCTGGTCTGCGGCAAGAGCGTGATCGAGCTCAATGCCAGCGGGCAGATCAACATCAGCTGCGAGCAGTTCAGCTTCCATGCCAGCAAGGACGCCGAGATCAACACCGACGGCACCCTCGACCTCAACGTCGGCAACGGTGCGCAGACCGATACCAAAGGCCAGGGCGCGAAATCCACCATCGACGACTCGGTGAAGGCCATCTTCTCCGGTTCCGACCAGTAACGAGACACCCAGCCCATGAGCTATCGCGTCAACGAATTCCGCCTTGCCCTGCCCGATACCGCGGTACAGGACACCAGCATCAACATCCTGCGCTTCGAAGCGCTGGGCACCTCGCTGATCGTCAGCCGCAGCCTGCTGGCCGAAGGCGAAACCCTGCAGAGCAATTTCGACGGCCAGTTGCAGCGCCTGCAGCAACAGGTCAAGGACTTGCGCTTCCAGCCGGCACAGGCCGTGCAGGTAGGCGCAGGCCAGCCGATCGACGCCATCGAGCTGAGCAGCCAGTTCAGCAAAGCCCAGGACAAGGTCTACCAGTACCAGCTGGCGCTGGTGCTGCCGGGCACGCGCAGGATGTTCGCCTTGAGCTATGTGAAGGCGCAGCCGCTGGGTGAGGCCGAGGCCGCTCACTGGGCGGCGCTCAAGCAGTCGCTCGACTTCGACAACCTGGGCTGACGGGCGCCGCACTATGTCCGACGCACTCTGGGCCGCGCGCGAAGGCGACGCGCTGATGCACACCTCGCTGATGGCCGACATCGTCGGCGGTGTACTGGAAGTGGCGGCCAACGTGGCGATTGGCGCCCTGGCCACTGCCGCCGTCGCAGCGGCCCTTGGCATCACCGTGGCCACCGGTGGCCTGGGCTGCTTCGTGCTTGGGGCAGTCGTGGGTGTGGTAGTGGGCGTGGTCATGGCCAAGACGGGGACAGACACGGGGCTCAGTCGATTATGCGAGGGCATAGGCAACTTTCTGTTCCCGCCCTCGGTGCAGGCCACCATCGCCAGCGGCTCGTCGAACACCAAGACCAACGGCAAGCCCGCAGCGCGCGCGGCGGGCGTGGTCACCGGACCACCTGCCCCGCTGGAAAATGGCCAGGGCGAGGCGGCGGAGGACGAGGAAGAAACCTTTCTCGACATGGCCAAGGGCTTCTTCTCGCAGATGTGGCGGCCTACCGTTGCCAGGCCCGCGGCCAACACCCAGGAAGCGCCCGATGACAAAGTCATCTGCAGCAAGCACCCGCCCATGCCGCCCCAGTTCCTGGCCGAGGGCTCGAGCAAGGTACTGATCAACGGCCACCCGGCTTGCCGCAGCGGTGATCGCAGCACGTGCGAGGCAGTGATCGTCGACGGCGGGCTGGTCTCGAACAACGTGCGCATCGGTGGCGAGCCGATCGTGGTGCGCGAAATCCGTAGCGGCAAGACACCTGGCATCGGCTTGGCGATCACGGCGTTGATGATGTTACGCGGGCGCGGTGGCAAGTTCTACAGCCGCTTCGGCTGCATGCTGGTAGGTGGCGTCGTCAGCTTTGCCAGCAGCCAGGTAACCGCCGCACTGACATCGGCCATCGTCGGCTCGCCCAACCCGGTTCATACGCCCACTGGGGCAAAGATTCTGAGCGATGAACACGATCTGGACTTCACCCTTCAGGCCATGATCCCGCTGGACTGGCAGCGCTACTACAACAGCCGGGACAATCGTCGCGATGGCTTGTTCGGCGCCAGCTGGAGCGTTCCCTACGAGGTATCGGTGCTCGTCGAAAATGACCGTTTGTTCTACACGGATGAACAGGCGCGCATTATCGACATGGGCATGATCGCGCCAGGCGAAGCGGTGTTCAGTGCCGGCGAAGGCATGAGCGTGCGCCGCGCCCTCAATGGCGAGCTATTGATCGAGGATATCAGCAGCGGCTTGTACCGGCTGTTCGAACCTCGCCCACAAGACCCTCGGCATCTGCGGCTGGCCAAGCTGGGGGACCGTAACGACAACCGCATCCATCTCGAGTATGACGAACAAGGGCGACTGTCTTCATTGCACGACACCTTCGATGTCGCTCATGTGCGGCTGCACTATAGCGACAGGTGGCCGGCTCGGGTCAGCCACATCGAACGGGTGTTCGCCGCCAATGACGTGCAGGTGCTGGCCCGCTACAGCTACGATGACGCTGGCGACCTTGCAGAGGTACGCGACGCGTTGGGGCAGCTGCAGCGACGGTTCATGTATGACGAAGGCCGCCGTATGGTCAGGCATGAGAACTCGAATGGCCTGATATGCCAGTACGAATGGCGCAAGCTCGACGATTGGCGGGTGATTCGCCATTGGTCCAATGCAGGCGACGACTACCACTTCGAGTACGACATCGACGCCGGCGCCACCTATGTCACCGATACCCTCAGACGCACACGGGTCTGTCGCTGGAATGCGCAGTATCAGGTGATCGAGTCCACCAATGCACTGGGGCAGAGCTGGCTGTTCAACTGGAATGACGAGCGTCAATTGCTGGCAGCAAGCGACCCCGAGGGCGGTCAATGGCGCTTCAACTACGACGAGTCCGGGAACCTCAGTGAAACCGTGGACCCACTAGGTCGAATCGAGTCGACCCAGTGGCTGGAACACTGGGCACTGCCACGAAGCGAAACGGATGCCACAGGTGCGACATGGACATATCGGTATGACCAGCGCGGCAACTGCATCCGTGAAACTGACCCACTGGGTGAGGTGACGCGCTATCGCTACGATGAACATGGACAGCTGCTGGAAACCATCGATGCCATGGGCAGGCACAGGCGACAACGCTGGAACGAGCAGGGTTTGTTGGTCGAACACATCGATTGCTCAGGCCTTGGCACACGCCTTGACTATGATCGCCTAGGCAATCTGCTGAGCCTGACCGACGCGCAAGGACAGATCACCCGCTACCGACATGACGCCCTGGGGCGTACCGTAAGTCTGGAATGTGAAGATGGCCGTATCACGCAATACCGCTACGCACCATCAGGCCTGCTCGAACAGGTGACTGATCCACTGGGTAATGCGGAGCATTTCAAGCATGACCTCAACGGACAACTCGTCGAACATCGAGATAATCTTGGGCGTTCGGTGCGCTTCAAGTACGACGTGCGCGCGCGGCTGGTCGCACTGATCAACGCCAACGGCGAAGGCTATCGTTTTACCTGGGATGATGCCGATCGCTTGGCCTGGCAGGAGAATCTCGACGGCAGCCGCAAAGGCTACCGTTACAACGGGCAGGGACAGCTAACCGAACTGCACTTCATCCCGACACCCGGAGCGCTGGAGCTGCCGCTGCATCACAGCCTAGAGCGCGACGCTGCCGGAAGGCTCATTGCCCTGCACACCCAGGACGACAGCACTTACTACCACCTTGACCCTGCAAACCGCCTTCTGGAGGCACGCTGTGAAAATCAGAATGGCAACGTTCAGCGTGTCACTTTCCAGTATGACGCCTGTGGGCGCCGCATCAGCGAGAGCAACAGCGCAGGACGGCTGGACCACACCTACGACGCACTGAGCAACCGCGTGAGTACGCGCTTGCCCGACGGTCGACGCTTGAACCGACTGGTTTACGGTTCAGGTCATATTCACCAGATCAATATCGATGGCCAGGTGATATGCGACTTTGAACGTGACCGCCTGCACCGGGAGGTTACACGCACTCAGGGGCAGCTGATCACTCGCAGCCTGTATGACCGCAGCGGGCGCCTGACAGCCTGTCTGCGCCGTAGGAAAGACGAAAATGCGCTGCTGCCTGCCGCCTGGCAGCAACGTTTCGACTTCGATGACCGGGACAACCTGATCAGCTATCTGCGCCAGCAGCCCCATGTCCTGCAGCAGCGAGTGCTGCACTACGATGCCACTGACCGCTTGCTTGCCAGTCAAGGTTGGCTGCCTGGCCAGGATGAGTGCTTTGACTACGATGCGGCAGGCAACCGAACGCCGCGTTTCAGTGAAGTTGTCCAGCACGATCAGTTGCATCAGCTCGAAGACCGGCAGTACCGTTATGACGGCTTCGGCCGCCTCGCAGAAAAGCGCAGTGCGCAGTATGGCGAGCAGCGCATGACTTACGACCGTCATCATCGGCTAGTGCAGGTCCGTACCCTGAAAAATGGCCGCGAGCGCATCGTTACCCTGAGCTATGACCCTCTCGGGCGTCGTATCGCCAAGACCGAGCGCGACCATAACGATAACCTTCTCGGCTGTACCGACTTTGGCTGGGACGGGCTCAAACTGCTGCAGGAGCGCGTTAACGGCCATTGCACCTTGTATGTGAACGAGCCGGACTACAGAGTGCTGGCACGCATCGATGGGCAAGGGCCGCATCAACAGTTGCGACACTACCATAACGCCCTCAACGGTCTGCCTGAACAACTGACAGACAGCCAGGGCGACCCTGTCTGGACAGGAGAATGCTCATCTTGGGGGGTGACATTGCAGGAGTGGCGAGCAAGCGATTTTGTCGAGCAACAGAACTTGCGCTTCCAGGGGCAGTACCTCGACCGTGAAACCGGCTTGCACTACAACCTGTTCCGCTACTATGACCCGCACAGCGGTCGCTTCACCCAACCTGACCCGATCGGTCTTGAGGGTGGTGTAAACCTCTACCGGTATGGGCCTAATCCGATAGGTGGTATTGACCCGCTGGGGCTGGACTGGAGCTATTTCCTGTCCGACAAGGACGGTGTTCCCTACTACAACGGACGGGCATCGGATAACGATACGCTCGAAGGCGTCGTGCGCCGCCATATGGAAACCACTGGCGTTGACGGACCACGGTTCAAGGAAGGTGACCGGATCAATCAAGTCACCCCAAAAGGCACCGACTACGACACCATTCGAGGTATCGAAGACTCCGGTATTCGTGAACGTGAAGTGCTCGGCAGAAAGAGCCCCTACGTGCGCGGAAACAAGATCTTTGGCATTTCCGACGCTAAAGCGCGAAAAGACCTCGGCATCGAACGTATCGCACTGGCCAACGAGTACCTCAAGGCCAACGGCGTCAAGAAAGTCACGCAACTCCCCGTGCTCGCCAGCCGCGGAGCACTGCCACCGAAGGCCAATAAAAGTTCCTGTGGGAAATGAACATGACAGCAACTGCGGAACAACTGTGCAAGCTCCTCAAGGCACAGCACCCCAACGAAGCGCCGAGCCCGGCATTACTAGCAACTGGCTTGGCGACCGATACCAGATCCATGGACCATG
>Ga0153917_1000321_pt1 | contig 36017 bp, 29 predicted proteins | sample TSFL001MetaG_FD_104695 | JGI IMG/M metagenome (GOLD analysis project Ga0153917, IMG submission 104695) | Attine ant fungus gardens microbial communities from Florida, USA - TSFL001 MetaG | ecosystem: Host-associated > Fungi > Mycelium > Unclassified | place: USA: Florida, Paynes Creek Historic... | reverse complement strand
GGTATTTCTCCGATAATCCTGCTCACCCAGCGCTTTATATGATGAGTATTGGCTGGCATGGCTGCACTGGGCTGGAACGGCCCGGTGCAATTGCGTAAGGCAGGTGCTGCCCAGGAAGTTAGGGTGCGCGATTGTACGCAACCCGATAAATGCTTGCAAGTGGCGGCCAGGGGCCATGGGCACCGCGCCTTGACACACCGGGACCCGCGACCTAGCATGCCGCGCAACCTCAATGGAGCAGCCGATGCAACCCCAATCCTTCTACCGCGCGGTAGCTGACGACTTCAGCGCCGTCGACGAGATCATCAAGAAGCAGCTGACCTCGCGCGTGCCGCTGGTATCGAAGATCGGCGACTATATCACGTCCGCTGGCGGCAAGCGCCTGCGCCCTCTGCTGGTCCTGCTGTGTGGCAAGGCACTGGGCCGCGAAGGCGACGACCTGCGCCTGCTGGCCGCGACCATCGAGTTCCTGCACACCGCCACCCTGCTGCACGATGACGTGGTCGACATGTCCGGCATGCGCCGTGGCCGCTCCACCGCCAACGCCCTGTGGGGCAACGCCCCGAGCGTGCTGGTCGGCGACTTCCTCTATTCGCGCTCGTTCGAGATGATGGTCGAGCTAGGCTCGATGCCGGTCATGCAGATCCTCTCCAAGGCCACCCGCGTGATCGCCGAGGGTGAAGTGCTGCAACTGTCGCGTGTTCGCGACGCCAGCACCACCGAAGAGGTCTACATGGACGTCATCCGCGGCAAGACCGCGATGCTGTTCGAGGCCTCGACCCACAGCGCCGCCGCACTGGCCAACGCCAGCGACGAGCAGCGCGAGGCCCTGCGCACCTTCGGCGACCACCTGGGCGTGGCCTTCCAGTTGGTCGACGACCTGCTGGACTACAAAGGCGACTCGCAGACCCTGGGCAAGAACGTCGGCGACGACCTCGCCGAGGGCAAGCCTACCCTGCCGCTGATCTACACCATGCGCGAGGGCACCGCCGAACAGGCCGCCCTGGTACGCCAGGCGATCCAGAAAGGCGGTATCGAGGACCTGGAGCAGATCCGCGTTGCCGTGGAAGCCTCCGGCGCCCTGGACTACACCGCCCAGCTGGCCCGCGACTACGTCAAGCGCGCCATCGAGTGCCTGGAAGTGCTGCCTGCGAGCGAGTACCGCGATGCGCTGGTCGAGCTGAGCGAGTTCGCAGTCGCCCGTACCCACTAAGCCAGAATCGCCTCACCCCTTTCGCGGGCAAACCCGCTCCCACAGGCATGCAGTCGTGGGAACGGATTTGCCCGCGAATGCATTTGCACAGACAATGCCCCTCCCTCATGCAAAACCTTATACAATGTGGGCTTTAATCCCGCTTGTCTTGAGGAAACCCTGTGAGCACTTTGCCACCTTGCCCTAAATGCAACTCCGAATATACCTATGAGGATGGCACCCAACTGATCTGCCCCGAATGCGCCCATGAGTGGTCGGCCAATGGCGAAGCCGAAGCCGCCAGCGACGACGTGGTGAAGAAGGATTCGGTCGGCAATGTCCTGCAGGATGGCGACACCGTCACCGTGATCAAGGACCTCAAGGTCAAGGGCTCGTCCCTGGTGGTGAAGGTCGGCACCAAGGTCAAGAACATCCGCCTGTGCGATGGCGACCACGACATCGATTGCAAGATCGACGGTATCGGCGCCATGAAGCTGAAATCCGAGTTCGTACGCAAGGTCTGACCTCGCACCGGGGCTGTCACCCTGACAGCCCCGACAGATCCTGCAACAAGGTCCCTCCCCGTCCGGAAGAAAACTTCCAATAGGGACTTGTCATCAAGATAATAAGAATTATTCTCATTGGAACCACTATCCAAGGAGAATCGTCATGACTTATCTGATCGACGCCTGGCTGGACCGCCCCCGCCCCTATCTGCGCATCCTTCATCGGGAAACCGGCGCAGTGTGCGCGGTGCTCGAAGAAGAAGCGCTGGACGAGCTGCGTGACCAGGGAGACCTGGACCTGAACGGACTGAATTCGAGTGAGCCGATTGTGCTCAAGGAGCTGGTGCGCAACCTGTTTCTGTTCTGCTATGCGCGGGCGTTGCGCCCCGGGGGAACAGACTGGAGTTGAGGCCGGCAGGCCCGGCCTCTTCGCGGCGGCGAACCACTGCGAGAATGGGCCGCAACGCGGCCCAGCGGCATTACAGAACGTCGAGCAGTTCGACGTCGAACACCAGCACGCTGTGCGGCGGGATGCTACCGACGCCCTGGGCGCCGTAGGCCAGCTCGCTCGGCACGTACAGGCGCCATTTACTGCCAGCGTTCATCAACTGCAGGGCCTCGGTCCAGCCAGCGATGACACCGCCGACCGGGAATTCAGCCGGCTGGCCACGCTCGTAGGAGCTGTCGAACACGGTGCCGTCGATCAGGGTACCGTGGTAGTGGGTACGCACGTTGTCTTCGCGAGTCGGCTTGGCGCCTTCGCCTGCGGTCAGGACTTCGTACTGCAGGCCCGAGGCCAGGGTGGTGATGCCGTCACGCTTGGCGTTCTCGACCAGGAATTCCTTGCCGGCGGCAGCGGCGGCTTCAGCCTTGGCAGCGGCTTCGGCTTGCATCAGCTCACGGATGACCTTGAAGCTGGCCGACAGGTCGGCTTCGCTGACTCGGCTCTCGGCGCCGCTGAAAGCGTCGGTCAGGCCGACCAGGATGGCCTCCAGGCTGACGCCTGGTGGTGGGTTGTCACGCAGTTGGCCGCCCAGCTGACGGCCAATGCCGTAGCTGACGCGCGTTTCGTCGGTGGTCAGGTTGAGTTCGGACATTTCACTCTCCGCTTGAGGGCGAAGGAAATCCGCCCTGCATGAAAAAGGGCAAGAAGCCTAGCACACAGCGGCGCAGTGATTCAGCTATCAGGACTACCAGGCCGAGCGCTGGGAGATCGGCACTTTCAGGTCTTCTTCAGGATGCGAGCCCATCCCGCACATCTCATCCTGTACGGACCAGTGCACCAGGTTCATGGACAACAGTGGCAAGGCATTGAGCAGTTGCCGCGCATCCTCCACCGAATGCACCCGCAGCCGTTCGCCATGGCCGTCCGCCAGCGGGTGGGCATGCCCCTGGACCCGGGCCTCGAGCAGGTAGTCACCGCCTTCGATGGCGATCAGGTTGAGTTCCTCGACATGGCCAGCCCTGGCTTCGACATTGAGCTGTTGCAGGTTCATGAGAGCACCTCACAATTGGGAACCATGCATGACTGCTCATTTTTTGTACACCCACGGAAAAATCTCAAGCCACAAACGCAACCGCCCGTCCGTTTTGCAACGCACGGGCGGCGGCGCAGTCGCTTGGGAAAGCGGCGATCAGTGCTTGGTGAGCTTGTCCAGGTAACCCATGACGAACGCCGACACCACGAACGTCATGTGGATGATCACGTACCACATCAGGTAGTCGGTGGAGATGTTCTGGGCATCCATGAACACCCGCAGCAGGTGGATTGAGGAGATTGCCACGATGGAGGCGGCGACTTTCATCTTCAGCGAGGAAGAGTCCATCTTGCCCAGCCAGTTGAGCTTCTCCTTGTTGTCGTCGATGTCCAGCTGCGAGACGAAGTTTTCGTAACCGGAGATCATCACCATCACCAACAAGCCACCGACCAGCGACATGTCGATCAGCGACAGGATCACCAGAATAAGGTCGGCCTCGCTCAGGGCGAAGACATTGGGCAGGACGTGGATGACTTCCTGGAAGAACTTCAGCGCCAGGGCCAGCAGGCCCAAGGACAGGCCGAAGTAGATCGGGGCGAGCAGCCAGCGCGAGGCATACATCGCGTTTTCAAGGATACGTTCCATGGGGAGATAGGGACTCGTCAGAGGGCGAAAAAACGAGCGCGAGTATAGCTACCCCTCCAGGACAGCAAAAGCCCAAGGACCGGGCCTGGAGCCATTCGCGGGTAAACCGGGGCGCCGAACCGCCACTGCGATCTACCCGCGAACTCAAGTCTCAGGGTGGAACTGGTAGTCCCCGACACTGCGGCAGCGTTCGCCATTGATCCGTCGCAGCTGCGCTTGCAGGTGCAAGCACCAGATCTGCGGATCGTCGGCGACCCGGTAGCCGTGCAGGGTGAGGCTGTCGACGATGGCGTTGAGCACCGACTCGGCCACCATCGGACCATGGAATGGCCCTTGAGCCTTGATGGCCGAAGGTTGCTCTCCTTCCATACCGGCAGCGAAGAGCAAGGTCCACATGCCCGTGTCGCCGGCCAGCGGACGGATGCTGCACTCGATACGCGTCACCAGGCCCAGGCACTGGCGAGTGAGGCTGAGGTTGCGCATGGCGGCGTCCCCTCTGTGAAGCCTTGTTCAGCCTGAACACCTCAGGCTGTCTCCATCCTGAACGCTGATGCCGTCCTTAAGTTCCAGCATAGAGGACAAGCGTAAAAAGATGGAAAACCGGCGCTGAACGGTAGCCAATTGCCGCCAGCGCCGGTTTATTGACTCAGGCTGGATTGGCTTGGGCCACCACTTCCTCCATGCGCTCTTTCTCGGCTTCCTTGACGTCCTCCTCGCTGATCATCTCGGCAATCACCCGCAGACGCTCCACGACCCGCGCATTGACGCTGCCCTCAGGGAACTGCCCTTGCTCGTCGGGCACCCCGGCTTCCTCACCCACCAGCAGACTCAGGGCCTCATCGGCCTGGCTGACGGCATAGACATGGAAACGCCCGGCCTCGACCGCCTGCACCACGCGTTCGTCGAGCATCAGCGTGGCTACGTTGGCACGCGGGATGATCACACCCTGCTCGCCGGTCAGGCCGCGGGCTTCGCAGAGGCGGAAGAAGCCCTCGATCTTCTCGTTGACACCTCCCACCGCCTGCACCTCACCGAACTGGTTGATCGACCCGGTGATGGCGAAGCACTGTTTGAGCGGTGTGCGGGACAAGGCCGAGATCAACGTGCAGGCCTCGCCGAGCGATGCGCTGTCACCATCGACATAACCGTAGGATTGCTCCAAGGCGATGCTCGCCGAAATCGCCAGCGGGAATTCCTGGGCATAACGGCTGCCCAGGTAACCAGTGAGGATCATCACACCCTTGGAGTGGATCGGCTGGCCGAGGTTGACCTCACGCTCGATATCGACGATGCCGCTACCGCCCGGGTAGACAGTGGCGGAGATCCGCGCTGGCATGCCGAACGCCGAATCCCCCACTTCGAGCACGGTCAGGCCATTGCACTTGCCGATCGCCGCGCCTTCGGTGTCGATCAGGATGATGCCGGCGAGCATGTCGTCGAGCACCCGTTGCGACACACGCCCGGTGCGGGTGGCCTTGGCCTTGAGGGCACGCTCGATGTGGCCGGCATCGGTCATTTCCTCGTTGGCCAGCTGGCGGATGAAGTCCGCCTCGCTGACCAGCTGGAACAGGTCGCCGATGCGCGCCGACAGGCGCGACTGGTTCTCCGCCAAGCGGGCACTGTAGGTGGCCAGGCGCGCCACCGCATCGCTGGTCAGCGGCGCCATGCCTTCCTCATTGGTACGCGTACGCAGCAACTGGGCGAACTGCTCGAGGTTCTCGTCGAGCATCGGCATGTCTTCGTCGAAATCCACCAGCACCCGGAACATCTCCTGGAAGTCCGAATCGTGGTCCTGCAAGGCGTAATACAACTGGCGCGAGCCAATGATCACCAGCTTGATGTTGAGCGGGATCATCTGTGGTGTGAGGGTGACGCTGGCAACCCGACCCAGCTCGCCGAGCGGCGACTCCATCTTCAGCTTGCGCGATTGCAGGGCGCGCTTGAGGGCGTCCCAGACAAACGGCTCACCGAGCATCTTCTCCGCTTCGAGGATCAGGAAACCACCGTTGGCCCGATGCAGCGCCCCCGGACGCAACTGACGATAGGAGGTGTAGAGCGCCCCCTGGTCGGTGCTGTACTCGATACGGCCAAACAGGTTGTCGTAGGTCGGGTGCGGCTCGAACGCCATCGGCGCACCGCCGCTGACATGATGACCGACCACAAGGCTCGGGGCGTACTGCTCCTCGAGCATCTTGCGCGCCACGGCGTCGGTCTTGCTGTCGTCGACCAGTTGCTCGACCACCGTACGCAGCAGGTTCAGTTGCATGGACTGCAGATAGGCGCAGACCGCCGCGTTCTCCGCGTACTTTTCCGACAACGGCGCCAGAAGTGGTTGCAGTGCCAGGGTGATGGTTTCTTCGTTGAGCTGCCGCAGTTGGTTGTTCGATTCGCGCTTCCACTGGGGCAGGCTGGCCAGTTCCTCGTTGAGGCGCTCCTCCAGCTCGGCGATGTCCTCGTGGAACTGCTCTCGCACCTCTTCGGGCAATTGGGCGAACTCGGCCTCGTCCAGGGCCTTGCCGTCGGCCATCGGGGTGAACGCGACATTGCTGGCATCGCGGTACAGGGCCACGTCTTTTTCCAGCGAGGCCCGCTCGATCACATCCAGCGCACGGTCGTAGCGCTGGTTGAAGGCGCGGTCGATGGCGCCTTTCTTCTGTTGGTAGGAAGGGTGTTCGAACACCGCCGGGAACGTGGCCAGCAGGTTGTCGATCAGGCCGCTCATGTCGGCGATGAACTCGCTGGCACTGCCGGCCGGCAGCTCCAGCGCCCGCGGCTCGCGGGTATCGTCGAAGTTGTTGACATAGACCCAGTCGGCCGGGGTCTGCTGGCGCTTGCCCTCGGCCTTGAGGTAGCGCTTGACGAACGAGAAACGGCCAGTGCCAGGCTCGCCCATCACATACACGTTGTAACCAGGGCGCGGCATGGCCACACCGAACTGCAGGGCCTCTACGGCACGCTCCTGGCCCAGGACCCCTCGAAACGGCTCCAGATCGTCAGTGGTGGAAAAGGCAAACTGCTCAGCGGAGAAACGCCGGGTCAGGGCTTCGGGCGCGAGACGCAGGCGCGAGGCGACAGGATCGGGCATTGGGTTTCCTTACTTCGGCGGGGCGGATGAAAGGCATTCTGGCGCCGCCAGCGCGCCGCTTGCAAGGCTTGCCGGGACTTTATGTCGCAGTACGGCAGATGCGAATGGGCAAGCAATTTTTCGCAATAAATAACGCAACCTTAGGATCGTGCCTAAACTCCAACTTGCGCGGGTGGCGTATTGCTTTCCCGACCTGGCAACCGCGTTGCCAGAACCCCGACCATTGGTACGTCTACTGAAACCGAAAAAGAGAACAACGCTATGAAACGGATTCTTCTGGGTACTCTGTTCGCCGCTGTTTCGATCAATGCCATGGCTGAAGCGCCAGGCGGTCCGAACTGCGGCTGGGGCAACTTGCTGTTCGAGGGCCAGCGCGGTACACCGGCCCACTTCCTGGCTTCCACCACCAACGGCACTTCCGGCAACGCGACCTTCGGCATGACCTCGGGCACCAACGGCTGCTCGACCAAGGCAGCCCTCACCTATGGCGGCAAATCCTGGTTCGCCATGAACGGCATGATGAACGAGCTCTCCGAAGACATGGCGCAAGGCCAGGGCGAAGCCTTGACCACCTACGCCGTGGTCCTCGGCGTGGCGCCCGAAGACCGCGCGCACTTCGCCGCTGTCACCCACCAGCACTTCAGCGAAATCTTCAGCAGCGCCGACGTCACTGCCGAAACCGTCCACAGCAACACGCTCGCCGTCCTCAAGAGCGACCCGCGCCTGGCCAAGTACGCCGCCGAGGCCTGAGTCCTGCCTTTCCCGCCCCGGCTCCGGGGCGGGTTCGGTCTATTTCACCTTCGGCATCATCCAGACGTAGTTGCCCGATATGCTCAAACGCCTTGCCTCCCTGGCGCTGGTCGCCAGTGCTCCACTTCACGCCGCGCCGCAGCTGGACCCGGCCCGCGCCCAACAACTGGCCTCGACCCCTTACTGGATTGCCCTCGGCCATTACGAGACCGCCAAGCTCGGCGGCTGGCGCAGCTATGTGGACGACGACGCCTTCTTCCTGGCACCGGACGGCGCCCACCACCCCGACCAGGAGCTGCAGGCCACGGTACAGGCCCTGTATGCCCCGGCCAGCCTGGGCGACAAGCATGCCCAGTGCCTCTTCCCGGCACGCACCCGCTGGCTGCGCGAGCAGCTCCAGCTCACGGACCTGCCGCAGCCGGACTGCCAGGAGTTCGCCACCTGGTACACGTCCATCGACCCGCACAGCGCCGTGCTGGTGTTTCCGGCGGCCTACCTGAACAGCCCTTCGTCGATGTTCGGCCATACCCTGCTGCGCATCGACCAGTCCAATACCCGCAGCGACGACACCACGCTGCTGAGCTATGCGATCAACTTCGGCGCCTACATCGAAGGCAGCGACAACAGCATCCTCTATGCCTGGAAGGGCCTGATGGGCGGCTATCCGGGCCTGTTCGCGCTGATGCCCTACCAGGAAAAACTCTCCGAGTACCGCAGCCTGGAAAACCGCGACCTGTGGGAGTACCAGCTGGACCTGACCCCGGAGGAGACCGGGCGCATGGTCGAGCATGTGTGGGAACTCAAGCAGATCCAGTTCGACTATTTCTTCTTCGACGAGAACTGCTCCTATCGCCTGCTGGAACTGCTGCAGGTGGCACGCCCGAGCCTGGACCTGACGTCGCAGTTCCCGCTGACCGCCATTCCTACCGACACGGTCAAGGCGGTCAAACAGTCCGGCCTGGTCGCAAGCGTCCATTACCGCCCCTCTCGCGAACGCGAGCTGCTGGCCCGCGCCGAGCCGCTTGATCACGACGAGAAGCAGCAGGTGCTGGCCGTCAGCGCCGACACCGCCCAGTTGCAAGCGCCCGCCTTCACCGCCCTGCCCCGCGATCGGCAGGCCTTGGTGCAGGATGCGGCCTATCGTCTGGAGCGCTATCGCGCCAATGGTCAGGAGCGCGACCCGGCCCAGGCCCGGCGCAGCTTCGAGCTGTTGCGGGCAATCAACCGCAACCCGCCGCCGCCGCTGGCGATCGAGCGGCCCGGCCTACCCGAGGACGGGCACCAGTCGCGCACCTGGCAGTTGGGCGCCGGCACCCGCGAGGATCGCGCCTATGCCGAGTACGGCCTGCGCATGGCCTATCACGACCTCAACGACAACGCCTACGGCTTCCCGCTGGGCGCGCAGATCGAGATCCTCCAGCTCAAGCTGCGCCAGTACGAAAACAACGACTGGCAGGTGCAACGCCTGGACCTTGCGACCATCCGTTCGCTGACCCCGCGCAACGACCTGCTCCAACCCTGGTCGTGGCAGGTGACGGGCGGCCTCGAGCGGGTGCCGGGCAAGCATGACGACGAAGTGCTGGTCAGCCATGTCAACGGCGGTGCCGGCGCCACCTGGCAACTGGCCGACGGCCTGCTGGGCTTTGTCCTGGGCACGGCGCGGGTCGAACACCACAACGACTTCGCCCAGTTCATCGCCCCGGCGGCCGGCTTCAATGGCGGGTTGCTGTGGCGCAATGGCCTGGGCAACCTGACCCTGGAGGCCAAGGGCGATTACTTCACCAATGGCGAGGTACGGCGCAGCCTGAGCCTCAACCAACAGTGGGAAATCAGCCAGAACCTGGGGCTGCGACTCAGTGCCGGTCGGGAGTTCAGCCACCTGGCGACGGCGCAGAACGAGGTGATGCTCGAATTGAAGTGGTACCACTACTGAGTCGATCTCTTCACGGGCAAGCCCGCCCCCACAAGGGTCACCGCATACCTTGTGGGAGCGGGCTTGCCCGCGAAGAAGCCGCCACACGTGCGACTCATTGACACCGTTTTGACACCCCATAGACAAATCCGCTCCTAGACTTGCCCTCTCGGTTGAAGGATGTGCGGTCATGCAGCGGTGCTGGGTCGGGTTGTGGATAACATTGTCGCTCGTCGGCTGCCAGTCGGCCCATCAGCAGATGATCGACCAGGGCTACCCGCCAGCCTATGCCGACGGTTTCGAGGACGGTTGCAGCAGCGGTCGCCAGGCTGCGGGGCTGATGGTCGGGGACTTTCGCAAGAACGTCCCGCGCTACCTGCACGAACGCCAGTACGAGACGGGCTGGGACGATGGCTTTCGCCAGTGCCATGCCATGCAGTCGAACGAGGACTTGCGCCAGTACCACGAGCACCATTGGGATGAACGCGACCGGGAATGGCAGCAGGAGAAGGACCGCGACGCCGCACGCGCCTATCGCCGCCAATGAGTCGCAAACGGACAACCGTTGAAACCCGCGAGCTGCCACCATGGTCTCCTGCACAAGGAGGCCTTTCATGAGTCGAGCATTCGTCAACGAGGACCAGGCCGCCGCCCAGGCCAGTCAGCCGGTGGAGCGACGGGTCAGCGACCAGCCCAACTATGTCACCGCCGAGGGGCTTGCCCTGCTGCAGCAACGGGTGGCCGAACTCAATGCACTGCGCAGCGAACTGCTGGCCCAGGGCGAACGAGCCGACAAGCAGCGCCTGGCCGACAGTGAGCGCGACCTGCGTTATTTCTCGGCGCGCGTGCAGAGCGCCCAGGTGGTGCCCCCTGCCACGTCCACGCAAAAAGTGCAGATCGGCAGCCGGGTGACCTTCGTCGATGAACAGGACCGGCAACACGCCGTGCAACTGGTGGGGGAAGACCAGGCCGACGCCACACGCGGTCTGATCAACTGGGGTTCCCCACTGGGGCGGGCACTGCTGGGCGCCACGCCTGGGGATGAAGTGCTGTGGCGACGACCTGCGGGGGATCAGTCGATCGAGATCGTCAGCATTGAAGGCGAGCCCTAAACCCTTTTCGCGGATAACCCCGTTCCTCCATGCTCTGCGGTGCGATCGATCACACCGCAGAACCTGTGGGAGCGGGTTTACCCGCGAAAGGGCCAGTGAGGCGTTTTAGACCACGCCCTGGGCCAGCATGGCATCGGCAACCTTCACGAAGCCGGCGATGTTGGCGCCCTTGACGTAGTTGATGGTGCCGTCGGCTTCCTCGCCGTAGTGCACGCAGGCGTGGTGGATCGACTGCATGATGTTGTGCAGCTTGCTGTCCACTTCACCGGCAGTCCACAGCAGACGCATGGCGTTCTGCGACATTTCCAGCCCCGAAACCGCCACACCACCGGCGTTGGAGGCCTTGCCCGGCGCGTACAGGATGCCCGCTTCCAGGAAGATGTCCACAGCCTCGAGGGTGGTCGGCATGTTGGCGCCTTCGGCCACGCAGATGCAGCCGTTCTGCAGCAGGGTGCGGGCATCCTCGGCGTTGAGCTCGTTCTGGGTGGCACATGGCAGTGCGATGTCGCACGGCAGGCTCCACGGCGTCTGGCCCTTGCGGAACTCCAGGCCGTACTGGCTGGCCAGCTCGCTGATGCGGCCGCGCTTGACGTTCTTGAGCTCCATCAGCGCGTCCCACTGCTCGTCGGTCAGGCCGGCTTCGCAGAACAGGGTGCCTTCGGAATCGGACAGGGAGATGACCTTGCCGCCCAGGTCCATGACCTTGCGCGCAGCGTACTGGGCCACGTTGCCGGAACCGGAGATCGCCACGCGACGGCCGTCGAGGCGCAGGTCGCGGCGCTTGAGCATTTCTTCGGCAAAGTACACGCAGCCGTAGCCGGTGGCTTCGGGACGGATCAGGCTGCCGCCGTAGGTCATGCCCTTGCCGGTCAGCACCGAGGTGAACTGGTTGGCCAGACGCTTGTACTGGCCGAACATGTAGCCGATCTCACGGGCACCGACACCGATGTCACCGGCCGGCACGTCCAGGTCGGCGCCGATGTGGCGATACAGCTCGCTCATGAAGGCCTGGCAGAAGCGCATGACTTCGGCATCGCTCTTGCCCTTCGGATCGAAGTCCGAGCCGCCCTTGCCGCCGCCCATGGGCAACGAAGTCAGCGAGTTCTTGAACACTTGCTCGAACGCCAGGAACTTCAGCACGCCGAGGTTGACCGACGGGTGGAAGCGCAGGCCGCCCTTGTATGGGCCGATGGCGCTACTCATCTGGATGCGGTAGCCGCGGTTGACCTGCACCTTGCCTTGGTCGTCGACCCAGGATACGCGGAACAGTACGGCACGCTCCGGCTCGACCATGCGCTCGAGGATGCCGGCCTTCAGGTAGCGGGGGTTGGCTTCGAGGAATGGCCAGAGGCTGCGCAGCACTTCTTCCACGGCCTGGTGGAATTCAGGCTGGGCCGGATCGCGCTGCTTCAGGCGGGCCAGGAAATCGTCGACGGATTCGATCATGGTAGACATCTCACCAAGAGGATTGGACTTATTGGTTTTTTTCGAGACTTTACCAAGAACCCATCGCACCGGAACAGGGCAGCATGTCGTTTTTTTGAAATTATTCAGTGCAAATTCTATAACTGTATACAAAATTTCGTTCGTGATGACCGCTTCGCGGGCAAGCCCGCTCCCACAGGCACTGCACTGCCCTCAGGACCTGCGCCGGCCCCGTGGAAGCGGGCTTGCCCGCGAAAAAACCAACGCCGATTTTGCTCCGGGCACAAAAATGGGGCCCCGAAGGGCCCCACTCTTGTGCAGCGCTCGCCGGCTTACTGGGCCAACTTCTTGTGCCGTACCCGGTGCGGCTGGGCAGCGGCATCGCCCAGGCGCTTCTTGCGGTCGGCTTCGTACTCGGTGTAGTTGCCCTCGAAGAACACCACGTTCGAGTCGTCCTCGTAGGCCAGGATGTGGGTGGCCACACGGTCCAGGAACCAACGGTCGTGGGAGATCACGATCGCAGCGCCCGGGAAGTCCAGCAGGGCCTCCTCCAGCGAACGCAGGGTTTCGACGTCAAGGTCGTTGGACGGTTCGTCGAGCAGCAGGACGTTGCCGCCCTCCTTCAGGGTCAGCGCCAGGTGCAGACGGCCACGCTCACCACCAGAGAGGTCCTTGACGAACTTCTGCTGGTCGCCACCCTTGAAGTTGAAGCGGCCTACGTAGGTACGCGACGGGATCTCGTAGTTGCCGATACGGATCACGTCCGAGCCGTCGGAGACCTGCTGGAACACGGTCTTGCCGCCGTCCAGGTCCTCGCGGCTCTGGTCGACGCAAGCCAGCTGCACGGTTTCACCGATCTCGATGCTGCCCGAGTCCGGTTGCTCCTTGCCCATCAGCATGCGGAACAGGGTCGACTTACCGGCACCGTTACCGCCGATCACGCCGACGATGGCGCCCTTGGGCATGGCGAACGACAGGTTGTCGATCAGCACGCGATCGCCGTAGCCCTTGGTGACGTTCTTGAACTCGATGACCTTGTCGCCCAGGCGTGGACCGGCCGGGATGTAGATCTCGTTGGTCTCGCTGCGCTTCTGGAACTCCTGCGACTGCATCTCCTCGAAGCGCGCCAGACGGGCCTTGGACTTGGACTGGCGGGCCTTGGCGCCTTTGCGCACCCACTCCAGTTCTTCCTTCATGGCGCGCTCGTGGGCGCTCTGCTGCTTGGACTCCTGCTCCAGACGCGCCGACTTGGCCTCCAGCCAGCCCGAGTAGTTGCCTTCGTACGGGATGCCGGCGCCGCGGTCCAGTTCCAGGATCCAGCCTGCGACGTTGTCCAGGAAGTAACGGTCGTGGGTGATCGCCACCACGGTGCCCGGGAAGTCGTGCAGGAAGTGCTCCAGCCAGGCCACCGAGTCGGCGTCCAGGTGGTTAGTCGGTTCGTCCAGCAACAGCATGTCGGGGGCCGACAGCAGCAGGCGGCACAGGGCCACGCGGCGCTTCTCGCCACCGGACAGGTGCTCGATCCTGGCGTCCCATGGCGGCAGGCGCAGGGCGTCGGCGGCGACTTCCAACTGGCGCTCCAGGTTGTGGCCGTCGGAGGCCTGCAGGATCGCCTCGAGCTTGGCCTGCTCGGCGGCCAGCTTGTCGAAGTCGGCATCAGGCTCGGCGTAGGCGGCGTAGACCTCGTCCAGGCGCGCCTGGGCGTCCTTGATCACGCTGACCGCTTCCTCGACGACCTCACGGACGGTCTTGCTCGCATCCAGCTGCGGCTCCTGGGGCAGGTAGCCGACATTGATATCCGGCATCGGACGGGCTTCGCCGTCGAACTCTGTGTCGACGCCGGCCATGATCCGCAGCAGGGTCGACTTACCCGCACCGTTGAGGCCGAGCACACCGATCTTCGCGCCGGGGAAGAACGACAGGGAAATGTTCTTCAGGATTTCCCGCTTCGGCGGCACGACCTTGCTCAGCCGATGCATGGTGTAGACGTATTGAGCCAAAACCAAGCCCTCTATCAGAAAGGTAAAGACAACGACCCCGGCATTGGCCAGGGGGATGTGTTTACGGGTGTCGTTGAACAAAGTGGGCCATTCTACGCCAAGTCGTGGCGTTATCCATGGCCGCATGATCAACCGGACCGATGCCGGTTCGCGAAAGGATCCGTTGCCTGCTCCGCCGCTTTCGCGGACAAGCCCGCTCCTGCGCAATCCTGCAGATCACCTCAGTGATGCCTGGCGCAGGTTCCGTGGGAGCGGGCTTGCCCGCGAAGAGGCCAGCTCAGACGTGAGCTTGTTTCGCCTTGCCACGCGGCAGGCGGCAGCGGTCGTTCTGCTCGGCCAGGCGTGCAGCCCACGCGGCCTTGACGCTGAAGCCGCCCGCGCGGGCCGGCTTGCTCTCGACCTGCCGGGACACAGGCCTGCTGGCAGGCTTCACGGCAGGCACGACTGCGGCGGCAGGCTCGGCCACGGCCTTGGCCGACTTGCGCAGCTCAGCCAGCGAGGGGCTCTTGCGCACGGCCGCGCTGGTGGCGTCCGGCTTGGCCAGCGAGCGCTGGCAGGTCTTGCAGGATACGTCGTCGGTCACGGCAGTGCTGACCAGGGTCTGACTGCTGCGCCCACAGGCGGAATCGAGGCCATTGGTGGAATAGTGAGTAACCAAAACCGTACATCTCCAGAAGCGTTGACTATGAAGCGGCCGGCATTCTCGCACAGCTTGCAGGGTCTTGCCGAACAGGCGTGCCCCACTGCGACCACCGGCAGCGGACAAGACCTGTGGCACTTTGCCATAATTCAAGGCATGCTAGTCGGCTTAATGCGCCACCTTATATAGTGCGCCCGGTGACCTGCCCAGGCACGCCCCATGCATGTTCCGCCCCTGCCATCGCCAGCCCAATCGCAGGACCAACGCTTGACCAATTTCACTCAACCGCCATCCCTGCGTCCTGCTGAATCTGCTTCGGCAAGCACTCCGCGTGGCTCGCTCAAGGGCGCGCTGGCGATGCTGGCCCTTGTCCTGCTGGCGCTGCTGCTGTGGCAACTGTTCACCCAGTACCGCCATACCCAGGCCGACCTGCACCGCCAGAGCCTGGAAGCGAGCGCGGAACTGGCCGATCACCTGAGCCTGAACATGGCGCTCAAGGCCGAGCAGGCCGCGAATCTGGTCCAACCTTACGTCAATGCACCGGCGCCTTCGGCCTTGCCTTCATTGCTGCAGACGCTGCGCGTCCGACTCCCAGGACTGCGCAGCCTGGCCTGGCTGGACAATGCCGGCAGGATCAAGGCCGACAGCCTGGACGGCAGTCCTGACCGTCAACTGATTGACGAACTTGCGCAACTCACCCAAGGGCGGCCGTATTTCTTCAGCAACACGCCAGGCAACGACCAGATCTACCTGCTGCTGCGCCAACCCGCCGAACAGGATCACGGCTACTGGGTACTGCGCCTGGATCGAGACTACTACCAGCGGCTGACCGAACGCCTCAATGGCAAGGGCCATCCCCTCTGGCTCCTGGAAAACAGCCGCAGCGGCAAGGTGCTCGAAAGACATGGCGACCTGCCGCCGGTCAGCGAACCCCTGCAAAGCGTGATGCTGGCCTTCATCGACAACAGTACCTGGCAACTGCGCGGACTGTTCGACGCCCGGCAGACGCAGGCCGACCTGCTCCCGCCGCTGATCGGCAAATGCCTGCTGGTGCTATTCTGCGCCCTGCTGCCGGTGCTGGCCCTGATCAACATGCGCCGCCGTCATCGGGCCCTGCAGGAAGACCGCCGTCGCTACCAGGAGATCTTCGAAGGCACCGGGGTGGCGCTGTGCGTGCTCGACCTTTCCAGCCTGCCCGGCCAGCTCGATCGCTACCACTTGCGCAACCGCGCCGCCCTCAAGCAAAGCCTGGCCCTGGATGCCAACCTGCGCCGCTCGTTGTTGCAGGAGCTGAAGATCACCGAGATCAACGAGGTCGCGCGCCAGTTGCTCAACGTGCAATGCCATGAAGGTGCCTGGCAACGCCTGATCGAAGGAAGCGGTGATAGCTGCGAAAGCGTCGGCATGCAACTGATCGACGCGTTGATCGAACAACGCAATGTGCTGGAGCTGGAAGTGCGCCTGCCTGCCCCCCTGAGCGGTGAACTGCACCTTTGGCTGATGGCCCGCCTGCCCCAGCAACGCCGGGACTACCAGGCGGTGATCCTGAGCATCAGCGACATCACCAGCCGCAAGCAGGTAGAACTGTCGCTGCTCGAGCGCGAGAGCTTCTGGTCGGACGTGGTGCGTACCGTCCCCGACCAACTGTACGTGCAGGATGTGCACAGCCAGCGGATGATCTTCAGCAACCGTCACCTCGGCCAGACCCTGGGCTACGACCGCCCGGAGCTGGCGCAGATGGGGGACCGCTTCTGGGAGCTGCTGCTGCATCCGGAAGATGCCGAAGAATACGAGAAACTGCGCCAGCAGCAACGCGACAGCAGCCATGGCCAGACCCTGCAATGCCAGTTGCGCTTCCGTCACCGCGATGGCGGCTGGCGCTGCTACGAGATCCGCGAGCAAGTGCTGACCCGCGATGCCGACGGCCAGGTGACACGCATCATCGGGGTGGGCAAGGACGTCACGGTGCAGATCGAGGCCAGCGAGTCGCTGCGCGACAGCGAGCAGCGCTACCGCATGCTGGCCGAGAGCATCAGCGACGTGATCTTCTCCACCGACAACCAGTTGCAGCTCAACTACGTCAGCCCCTCGGTGCAGGCCGTGCTGGGCTACCAGGCCGACTGGATCTTCGAAAACGGCTGGCAGTCGATCGTTGCCAACCCGACCCAGCTCACCGGCGTCTATACCCTGCTGGAGCGGGTCAGCAAAGCCCTGCACGACAGCGAACAGCTCGCCCAACTGCGCAGCCAGCTGCCGACCCAGCTGTTCCTGTTCGACTGCCTGCGCGCCGACGGCCGCAAGATCCCCATCGAGCTGCGCCTGGTGCTGGTCTGGGACGAGCACGAACACTTCGAAGGCGTGCTCGGCGTGGGCCGAGACATCAGCCAGCAACGCCGCGCCGAAAAAGACCTGCGCATGGCGGCGACGGTATTCGAGCACTCCACCTCGGCCATTCTCATCACCGATCCGGCAGGCTACATCGTGCAGGCCAACGATGCGTTCAGCCGGGTCAGCGGCTACGAGGTCAGTGAAGTCCTCGACCAGTTGCCGGGCATGCTCACCGTCGACGCCCAGCAGGAGGCGCACCTGCGCTACGTGGTCAAGCAACTGCACCAGCGGGGCAGCTGGGAAGGCGAAGTGTGGCTCAAGCGTCGCAACGGCGAGCACTACCCGGCGTGGGTCGGTATCACCGCCGTGCTCGACGACGAGGGCGACCTGGCCAGCTATGTGTGCTTTTTCACCGACATCAGCGAGCGCAAGGCCAGCGAACAACGCATCCACCGCCTGGCCTACTACGATGCCCTGACCCACCTGCCCAACCGCACCCTGTTCCAAGACCGCCTGTTCACGGCGCTGCAACAGGCCGAGCGGCACAAGTCGTGGGTGGTGCTGATGTTCCTCGACCTGGATCGTTTCAAGCCGATCAACGACTCCCTCGGCCACGCCGCGGGCGACCGCATGCTCAAGGACATGGCCCAGCGCCTGCTGGCCTGTGTCGACAACGACGATACCGTGGCGCGCATGGGGGGCGACGAGTTCACCCTGTTGCTGCAACCCAGGGCCAGCCGCGAAATGGCCCTGAACCGCGCCATCCATGTGGCCGAGAACATCCTCGGCAGCCTGGTCCGACCGTTCGTCCTGGAAAACCGCGAGTTCTTCGTCACGGCCAGTATCGGTATCGCCCTCAGCCCGCAGGATGGCGGCGAACTGAGCCAGCTGATGAAGAACGCCGACACGGCCATGTACCACGCCAAGGAGCGCGGCAAGAACAACTTCCAGTTCTACCAGGCCGACATGAACGCCAGCGCACTTGAGCGCCTGGAGCTCGAAAGCGACCTGCGCCATGCCTTGGAGCAGAACGAGTTCATCCTGTATTACCAGCCGCAGTTCAGCGGCGACGGCAAGCGCCTGACCGGCGCCGAGGCGCTCCTGCGCTGGCGCCATCCACATCGCGGCCTGGTGCCGCCGGGCGACTTCATCCCGGTGATCGAGGAGCTGGGCCTGGTGGTGGACGTCGGCGACTGGGTACTGCGCGAAGCCAGCCGCCAGCTCAAGGCCTGGCACAAGGCCAAGCTGCGGGTGCCGAAGGTGTCGGTGAACATCTCGGCGCGGCAGTTCTCCGACGGCCAGCTGGGCACGCGCATCGCCACCATCCTCGAGGAGACCGGCTTGCCGCCGGCCTGCCTGGAACTGGAGCTGACCGAGAGCATCCTGATGCGCGAGGTCAACGAGGCCATGCAGATCCTGGACAGCCTGAAGAACCTGGGCCTGAGCATCGCGGTCGATGACTTCGGCACCGGCTACTCGTCGCTGAACTATCTCAAGCAGTTCCCCATCGACGTGCTGAAGATCGACCGCACCTTCGTCGACGGCCTGCCCGAGGGCGAACAGGACGCACAGATCGCCCGGGCGATCATCGCCATGGCCCACAGCCTGAACCTGGCGGTCATCGCCGAGGGTGTCGAGACCCATGAGCAGTTGGAGTTCCTGCGTGAGCACGACTGCGACGAGGTGCAGGGCTACCTGTTCGGTCGGCCGATGCCGGCGAACCAGTTCGAAGCGCAGTTCAGCAACGACACGCTGTTCATGTTCCAGTGAGCCCCCACTGGTTTACCCTCCTCCTGGGACAAACTGCCTTGCTCATTACTGAGAACAGGCTCGATCCCTGTGGCAGGTTTACCTGCGGACACCGGCAGAGCCGGCGCCATTCACCGCGTCGCCTGCTTCGCGGGTAAACCCGCCCCCACAGCGATGGCGTCGCTGCTGAATTGCGCCCCCAAAAGCGGACCTTCGGGTCAACTCCAGCCCAGGCGCGGCGAGGGTTGCAACATGAATCCCATTGGTCTGCCACGTGATGCCACTTCATATGCCATGCGCCAGCCAATGGGGTAGAATGCCCCCCCAATTCAGCCCGATCCTTGAGGACCGCCATGTTCAGCCGTGATTTGACCATTGCCAAGTACGACGCCGAGCTCTTCGAAGCCATGCAGCAAGAAGCTCTGCGCCAGGAAGAGCACATCGAGCTGATCGCTTCGGAAAACTACACAAGCCCCGCCGTCATGGAAGCCCAGGGCTCGGTACTGACCAACAAGTACGCCGAAGGCTACCCAGGCAAGCGCTACTACGGTGGCTGCGAGTACGTCGACGTCGTCGAGCAACTGGCCATCGACCGCGCCAAGCAGCTGTTCGGTGCCGACTACGCCAACGTCCAGCCGCACGCCGGCTCCCAGGCCAACGCCGCGGTCTACCTGGCCCTGCTGTCGGCCGGTGACACCATCCTGGGCATGAGCCTGGCCCACGGCGGCCACCTGACCCACGGTGCCGCCGTGAGCTCCTCCGGCAAGCTGTACAACGCCATCCAGTACGGCATCGACGGCAACGGCCTGATCGACTACGACGAAGTCGAGCGCCTGGCGGTCGAACACAAGCCGAAGATGATCGTTGCCGGCTTCTCGGCCTACTCGCAGGTCCTGGACTTCGCCCGCTTCCGCGCCATCGCCGACAAGGTCGGTGCCTACCTGTTCGTCGACATGGCCCACGTTGCTGGCCTGGTCGCTGCCGGCGTCTACCCGAACCCCGTGCCGTTCGCCGACGTGGTCACCACCACCACCCACAAGACCCTGCGCGGTCCGCGTGGCGGCCTGATCCTCGCTCGCAAGAACGAAGAGATCGAGAAGAAGCTCAACTCGGCCGTCTTCCCGGGCGCCCAGGGCGGCCCGCTGGAGCACGTCATCGCCGCCAAGGCGATCTGCTTCAAGGAAGCCCTGCAGCCTGAGTTCAAAGCCTACCAGCAGCAGGTTGTGAAGAACGCCCAGGCCATGGCCAGCGTGTTCATCGAGCGTGGTTTCGACGTCGTTTCCGGCGGTACCCAGAACCACCTGTTCCTGCTGTCGCTGATCAAGCAGGACATCTCCGGCAAAGACGCCGACGCCGCCCTGGGCAAGGCCTTCATCACCGTCAACAAGAACTCGGTCCCGAACGACCCACGCTCCCCGTTCGTCACCTCGGGCCTGCGTTTCGGCACCCCAGCCGTCACCACCCGCGGTTTCAAGGAAGCCGAGTGCCGCGAGCTGGCTGGCTGGATCTGCGACATCCTCGCCGACCTGAACAACGAAGCGGTCATCGACGCCGTTCGCGAGAAGGTCAAGGCCATCTGCAAGAAGCTGCCGGTCTACGGCAACTGATCGGCAATCGCCTGATGTGAAAAAGCCCGGCCTTGTGCCGGGCTTTTTCATGCCGGGTGTCCGATCGGCCTGGGACCGGTGATTCGAGCATTGCACCGTACAAGGAGCGGCCTTGTGCCGCGAAAGGGCTGCAAAGCAGCCCCGGCACTCATCGGCTGGGCACCTCGTTGCGGCTCAGCGCCTCGAATCCCGCCCGGATCGTCTCTTCCGGCAACTCGTCGGCGATGAACACCATCACGCTTTCGCGCACCTCCCCTTCGGCCCACTCGGCGTCCCAGTCGAAGCCATACAGCTTGAGCACGCCCTGGAACACCAGGCGACGATCCTCGCCTGCAATGTTCAGCACGCCCTTGTAGCGCAGCAACTGTTTGCCATGGCTTTCCAGCAGCTCGTTCATGAAGTCGCTGAGGCGATCGATGTCCAGCGCAGTGTGGGTGCGCAATACCAGCGTGCTGATCCGGTCCGCGCTGGTGGAGCCAAGCACAGGGCGCAGCGCAGGCTTGAGACTGCCGCCCAGGTCGGTGTTGAGGTTGAAGCCACGTACATCGAGTAGTTCGGCCAGGTCGATGCGCCCATGCTCGACCACCCGGATCGCCGCGCGGCCATTGATGCGGGCCAGGCGTGCCTTCAAGGCCTCCACCGCCTCGGGCTCGACCAGGTCGGTCTTGCTCAGCAGCAGACGGTCGGCGAAACCGACCTGGGCCTGGGCGATGGCCTGGGTCAGGTGTACGTCGGCATGAGCCGCGTCGACCAGGGTGATGATGCCGTCAAGGATGTAGCGCTCACGCAACTCCTCGTCGATGAAGAAGGTCTGGGCGACGGGGGCCGGGTCGGCCAGGCCCGTGCACTCGATCACCAGGCGGTCGAAGGCGATCTCGCCGGCGTCCAGGCGCTCGAGCAGCAGGTACAGGGCTTTGGTCAGGTCGGTGTGGATGGTGCAGCACACACAGCCGTTGGCCAGGGTCATGACCTGTACCGGCTCGTCGCCCAGCAGTTGGCTGTCGATGCCCGCTTCGCTGAATTCGTTCTCGATCACGGCGATCTTCAGGCCGTGCTCGGCCTTGAGCATGTGCTTGAGCAGGGTGGTCTTGCCGGCACCGAGAAAGCCGGTGAGCACGGTTACGGGAATAGGTGTCTGCACGCGAAACTCCTGGAGCTCTTGCGGGTTACGTAAGGCCATAAACACAGAACCTGTGGGAGCGGGCTTGCCCGCGAAGGCGTCGGTGAAGTCACGGGCGCATTCGCGGGCAAGCCCGCTCCCACAGGTTCCGGCCACTCAATAACAAGTTGGATGCAACCTTGCGGGAGGCTGGTTGCTCAGCCTCCCGCAGGTCTATGGGTATTGCGAGTTCAGCAGCACTTGGGCCCGGACTTGCCACCGTAACGCGCTTCCTGACGCTCGCGGAAGAACTCCTCGTACGTCATGACCGGCTTTTCCGGGTGCTTGTTGCTCATGTGCTCGACATAGTTATCGTAGTCGGGCATGCCGACCATCAGGCGGGCTGCCTGCCCCAGGTACTTACCCAGTCGACCCAGGTCGTTGAACATCACGGCATTCCTCTTCGATTACGCGTCAGGCAGGGCCTGGAACGGAGTTTCCTTGTCGCTGCGTTCCTTGCGACCCAGGGCGGCAATGCCCACCTTGAGGGCGAAGATCAGCACGCTGAACACCACCACCAGGAACAGCACGGTCAGGCCGGCGTTGGTGTAGGCGTTGTAGATCACATGCTGCATCTGGCCGATGTCCTTGGCCGGCGCCAGTACCTGGCCTGCGTCCAGGGCGACGCTGTACTTGTTGGCCAGCGCCAGGAAGCCCACTGCCGGGTTCGGATCGAACAGCTTGATCAGGCCCGCGGCGGTGGTGCAGATCAGCAGCCAGGCGGCAGGCAACAGGGTGACCCACACGTACTGCTGGCGCTTCATCTTGATCAGCACCACGGTGCCGAGCATCAGGGCGATACCGGCCAGCATCTGGTTGGAGATGCCGAACAGCGGCCACAGGGTGTTGATGCCACCGAGCGGATCGATCACGCCCTGGTACAGCAGGTAGCCCCACAAGGCCACGCAGCCTGCGGTACCCAGCAGGTTGGCGCCCCACGAGTCGGTACGCTTGAGTGCTGGAACGAAGCTGCCCAGCAGGTCCTGCAGCATGAAGCGACCGGCGCGGGTACCGGCGTCCACCGCGGTGAGGATGAACAGCGCCTCGAACAGGATCGCGAAGTGGTACCAGAACGCCATGGTGTTATCACCCGGCAGTACCTGGTGCAGGATCTGTGCGATGCCTACCGCCAGGGTCGGTGCGCCGCCGGCACGGGCCAGGACGGTGTGCTCGCCGATGTCACGGGCGGTTGCCTCGAGCTGCTCGGGCGTGATCATGAAGCCCCAGCTGCTGACCGTCTGGGCCACCGACGCGACGTCGGCGCCGACCACAGCGGCCGGGCTGTTCATGGCGAAGTACACGCCTGGCTCGATCACCGAGGCGGCGACCATTGCCATGATGGCGACGAACGACTCCATCAGCATGCCGCCGTAGCCGATGTAACGGGCGTTGGTTTCGTTGTCCAGCAGCTTGGGCGTGGTCCCCGAGGAGATCAGTGCATGGAAGCCGGACACCGCGCCACAGGCGATGGTGATGAACAGGAACGGGAACAGGGTGCCCTTCCAGACAGGACCGGTACCGTCGGTGAACTGGGTCAGGGCCGGCATCTTCAGTTCCGGCGCGATGATCAGGATACCGATGGCCAGGCCCACGATGGTGCCGATCTTGAGGAAGGTCGACAGGTAGTCACGCGGCGCCAGCACCAGCCATACCGGCAGCACGGCGGCCACGAAACCGTAGCCCACCAGCATCCAGGTGATCTGCACGCCGGTGAAGGTGAACGCCGGGCCCCAGACCGGATCAGCCGCCACCTGGCCCCCCAGCCAGATCGACAGCAGCAGCAGGACCACGCCCATGACCGAGATCTCGCCGATGCGGCCCGGGCGGATGTAGCGCATGTACACGCCCATGAACATCGCGATCGGGATGGTCGCCATCACCGTGAACATGCCCCATGGGCTCTCGGCCAGGGCCTTGACCACGATCAGCGCCAGCACCGCGAGGATGATGATCATGATCAGGAAGCAGCCGAACAGGGCGATGGTGCCGGGGATGCGGCCCATTTCCTCACGCACCATGTCGCCCAGGGAGCGGCCGTTGCGGCGTGTGGACAGGAACAGGACCATGAAGTCCTGCACCGCACCGGCCAGCACCACGCCGGCGATCAGCCAGAGCGTGCCGGGCAGGTAGCCCATCTGCGCCGCGAGCACCGGACCGACCAGGGGGCCGGCGCCAGCGATGGCCGCGAAGTGGTGACCGAAGAGGATGTGCTTGTTGGTCGGGACGTAGTCCAGGCCATCGTTGTTGAGGACAGCCGGCGTGGCCCGACGCGGGTCGAGCTGCATCACCTTGGTGGCGATGAACAGGCTGTAGTAGCGATAGGCGACCAGGTAGATGGCCACTGCCGCGACCACGATCCACAAGGCATTGATCGCCTCACCGCGCCGCAGGGCGACCACACCCAGTGCACAGGCGCCTATGACTGCCAGCGCCAGCCACGGAATGTGGCGTAGCAGGCTATTATTGTTGTTCATGGTTTACTTCCAGCTGGTGGATTGGAAAAAGACCGCCCATCGAGTCTAGGGCGTGTCATCGCGCATTGCCACACTTGCTTTGGTCTAGAGCCTCTGCGGCCCGATTTCGGTACCGGAAGGACATACACAATCAACTATAGTCAGGAAGTACCCCCGGAGGGCCTGCCCCATGAGCGAACACGACGAACGCCGCCGTTTCCTGCGCATTGACTTCGATGCCCCCACCGAACTGCGCCAGGGCCTCAAACGCTGGCCGGTAAAGCTGCTGGACCTCTCGCTCAAGGGCCTGCTGATCGAGAGGCCCGACCCCTGGGATGCCGATCTGACCCAGGATTTCGATGCCATCATCCATCTCGACCCACAGAACCATGTGAGCATGCAGGTCGAGTTGCGCCATGAAGAGCCCGCCCGGCTGGGCTTCATCTGCCTTTATATCGATATCGACTCAATGACGCATTTACACCGTCTCGTGGAGCTGAATGTCGCTGACGGAACAGAAATGCTGCGCGAACTGCGCGAACTCATCGAATATTGATATCTCTTAGCCTGCTAACTTTCTAGCCCTTATGTGTTTCCTGTCTACCCAGACAGCTTTCAGCTGTGGGGTGGGCAGGGTCCCCACACCCCTCTAGCACCGCCTCTGACACTTTGGAACACACCCTGCATTCACTCGAATCGCCCGGGGTGGTTACCCCTGTCCGTGCTCCGATCAAAATCTTGTATACAATTCATGTGGTATTTGTTTGTAAGAATTGTCTACAGTAGCGGCACAACAATAAACAAGTGAGCCTGCTCCATGACTACGTCCCCTAGCACGTCTCCCACCAAACGTCCCGAAGACGAAAATCTCGGGCTTGGTGCCAACTTGGCTTATGGTCTGCAGCATGTATTGACCATGTATGGGGGCATCGTCGCCGTACCCCTGATCCTTGGCCAGGCTGCCGGCCTGGCGCCTGCGGAGATCGGTATCCTGATCGCCGCCTCGTTGTTCGCAGGAGGTCTTGCGACCCTGCTGCAGACCCTCGGCCTGCCCTTCTTCGGCTGCCAGCTGCCGCTGGTGCAAGGGGTTTCGTTCGCAGGCGTAGCGACCATGGGTGCCATCCTCAGCAGCCAGGATGGCGGCGGTCTGCCGGGCGTGCTCGGTGCGGTCATGGCGGCGTCGTTCATCGGGTTCCTGATCACCCCGGTGTTCTCGCGCATCACCAAGTTCTTCCCGCCTCTGGTGACCGGTATCGTCATCACCACCATCGGCCTCACCCTCATGCCTGTCGCCGCGCGCTGGGTCATGGGTGGCAACAGCGCCTCGCCGGAGTTCGGCAGCGTGGCCAACATCGGCCTGGCAGCGCTGACCTTCGCCATCGTCCTGATCCTGAGCAAACTGGGCAGCGCGACCATCTCGCGCCTGTCGATCCTGCTGGCCATGGTCATCGGCACCCTGATCGCCTGGTCCCTGGGCATGACCGACTTCAGCAAGGTCGCCCAAGGCCCGGTCTTCGCCTTCCCCACGCCGTTCCACTTCGGCATGCCGACCTTCCACATCGCCGCGATCCTGTCGATGTGCATCGTGATCATGGTGACCCTGGTGGAAACCTCGGCGGACATTCTCGCCGTGGGTGAGATCATCGACACCAAGGTCGACTCCAAGCGTCTGGGCAACGGTCTGCGCGCCGACATGGCCTCGAGCATCCTGGCACCGATCTTCGGCTCGTTCACCCAGAGCGCCTTCGCCCAGAACGTCGGCCTGGTGGCCGTGACCGGGGTCAAGAGCCGCTACGTGGTCGCCACCGGCGGCGTGATCCTGGTGGTGCTGGGCCTGCTGCCGATCATGGGCCGCATCATCGCCGCGGTACCGACCCCGGTACTGGGTGGCGCAGGCATCGTGCTGTTCGGCACCGTGGCCGCCAGCGGTATCCGTACCCTGTCGACGGTCAACTACAAGAACAACGTCAACCTGATCATCGTCGCCGCCTCCCTGGGCTTCGGCATGATCCCGATCGCCGCGCCGACCTTCTACCATCAGTTCCCGAGCTGGTTCGAAACCATCTTCCACTCGGGCATCAGCTCCTCGGCGATCATGGCCATCCTGCTGAACCTGCTGTTCAACCACTTCAAGACCGGCAACTCGGACCAGCAGTCGGTGTTCGCCGCCGCCTACGAGCGCACCATCCAGTACTCGGACATCTCGTGCCTGCGTGATGGCGACTACTTTAAAGATGGCACGCTGTTCGATGCCGACGGCAACGAAGTGCCGGTGATGGAACTCGACGAACATGGCAACGAGGCGCCCCGGCGCAAAGCGTTAGCCGAGCACTGATCGCCCGCCGAGGTGATCCAGGGGAGCCGATGCGCATCGTCGGCTCCCCTTTTTCTTTGTGAACAAGCCCGATGTCGCGGTGTGCTCTTCGCGGGTAAACCCCACAAGTTCTCCAGTGCTCTCAATGACAGCGCTGTACCCGCCACCGTGTCACTCGAACAACGCATCCAGCGCCTGTTCGAGGCGCGTCACGGCGATGACCTGCAACCCCGCCGGCGCTTCCTTCGGCGCATTGCCCTTGGGCACGATGGCGCGCTTGAAGCCATGCTTGGCCGCCTCCTTCAGGCGCTCCTGGCCACTGGGCACAGGGCGCACCTCGCCCGACAGGCCGATCTCGCCGAACACCAGCAGCCCATGGGCCAGCGGACGATTGCGCAGGCTGGACATCACCGCGGCCAGCAGCGCCAGGTCCGAGGCGGTCTCCAGCACCTTCACCCCGCCCACCACGTTGAGGAACACGTCCTGGTCATGAGTGGGAATACCGCCATGCCGGTGCAGGACCGCCAGCAACATGGCCAGCCGGTTCTGATCCAGCCCCAGGGTGACCCGGCGCGGGTTGGCCAGGTGGCTGTCGTCCACCAGGGCCTGGACCTCCACCAGCATCGGCCGGGTGCCCTCCCAGGTGGCCATGACCACGCTGCCGGGCACTTCCTCCTGGGTGCGGTTGAGGAAGATCGCCGACGGGTTGGAGACCTCCTTGAGGCCCCGGTCGGTCATGCCGAACACACCCAGCTCATTGACTGCGCCAAAACGGTTCTTCACCGCCCGCAGCAGGCGCAGGCGGCCATCGGACTCGCCTTCGAAATACAGCACGGTGTCGACCATGTGCTCCAGCACCCGCGGCCCTGCCAGCGAACCTTCCTTGGTGACGTGGCCCACCAGGAAGATCGCCGTGCCGCTCTGCTTGGCATAGCGCACCAGCAAGGCCGTGCTCTCGCGCACCTGGGCCACACCGCCCGGGGCCGATTGCAACTGCTCGGTGAAGATGGTCTGGATCGAGTCGATGACCATGACCCGGGGTTTTTCCTGGCGCGCGGTGGCGATGATGGTCTCGATGCAGGTCTCGGTCATCACCTTGAGCTGCTCCTGGGGCAGCCCCAGGCGTCGCGAGCGCATGGCCACCTGCTGCTGGGACTCCTCGCCGGTGACATACAGCGCCGGCATGCCGGTGGCGATGTTGCACAGGGTCTGCAAGAGGATGGTCGACTTGCCGATGCCCGGGTCGCCGCCGATCAGCACCACGGAGCCATCCACCAGGCCGCCGCCCAGTACCCGGTCCAGCTCGGTGCTGCTGGTGCTGAAGCGCGGGATCTCCTCGACGCTGACTTCGGCCAGGGTCTTGATCTGCGCCTGCTGCCCGGCCCAGCCGGTGCGCCCGGCCGGGGCCGCGGCGCCACCGCTTTCGATCATGGTCTCGACCAGGGTGTTCCAGGCCCCGCATTCGCCGCACTGGCCTGCCCATTTGGGGAAGGTTGCGCCGCACTCGGTGCAGCCATACAAGCGCTTGGCCTTGGCCATGGGCTCAGTCTCCTGGAAAAAACCGCCATGATAGCCGAGCCGGACGTGTCTCGAACGCGCCGAGAGGCGACAAAACTATTCGCTCTAAGCGCAGTCTGTAATCGCGATGCAACGCATGACGCGCATTGCTGGCTTACACTGCGATTACCTCTCCATTTGTTACAAGGAATAAACCATGGGCATGCTCAATGAATTCAAGGCCTTCGCGGTCAAGGGAAATGTCGTCGACATGGCAGTCGGTATCATCATCGGAGCGGCCTTCGGCAAGATCGTCTCGTCCTTCGTCGGCGACGTGGTCATGCCGCCGCTGGGCATGCTGATCGGCGGCATGGACTTCAGCGACCTGGCCATCACCCTCAAGGCGGCCGAAGGTGACGTACCGGCGGTGGTGCTGGCGTACGGCAAGTTCATCCAGACGGTGATCGACTTCCTGATCGTCGCCTTCGCCATCTTCATGGGCGTCAAGGCGATCAACCGCCTCAAGCGCGAAGAGGCCGTGGCGCCGAGCGCGCCGCCTGTACCGAGCGCCGAGGAGACCCTGCTGACCGAGATCCGTGACCTGCTCAAGGCGCAGAACCGGCAGTGACACAAGGGCCCGCCGGGAGCAGGCAAGCGCCCCCTCCTGCTCCCTGGCGTCCCCTTCGCGGGTGAACCCGCTCCCACAGGGGCCAGCGCGACCCGGTGGGGGCGGGCTCACCCACGGCGTTTACCAGTAGTTTTCCACTGCCACCTGCCCCGGCCGCTTGCTCAGGCTCAGTTGCAGGTCCCGCGCCTTCAATGCCTTGCGCGTGTCATCGATCATGTCCGGGTTGCCGCACAGCATGATCCGCGAATGCTCCGGCGACAGTGCCAGCCCCGCCGCCTTTTCCAGCCCGCCGTTCTCGATCAGCGTAGTGATCCGCGCATTCAGCGCCCCCGGATACGACTCACGCGTGACCACCGGAATGAACTGCAGCTTGCCCGCGAACTCCGCCAGGTAGTCGCGTTGCTCGAGCCCTGCGATCTGCTCCAGGTAGGCCAGCTCCTTCGCTTCTCGCACCGAATACACCAGCTTGATGTTCTCGAAACGCTCCCAGGCCTCGAAATCCTGGAGGATCGACATGAATGGCGCGATGCCGGTGCCCGTCGCCAGCAGCCACAGGTCACGGCCACCGACGAAACGGTCCAGGGTCAGGTAACCGAACGCCTGGCGGTCGATAAGCAAGGTGTCGCCCTCGCCCAGGCGGCTCAGCTCACTGGTGAACTCGCCGCCAGGCACGACGATGGAGAAGAAATCGAGGAATTCGTCATGGGGCGCGCTGACCATCGAATATGCCCGCCATACCACGCTGCCGTCAGCCTTGGTCACGCCCAGGCGAGCGAACTGCCCTGAGCGAAAGCGAAACCCGGGATCACGGGTGACCCGCAGGGTGAACAGGCTGGGGGTGAGCGGCTGGACGTCGAGCAGGGTCTGGCGGGTGAACTTGTCGGCGCTGGCGGTCATGACGGACTCCATCGGGCAGGTGCGCCCAGTGTCGCGCAAAGCGCCAGGGATGAACACCGATGGTTTGTAGGGCCTCGCCCGTACAAGCCGGCGGCAAAGCCCTGTAGAATCGCGCCCCTGAAGCTCAACGTGGTCCGCGTCGGGCAGATTGGTACCCGAGCCCTACGCCATGCCCCTGCTGACCAGCCCTTTCGCCGAACTTGACCTGATCCGCCAGCCGGAGCAGGCCAACGACCCCTTGCAAGCCTTCGACGCCGCCGACGAGTACCTGCTGGAGCACCTGGCCAGCCAGGCGCCCGCGGCCGATTGCCAGGTGCTGGTGCTCAACGACAGCTTCGGTGCCCTGGCCGCCAGCCTGGCGGGCCAGTTGCCGGTGGTCAGCAGCGGCGACTCCCACCTGGGCCGCCTGGCGCTGGAGAAGAACCTGGCGCGCAACGGCAAGCCGTTCGACAGCGTGCCTTTCGTGCCCGCCAGCGAAACCTGGCAAGGCACGTTCGACCGCGTCCTGGTCCGCGTGCCCAAGACCCTGGCCCTGCTCGAGGAGCAACTGATCCGCCTGCAAGGCCACCTGGCGCCAGGCGCCGAGGTGATCGCGGGTGCCATGATCAAGCACCTGCCGCGGGCGGCCGGTGAGCTGATGGAGAAATACATCGGTCCCGTCCAGGCCTCGCTGGCACAGAAAAAGGCACGCCTGCTCACCGCGACCGTTGCCGGACGCCCGGCAGCACGCTCGCCCTACCCGACCCGTTATGGCCTGGACAAGCCGGCCCTGGAGCTGGTCAACCACGCCAACGTGTTCTGCCGCGAGGGGCTGGACATCGGCACCCGCGCCTTCCTGCCACACCTGCCGCGCAACCTGGGCCAGGCCCGCGTCGCCGACCTTGGCTGCGGCAATGGCGTGCTGGCGATCGCCAGCGCTTTGGCCAATCCTGAGGCCCATTACACGTTGGTCGATGAGTCGTACATGGCGGTGCAGTCGGCCCTGGAAAACTGGCAGGCGGCATTAGGGGAACGGGCCGTGGAGGTCCGCGCCGCCGATGGCCTGGCCGGACAGGAAAAACAGTCGCTGGACGTGGTGCTGTGCAACCCGCCGTTCCACCAGCAGCAGGTGGTGGGGGACTTCCTGGCCTGGCGCATGTTCCAGCAGGCCCGCGAGGCCCTGGTGGTGGGCGGGGCGCTGTACATCGTCGGCAACCGCCACCTGGGCTATCACAGCAAGCTGGGACGGTTGTTCCGGGGCGTGGAGCAAGTGGCGGCGACGCCGAAGTTCGTCATCCTCAAGGCCCGGAAATAACCCCGGGGCCAGCAGCGGTCGTTGCGATGCGATTCGCGGGCAAGCCCGCTCCCACAGGCTGGACTCCCCCAAGAAGTTGTGAGGGGCAGTCCAGGTCAGCGGTAATCCCTGTGGGAGCGGGGCTTGTCCGCGAATGGGTCCATGATCGAACTCAGTGGGTGCTCAACCCCGCCGCACTCATGAACATCCGCATCAGCCAGGCCACCACGCCAAGCGCAGCCACGCTCCCCGCCCAGATCAGCACCAGCCAGCCCAGGCGTTGCCACAACGGTTTCTTCTCTTCAGCCATCATCCTTCACCCCCCTAGTGGTAGCCCTGGTCGTGGGTCACCTTGCCGCGGAACACGTAGTAGCTCCAGAAGGTGTACCCGAGGATGAACGGCAGGATGAACAGCGTCCCCACCAGCATGAAGCCCTGGCTTTGCGGCGGTGCCGCGGCATCCCAGATGGAGACCGACGGCGGGATGATGTTCGGCCACAGGCTGATGCCAAGGCCGCTGTAACCCAGGAAGATCAGCACCAGCGTCAGCAGGAACGGCGTGTAGTGCGCGTTGCGCGCCACAGCCCGCAGCAGGCCATAGAAGGTCACCAGCACCAGGATCGGCACCGGCATGAACCAGATCAGGTTGGGCATGCTGAACCAGCGGTCGGCGATCTGGGGATAGGCCAGCGGCGTCCACAGGCTGACAATGCCGATCACTGCCAGCAGCACCAGTGCCAGGGGCTTGCCCAGGTCATGCATCTGCTGTTGCAGCGGGCCTTCGGTCTTCATGATCAGCCAGGTGCAGCCGAGCAAGGTGTAGGCGACGATCAGCCCCAGCCCGGAGAACAGGCTGAACGGGGTCAGCCAGTCCAGGGCGCCACCGGCATAGTGGCGGTCGACCACCTTGAAACCTTCGATGAAGGCGCCCAAGGCCACGCCCTGGAAGAAGGTCGCCACCAGCGAGCCGCCGATGAAGGCCTTGTCCCAGATATGGCGCTTTTGCGCCGTGGCCTTGAAGCGGAACTCGAAGGCCACGCCCCGGAAGATCAGGCCCACCAGCATCAGGATCAGCGGCAGGTACAACGCCTCGAGCACCACCGAGTAGGCCATCGGGAAGGCCCCGAACAGCCCCGCGCCGCCCAGCACCAGCCAGGTCTCGTTGCCGTCCCACACAGGGGCCACGGTGTTCATCATCACATCCCTGTCACGCTCTGCCTTGACGAAGGGGAAGAGCATGCCGATCCCCAGGTCGAAGCCGTCCATCACCACGTACATCATGACGCCGAAGATGATGATCACGGCCCAGATCAACGGAAGGTCGATACCCATGGCTCAGTTCCCCTTGCTCAGGCTGGCGGAGTCGGCCTGATGGCCGTCATCGGCGGCGGACAGCGGCCGCGCCGGCGTACGTTGCTGGCCAGGTCCGCCAGGGTTGTGCCCGTCGCCCTCGCCGGTCTGCGGCCCTTTGCGCACCAGGCGCATCATGTAGCCAAGACCGGTGCCGAACAGCGCGAAATAGACCACCACGAAGATCACCAGCGTCAGGCCCAACTGGCCGTAGCTGTGGTTGGACACCCCATCGGCGGTGCGCATCAGGCCGTAGACCACCCATGGCTGGCGACCGATCTCGGTGGTGAACCAGCCGGCCAGCAGGGCGATCAGCCCCGATGGCCCCATCCACAGCACCAGGTTCAGGAACGGCCGTGAGCTGTACAGCGTGCCGCGCTTGCGCAGCCACAGGCTCCAGAAACCAACGGCGATCATCAACAGGCCCAGGCCGACCATGACCCGGAACGACCAGAACACGATGGTCGAGTTGGGACGGTCCTCGGGCGGGAACTCCTTCATTGCCGGCACTTGCTTGTCCAGGCTGTGGGTGAGGATCAGGCTGCCGAGCGCCGGGATCTCGATCTTGAAACGGGTGGTCTCGGCCTTCATGTCAGGGATGCCGAACAGGATCAGCGGCGTCGGCTCGCCGGGCGTGTTCTCCCAGTGGCCTTCGATGGCGGCGATCTTCACCGGCTGGTGCTTGAGCGTGTTCAAGCCGTGGAAATCACCGATCACTGCCTGGATCGGCGCGACGATCAAGGCCATCCACATGGCCATCGACAGCATCTTGCGCACGGCCGGGTTGTCACGCCCGCGCAGCAGATGCCAGGCCGCCGAGGCACCGACGAAGAACGCGGTGGACACGAACGCGGCGGTGGCCATGTGCATTAGGCGGAAGGGGAAGGACGGGTTGAAGATGACCGCCAGCCAGTCCATCGGGACCACCCGACCATCGATGATCTCGTGGCCCTGGGGGGTCTGCATCCAGCTGTTGGAGGCCAGGATCCAGAACGTCGAGACCAGCGTCCCGAGCGCCACCATGACCGTGGCGAAAAAGTGCAGGCCCCGACCGACGCGGTTCCAGCCAAACAGCATGACGCCCAGAAAGCCCGCCTCCAGGAAGAAGGCGGTGAGCACTTCGTAGGTCAGCAAGGGGCCGGTGATGGCGCCGGCAAAGTCGGAGAAACGGCTCCAGTTGGTGCCGAACTGATAGGCCATGACCAGGCCCGACACCACGCCCATGCCGAAGTTGACGGCGAAGATCTTCGACCAGAAGTGGTAGAGGTCACGGTAGGTGTTGTTGCCGGTCTTCAGCCAGAGGCCTTCGAGAACCGCCAGGTAGCTCGCCAGGCCGATGGTGATGGCCGGGAACAGGATGTGAAAGGACACGGTGAACGCAAACTGGATTCGGGCGAGCTCCAAGGCCTCTAAACCGAACATAGTGCTTCCTCTTCAGGTAATCCGGCGTCCGGGCTCGTGCTCCTGACGCCCACTGCCCCCACGGTTATCGAGTGCGCTGTTGTGGAATTGTTCTGTTCGATCGCAGGGATTGCGGCCAATGGCCGGATCGTTGCATCTGGAACGATTGATCCAAGTCAACGATTGTTGGGAAGCATAGACCCGAATGGCCAGGTGGGCCGTGTGGTTGATTGCCGCGTGACCGGTTGTCCCACCGCCTTGAACGGGTGCGCCAAACCTGTCTGCCCCGGCAAACAGCAACCGTTTGTTACAAACAGGTGATACCCTGCAGCGCCTCCCAGTACCGAGGCCAAGGTCCACCGATGTCCGACTCCGCCCCGCTTCTGCTCCGCCAGCACCGCCCCTTCCTGGCGTTCTGGCTGGCCCGCGTGTTCACCGCCAGCGGCTTCCAGATGCTCACCGTGGCCATCGGCTGGCACCTCTACCAGTTGACCGGCAATGTCCTGGACCTGGGGCTGGTCGGCCTGGTGGAGTTCGCCCCGCGGGTGCTGTTCATGCTGCACACAGGTCACGTGGCCGACCGCTACGACCGTCGCCGCGTCGCCGCCCTGTGCCAGGGCCTGCAGGCGCTGATCGCCCTGGCGCTGGCCGTGGGCAGCGCCACCGACAATGTCAGCCGCGAGCTGATCTTCGTGCTGGCCTTCCTGCTCGGCGCCACCCGCGCCTTCGAGATGCCCGCCACCCAGGCGCTGCTGCCCAACGTCGTGCCGCCGGGGCTGTTCCCTCGTGCGGTGGCGGCCTCGGCGTCGGCCAGCCAGTCGGCAACCATCGTCGCCCCGGCGGTGGGCGGCTTTCTCTATGCCTTCGGCAGCATCTGGGTGTACGGGCCGACCGTGGCCCTCTATGTCATCGCCTGCCTACTGACCCTGGGCCTCGATGCCCGCCAGCAGGTGGCCCAGCGAGGGCGCGCCAGCCTGGAGTCGCTGCTGGCCGGGATCCGCTTCATCCGCAGCCGCCCGGATATCTTCGGCGCCATCTCCCTGGACCTGTTCGCCGTGCTGCTCGGCGGCGCGACAGCCCTGCTGCCGGTATTCGCCAAGGACATCCTGCTCACCGGCGCCTGGGGCCTGGGCCTGCTGCGTTCGGCTCCGGCGGTAGGAGCGCTGCTGATGTCGCTGTGGCTGGCGCGCTTCCCGGTGGAGCGCAAGGTGGGCCTGACCATGTTCACCGCCGTCGGTGTGTTCGGCGTGGCCACCATCGCCTTCGGCCTGTCCACCTCGTTCTGGCTTTCCCTCGCAGTGCTGGTGGTTCTGGGGGCTGCGGACATGATCAGCATGGTCATCCGCGGCGCCTTCGTGCAGTTGGAGACGCCAGACGAGATGCGCGGCCGGGTCAGCGCGGTCAACGGCCTGTTCATCGGGGCGTCGAACCAGCTGGGCGAGTTCGAGTCCGGGGTGACGGCGCACTGGTTCGGCACCGTGCCGGCGGTGGTGCTGGGCGGCGTGGGCACGCTGCTGGTGACCGGGGCCTGGATGAGGCTGTTCCCGACCCTGGCCAAGCGCGACAAGCTGCACGGCAATTGAACCCTGTTCGCGGGCAAGCCCGCGAATGGGACAACCCGATCATCCCCTCCCTGCCGGCCATAGGCCCTCGCCCCCCATGCTGGTATGATGCGCGGCTTTTTTGCGCCCCACACAAATGCAGGCATCCGCGACGGTCTGTGCTTTGCTGATTGGGGACGATTCATTCGCGGCGCCGGGGGCGCCTTGGGGAGCGGGCATGCTGGAAAGGCTGTTTCAACTAAAAGCACACAACACCAACGTGCGCACCGAGATTCTCGCGGGCGTCACCACCTTCCTGGCCATGGCCTACATCCTGTTCGTCAACCCGAGCATCCTCGGCGAGACCGGCATGGACAAAGGCGCGATCTTCGTCGCCACGTGCCTGGCCGCGGCCATCGGCTCGGTGACCATGGGCCTGATCGCCAACTACCCCATCGCCCTGGCACCGGGCATGGGCCTGAACGCGTTCTTCACCTACACCGTGGTCCTGCACATGGGCCACACCTGGCAGGTGGCCCTGGGCGCGGTCTTCCTCTCGGCGGTGCTGTTCTTCCTGCTGTCGATCTTCCGCATCCGCGAATGGATCGTGAACAGCATTCCGCTGCCGCTGCGCTCGGCCATCGCCGCAGGCATCGGCCTGTTCCTGGCTCTGATCGCCTTGCACAACGCCGGCATCGTCGTGGACAACCCGGCCACCCTGGTAGGCCTGGGCGACCTCAAGCACCCGGCACCGATCCTGGCCACCCTGGGCTTCTTCCTGATCGTCGCCCTGGAAGCCATGAAAGTCCGCGGCGCCGTGCTGATCGGCATTCTCGCGGTGACCCTCACCTCGATCCTGATGGGCGTGACGCCCTTCGGTGGCGTGGTCTCCATGCCGCCATCGCTGGCCCCGACCTTCCTGCAACTGGACATCAAGGGCGCCCTGGACGTCGGCCTGGTCAGCGTGATCTTCGCCTTCCTGTTCGTCGACCTGTTCGACAACTCCGGCACCCTGATCGGCGTGGCCAAGCGCGCCGGCCTGATGGGCAAGGACGGCCACATGCCGAAGATGGGC
>Ga0153917_1000320_pt1 | contig 36208 bp, 32 predicted proteins | sample TSFL001MetaG_FD_104695 | JGI IMG/M metagenome (GOLD analysis project Ga0153917, IMG submission 104695) | Attine ant fungus gardens microbial communities from Florida, USA - TSFL001 MetaG | ecosystem: Host-associated > Fungi > Mycelium > Unclassified | place: USA: Florida, Paynes Creek Historic... | reverse complement strand
GCCAGGATCAAACTCTTCATCGTATGTTTTTTATATTTTTTGATGTTGCGTTTAAGACCGTACTCTCGTACGCCTTACTCTTTAATTATCTGTTAATCCAATATGTCTATGAACTTGTCTTCTATTCCTTCGCCTTCTCTGGGAAAGCGGTTGCAAAACTAAGAACTCTTTTTTAACTATCCAAATCTTTTTTTAGAAAATTTTTAAAGGCTTTTTTTTCTTGTTTCACTCCCATGATCCCTTTCAGAACCGGGTTGCAAAACTACAACCTTTTTTTCCCTCAATCCAAATTTATTTCTGAATTTTTTTTAAAGTTTTTTCTAACCTCTATAAGAACGTTGCTTTGGTATTGCGAGTGCAAAGATATCCCCTTTTATTTCCCTTTTCCTAATATTTCTTAACCTTTTTTTAATCTTATTTTTTAATAACTGCCAATCAATCCGTTAGAAAAAACTTTTTCCCCTTTACTCCCTGACACAACCTTTATCCTCTTTCTTCTGCCAAGACCGACCTTAAAAAATTTCATCAATTCTCTTGGGTATGTAGGGATTGAAAAGTGTTTCTTTATCAGTTTTTGCGCAGGTTCCAACTGTAAAATTAAGCTTCCGCTTTGGAAATACTTCATGTTTACACACATCAATGATTTTAAGGATACAGGAAGTTATGCCAAATGACATATTGAAACCACTTTGAAGTCTTTTTTCGGTGCTCTATATCGACAGTAGTTAATATATTCGATAATGAAGTTTCTTGAATATGTACTTTAATTCTGTATTGTTTACTCACTTTTGAAAAGGGCTAAAATGTTTACCTCTTAACCAGCTGCCTCCGTATTCTGCTGAGAGTCTCACGGGTTATTCCAAGGAAAGAGGGCACAAGGTGTTGAGGAAAACGTTGTAGAAATTCAGGATACGTGGTTAAAAAATTGATGTAACGTTCTTCGGCTCAATGACTGATAAAAGCATTGATCCTTTTCTGTGTGGAAAAAGAATGTTTCTCATCCAATACTCTTGCCATTTCACTAAAGGCTGGTATTTTCATTAATTCCATGGAATCTGTTTTTGAAACCAGAAGTACATCGCAGTCTTCCCATGCATCAATATTAAAAGGTGATGGTGTAAGCATAGTGAAACTTTCCCTGTCCGAGACCCACCAGTCCTCCAGATAGAGCATTACAACGTGCTCAACTCCCCTATTGCCCACACTGTACTGTCGCATTGCCCCCTTCACAATAAAGGCTCCATATTTACAGATTTCACCTTACTGCAAAAAGTACTGCTTTTTACGTATCCGTTTCGGGATGAAAACAGATTTGATAAAGAAAATGTCTTCGGCTGAAAATGATTGTGCAGAATGTCTTTCAATGTATTGTATAAGTGATTCATGCATAGTGGAAGGAATTGATTAATAATCAAATATAATGATATTCCCTACAGGTTCCGTCGATTTATGTTACAGAACCTGTAGAGTCTGAATATCACTTTATATCAGGTACTTTTGACAGCTGAACTTCACAATTGATCCAAACATCTTCACTAACGAGTACGCCACCTGTTTCTAATTCAGCATTCCAGTTCAGTTCCCAATCCCTTCTGTTAATACGTCTCGTAATATTAAATACCGCCTTTTCATTACCCCACGGATCTTTGATTACGCCTCCAAATTCCATTTCAAGACGGATGCGTTTGGTTATTCCTTATTATTATTAGATCTCCGAAAAGATTATAATTTCCATTTTTTTAGTCTTTTCATAGGATATACTGACAAAGGTTATTTCTTTAAAATTATCAATGTCGAAGAAATCCGCACTTCTGAGATGCTCGTCCCGTTGCTTATCATTAGTATTAATTGAAGCCGATTCTATTTTTACTTCAGTCCGCAGTGCTGTAAAATCAAAACCAACTGTTGAAATTTTAGCAGTGTAGCTGTCGAATTTTCCTCTTACATTAGTAAACATCAGAACAAATTCTTTCCCGGGATTCAGATGTATGTGATAAATAAACTGTTTCAGACAGGAAAGAATTTTTAATTTCATAGATCTATACTCACCGGAGACAACCTTAAGCCAGCCACTGTTATTAACCAATTCCATTTTTGGAACTTCACTGACCTGAACCGGAACATATTGTGGTTGTTCGGTTTTGTTTTGAGCAGGAAGGTTAACCCAAAATTGTGTCGTATAGTCATTGATCTGTGCGTCAGGATTTATAGATTCATCATGAATAATGTCTGTTCCGGCTTTCATCCATTGCGCTCCTCCCGACGATACTTTAGCGTGATGTCCCGCGCTGCCGAAATGATCTGCTTCACCGCTCAATACATAGGTCAATGTAGCGATTCTCCTATGAGGGTGTGCCCCGCTGCCAACCACATTTTTTAAGGGCTCATCCGGTTCATGCACTATTGACGCAGCATGATCCAGAAAGACAAATGGCCCCACAGCATCAACAAATCGGTTTGGTAATAAACGGTAGATCGTATACTCACCAACATCGGCTCTATGTCCATGTATAGCGAAATTTACTTGTTTTTCCATGATTTGAATATTTAATGTTATGATACAAATTTCACACAGAAACAACCATGGAAACGATGAGATGTGTTACAAAAATTCCGTGATCTATATCAATGATTTTTCTTAAGACAAATTACGTTGAAGCCTTTATATCTATTAATAACTTTAAGATAGATCAAGATTTATGATCTGAATACAAAGTAAGAATTATGTACACGAAATCGAAACACATAGGGCGCGTAGAGTACTGTATTTTAATTCTCATCGGCTACCAGAAAGAAGTTATGGATTCTATTCACGACAAAGAAAGGAAATTAGTGGAGCTCACGCTTTTACCGTAGAAAAGATGGCGATAAAGCTCAATATTCCTATTGTATTAAATACAGTTGGTGTTAAAATAGATCGTGTTACCCGGTACGAATGCGCATCGTAATATAATAGATGCTAAGGTATTGATATTTAACCCACAAACACGTCGGAGTCTTTTTTAAATATAGGATGGGAGAAACCAAAGGAAGAAGTTCATTTTAAAAGAGGTTACTCCCATTTCGCACGAAAAGACGTTTTTCATATTGTTATTCAATCGTTTTCAGATTAATGAAATCACGTTCCTGTATGTAGATTTATTAATCCTTTTTCAATATTGAGTAGTTTTGATTTCTAAATTCTGAAGGTGAAATTCCTATTTTTTTTATAAAAAAGGTTGAAAAAGATGCAATTCCTGAAAAACCTAATTCAAAAGCAATTTCCTTAATTGATTTCTTAGAGCCTAAGATCAATCTTTTTCCTTCAAGCAATACGCGTGCTTGAATTACTTCTTTAGCTGTCATGCCTAAGTATTTTTTTACAATTATGTTTAAATAATTTGCGGAAACAAATACTTTTTCTGAATAGAATGATACTGTTTTTGATTCAATATAATTTTGTTCAACAAGCTGTATAAACTTTAAGACGCTTATATTTTTTATTGGATCCTGAAGTTCTTTTGTATTAATCTCATTACAGATAAGACTAAGGATAATACGTACACGAAGATTTATAATCTCCTCCTGGAAATTTAAGGTGTTATTGATTTCTTCCGATAAGATTATGAATTCTTGATTTATTCTACTTGCGGATTCCTTGCTTATATCAATAACGGGATAATTATTAGTGTTAGAAACCATAAATTTTGTCATCCGAAGGATTTGTTTCATATAATCTTTAGACAAAATAAGTTTATGTCCACATGCTCCCGGTTTTGTTTCCCATGAATGAATTTCACCAGGAAATGAAATATGTAGTTGATTATTTTGACTTTCATGTTTTTTAAAATCAATCGAGTGCCAACCTTGCGCTTTCTCAAAGAAAATAAATACATAAGTATCAGGAGCGCGAAAATTTGTCATTTTGCTTTCTCCCGCAACGGGAAAGTATGCAATGCTTTCTTTGATCTGATCTTCTAATAAAAGATCTTTCTTGATATATTTAATGGTCATATATTTTAAAAATTATTGGCAAAATCATTTATAATGATTGATTGTCATTTTCTTACGTATTGTAAAAATCTATAAAATATTAAATATATTTCGCAGTAATAGCGTTTTTGTGATAATATAAATAAGTATATGTATAATATAAATAACATTTTGATCTATTTGTATTTGTCTTTCATATTGACTAAATAGGAAAACTACGAATTATGATACATTATGAGTAAGGTCTTGATAAGTCTGAAATGCCTGGTCTATGGTTTTGGAATTTATAACTCTGATGGGGATTACAGGAGTAATAAAAATAACAGATTCCTGTTCAGTTATAGCGTACTCTTATCACATAACATATCCGTTACAACATCAATCGGTACATCATTATCTAAGTGTTACGGTATTACCAAATGCTCTTTGCCCTTATAGTTTGGTTAATTTATTATGATTTACATATAGATATATAAGGCTTTACAGTTATAGAAAAACCTCGTAATACTAAATCAGTTGCGTTTTAAAAAAAATGCTATCAAAATTTGATAGCATTTTTAAAACATAGGAACAACACTAGCCATCCCACATTACAAGAAAATATAATTTTAATTTCTTTTTATAATTTTAATTTCTTTGTTCGTGGTGTTTTTTTTACCCTTAACTATAACAATGTACGTTCCGGAACTCAATGTTGTAAAGATTGGTAAATTTACCTCGTTAAATCCTTCATTTAGTGTTTTCTCCGCATTAAATACTTGTCGACCAGATAAGTCAGTGACCGATATTATATAAGTATCTGATATTTTACTTTCAAGCAAAAGAGATAATTTATCTTTTGTTGGATTTGGATACGCATTAATACTAAAATCGTCTGCTAAATATGGAGTTTTTATTAAATCCTTTTCCAGTTCTGTAGGATTACCGGTTCCTGGTCTTTGCATTAGTTGTCCTCCCCAGAAATATACACGAACCAAACCGTCAGATCCACGATAATAAATCTGACCATCGTGAGAAACTTCAATAGCTCCGGTGATGTTATTTCGGTTTGGTGCCTGCCAACTTGTTTCTATCCAATCATGTACAAATTTGTGTGACTGATCATCAAACCAGAATATATGCATTTTTCCATCCTCTCCGCGATAGTATACCTGGCCTGGCGCGCAGGTAATATCACCAGAAACTCGTTGATTGTTTTGCAGGTTTGTGCTCATTGATTGATAGTGCCAACCGCCCGACGCATAATACAATTGATACATATGATCGTTCGTTGCCCGGTAATAAAGTTGGTTATCCGGTCCAACAGCAATTGATCCTGGCTTTGAAGAGACCTCAGGCGCAGAAGAAAGTACCACAGCATGCACCCACTTTGAAGTGGCACTATTATACCAATACGTATGCATTTTTCCGCCAGATCCACGATAAAATACTTGGTTCACTCCACCTTGTTTTCCAACTACTACATCACCGGCCACGTTTTCGTTTGATGGAGCATTACTTACGATCCAATTGTGCTGCCAACCAGTCTGTGTCCAGTAATAGGTATGCATTTTATTATCGGTTCCCCTGTAAAAGATCTGATTGCCGTAGCCCACAGCGAGAGATCCAGGCTCAATGGAAGCTTTTTCGTGCAAGTTGTTATTAGGCGATAATGTCAGCAGACCGTGACCCCAACCATTTTGCATCTTGTAATAGGTATGAACATGGTTGTCGGTTCCCACATAGAAAAGTTGATCCGCTTCACCCACGACCACATCACCACCTATGAGTTCAGAATTTGGAACATTTACACCTCTTACCCAGTCATGGAGCCACCCATTATTACCAAAAAAATATTTTTGCATTTTGTTATCTGTACCACGGTAATAAATCGCTTCCGTCCCTGTTGCAAGTGATTTTATATTTGGATGCATTTTGTATTCTCCTGGCTGGTTCCATCCGATTAACCAATCATTACGCCATCCGGCCGGTATATATCCTAATATCTCTGTTTTACCTGACAACAAGGGGTCAAGTACTTCTTGCATAGTTGCACCATTATTTGTAGTTTTAATCCACGCAGCTTTAAGTGTGCTGTAATGATTTTCTTTACCACATACATATAGAGCGCCCTCAGATAGTAGACCAACAATCTTTTTATTTTCGTCAAACAATGGTGATCCTGATGAACCTGGCTCAACCCCCCCTTCATCAAAGGTTACCTCCCATGCCGTTCCGGCATCAATTTTCCTCATTGGCATATTATTGGGTTGAGGAACAAATACATTATATGGATTTGTTGTAAAAGAATTAGAAGAATGTGCAATCTTTTTTAAGTTTCCTCTGGGATGATGTATTCCAGTACCCTGCGCGGGATTTGCGCCACTTTTGTTCCATCCTGAAAAGTATGGATAGTAAGAAGAAGGTAATCGATCATTAAATTCAAGCAACACATAATCAATATTTGGATTATAGCTTTTTACAGTCGCACCTACCATGTAGTACCGCTGCGGGTTGGCAGTATTACTATTACAACTGGCAGATTCCCAGTTAAGATATACTCCGGCAACCGCAGCCATTTCGTTTAAACGAGATGACTCAAAACCATGAAAAGCAGTTAAAAATAAAGGTTTTCCATTATTTAACGTATTGTTTATTAGTGCACCCGACATAGTAACAAACTTTCCTTGGCTATTGATCAGAATCAACAGCCCCACAGATCTTTTTTGATCCAGCCACGCATCGTATTGTGGACAATTGACATCAATATCTACGCATGGCATAATAGGGTTTGAAAGAAAATATGGTAACGAAAGATTCATATAATCATGAGCAACTTGTGAAATAGTCAAATAAGGTGTACTGGTTTCAACCTTGTCTTTTGTAACAAGTTCAATGGTCACAGACGAACCTGGTATGAGTTCTGAAAGGTAAGTGCCATACTGATTTAGATTATATTGTAATGGCCCGACTATATGTGTCATATCGTCGTTGTAAATAAAAATACTCGATTTCTCTGGAATTTTAATATTTTCCAGTTTTACCATTAAACCGTAAGCTCCGTCTGAGAAAATTTTCTGACGCCAGACCTGCACACTGTCAATTGTGATCCAGGCACCATCAGTACTGGTTGTAAGTCCGACATCTAGACCTTTGGCAAACGCCCGTGGTCCTAATGCTATTGCATCATTTGCCTTATCTTCAGCTAACATGGCGTCAACATCTAAAGTTGGACAAACAAAAAGAGGAATGTCAGTATCGGCATTACTATTTACCATACTGGTAGGATTCAGGAAATATTCCTGAGACTGCGCCTTGGGTATAAATAGAGCCCAAAGGAACAGTACTTGCAGAAAAGCAAATTTTTTCATAAAAAAGTTTTTTGAATGAACAGCACATCGCTTTGAGTGGATTTTGGGACTTTGGCGAATATAGGATGAGCTTAATGTACTGTTTATTAGTTAATTATATAAATATATAATGTTAAATTAACTTAAAAAAATAAGTTAAGTTGTATTTTTTGTACTTAAGATGTAAATTTTCTTAAAATATTATTTCTTCGGATTAATTTCAAGAAGCAGACATCTACTACCATCAGCTACCTATAAAGGACAAAACCTAATGATGCGGTTATAATAAGAGACATTTATCCATTGTAACAATTAAACCTTGTAAAAATGGATAAACACAAAGAAGAATTGTCATATTTCAAACTTCGGTTACCGGAACTCTTAGTAACAATTAATGCTCCACTGAAAATACTATTTATCATCTGCATCATACAGATCATAGGTTTAGACAGAATCTTTCAATGGCACAAATGTGTAGACCTGTGTATGACCAAGGTACTTCAGAACAACAGCAACGCAAAGGGCTGGTGGGATGCTTTAAAATAGGCAGGGTCCTGTAGTTGTTTATTTTAGTTAATAAAACTGCCACGATTCTGCCACAAATATATTGAGTGATCTTCTAAATTTTGGTGATTTGGTACAAAACGCAAAAACCCTGCAACATCGAAATATTGCAGGGTTTCCTTGGATTTTAAATATTTTAAGATAAGAACTTAAAATTAAATTGTGGGCGATGAGGGATTCGAACCCCCGACCCTCTCGGTGTAAACGAGATGCTCTGAACCAGCTGAGCTAATCGCCCTTAACGGAGGCAAATATATAAAACTCTTTCCATTCGCCAAATTTTTTTTGATGTTTTAATATTTACCTCCCCTATTTCTACTAAACTCTTCTTATTATTTCATTTAAAAGCCTGAAAATATAAATTAAATCTTCAGGCTTTATTTTAATTTTTAATGATTTTTTCTGTGGTTTTAAGACCGTTTTCAAATTCTATCTGCAGAAAATAGATACCTGCCGGTAACGTTTGAATGTTCAGTGAAGAAGCTGTTTCGTTCATTAACTGTCTTCCGTTAACATCTGTCACCTTCATCTTCCGAACATCAGCCGATGCATTAACCATTATAATATCTTTTGTTGGATTCGGATACACCTTATAATCGATTGTTTGTACTTTTTCCGTATCCAGCACTACGTTATCTTTGGAATAGATGAATGCAGATAAAAAGATTTCATCATTGGTGTTTGGGAACTGACCTGTGGGAACGCTGACCTTAAATGAATGTTCCCCAGGATTAATATCTCCAACCCCAATTAACCTGTTCGGTATTTTATCACCGGGACACCAGTTGTTCCAGTTTGCCCACCATGCAGCTGACTGCACATTATTTCCATAAATCCCATTGGCCTGTGTATTATATTTACGGAAAGGTTCACAGCTTAACCCGCCCGGGGTATAGTTCGTAACTTCAACATCGTCAAAATAAACGAAATGCTTTCTGCGTACATATTCCTCACCGTTCTGTCCCGCTCCATGAGCTGAAGTAATGAGGTGAACACTGGCATCTACCAGCTGGGTATCGTTGGAAAAATAAAACACCCTTCCCGCAGTTCCGGGGAAATCACTATCATTTGTTTTATTCATACGCAACCTGCTCCATAGAGGTTTCGGGATATAATCGGAAACAGGATTTACGTTGGCATCCGATGAAAAAGTAACCGTTCCTTCAAATACGTCAGTCCTTCCGGAACATCCGGATATTTGTGTCTGAGCCGCATAAGGAACTCCAAATAAAAAGAACTCAACCCATACATCATATTTCTGCAGAAACGTTTGATCTTTAAAAAGTCCCATCAGATGATTGAGATCATAATTGTAGGAAACTTCATTGGGTGCAATATTTTTATTCATAAAAGGAGTAATGAATCTTCCAATCTCAATCGTCTTTTTATTGGGTGACGTTATAGCTTCTCCTGAAGGAACAAATGCAAGGAACACTCCTCCCTGGCGGTCATAATTATCACATAATGCATTGATTTTGACATCCAGCGATAAGGTATTCTGCATACTTGTTATATCAGCTGTGCTGAGTTTTTTTGCATATCTTGAATTTTCAAGACGTATAACCCCGGCAGGAGTTGCAGCAGTACTCGTAGCAGCATAACCGTCATAAAACACAATTTTGTTAAAAACCGTCAGCTGACTATTCTGTGCGAAACCGCAAATACTATTTGTTAACAGAAAAAGGGATAGTAAAAAATATTTTTTTTTCATTTTAGAATGGTTATATTTAATCGTTAAAAATATGAAAAAAATATGAAAAATTATATCACAGCCGCCATCATCGCCTTGGGATTAATTATTTCAACAGCCTTTTTAGCCAATGCGTTTAAAAACAGAAACAGCGGTAATGACACCATCAGTGTAACAGGACTAGGTTCGAAAGACTTTGTTTCGGATCTTATTGTATGGAACAGCAGCTTTTCGAAGAAGAGTTTTGAACTTAAAGAGGCCTATGCTTCTCTTGAAGCCGACCGTAACGCCATTAGGAATTACCTGTTGTCGAAAGGAGTAAAAGAAAACGAAATGGTCTTTTCTTCTGTAAGCATTAATAAAGAATATTCAACAACTTATGATGAAAATTCAAACGTACGTTCCCAGACATTCAACGGATATTCCCTAACACAGAATGTGCAGGTAGAAAGCAAGGAAGTTGAGAAGGTGGAAAACATATCACGCCAGGTATCCGAACTCATCAATTCCGGGGTGGAATTATATTCCAATACTCCTGAATATTATTATACAAAACTTACCGCTCTTAAATTAGAGATGATTGCAGAAGCTACCAAAGATGCAAGACTAAGAGCTGAAAAAATTGCCGAAAATGCCGGAGCGTCTCTTGGGGATCTGAAAAAATCGGACATGGGGGTTTTCCAGATCATCGCGCAGAACTCTTCGGAAGATTATTCCTGGGGAGGATCTTTTAATACTGCAGCTAAAAACAAAACCGCTACCATTACCATGAAACTAGTTTATAAGATCAACTAAATGAAAACATTCATCAGCGATATATCGGGCAAGGAGTTTTCTCCTCAGGAACTCGTTAAAGCCAATACTATAAGAAAATCTATTTTTGACTTTATTAAAGAATCCAATCCGTCCTTTGACAAAAACTGCCGAATAGCGGTAGAGGAATTAAATTATTACCGTCAAAAATACATTTCAGAAAAGCTTATTAAGGAAGTTGGTGAATTAAATGATCTTAAAAAGCAGGTAATTGACTCCATAGCTAAATCTGAACTTATCAGCAATGAATCTCTCAAAGATGAAATCAAAAGTGAAACATTCGGTAACCAGGTGGCGGATCGGGTAGCAAGTTTCGGAGGAAGCTGGACCTTCATACTGTCCTTCCTGTTTTTCCTGCTCATATGGATCATGGCAAACGTTTTTTTATTTGCCAATAAAGGATTTGATCCTTATCCTTTCATCCTTCTGAACCTTATCTTATCATGTATTGCCGCTTTACAGGCTCCTATCATTATGATGTCCCAGAACCGGCAGGAAGATAAAGACCGTGAACGGGCCAAAAACGATTATATGGTCAATCTGAAATCTGAATTGGAAATAAGGATCCTCCATGAGAAAATAGATCATCTTATCATGCACCAGCAGCAGGAGTTAATGGAAATTCAGAAAGTCCAAACCGATCTAATGAATACCATACTCGAAGAATTGAAAAGGGAAAGAGATAACTGAAACAAAAAAACTCATCTGAAATCAGATGAGTTTTTATAGGAACTATAATATAACTAAACTATAAAATTAGCATAGCGTCACCGTAAGAATAGAATTTATATCCTTCTTTAACGGCTTCATCGTACGCCTTCATCATAAGATCATGTCCGGTGAATGCGGAGATCATCATGAGCAAAGTTGATTTAGGCATATGAAAATTCGTAATCATACAATCTGCAATACTGAAATCATAAGGCGGGAATATGAATTTATTTGTCCATCCCTGATACGGATTCAACGTATGGTTTGAAGAAACAGAACTTTCAAGAGCCCTCATAGAGGTTGTTCCTACCGCGCATATTTTCCTTTTGTTTTCTTTCGCTTTGTTTACAATATCGCAGGCCTCCTGGGTAATGATAAGCTCTTCTGAATCCATTTTATGTTTCGAAAGGTCTTCCACTTCAACAGGATTAAATGTACCCAATCCGATATGTAATGTAATTTTAGCAAAATCAACACCTTTAATCTCGAGTCTTTTCAACAGGTGTTTTGAGAAATGCAGTCCGGCCGTCGGCGCCGCTACAGCCCCTTCTTCCGTTGCATATATCGTTTGGTAACGCTCTTCATCTTCAGGTGTTACATCACGGTTGATGTATTTCGGAATCGGCGTTTCACCAAGTTCACGTAATTTTAAACGAAATTCTTCGTAAGAACCATCGTACAGAAAACGAAGCGTACGTCCACGCGAAGTTGTATTATCAATAACTTCCGCTACGAGAGAATCATCATCACCAAAATATAATTTATTACCAATACGTATTTTACGGGCCGGATCTACCAATACATCCCATAAACGTTGTTCCGCATTTAACTCCCTTAAGAGAAAAACCTCAATACGCGCACCCGTTTTTTCCTTATTCCCATAAAGACGTGCAGGAAATACTTTGGTATTGTTCAGTACCATTACATCTCCTTCTTCAAAGTAATCAATAACATCTTTGAACAATTTGTGCTGAATTTCACCTGTTTTACGGTTTACCACCATCAAACGTGCTTCATCACGATTTTCTGCGGGAAACTCCGCAAGTAATTCTGTAGGTAAATTAAAATTAAAATTGGATAACTTCATATTGGAAAAAGTCAATTAAGTGTGAACGCCTGTTTAGAACAAGCCTGCAAATATACAACCTCAAAACAGGCCTTGTCAAGTAAATACGGTTTTATTTCTAAAACCAAAACAAAAACCACTGATTTACAACAACTTAAAACCTTTCAACTTTAAGTCCTAAATTTGTAAGGTCCTCCCAGAAGCCGGGATAAGATTTGGCTACAACCTCTGCATCCTTTATCTTTAGTCTCGTCTTTAACGCTAAAGGTGCGAAAGCCAGGGCCATACGATGATCGTTGTAGGTTTCAACCTCCACGTCATCAGGCAGTCTCCTGACAATACTTGTAAGGCAGATTGAATCTTTTCCTGAATAAACCACAACTCCGAATTTCTTAAGTTCGTTCTCCATTGCACACAGTCTGTCGGTTTCCTTTATTTTCAACGTATGCAGCCCGGTAAGCATGCACGTAACTCCTAACCCCAAACAGGTCACCATTATTGTCTGTGCAATGTCAGGCGTATTATTAAGGTTATATTCCAAATGCTTTTTATCTGCATGATGTGTTTTCTTTAAAACAACCGCATCTTGCTCAAATGCCGTTTCTACACCGAAATCCCTATAGATCTTTGCAAGGAAAGCATCTCCCTGCAAACTCTCTTCGCGGAAATAATTTAATTCCAAACATGTTCCTAAAGGAGCTAATGCGATCAAACTGTAAAAATAGGAAGCAGAGGACCAATCTGATTCTACCCTAAAACGCGTAACCAGAAGTTTTTTCAGTGCAGAAATATTAAGAACCTGGTCTTTAAAAGCTATTTTCACTCCTAATAGTTTCAGTATCTGCGAGGTCATTTCTATATAAGGTAAAGATGTAACTGAACCAAGCAACCTGATTTTCATTCCATAAGGTAAGGACGGAGCGATAAGCATTAAAGAAGTGATGTACTGGCTGCTGACATCCGCATCTATTTCAACTGAACACTCGTTAAATTTTTTTCCCTTGATCAGAACCGGAGGATAGCCTTGTTTTTCCAGATAGGCAATGTCAGCTCCAAGCTGCCGCAACGCCTCCACAAGAGCATTTACAGGACGTTCCTTCATCCGTTCCGATCCAGTCAGAATAACCTCTTCACCTTCTTTAGACGAATAGTAGGAAATTAAAAAACGCATTGCGGTACCTGCATGGTGTACATCTTTTATCCTTGAATTACTGTCGAGGCACTTTTTCATCACCAAGCTGTCGTCAGAAACCGAAGCATTCTCTATAATGAGATCGGGATACAGCGCCTGCAGTAACAGCAGCCTGTTGGTTTCAGATTTTGACCCTGAAACATAGATTATCCGGTTATTTTCCAGTTGTGATTTCTCAAGAAGTACATCCATGAAAAGACTATTTCAACTTTTCGTTGTTATGATGGCGGTTATGATCGCGTTTCGTCTTAAGGTCCATCTTTTTATCAAAAGCATCCTGAAGGTTCACTCCTGTCTGATTAGCCAGACACAACACTACGAAAACTACATCAGCAAGTTCCTCTCCAAGATCCTTGTCTTTATCGCTTTCCTTTTCTGATTGTTCTCCATATCTGCGCGCTATGATCCGCGCGACCTCTCCTACTTCTTCTGTAAGTTGTGCCATATTCGTTAATTCATTGAAATAACGAACACCATGTTCCTTAATCCAATTATCTACCGCTAATTGTGCGTTGTTGATATCCATTTCAGATTTTATTTTTAAAAGTGTTTCTCAATTTCCGTAATATAAAATAATCTACTGCCGTCATGCCAATACTCCATCCTAACAGGAAAACAACATCCATTCTCCCAAGCGAAATAAAGCTCAAGAATAATCCTGTTATCAGATATACAGCAAACGCTGCAATAAGATAAGATACTTTGTTCTTCATCTTTTAAATATTTTAGGCCGGATAAACTGGTTATATGCCAAGACCAAAAGCATAAAAATAATATACTTTCCCAACAGGTTGTACCAACAAAGATTTTCTCCGTTAAGTGCACAAACAATTTCATCATAACTCATGATATAGCTTATGAGCACATAAATAACCGTATATAGTATGAATTTTTTAAACATAAAAAAAATGCTAACACAAAGTTAGCATTTTAGTTTATATTTTCTTTAAAACTACTTTTTCTCCCATAAATTTTACAAGCTCTTCAAAAACAATTTTAATGTCCTGATACTCTTTCGGATCAACATAAGCGGCATTATAATCCAGATTCCACTTTATCTGTACTCTTTTAGCATCCTGGTTAACAACCCATTTTGCACTTACAGACCCCGTTGCAGTTGATATTTTTTTATTTTGTGGGACAAAATCGACAACATACCCATCCGGAATATTAAACGTTATGGTATAATTATTTTTATTTGGATATAAAAAATCAATCGGGTAAGTCCTTTTTTCCAATTTAAAAGGATTCTCTTCCATTGTAAAGATGAAAGCAGGTGATAGATAAATTTTATCACCAATCTTATCGAAACTGTGCTCCTTTTTTAACTTTAAAAACTCTTCAATATTTTGTTCCACATCATTCATATTATTAATATTGATAGAATCAACCTGTATATTATGAGTTTCCGCAAGTTTCTCAGCAATTTTATCGTTTGTAAATTTATGATATTGTCTTCTGTAAAAATAGGCTTCATAATTATTATAGTTTTTTCTGACAATTCCGGAAACAGACCCCTCTTCCACATTTAAATCAAGATAAGCCGTAGCATTATATCTAGATTCTATCTGGGGTTCAAGTGATACATCTTTTGAAGTACCGTCATTTCTTACCATTTTTCCGATCCAGTTTAAATTATGAGCTGGTAATATATCCTTTCCTGCAAATTTATCTGTTGCATCATAAAGAGATACTTTACCTGCTTCTTCAACCCCGATAATAACATTATTAAATGCACCCGAATGCGGGATATATGAAATTCCTTTGGATCTAGTTGCCAAAATAACCGGAAAAGCTTGAATTTTCGCACTACGTAGTAAAGCTATTGTGAGAAAGTTGATTTCGGCTGCATTTCCTGTTTTTGTTTTAAAAATTTCTTTCAAACTTTGCTCAGCTTCAATCCCTATATTCTGATTCCAGTTAAAATTATTTTTAACAAAATCTACTATTGCTTTTATTTTCTGATCATTTGTAGATTTGTCCGAAATAAGACTATTGACAAATTCCATTTCAAAGTCATTATTCTTTAAATAACCTCCAAATGTTTCCCGTTTATTAATTGTTTTAATTACATCCTCCCAGCTTCCTTCAAATATATTTAAGGTACCGTTGGCAGATTTATAGCCCGTGAACGCGTGCGCGACAGAGGATCTATAATTATTTATGTTAGTTACAAATCCTTCTTCCTTTAAGGCCGGAACATTTCGTGCTTTAAAAATATAAGTATCTCCGACTGTAAATTGAGAAATTTTTTCTGTTCCTTTAACATATTTGTAAAAGTATAGACTTTGAGGCATTTTTAGAGTAAATTCACTATATTTAACCGGAATGTTAAATTGGAAATACCATTCAGGTATAAAGGTAAAATAAGGAGAAGATACTTTTGTCGTATATTCAATGATGCTACCTTCTTTTACATTGGGCATCGTAAATGAAGCAATATAATGATTTCCTTCTAACTTTTCCAAAAATTCCCCATTGCTACTTAATTTTGTTTTTTCTACTTCCCCATTCACGAGATTATAGGTATAAGCATTTGAAACGGTGAGCATTTCTCTTGATGATTGTTTTCTGTATAGAGGGATTTTTATAGTAGCATAACCATAAGCCTCTTTAGTAAGTATCTTAATTCTTGTTTTTGTGATCGTTACAATTTGATAATCATTACCAGCCGCTTCAAAATAGGTATCCCCTATACTGTAATCTACAACTGCATTGGCAGTTGAGTCCAACTTATATCTTTTTTCCTCAAAATCGGATTTCGTAATTTTATTGATCTTATATTCCTGCGCAAAGACGAAGTTTGTAAATAATATAATAATAGCACTAAGTATTTTTTTTATCATTTTTATTTATATTTTGGATATTACAAATTTTGAATTATTGTTGACGTGTACATCTGCTACGAATTTCACATATTCATTATATTCTTCCTTAGAATAATCTCCTGTCTTCAAAATAAATCGTTCACTAACAGTTACCTTATTTTCATCATATTGAATTTCGATCATATGTATCCCGAATTTTGTTTTAATAGTTTTAATATCGGATTTTTGAGAAACCCTATATCCAACTGGTATTAGAAATTCTGTCGTAATTTCATATGTTCTTCCTCTTTGAATACTGAATGGCGTTTTTCGGACTTTATATACTTTAGGCTTATTTACCAAATCTAAAAAAGGGTTAACTGATATGAGGTAGTCATTTCCCATTTTCGCACCAATAAACTCAGATTCTAATATTATATCCTCTTTAAAAGTAAACTTTTCCTTATCGTTGGCTGTCTTATAGTCAATTATTGTTATATTTTTTAATGAAGAAAATAGATTTTTCAAATACGCCTCCAATTCTTTTTTATCATTCACATCCATCCCAAAAATATCATTGTAAAATGATCCATTATTATAAAAGACAGCTGTTGTTTTAACACGTTTTATATTTTTAAGATCTACCTGAAATGCTGCGGAGAGAACATTTTTTTCTTCTTTTCCAGAATAAGTTTTGGTAAAATAAGCACCATCTGGTTTAATGACCAGTACTTTTCTGTTATCTGTGGAGGTTCCGAGATATCCAAATGGTACTTTCTGACTTGTACACTCCAAAAATAATTCTCCTTCAGATGTAGGGATTGTTAGAATTGCGTGGTTTCCCTGTAATGAAATAATCTTATCATTAATGTCCACAATATTATTTGAAGCATGTATAATTGTATAATAAGATGTTACGCCGACACTTGAAAGCAATGCTTTTGTATAATTGGTCAACGCTTTACAATCTCCATATCCCAATTTATCTACCTCTTTAGCAGGAAAAGGTTTCCAGCCTCCCAGTCCCACTTGAACTGATATATATCGTGTATTGTTTTGGACATATTCAAAAATAATTTTAGCTTTTTCAATATCAGATTTCGCATATTTTGTTAGGTCACGCATTTTAAGAATCGTTGACTCAGGCAACGCATCAAGCCCCTCTAAAAAATTTTGAAAATACCATTGCCCAAAATCATTCCATGAATCAATATTTCCTCTAACATTACCTAAAGAAAGCTTGTTATTTCCAAAACGAGCGACAGGCAATAGATCCACATATCGCGTGTTTAATTCTTCATATTCCGGAGCAAATAAATTTTGCGCCTCATACTTAATCTTGGTATCACTTTTCTCCGATTTAATACTATATTTATCAATATTATTTTCCAACTTATTAATTACAAAACCTTCTGGAAAGTTTAAAGTAAAACTGGTATTCAGAACTTTATCACCTGCATTCTGAATTGGAGAAAAGGATGGGATTGAAATCGTATTTGACTGTTCAATTTCATAGTCAAACTTTATAAAAGCCGGAAATTCGTAATGATTCAGGTTAAGGTATTTGATACGATCATCTGTAAATATTGAAAAGCCATCTGCAATGGAAGCGTCTGAAAAGTCCTTCTCCTTAAAAGTTTTGATGAGTGTTCCTTCAGCATTGTATATTTTGGTTTCTACCGATTTTATCTTTCTTAGCTTATCATAATAAAGTGATAAATCAACTGCTGTAATTCCTTCTTTATCCAGGACAAGCGTTGTTTCAGAGGATTTTTTCCGAAGTATGTTCTGATTTACAATATCGACTGATTCGGTACGATCAACGATGATTTTATGTACGTCTTTCTTCAGATCTTCTGAAATTGCCGAAGCTGAAATTTCTAACTTCTTTTGACCTAAGGAGTTTAAAGACATTAAAATAGTGTAAAAAAAGCAAACTTTTTTTATCATAATGTGTTAATTTGGTTTTTATTTATAAAGTAATCTTATATTTTTTCCTTTGTATCAATAATTATGGTTACAGGCCCATCGTTTAGCAAGGACACCTTCATATCGGCGCCGAACTTTCCGGTCTGTACTTCTTTTCCAAACAATTTTTCAAACGTTTTAACGAAGCTTTCATATAATGGGATAGATATATCGGGCCTGGCAGCTTTTATATAGGACGGACGGTTTCCCTTCTTTGTAGATGCATGTAATGTAAACTGACTTACCGTTATCACCTCTCCCTCCACATCCTTTACCGACAGGTTCATTACGTTGTCCGAATCGTTAAAAATACGTAGATTGATAATTTTAGCTGCGAGCCAGTCGATATCTTCCTGTGTATCGGCCTCTTCAATTCCAAGCAGAATCAAAAGCCCCTGACCGATAGCTGCAACCTGTTGCCCCTCGACAACTACGGAAGCATGTGTGACCCTTTGTAGAACGGCTTTCATTATTCATCATTATTTTTGCCGTTCCCATAAACATCCGTCCGGTAATTCTCCTCATCGCCATCAAGTATCTGGATATAGCTCTTATACCTTGACCATGAGATTTCATCATTTTCGAGTGCTTCCTTAACAGCGCAATGCGGCTCTTCCCTATGCAGACAATTATTAAACTTACACTGATCCTTAAGCCTGAAGAATTCAGGGAAATAATCCCCCACTTCCTGAGGTTCCATGTCGACTATTCCAAATCCGCGGATCCCCGGAGTATCAATAATTCTCGCATCAAAACTCAGGTCGTACATTTCAGCAAATGTGGTAGTATGCTGTCCCTGTTGGTGCTGTTCCGAAATTTCCTTCGTCTTTAAGTTCAGGCCGGGCTCCAGCGCATTTACAAGGGTTGATTTTCCCACTCCGGAATGCCCGGTAAACATGGAAACCCTGTGTGCCATCAACTCTTTTAAAGTATCCAGACCCTTATGTTCTGCTGCGGAAACCCGCAACGTTCTGTAACCTATAGATTCATAAATATATTGCAGGTATAATTGTTCATCCAGTGTTTCTTCCGTAAAAGTATCCACCTTGTTGAAAACGAGGACAGCTTCAATTCCGTAAGCTTCTGCCGTTACCAGCAACCTGTCGATAAAACTTGTAGTGGTAACGGGATTGTCAATCGTAATCAATATAAACAATACATCCACATTGGCAGCAATGATATGCACCTGTTTTGATAAGTTCACGGATTTCCTGATAAGGTAATTTTTCCGTTCCTGTATATTGGTAATGACTCCCGTGACGGTATCCGCGGATGTATCCAGCTCAAAATCCACCACGTCTCCAACTGCTACCGGATTGGTACTTTTAATTCCCTTAAGCCTAAACTTTCCTTTGATTCTGCATTCGAAAAATTCCCCTGTTTCGGATTTAACGGCATACCAGCTTCCCGTTGATTTATATACAATACCTGTCATTCATTTATGTTCTGTTGATTATATGATCCTGTCTTGTTATGCTTTCGTCATGTATGGCTTTAAAAAGGGATGTTATGAATGCCTCTCCCAATTCGTTTTCCTTCCCTTCGCGTTTCATTTTTACAAGTACTTCCTGCCAGCGTTCCGGTTGCAATACTGAAACATTTTTAGCTTTTTTAAGCAAACCTATTTCTTCTGCAATGTGCATCCTGTTCTTGAGTAGCTTTAAAATCTGTGTATCAATTTCATCAATACGGGTACGGTACCTCTGCATTTCATTCAAATAGGCATCTTCCTCATTTGAGGCGTCCCTGAGGCGCAGATTTCCAATGATCATCTTTAACTGTTCCGGAGTCACCTGCTGGGCTGCATCGCTCCAGGCTGTATTAGGATCCGGATGAGTTTCGATCATGAGTCCGTCAAAATTAAGGTCGAGTGCCTTTTGCGAAACCTGATGGATAAGGTCCCTGTTCCCTGTTATATGGGAAGGATCGTTGATGAGCGGTATTTCAGGGAAACGCAACTGTAAATCAATCGGGATCTGCCATTCCGGAACATTGCGGTATTTTACTTTGTCGTAACAGGAAAAACCTCTGTGTATAAACCCCAGTTTTTCAATGCCTGCATTCTGTAAACGTTCAAAACCTCCGATCCATAAACTTAAGTCCGGATTTACAGGATTTTTAATAAAAACCATTTTATCCGTTCCTTTCAGCGCATCTGCAATTTCCTGTACAGCAAACGGATTCACTGTTGTACGGGCTCCTATCCACAAAAGATCGATTCCGTGCTTTAATGCCAAATCCACATGTTCAGCTGTGGCAACCTCTGTTGCCAGAAGCATGCCGGTTTCTTCTTTTACCTGCTGCATCCATTTCAACCCAATGGCACCCACTCCCTCAAAACCTCCGGGGCGTGTTCTCGGTTTCCAGATACCTGCCCTGTAAATAACAGCCGTATCTTTAACCGCATGAGCTGTTTCCAGAACCTGCTGCGGTGTTTCCGCACTGCAAGGCCCCGCAATTACAAACGGTCTTTTTTGGGACAATTCCTGAAACCACAAAGCTTTTTCACCTAATTTTGTCATGTTGCAAATTTAATCATAAATCAACAAACTTCAGTACTGATCTGTATTTATAACCTGTTTAAATATAAAAATTTAATTACATTTGTGTAAAACTAAACTGCATGTCGATTGAAGTAAAAAACATATCGAAAAATTACGGAACACAAAAAGCATTAAACTCCATAAGTTTCAAAATAAACAAAGGAGAAATTGTAGGCTTTCTTGGTCCTAACGGGGCCGGAAAATCTACCTTAATGAAAATCCTTACTACCTATATCGGGGCTGATGAAGGTACTGCTTCCGTCAATGGATTTGATGTTAAAAGCAATCCAAGGGAAGTACAGAAATCCATAGGTTATCTTCCTGAGCACAATCCTTTGTATCTGGATCTTTATGTAAGGGAGTATCTGGCGTTCAATGCGGATGTTTATAAGACCGACAAAAAGCGTATTGAAGAAGTCATTACCCTTACGGGGCTTACACCGGAATCCCATAAAAAAATAGGTCAATTATCCAAAGGATACCGCCAGCGTGTCGGGCTTGCAACGGCGCTGCTTCACGACCCCGAAGTATTGATACTGGATGAGCCTACAACAGGACTCGATCCGAACCAGCTTGCTGAAATCCGGGAACTCATCAAAACCATAGGAAAGGATAAAACCGTATTTCTTTCTACGCACATCATGCAGGAAGTAGAAGCCATCTGTGATCGGGTCATCATCATCAAACAGGGCGAGATCGTTGCAGACAACCAGCTGCAGCAGATATTCAGCAATGAAAACGATCAGGTTATCGAAATAGAATTTGATTTTAAAATAGAAGAGGAATTCATCAAACGTCTTCCCGATTTAAAATCGTTCCACAATATTCACGACATGCAGTGGGAACTTATTTTTAACAGTACCCGTGACATGCGGCCTGTACTTTTTGATTTTGCTAAAGAAATGGATGTCAAAATCCTTTCCATGCAGCTTAAAAATAAGAACCTGGAAACCATATTCAGAGAAAAAACATCCTAAAATAAAAGCTTCCTTAAGGAAGCTTTTATTTTACTGTTGTGTTATTTATAATATATTTTACCTGTATAAAGCGTGCTTACGTTCACCGTATCGGGTTTATGGTAAAGGTAGGCATTTCCTACAGAATAAATGGTTCCTTCTATTTTAGAAACGGGAAACAGTTCAATGTTCTGATTGCTTCTGTGGTACAACTTTATAGCTCTGGCTTCCAGATCACGGGCTTTAACGACTCCGTTAGCCCCGTAAAGCTGTACATCGAGCAGGTTTGTTTTTCCCTGTAAATTAAAAAATCCCACCTGGTTATCTTCCACCACTATGCTGTTGTTATCAATCTTCAGATCAAAACTTGTAGATGCGCTGGCTTCATTAGGTATGCTTGTTAAAAGGTACAGATTCGGAAAATGAAGTGTCTGTGTTGAAAAAACACGGAACTGTGTTCTGGAATCAATACGCTTTAACGTTGGTGTATGAATTTTCAGGACCGCAGTTTCATAACTTTTAAGCATTTCGCAACTTACTTCATTTTTGACGACGAGTACGGAATCTTTGACGTTAAATGAAAGTGCTTCAATACGGTTTTCAAATGAATGTATCTCCATCATATACTTATTATCAGGGACAATTTCCACCGAAACGTTCATGGGGATATCCACCGTATGGAATGCAGCAAGACCGTAAGTTTGCAAAACAGGATCCCCCTTTTTAGAGAAACAACCATCTTCTCCGGCACATCCCATAACCAATACCGACAAAAAAACAACAACCTTTCTCATAACTATAGCTTGTATCCCATTCCCAATTCAAAAGCTTCTGCTTTTGCAAAGTGCGTTTTTAAAGACATTACTCCAAAAATATGGGGTGTTACATAATAACGCAATCCCAGCCTTTGATACAGGGATCCGTTCTCTTTATACTCATCATGGATATAGTACCCGATGTTCGCTTCCGCCGTTAACCTGTTCAGATATAGTTCATAACCGGCAAACACACCTATCCGTTTCCAATCGGTATCCTTCTTCATTCCCGTTTCAGGAAAAGAAACTGCCAGGAAAGGAATAAGCTCCTTTAAAGAATACGACAAGAACACATCCGTTCCTAACTGTAAAGCTCCTATTTCATTCAAAGGCTTTTCTGCAATCGCCGTAATGTGGTAAAAAGGTTTTTGTCCCATTCCGATAATATGGCTTTCATTTATTCCCGTCCGCAAAATAAGGTTGTAACGCATCTGTTGCGGATGGTCCAAAAATGATGTTGCCTTATTCACCACATCTTCTTCATCAAAATGATAGGTTAAACCAACATTAAGCGCCAGCGTATTCGTACTGGTATTGGGCGCCTTTATGGTTGCATTGGAATGATGAACAAAAAGAAGCCCGGCATTTATACCAATATTCTTATAAATCCTGGGCTGATCATAATTCAGCATAAAATACGTAGAAGGCATCCATTTGGATCCATATGCCATATTGCGGTAGTTTGTTTCCTTATCATAAGGATGCGTGGCATGGGCTACGCCCTGTCCTACCCTAAACTGTAATCTTCTGTTTAGAAAATAAAAATTATAATGCCCGTAAAATCCGTAAAGGTTCCCCAGTGTTTCATTATGATTGTTCTGTGTATGAAAAGAAAAGCCCACGTCGGGAAAACGGTACGTATGGTGCCATTCCTTATCCCCGGTGGTCCTGTGATTAAAAGAGACCAAAAAACCGGTTGGTTTGGAAGTAATAAGATGTGATATATTTTTACTGTGCGGTAGAATGGCTCCCTGATGGGCCTGTACCGAAATACTCCAGTTTTCCTGTCCGCACATCTGAAGTCCTGATAAAAGCAAAACATATTTAAAAATGGCTCTGTATACGGAATAACCGTATCCATTCACACAACCTTTCATAAATTAGAACAAGCCGTTAAATTCAGCATCAATCCTGTTTATTATGCTTCCAAGATCCTCCGGATTGTCAACAAAATTAATAGGATCTACATCTACTATCAGCAATTTCCCCTTATCATAACCGGAGATCCACTCTTCGTAGCGTTCATTTAGCTTATTAAGGTAATCAATTGAAATGGAATTTTCATATTCACGTCCCCTTTTATGGATCTGTCCCACAAGATTGGGGATCGAACTGCGCAGGTAGATAAGAAGATCCGGAGCGCCTACAAGTCCTTCCATAAGATCGAACAACTGTCTGTAATTATCAAAATCCCGGTTAGACATAAGTCCCATCGCGTGCAGGTTGGGGGCAAAGATATGGGCATCTTCATAAATAGTCCGATCCTGTATGGTGTTTTTACCGCTTGATTTCATTGTAAGAATCTGGCGGAAACGGCTGTTCAGGAAGTAAATCTGCAGGTTGAAGGACCAACGGTCCATTGAATGATAAAAATCATCGAGGTAAGGATTATCCACCACATCCTCATAATGAGGTTCCCATTTATAGTGTTTGGACAGAAGTTGGGTTAAAGTCGTTTTTCCCGCCCCAATATTTCCTGCAATTGCTACCTGCATATATCTTTAATTTATATTATACAAAAACAGCTTATCACTTGTTAAAAAACTGATATTTTGTGAATTGAAGATTGCTTTCTCTATTTTGGAATCAATTTCTGTAAGCTGTTCCGTCATTTGTTGTTCCGTATTCAACAAAAATACAGCATTGTTTAATTGATACACTATATACCTGCCGTTAATTGCTAACAATTTTGACTTATCGGGTAAAAGCTGCTCCTTGATTATCTTGCCGTATATATCTATTCCGAATACCGTATTACCGGATTGCCAATAAGCAAAATTGCCGTAAGTGGTAATGGTACTGTAATCAGGAATAGGATTGCTTACAAATACCGATTGTTCCTTATTGGATGAAATGATACACCATCGTTTACTTGCATAATCAAAAATCCAGATCGACGACTGTGCCGTCAATGCGGCATATGCAGCATCAATTTCAGGAAAATGTTCTGAAATCACCATCTTTTCCTTTACGCTGAGTTGGTTATCAAGCAATACCAATTGTTGCGTACCCCTGTAAAAAACGAGCTGCTGAAGCGGATTTCTTTCATCATACTGCGTAATCCTTCCTAAAAAAGGATCTTTAAACGTAAAAGTTTTGATTACGGTTTCTTTTGCAATTTCATCATCAACAATAGAGGAAGTATCTCCAAGGTGATTCAATGCGTAGTAAGTTAATTGCGGCGGCCTTGCAAGCTCTTTTTTAAACGTAGCCATCTGTGCATTGACTGAAAATGCAGTACAAAACACGCTATACACTACGCCTAACATCTTCATCGCCCGTAAACCGTTATGGTAAAATTATAATCGTTTCGGGCATCCGCTTTAAACAGATCTTCCGAAATCGGTTTCCATTCTTCAGTAATCTCAGGAAAAAAAGCATCTGCATCTTCAAAAGAAGCTTCAACATGCGTTATGATCAATTCATTTGCAATACCAATAGTTTCCCTGTAAATTTCTCCGCCTCCTATAACGTACACCACTTCCTGATCTTGATCCCGGGCAAACTGAAGCGCATCTTTTACAGATGAAAAAATGAAACAGTTTTCCGGAACCGCCCTATCCGTGTTGCGCGTAATGATGAGATGTGTTCTGTTTGGCAATGGCTTCGGGAACGACTCAAATGTTTTGCGCCCCATAAGGATATAGTGGCCCGTTGTCGTATTTTTAAAATGTTTAAAATCAGCAGGCAGATGCCATAAAAGCCCGTTGTTTTTTCCAATAGCATTATTCTCGGCTACTGCAGCTACCAAACTTATCTTCATTATACAGAAACCTGCCCTTTAATTGCAGGATGCGGATCGTAATCAACCAATGTAAAATCTTCAAAATTAAAGTCAAAAATGTCCTTCACCTCAGGATTCAGCACCATTTTTGGAAGGTTCCGGGGCTCCCGCGACAACTGTAACTCCAGCTGTTCAAAATGATTGTTATAAATGTGCGCATCGCCGAATGTATGGATGAAATCGCCATAACCAAGGCCGCACACCTGTGCAATCATCATGGTGAGTAATGCATAGGAAGCAATATTAAACGGTACACCCAGGAAAATATCAGCAGAACGCTGATACAGCTGGCATGATAATTTACCTTCAGCTACATAAAACTGAAAAAAGGCATGACACGGAGGCAGTGCTGCTTTCCCGTTTGCCACATTCTCTTCAAATGAGACAAAGGTATCGGGCAATACAGAAGGATTCCACGCCGATATAAGCATCCTGCGGCTATTCGGATTTTTCTTTAATGTATCAATAAGTTCCCTGATCTGGTCAATTTCCTCCCCGTTCCAGTTTCTCCACTGATATCCGTAAATCGGCCCGAGGTTTCCATCCTTGTCTGCCCATTCATCCCAGATGCGTACGCCGTGATCTTTTAAATAACCAGTATTGGTATCTCCTTTGAGAAACCAAAGCAATTCATAAATAATGGACTTCAGGTGTACTTTTTTAGTGGTAACCAACGGAAAACCTTCTGCAAGATCAAAACGCATCTGATAACCGAAAACACTTTTGGTTCCGGTACCTGTACGGTCACCTTTTTGCACGCCGTTTTCCAACACATGCTTTACTAAATCTAAATACTGCTTCATGGTTACAGGTTGCGTTTGGACAATTCATCTCTTAATCTGGCGGCCTTTTCGTAATCTTCATTCAAAACGGAAAGCTCCAGCATATCGTTGAGTTCCTGTACCGAATACCCGGCAAACTCATTTTCTTTTTCTTCGGGAATGATGTTGAGAAATTCATCAATGGCTTCATTGATTGTCTGATCTTTCTCGTCTTCATCATCAAAATCGTCTTCGTCATCATCGGAATCATCCATATCGGCCAATTCCTGTTCACGAAGATAAATCCCGGCCTTATCCAGGATATTTTTGTAGGTAAAAATAGGAGCGTCAAAACGCAGTGCCAGTGATATAGCATCTGAAGTACGCGCATCAATAATCTCTTCTATACCGTCGCGTTCGCAGATAATACTGGAAAAGAAAACACCATCCACCAGTTTATGAATGATGACCTGTTTCACTACAATATCAAAGCGGTCGCAAAAGGTTTTAAAAAGATCATGCGTCAGAGGACGGGGCGGTTTCAGATCTTCTTCAATGGCAATGGCAATGGCCTGTGCTTCAAAAGCACCGATTACAATCGGCAGCTTACGCTCGCCGTCCACTTCATTCAGAATCAGGGCGTAGGCCCCGTTCTGTGTATGGCTGTACGAAATACCTTTTATTGTTAACTGTACTAAACTCATAAGGATAAAAATAGCCAAAAAAGGCTATTAAACAAAGATAATATCTTTAAATTTAATAGCCTTTATTTATGTTCTTTTTTAAAGAGATTTAGTTGTTGTGCGCCTTGAATTCCTTTAATTTTTTAATCAATTCCGGAACCACCTGGAATGCATCCCCTACCACACCGTAGTCCGCAACTTTAAAGAAAGGAGCTTCAGGGTCGGTATTGATCACCACTTTTACCTTGGATGCGTTGATACCGGCAATATGCTGGATAGCCCCTGAAATACCAATGGCAATATATAAATTGGACGCAACCGGTTTCCCTGTCTGACCTACGTGTTCTGAATGAGGACGCCAGTCTAGATCGGATACGGGTTTTGAACAAGCTGTTGCTGCCCCGAGAACCTCTGCAAGTTCTTCTATCATTCCCCAGTTTTCAGGTCCCTTTAATCCACGACCTCCTGATACTACGATTTCTGCATCGGCAATGGAAACTTTTCCGGAAGCTTTTTCCTGGCTCTGGATCTGGATGTTGAAGTCCGCATCGTTTAACGTTACGGCAAAATCTTCCGCTGCTGCAGCTCCGGAAGCTTCGGAAAGTCCGTATGAGTTTTTTGCAAGTGCGATAACCTTTACTTCAGATGATAGTTCCGTGATGTTGAAACCTTTGCTTGAAAACGCGTTACGCTTTACCTGGAAAGGATTTACCGATACCGGCAGAGCCACTACGTTTGAGGCATAGCCTGCTTCAAGACCTACAGCTACAATCGGAGCCAGGTATAAAGAATCGGTAGTAGAAGAAAGGATGACCACCTTGGCTCCTTCTTTCTGCGCCGCCTGCTTTACCACATCGGCATAAGCTCTTGCATTAAATTTGTCCAATTTAGAATCAGAAACCTTTAAAACCTTATCTACACCGTATTTTCCTAATTCGGAAACATCTCCGGCATTAACGGTAACTGCTGTAACAGTTGTTCCTAAAGATTCCGCAACTTTTTTTGCATAAGAAGCTAATTCCAACGCAACTTTTTTAAATTTTCCTTCTGAAAACTCTGTATATATTAAAACTGACATTTTTCTTTTTTTAAATAAGGTTAGAATTAGATTACTTTCGCTTCGTTATGTAACAAGTTGATTAATTCATCCAGATTATCAGGACTTACCAATTTCACTGCCGATTTAGGAGCCGGTTTTTCGAATTTAACGGCTTTTGTTTTAACGTCAGCAGAAACAGCTTCCAAAACGTTTAGCGCTTTGGTACGTGCTGTCATGATTCCACGCATGTTCGGGATACGAAGGTCTTTCTCTTCTACAATTCCTTTCTGCCCGCCGATTACCAACGGTAAATCAGAAGTCAGGGTTTCCTTACCTCCGTCGATCTCACGAACCAAAGTAGCTTTTGTTCCGTCAATCTCAACACCTACACATGAATTCACAAAATTATAGTTCAATAAAGCAGCAAGCATCCCCGGAACCATTCCTCCGTTATAATCCAGAGATTCCTTTCCGCAGATCACCACATCATAATTTCCAGCCTTAACAACCTCAGCCAACTGTTTGGCTACGAAGAATCCGTCAGCAGGATTTGCATTTACACGGATTGCCTCATCTGCCCCGATGGCTAATGCCTTGCGGATTGTAGCTTCCGTTTCAGCGCCCCCGACGTTTACAACCGTTACATGCGCCCCCTGTTTTTCCTTAAACCAGATGGCACGCGTTAAACCAAATTCATCGTTGGGATTTATTACAAACTGAACTCCGTTCGTATCAAACTCCGTATCTCCGTTCGTGAAGTTAATTTTTGCAGTAGTATCAGGCACATGGCTGATGCAAACTAATATTTTCATCTATTATAATTTTTTGAGATTATTCCTAATTAAAGACGAAGATAAAAATTTTTTCAAACATTTTACTATGCATGCATAATATTTTTTATCCAAAAAATATAAAACAGATTAATTTTTAGAAAATTTTAAGGCTTTTAAATCAATAAAAACGAATTTTAGAATTATCTTCACTAAAATTAACAATTACGAAATCCGCTATAATAGTCCTTTACCGTTATGGTTAACGGACTGTTTTTTACCTCCTATACAAGACCGGTTTCCTAATATAATCCGATTTGCTTATGAAAAACATTTTTTTTCTCTTCGTTGCATTCACGTATTTAAGCTGTACAAAAAAAGAGGTTCACAATACGGAAGTCCACGCAATTCCTGCTGATTCTGTTTCCAAAACCACTCAGAACACCGGAATCTCTGATTTTTCTAAAACGGAAGAAATGCTTGTCGGGATGCTGCAGCAAATGTCAGGTCCCGGCTCACAAGAGCAGGATGCATCACTTCTGAACAGACAGTTCTTCGACTCACTGGCTACTTTTATAAAAAGCAATGAAAGCACGCTACAGTACCCGTTCGAACTGCTTCAAAAAGAACATGTATACATTACCACTTCTGCTGATAAACAGTTACGCATTTACAGCTGGGACAACAACCAGGGAGGGACGATGCGTTTCTTTGACCAGTTGTTCCAGTTCCGGTCAAACGCTCGGACGTATGTAAAGGAACATATTGCTTCAGAAGATTCCCAGGCGTTCTTTTCGAAGATCTATACCGTACAGAATAATGTAAAGCAACCCGTTTACCTGGCTATATCCAACAGCATATTATCTTCAAGATATATAGTACAGCATATAACGGCTTACCAGATTAAAGACGGGGCCCTTGAAGAAGCTAAAATCTTCAAGACCAAAAAAGAACTGTTGAGCAGCATATCGGTTGAATTTGATTTCGGAAGTGTGGCCGACCGGCCGGAACGTCCTGTTGAAGTGATCTCACTTAACACAAACGAGCTTAGAGTTGCCCTTGTGGATAAAGCATTAAGCGTAACGAAACAGAACCTTATTTACGAGTGGGACGGATCTGTATTTAATTATAAAGGTATTCAATAATTAGAATTCTTCATTTCATTTAGATGCTGTTTTATCCGATGGATGCCCAAACTGTTTAGTGCTACTCAGGATTCAAATGCGGCTACACGTCTATCGCGAAGTATATGTGAATCTGGAACAGAAGCAGCTTACTTCCATTCATAAAATCACTTATTTACGGCACAACAGCTAAAAGGGAAGATCATCCAGCTTATTTGAAAAGTTCCAGACCGGGGATTTTATCCGACAGCTATAAAAACATTTAAGGACGAACTTTAGACGGCTTTTCGAAGTTCCCAAAAGTTTCTTCATAATTTCTACCTTATACACGAACTTAAAACATAAAGACCCTTCAGCAGAAGATAACTACTTACTATATAGAATACCTGATAAATAATGTATTACCTTAATTAACTTTCAAAGTAAAACGGGATTCTCAGATCTAAGGACTGGAAAAATACTGTTTTAAAACACCGGGCTTCACGAATTACTGACCGGCCAGGTACAATCTTCCTCTTTTTTTATTATTAAAATATAAGGATAGCAAATTATATTTTTATATTTTTGTGCACCTATCAATATGATACTATGAGAACAATACAATTTAGAGAGGCGATTTGTGAAGCGATGAGCGAGGAAATGCGCCGCGATGAAAAAATATATTTAATGGGTGAGGAAGTTGCCGAATACAACGGAGCCTATAAAGCCTCTAAAGGAATGTTGGACGAATTCGGACCGAAACGTGTTATAGATACACCTATTGCAGAGCTTGGTTTTGCGGGTATAGCCGTAGGATCCGCTATGAACGGGCTTCGTCCGATTGTAGAATTCATGACGTTCAACTTTTCATTGGTTGGTATCGACCAGATTATTAACAATGCCGCAAAAATGCGTCAGATGTCCGGTGGTCAGTTCTCCATGCCAATGGTTTTCAGAGGACCTACTGCATCTGCAGGGCAATTAGCAGCAACGCATTCACAGGCATTCGAAAACTGGTATGCAAATACTCCTGGTTTAAAGGTAGTGGTTCCATCTAACCCTTACGATGCAAAAGGTTTGCTTAAATCGGCCATTCGCGATAACGATCCTGTCATCTTTATGGAATCAGAACAGATGTACGGAGATAAAGGAGAAGTGCCTGAAGGAGAGTACACCATTCCTCTTGGTGTGGCAGACATAAAACGTGAAGGAACCGATGTTACGATTGTATCGTTCGGTAAAATCATCAAGGAAGCGTATGCTGCTGCAGACGAATTGGCAAAAGAAAACATTTCATGTGAAATCATAGACTTACGTACAGTTCGTCCGATGGATTATGATGCCATCATTAAATCGGTAAAAAAGACCAATCGTTTGGTTGTTCTGGAAGAAGCATGGCCTTTTGCTTCAGTAGCATCTGAAATCACTTATATGGTACAGGATCGCGCATTCGATTATCTTGATGCTCCGGTACAACGTATTACAACGGCCGACACCCCTGCTCCATTCTCACCGGTTTTACTAAAAGAATGGTTACCTAATGCACAGGATGTTGTGAAAGCAGTAAAAAAAGTTCTTTATAAGAATTAACAAAATTTTAAATTACATTTGTAACTCCAGCCAAAAGGTTGGAGTTTTTTTGTTATGAAAAAAATAGCACTGCTTCTATTTACGTTTCTATATCTGCATGTGTATGCACAAACCAAGGTTGGCGGTATCGTGGTCGATACAAAACAGCAGCCGCTTTCCTACGTAAGCGTATATTTCAAGAATACTTCCGAGGGGATTATAACCAACGAAGATGGAAAATTCTATCTTGAATCTGACCAGACGCAGGATACACTTATCATTTCCTTTACCGGGTATGATGATATTTTCATGCCTTTATCCAAGTCCGTTAACCTGGGGTTAAAAATAGAATTAAAGGAGGACAACCTTCTCGATGAAATAAAGATCTATTCTGGGAAAACCTCTAAGAAGAATAATCCGGCACTTGACATCCTAAGAAAAATATGGGAGAATAAGAAAAAGAACGGGCTTTATAAATTCGACCAGTATACTTATCAGAAATATGAAAAGATCGAATTTGACCTTAACTCTATAGACAGCGCCTATATGAAAAGCAGGCTGTTTAAAGGTATGGAGTTTATCTTTGATCAGGTAGATACTTCTAAAATTACCGGAAAAACCTACCTGCCTATCTTTATAAACGAACAGGCTTCCAATGTGTATGGTGATAACGTAGCAAAGCTTAAAAAGGAAATACTGGCCGGAAACAAGAATTCGGGTTTTGAAAGCAACCAGCATATTATGGCCTTCCTTAAGGATCTGTATGTTGAATACAATATTTACGACAACTACCTGAAGCTGTTTGACAAGGACTTTGTAAGTCCTTTATCCCGCACGGGCATCAATGTGTACAATTACGTTTTAACCGATACTACTTACATCGACGGAAAACTGTGCTACAACATCGTATATTATCCGCGCAGAAAAGGGGAATTAACCTTTAAAGGGGATTTCTGGGTGAACGACGGATCATGGGCCATAAAGAAGATAAATATGGCTATAAGCAAGGACGCCAATATCAACTGGGTACGCGATATCTACATAGAGCAGGAATTCGACGTATTGAACGATTCAGTCTTTTTGCTCACAAAAGACCATCTTATGACAGATTTCAGCATCCGTCAGAATGAAAAATCAAAAGGTATGTACGGTAAACGTACCACCTATTTCAAAAATTTTGATTTCAACAAAAAGAAACCTCTGAACTTCTACAAAAGCGAAGTGAATTCCTATAATGAGGCACTCATGAACCGTCCTGATTCTTTTTGGGAAGGTTATCGTTTTGAGCCCCTTACCGAGGAAGAAAACGGAATTTACACCATGCTTGATAAATTGCAGCAGAACAAGCGTTTTCAGACTTATGTAAACCTGGGAACCATTCTGGCCAGCGATTATATACAGATAGGGAATTTCGACTACGGTCCCATTTTTTCTTCTTTTGGTTTTAACGACGTAGAAGGATTCCGCCTGCGTATGGGAGGAAGAACCTATTTCGGGCAAAACGATATGTGGCGCTTTGAAGGATATACGGCCTATGGTTTCAAAGACGATAAATTCAAATACGGTATCTCGGGCAGGTTCATGCTCGATAAAAACTCCCGTTTCATCTTCTTTGCAGGGAACCGCAGGGACGTTGAGCAGATTGCAGCTACTTTATCCCCCATCACCGATGTTCTTGGAAGAAGTTTTGCTTCGAGCGCCTTGCTGGCAAGCGGGGACAACTCCAAACTTTCGAATATCAACCTCACATCGGCAGGACTCGAAGTAGAACCTTTAAAGAACCTGAAATTTTCGGCAGCCTTCAACTACAAAACCCTGAAATCGGCCTCTCCTACCTTCTCCTTAGGCTATTACGATGAATCCGGGGTTGTCCGGAACGACCTTAAACAATCGGAGATCAACCTTTCCGTAGATTATACCCCGCGCAGAAAAACGGTGGGTTACGGAGTGGACAGAACAGATGTTGACTTTAACTATGCCCGGTTATTCTTTAATTATTCCCTTGGTGTTAAAGGCATGCTCGACAGTGATTTCGACTATAAAAAAGTACAGCTTCTATACCGGCATCCTATATTGGTCGGTGGTTTTGGAAGACTTACCCCTACCCTTGAGGCAGGGAAAACATTCGGGGCAGTACCGTTGGGACTTATGAGCGTTATTCCAGGAAACCAATCGTACTTTATCATTGAAAATGCCTTCAGCCAGCTTGAATATTATGAATTCATAACAGACGAATACATCTCCCTACACCTGGAACATAATTTTAACGGCCGCATCTTTTCGAGAATTCCCGGAATCCGTAAGCTCGGACTGCGTGAATTTGTGGGTATCCGGGGCGTATGGGGCGATGTTTCACAAAAAAACATAGACCTGAATGCTTCAAATATTGCGTATGTAGCACCTAAAGACAAGGTATATTATGAGTACTTCGTCGGGGTTGGAAACCTGTTCAAATGCCTGCGCATAGATGTTACATGGCGCGGAAATTACCTTGAAAACCCGGATGCCCGGAAAATGGGTGTAAAAGCCGTATTCGGATTCCATTTTTAATTTGTAAAGAATTGAATTTTAATGTACTTTTGCAGTCCGATTTTCAAATAAATAAGATAATTTATAAAATATGACTAATATTGAACAATTCGATGTGTTCATCGAAATTCCTGCAGGAAGCAGAAATAAATACGAGTTCGATTTTGATTTAAAAATGATGAGATTCGATCGTCTTTTATTCTCATCTATGAAATATCCGACTGATTACGGATTTATTCCGGAAACCCTGGCATTAGACAACGATCCTCTGGATGTTTTGGTATTGACAACCGAACCTACTATTCCTGGTTTGTTAATGGAAGTTAAGCCTGTCGGCGTATTTTATATGGCAGACGACAAAGGAAATGATGAAAAAATCATCTGTGTTCCAACAGGAGATCCGCTTATGCGTGAATTGAACGATTTAGGAGATGTTAACAAACACCTTATAAAGGAAATCGAACATTTTTTCCAGGTTTATAAAGACCTTGAAAACAAAAAGGTTGAAACGAACGGATTCGGAGATAAAGCTGCAGCTATTGCCATGATCAAAGAGTGTAAAGAGCGTTTCGAACAGTTACCTGCTGACAAACAGAAAGCTTTTGCTATCAGATAAAAAAAAAACCGGAACAAATGTTCCGGTTTTTTTATCTTGTTTCCCTGATTACGTGGACATACCCCGTATATGTATCAAAAGTTGTTTTAAATATATAAAAATAAGTTCCGGAAGGCAGTATCCCGCCTTTTTTATCTTGCCCCTTCCATTGGTCCGTATATCCTTCTCCATGCGTATAAACTTCCATTCCGTACCTGTTGAAAATCTGCAACTGGATCAGGTTAAAGTTGGTGAGGTCGAAACCGTCGTTTGATGCGTCCCCATTTGGTGAAATCCCTTTAGGTATGAGGCAATCATTAATTTTGATCTCCACGATGTTATCACACCACAATACCGATTTTCCCTTTGCCTTTAAATAGATAAATTCCGGAAAAGCCGAAGGCCGGTAATGCACCAGTTCCAATATTTCATTCAACTCTGCATCAGCGTCGTTCCTGCTTTTATAAAAATGCAGGCTTAGCTCGTCAAGATACGGGTATTTCTTTCTCAATAACCATTCTACTATGGTCAGATCCGCAAAAGTAGCATCGTTCTTCCTGTTACAGATCACGATAGGCTGATCTATATTCGCAAAGACCTTTTCCTGAGCTGTTATAAGAAAAGAGGTTACAGAATAACAGGCATTGTGCTTATTGTACACCCTTACCCAGATTCTTTTTTTGGTATGAACCTTTACAGTATAATTACGCGTATCGGTTATGGCTCTGGTATTTTCATCGGCATCCTTTTCGTTTTCAAAATAAGTTACTACCAGATCGGACCCCGCATTTATAATTTCATCCTCTTTAAAAGTCAGGTCAAAAACAATCTCGCCGTCTTCATCTACATCGCACTCCACTGCATCTCCCGGTTGCTTTATCTTTGGCCCTCTGATGAGATGCACATCTGTTTCGGCTTCATTATTCTCCTCATTCAGTTCCACTACGATCCCTTTTCCGGAACCATCGTCGTCTACCCTGGCCCGGATGGAAAAATCATCAGGGGCTTCTTCATCTATTGTCAGCAGAACGGTTCCCGACTCACTTCCGTCTATCGGAATTACACCTTTCGTCTTTGTTGAACCAATAAGCTTATCTCCCAGGTAAAAGGCTATCGGAGTGTTTGCAATGAGGTTATTTGTACTGTTCATATTAAAAACCGTATAGGCTATTTCAACCTCCCTGTCGTTGCATTTAGATTTAAACGAATCAAGTTTTATGGTAGCATCGGCAAACACACTGCTAAGCGTTACGATAAAGCTGTTGGCGATGATCAAATCCTGGCCCGACCTGATACGTACATTCAGGGAGGTATCACCTACCGATACGTAACTGGAGATAAGGTAATAATCGAGATCCATGTTCCATAAACTACTGGACCCGGTAAACGTATTGGTACTGTTAAAGGTATTGTTTACGGGATTTAACGGAGGATTGCTTACGAGCATATTGTTGATCCGCAACTCTTCAGAAACAGCGATATTATCATCTCCCTCCCATGTAAGAAAGCCTACTTTTGAACCAACAACGCTTGTCACATTCAGTCCGTTTAGCGTAAAGGACAGGTTCTGGTTAGATGGATCCACAATTTCAAAACCGTCAAACACACTGACAACGCGGTTTGTCAGACTCAGATCTTCATAAATAACAATCATAGACCAGCCTGCATAATTAATGCCGGTGGGACAATAAGGAGCAATAACGCTGCTGATATCAAAATCCGATAGAAG
>Ga0153917_1000319_pt1 | contig 36297 bp, 21 predicted proteins | sample TSFL001MetaG_FD_104695 | JGI IMG/M metagenome (GOLD analysis project Ga0153917, IMG submission 104695) | Attine ant fungus gardens microbial communities from Florida, USA - TSFL001 MetaG | ecosystem: Host-associated > Fungi > Mycelium > Unclassified | place: USA: Florida, Paynes Creek Historic... | reverse complement strand
CGCTTCGAACTCGTCATGCTCACGGGACATGCCTTTCAGGTCTTCCTGACGCGGGAGGATCGCCGGGCGGTGCTTGCCACCATCGCGGCGCATCTTGCGCCCGGCGGGCACTTCGTCTTCGACAGCCGCAATCCCGCCTGCCGGGAATGGGAGGAATGGGGGCCGGACGAGTCGATGCGCTCTCTCGTCCATCCCCGCTTCGGCGAAGTCGCCGCCTGGAACGACGTCGCCTTCGACGCCGCCACCGGCGTCGTCACCTACGGGACCCATTACGAAATCCGCGCCACCGGCCGGCGCCTCTCGGCGGCCTCCCGCATCGCCTTTCCGGACAAGGCCGAACTGGAGGCGCTTCTGGCCGAAACCGGCCTGCGCGCCGAACGATGGCTCGGCGACTGGGAAGGCCATCCCTGGGAGAATGGCACGAAAGAAATTATTCCCCTCGGCACCCTCGCCTGATCCGGGCACAGGGAGGCCGTTCGTCTCTATTGGAAGACTTCGGCCGCACCCACGCGCCTGGCGCTACGCCTCCTGCGGAGCCGGCCCATGGAGCTGCGTTGACGGCACCGCCAGGCACGCAGGTATGATCAGGACGGCGATCAGCAGCATGGCGATGAATGTCGCATGCAGCGCGTGCTGGAGGGCGTGCCGGACCTCTTCGACGCCGCTGATTGCGGCGCCGGTGCCATTCAGCAGGGCGCGAATCTGTTCCGGCGTGATCGCCTGGCCATTGGCGACATGCGCGAGGCCGTAGGTCAGCACCGCGCCGAGCACGGCGGCGCCAAGCGTGCTGCCGAGATTGCGCGAGAAAACGTTCGATGCGGTGGCGCTGCCGCGCTCGTTCGCGCCCACGCTTTCCTGCGTGAGGATCAGGGCGCTGATATTGAGCAGCCCCATCCCGAACCCCATGATCAGCGAACCGGCGCCGGCGAGTACAGCCGAACTCGTGGGCCGAAGCAGGATGAAAAGGAATGTGCCGAGCGGGATCAGCAGGCTGCCCGTGACCATGAGGGGCCGCAGGCCGAAGCGTGTGAACTGGCGCGAGGCGATCGTCGCGCCGCAAGGCCAGCCGAGAAGCAGCATGGTCAGTGCGAAGCCCGCAACGAGAGGCGAGCGGTTGAGCACCGTCTGGACATACATCGGCAGGAAGGTCGTCAGCCCCATGATCGCCATGCTTGCGAAGAAGACGGTGAGATTGGCGAATGCGATCGGACGCTTCAGCCAGAGATCCGGCGCGATCATCGGCGCTTCCGCGCGCCGCTCCTGCCAGATGAAGGCGCCGAGAGCGGCCGCGAATATGGCGAGCGCCCCGATGGCCTGCCCCGAGATCGCACTTTCCATCTCGGTCAGGGCAATCATCAGCGCCGAGATGGAAACGGCAAAGAGGCTGGCGCCCAGCACGTCGATCGATACAACACGGGTTCGCTTCTCCTCCCGCAGGAACAGGAAGAATGTCGACGCAGCGAAAAGTCCCACGGGCACGTTGATCCAGAACACCCACGCCCAGGGAAGGTTATGAATGATGAGGCTACCGAGAAGGGGACCGACAACGGCCGACAGCGCCCATACGCTGGCGAGGTAACCTTGAACCTTGCCACGCTGGTTGCCCGGAAACAGATCGGCGACCACGGTCATGGCGACGGGCTGAATGGCGCCGGCGCCAGCACCCTGCAGCAGCCGGAAGGCGATCATCGACGGCATCGACCAGGCAAAGCCCGCAAGCACCGAGGCCAGCAGGAATATCGCGATACCGATGAGGATCATGGGCTTGCGGCCATAGATGTCCGCGAGCTTTCCGAACACCACGGTCGTCGCCGTCTGCGTCAGGAGAAATGCCGAGAAGACCCAGGAATAGAGATTGATCTGGCCGAGTTGCGCGGCGATCTGCGGCATTGCCGTCGAAACGATCGTCGCCTCGATGGCGATCATCGCCATGCTGGCCATGATCGCAACGACGACGAGGCCGCGATGAGATGTTCTTTCCGTCATGGGGAACTTTCGGATGGAATGGCCGCTTGGGCGATGGCGGGATGTTATCCTATGCCAGCCTTACTAATCCGATGGATCGTTCCGTCAAGCCGGTTCGGCACCGTTTCGCAAAAGCGTGAAGACACGGCACGATGGGTTCGCGGCCACTGTCAAAACGCCCGCCGCGGGCACGGCTTCGTCTCCGGCGTCGTCCAGGACGAGCAATCATGGAAGTTTCCGATAGCTGTAATGGGTCCCGGATATCTACCGCGAATGCCGAATCATGAATAACTTCATGCATGTAGGGGGAACCTCCCCTGGCCGGAACGGAGTCCGATCTGCCTTTCCCGCGAGGCCCGGCAAGATCGGGCTCCTTCTGGCGAGGCCGCGCCTCTCGTCCCTCCGCAGAATTACGCCGGCAGCGCGGGTGTCTCGCCTTCCCGACGATGAAAGGCGACGAAGTCCTCTGCGGACAGCGGCTTGGAAAAAAGCCATCCCTGCCCGTAATCGACGCCATGGGCGGCGAGATAGCCGCATTGCGCCTGCGTCTCGACGCCTTCTGCAATACAGGCAAGCCCAAGCTTGCGCGTCATTTCGATGATGACCGCGGTGATGGAACTGCGCGCGGTTTCGCAGCCGATCGTGTCGACAAAGGATTTGTCGATCTTCAAGGCATCCAGCGGGAGGTCCTGCAGGCTCCGCAAGCTGGAATATCCCGTGCCGAAATCATCGATGGCGACGCGATGGCCCAGTTGGTGCGCCCGCTGAAGGGTCACTCTGGCCGCGTCGATCTCGACGAACCCGCTTTCCGTCATTTCCAGCCAGATCTGCCTGCTCTGGATGCCGGTCGGAGCCAGCTTTTCCTGGATCACATCCAGAGCGCGCCCGGTTCTGACATCCTCCGCCGCGAGATTGATCGTGATGTGGCAGAGCGGATCGGCCTCGAGAAGCGGGCGAAGGTCACGAATGACGCAATCGATCACCTGATCCGTTATCGGCATCACGAGGCCGCTCTGCTCGGCCAGCGGAATGAAATCTCCGGGCGGCGTCAGCTTGCCGTCTTCGCGCGGCCAGCGCACGAGAGCCTCCCCGCCGACACACCTGCCCGTCCGCAAGTCGACGATCGGCTGATAGTGGGCGATGAAGTCCCGCCTTCTCACGGCGGCCCTCAACTCGCCAAGGGGGGACAATCGGCGAATTGTGGCCCAGACGATCCCGCCAACGAGGACCGAAGCGACCGCAAGGAAGATGGGCAGGAGGAAGAGCATGTATTTTTTAAACGGCGCATAAAGATATGCGCGTGATCTCATGGCAACCGCGAGAAGGCCTTCTTCGCGCACCGCGGCATAGACATACCGGCTGTCCACTCCGTCACGGGGATCGTCGATCAACGATCGCAGCAGTTGCGGGTCCGGATCGCTATGGGTTGCCAGAACCGAGCCGCTCTCGGTCGCCACCGCGATACGATTGCCCGGCTCCGTGAGACTGTCGAGGAGCACCTCGGGATTGACCAGCACGAAATAGTCGCCGCGGGTCAGATTTATTCTGGAAGCACTTCCCGACATCTGAGGATGAAGATTGAGCGTGACGCTGACGCCATCCTCGGTGACGAAGTCAGGCGGGACCTTGGGGATCCGGATGTCGGGCCGTCCCCAGGCGGAACATTGCAGGAAATTGCCATCGAAAACGCCCATCCCGGCGACGTAGAGGCTATCTGCCTGAGCCTTTCGCATCGCCTGGATATGGGCATCGGAACACCTTGCAACATCACTGGTTTCGAGCTTTTTCAAAGTGTCGACGGCACTGTCGTAGGCACGAGTGCTGCGCGCGATGATACGTTGACCAAGCAATTCGAGGCGATCCACCTCCTCATTTCTTGCCAATGCCCAACTGGCCCACAAAAAACCGGAACTCGTTGCTGCGATGGCAAGCACCGACAAGATACAGGCCAGGAAAACGATCTTGCTACGGTTCAAACACATCCCCTCAAGTGCTGTGTGGAACCCATCCTATATCAGCGATCCAGCATGATCGAATATAAAATGGGCTTGTCGCACCCTGCCACTGTGCACCGCCGCAACCCCATTCCGGGGCCCCGCGTCCGCATCAGAACTTCCCGACGACATTCATGAAAACACCCCTGTCGTTGAGCGTCAGATCACGCAGATCGTCCGAGAACGAGCCGAAATTGTAGCCGACGCCGATCTTGAAATTATCACCGACATGCCGGTAGACGGCCGCTAACGCACCATATTCCGTCGTCTTCGCCTGCGGCATGTAGAGCGCGCGGCCTTCGAGCAGGGCGTCCCATCCGTGGACGACGTGCAGGTCCGCACGAACGATGCCGAGATGCGCGCTCGACGTCTGCCAATCGCCATATTGCTGGCGATCAGCCTCAAGGCGCTGGCGAACCTCGCCATGGCGAAAGCCGTATTTGGCCCCGACCGAAAGCCAGGGCGTCAGGTCGTAGGTGAAATCCGCCGACAGGATGTGGCTCTTCTGCGCCGGCCCGAATTCGTCGCCGGTCACCGCGCTCACCTGGTTTGCGCCCGGCTCATCATAAAGGAAGACGTATTTGAACAGCGCATTCAGCCGGTCGTTGTCGACCGGGCGGTATGCAAATCCGACGGATCCTTCCAGATAGCTGCCGTTGCGGAACGCGCTTTCCGCGTCGCCATCGGAGAAGACGGAATCGAAGCCGAGCAGGACGCGCCAGTCCGGATCGGACTTGTAGGAGAGCCCGCCCTTCACGAGATAGGTATCGAGATCGCGGGTGTCGTCGTCGGAACGCTCGAAGCGGGCCTCTGCCTTGACATTGGCAGCAAAGATATCCGCCTCCTTGTAGCCGACCCCGAAGGAGACGGCGTTGCGCTCGAAATCCGAGCGCTGCAACCCTGTCGACGGATCGATCGTGTCGTCGCGAATCTCGCCCGCCTCGAAGCCGGTATCGAAGGTCCACAGATCGTCCGGCGTGTAGACCACGCCATAGGTCTTCGTCAGCGATGTCCGCTTGCCAAACAGGTCCCAGTTGTTTTCGGCATAAGCCGTCCAATAGGGATCGTAGCGCTTCTGTGCACTGAGAACGAATGTCCCGCTGTCCGTGCCAACGAGGGTGTCGCTGCGATCGACGTCATAGGCCCGGTCGGGATCGAGCCGGTAGCCGAAGGTATAGGTCGTATCCTTGTCCGGCTCGTAGGCGACGCCGGCCAGGGCGCCGATGCCGAGCGTGCCGTAGGAGACCTCGCCCTCGAGGCTCCATTGGTCGTCAAGCCGATAGACCGTTCCCACGCCCCCACGATCGGCACGATGGATATCGCCGGACACGTCGAGCGTTGCCTGACCGAAAACGTAATATTTGTGGTCGTCGTCGGGCTCATAGGTCAGGCGCAGGCCAGCGTCGAGCCGCGCGCCGTCATATCCTGACTTGCCCGAAGCGACCGCCATGGGGTTGCGGGTATCAAGATAGGAAACGCCCAGGCCGAGCGTCCAGCCGTCGGCGAGTTCATCGGTGAGCTCGGCCGTGCCTTTCCGCTTGGTCCGCCCGCCGACCAGCGGGCCGGCGAAACTGCTTTCGGAAGCGCCTTCGGAGAGGTCGTCATAAACCAGATTGAGGCCGATGGTCCCGGTCAGGTCGATATCGAGCTTCGTTCCCCAGATACGCTGATCGGCGAAGACTTGCTCGGCAAGCGTCGAGAACCCCGCCTGCTTTTCCTGATAGTAGAATCCCGCCGTGCCGGTAACGCCATTCGATGTGAGTTCGGCCAGATCGGCCTGACCGTTCAGGCGCCAGGCGAGTGCGTTCCTGTCATATTCGCCGCTTGAGGGAAGGTCGCCTATCGTAATGCCGCCGTCATAGGACTGCGACGTGCCGAAACCTGGCCCCGTCGAATAGGCGATTTCGCCGGAGAGATAGGTCCTGTCCGATTTCCGGAGCTGAAAGTCGGCGCCCAGCGCCTGCTGGTCGGCGACGCCGGTCGTTTCATTCATTCCGGTCACGCCCACATGAATGTTCTCGTTCAGCCACTGCTGGGCGCGGCCGCCATAGACATAGCCGTCGACCGAGCCGATAGCCGGCGTATATTCATACTGAGCAACCACGAACGCCTTGTTGCCGCCGAGCGCGCCCTCGCGAACCGCGCCGGTCTCGATCGACGACGCCGAAACCGGACGCTTCAGAATAAGCACGCCCTGAAGGTAATCGAAGGTGTAGTCCTCACCGTAGCGCAATGCGCGCCGCTCCAGCACCGCGCCCGTAGTCGCATCCCGGATCTCGACCTGGATCGTCTCCGAGCCGACGGTGATATCCTGTCGCCGCATGAAATAGGCCGAGCCGCCCGTGCCGAGGAATTCATCGCGCTGCGGCAGCGTGTCGGGCTGGGCCGCATAGAGGGTGATGTCGGTCTTGCGCTCGCCAAAACTGGTCGTGTCTTCGGAGCGGTAGACGGCATTCGCTCCATAGAGCGCCCGCTCGGAATGCATGAATTCCGTGCCGCGGATAACTGTCTTGTAATTGCCCCACATGACATGGCTGTCGCCGCGCTCGAGCCGGACATAGAACTTGCCGTTGGTCGGCGCATCGTCCACCGCCGTCGAATCGTCGCCATAGACCGGGTAGAACTGATCGGGATCGATCCGGCGCAGCAACTGGCGCGGATCCTTGGCATCCATACCCCTGAACATGTTCCCGATCGGGCCCTCGCCGGTGTCGCCGGCAGCCGTCAGCAGATATTCACCGCGAACCTTGCCCTTGAGATAGAAGGCCAGACGTCCGTTGGTATAGATCTTGTCGTATTCTCCCGGCCGCACCGTCTCGATGCCGGCGTCGCCGCTGCGTCGGCCCACCGTCAAATCGGCAAGCGCGACATAGAACCAGTCGTTTTGCGGAATGTTGACCCGCCGGGTAAATTCAAGCGCGCTCTTTCGGCCTGTGCCAAGAACGGCGACATCCACATCCTGCTGGCCCGGAGGCAGGATGCGCTGCACCACGAATGCCCGTTCGTTGTCGACCGGAATCGTGTCATGGAGCGCCCGCACCTCGTATCCGGCCGGAACGTTGCGGCCATAGACCGTCACCGCGCCGCCCTGGACGGGGATGTTGCGGAAAGCCGTATTGTCTTCCCCCATGCCCGGCGCCACCGCATCGGGCGCCGGCGACGGTTCGTGGCCGGTACGCGCCAGGGCGCGTGGCGCCGTCTCATCGTAGCGATTCCGGCTATCGTAGACACGGAGCAAATAGGCGAACCGGGAGCTCGCGTCACGATCTGCCGGCATCCGCCAAGCCGCCTTGCCATTGATCCGGACAGGGATGATCGCGACAGGGTCGGGCGAGGGATGGTCCGTCATCTCATACACGCGGATTTCGGATCGCACGATGAAAGCCGGGTAATTCGAGGTCGCCAGAAACTCGACCGGGTCGCCAGGCCGATAGGTATGACGTACCGGATCGGTCATCAGATTGAGCGTGGGCCGTACTTCCAGACCATCGTACTTCACCTGAATGTCGACCGCGCCGAGGCCGATATCGGTCTGGCGCTGTTCATCCAGCCCGCTATCGGCGGGATCCGGCCGGGCACCGGTGACGGACAGGCCGTCAACGCTGATCGAGAAGGGCAGATTGCCCCCTGCCGCGCCCGTTTCCTGCCTGGCGCTCGGGACGACCCGCGCACCCTTGACGCTGCCGCCTCCGTGATCGGCCGGCCCGGCATTCGCCGGCAGGGCGGTGACCGCGAGCAAAAGGCCGGCGCAACCGGCCTGCAGCAGGCCACGACGACCGCGAACGGTCCCGCGGATCGTGTCCCGCAAGATCTGGGCGTGCCTCCTCATCGGCGGGTCTCCATGCGCATTTCGATGCTAAGTCGGTATCCGGCACCGGACGTCTTCCACCTCCCGTCGATGACATCGCGGACGGCCTCCAGGCGCTTTGCTCCAAGCGCGGGATCGTCGGTCAGGTAATCGATGTGCAGGATGGATCGCTGTTCGCGCAGCACGCCGAGCAACCGGTCGATGCCGCCGTCCCATTCCGGCTTCAGCCGGATCTGGCCGGGAAGGAAAGCCTCGTCGGCCAGATCGAGCCTTACGACGCGGCCAAGCGCGGCGCCGAAATTGAGCGTCGTCATCTTGCCGGCCGTCAGCCGCACCACGCGCGGATTCTCCGTCGTGACGCGATAGCCGGTCGGAAGGGTCCGCTCATCGAGCTTCATGATGAAGTTCGAGCCGATCCGCGCATCGGGCAGCGTCGCGCATGCGACATGGAAGCGGCCATGCTGGTCGGTCGTTACGAGCAAACCATTGACGGTCGCCACCCGGACACCGGGCAGTCCCGGCTCTCCCTTGTCCTGATAGCCGTTGCCGTTCCTGTCGTCGAAGACCTTACCGACGATGTCGCCGCAGTCGAAGACAGGTTCGGCCACGATCTCCACAGCCGCGGTCGCTTCCGGCGCAAGCCGGTTGCCGGCAAGGTCGGTGACGCCGGCCCGGTTGATGTGCCGCCCCGGCCCGGCCGTGCCGAGCGCCAGCATGCGCAGGCGGATGATCATCTCGCCCTGCGCAGGCAGCGTCAGGTTGGCGAAAACCACATTGGCCCCGTTCACCCGCGGCGTGGCCGCCGCGCCGTCTACGGTGGCCGAACCCTCCACGAAGCGGAAGCCCGGCGGCAGGCGGTCTACCACATCGAAGCCGGCCACGGCCCGGCCGGCCTTGTTGATGACCTTGATCGTGAACGGCGCCTCTTCGCCGCGCCGGATCTGGCGCAATCCCGCCTGCTTGGTGATCTCGATATCGGACGGCGCCGCCGCCGGCAGATCGAGCGTCGCCGAGGACGGGTCCGTTTCCACCTGCGCACGGGTCGGCGTCCCGTCATTGTAGTAGCCCCGGGCCGTCGCCGTGTTGCTCACCCCTCCCGCAAGCCCGGCGGCATTGTCGATATCCGCCTGGCTCAACGTATAGGTGGAGGTGAAGACCTGCGTCCGGCCCGGCGCGATCGTCGCTCGCCCCGGATTGAAGGCTCCGAGCCGGTTCGTGCCGCGCACACCATTGAAGCTCGGCCCCTGGTCGACCGGCTGGACGTCGAAAACCGCTACATTGCCGGTGTTGCTCACCGCAAAGCTGTAGACGATGGTGTCGCCCGCCTCGATGACCCCGTTGCCGTCGACATCGGCGATCTGTCCGCTCTTGGCGAGCTCGATCCGCGGACTCTGCTTGATCGGCGTGGTGACGGTGCTGTCGTCGCTTTCGACCGGACCGCCCCCGCTTGCCGGCGTGCCCGTCACCCTGGCCGCATTGACCACTTCGCCGGCATCGATATCGGCCTGTGAGATCGTGTAGCGCGCCGAGAAGGTGGTGCTGTCGCTCTGGTTCGGCTTCAGCAAAGCGATAGGGCCACCCGTTACGGCAACGCCGTCCAGCCTGTCGGCCAGAGTGATGTTCTCGATATCGACATCGCCGGTATTGGTGACGGTGAAACTGTAGTCGATAGTCGAGCCGACAATGTTGCCGGATGGCTGGCCGGCGGTCTTGATCACGTTCAGTGCCGCGCGCGGCGAAAGCGGCGTGGTGACCGTACTGTCCCCGCTCTCCACGCGATCGCCACCCGTCACCGGCATGCCCGCCGACCTCGCCGTATTGACGATCTCGCCACGGTTGAGGTCTTCCTGGGCGAGCGTGTAGGTCGCGGTTGCCGTGCCCTTTTCTCCCGGCCCGAGATCGGCAGGCGTTACCATCAGCGGAGTGCTGCCGAGCATCGGGTCGCTGACGGTAACCCCGGTGAGCGACACCGATCCCGTATTGGTCACCTCGAAGCTGTAGACAATGGTCGAGCCGACCGTCTGGCCGGAGGGCGTGCCGGCCGTCTTGACGACCGTGAGAGCAGGCGTTCCCGCAACCGGCGTGACCACCGTGTCGTCGGCGGTCACCCTGCCGCCGGGATACTCCCCGGCAGCGGTTGCCGTATTTTCCACCTTGCCGGCATCGATGTCGGCCTGCGTCAGCGTATAGGTCGCCGTGGCCGTGCCGGTCCGGCCGGGGCGCAGGTTCGGTGGATCGACCTGGAGCGCTCTCGCGCCGATTTTCGGATCGGCGATCGTCACATTGGTGAGCGTGACCGTGCCGATGTTCTCAACCGAGAAGGTGTAGGTGATCGTATCGCCCGCATCGACACGACCGGTGCCGTTCGCATCCGAGACGGCTCCAGCCGTCTTCGTCAGCGCCAGGCCACTCGCGCGGTCTATCGCGACGATCGCCGATGCGTTTTTCGTGACTTCGACACCATGCGGATCGTAACCCCGGGCCGTCGCCGTATTGACGACCTGACCGGCATCGATATCGGCCTGGGTCAGACGGTAGTCCGCCGTTGCCGTCCCCATCTCGCCGGGAGCAAGGTTGGCAGGCGACACGGTCATGCCCATGATCACCAGCTTGGGATCATCGACGGTGATATCGGCCAGGGACACCGTTCCGGTGTTCTCGACGGTGAATGTGTAGGTGATGGTATCGCCGACATCGGTGAGGCCGTTCCCGTTGGTATCCCGAACGGCGCCGGCCGACTTCGTGAGCGCTATGGCCGGTTCGCCCGCAAGAGGAGTGGAGACCGTATCGCGGTCCGTGATCACGAACTGGCCCGGCACGGTGGCGCTGGCCGTTGCTGTATTGTCCACCTTGCCGGCATCCATGTCGGCCTGCTTCAGCGTGTAAGTCGCGGAGGCCGTGCCGGTCTCGCCCGGCGCCAGCGTTGCCGGCGTCACGGCAAGACCGGTCAGGCCAAGCTTGGTATCCGTGACCTTCACGCTGCTCAGCGTGACCGTCCCGGTGTTCTCGACCGAGAAAGTGTAGGTGATCGTATCGCCGGCATCCGTGCGGCCATTGCCGTTGGCATCGACGATCGAGCCTGCCGTTTTCGTCAGCGTCATGCCGTTCGCGACGGCCACATCCGTAACGGCCATGTCCTTTCGCGGCGTCGTGACCTGATCGGTCTTGACCTGTGCGGTGTTGACCAGGGGCCGGCCGGCATCGATGTCGGATTGCGATACCGTGTAGTCGGTCGTCCAGCTCCAGGTCTCGCCGACATCCAGCAGGCCATTCCCGTCGTCGCCGGCAGGCCCGGTCAGAACCGCGGCGCTTCCATCGGGCAGCACATCGGCAAGGTCGATACCGGTTTGCGTTACATTACCGGTGTTGCGGACGGTGATCGTGTAGCCGAGACTTTCGCCCTCGCGCGATGCCGGCTCGGGGCCTGATGTCTGCGTCTTCGAAATGACCAGATCGGGATCCCTCGCGACAAGGGTCGACGCCGTGTCGGTCGCGGGCCCGGCCTGATCGCTCGTCACGGCGGCCGTGTTGACGAGGGTGGCACCGGCATCGATGTCGGCCTGCGTAACCGTATAGGTGGCCGTCCAGGTCCAGACCTTGCCGACGCCGAGGACGCCAGTGGCAGCGCCATCGCCATCTGGTCCCGTCAAGCCGGCAGGACCGCCATCCGGCGGCGTGTCGGTCAGAACGATACCCGTAAGCGCCACATTGCCAGTGTTTTCGATCCGGATCGTGTAATTGAGCACGTCCCCCGCACGACGAGCCGTCGCCTTGTCCACCGTCTTGTCGATGGAAAGCGACGGCTGCTGCTCCATCGTCGTCCGAACGGTATCTTGCGCCTGCGCCGGGGTCCCGTCCGGCCCTTCCGCCGAGACCGTCGCCGTGTTGACGAGCGGGACGCCGGCATCGACGTCGGCCTGCGTCACGTCGTAGGTCACGTCCCAGGTCCATGTGGCCCCGACCTCCATGGCGACGGTCGTGCCGTCGCCACCGGTTTCCACCGGCGTACCGACCGCAGGCGTGCCGCCATTCGACAGCACGTCGTTCAGCGTGACGTTCCCGAGGGTTGCATTACCGGTATTGGTGGCCCGCACGGTATAGGCCAGCGTGCCCGGCGCCGACACGCGGCTCTTGTCGACCGTCTTGGTGACGTCGATCCGCGCCATCCGGTTGACGGTGGTGACAGCGCTGTCGGAATCCGTGCGATTGCCCGAAGGATCGCTGGCCGTGACGATCACGGAATTGACCAGATCGCTGCCCCTGTCGATATCGTCCTGCACGACCGCATAGGTGATGGCGTAGGTCCAGACCTCACCCGGATCGAGCGCACCGTTCCCGTCGTCGCCGTCCGGGCCGACGAGGCTGCCCGCGCTCCCATCCGGCAAGGTGTCGGTGAGCGCCACATTGTCGAGCGTGACGTTGCCGGTATTGGTGACGGTGATCGTATAGTTGAGCGGACCAGGGCGGCTGATCGAATCCCGGTCCACATCCTTTTCGATGTGAATGCCGGGCCGGGTCGAAATTCCCGTCGTCGCATCGTCGGTGACCGGGGCGCCGATGCCATCGGCAGAAGCGGAGACCTTGTTGACGAGATCGTTGCCCGCGTCGATATCGGCCTGCGTGACCCGGTAGCTCGTCGTCCAGATCCATGTCTCGTCGACGTCGAGCAGGCCGTTGCCGTTGGTATCGCCCGATGGGCCGGCAAGGCCTGCGGCGGTCGTACCATCCGGCAGGGTATCCGTGATCGACACATGGGCCAGCGCCACGTTCCCCGTGTTGCGCGCCGTGATCGTATAGTTGAGCACGTCCCCTTCGGTGTCTGTCGTACGCTTGTCGACCACCTTGTCGATCGACAGCGAGCGGTTCTGCGAAACCTCCGTCGTGGCATCCGCCTCGACGGCAGTACCGACCTGACCACTGCTGACCATGATCCTGTTGGCGAGGTCGGAACCGTTCTCCATATCGGCCTGCCGGACCGTGTAGCTGGCCGTATAGGTCCAGACCTCCCCGACATCGAGCACACCGTTCCCGTCGTCGCCGCTCGGGCCGGTGAGCGCCCCTGCGCCGCCATCCGGCATGATATCGCTCAAGGCCACATCGCTCTGGCTGACATTGCCCGTATTCGTCACGGTGATCGTGTAGGAAAGGACCTCGCCGGCCTCGTGAATCAGGGTCTTGTCAACGGTCTTGCTCACCGAAAGCGAGGGACTGCGCTCGACAAGCGTCCGGGCATCGCCACTGGCCGACACGGACGCGTGGCTCGGCGCCTGCGCGCTGACGACAGCGGTGTTGACCAGCGCCTGTCCGGCATCGATATCGGCCTGCGTGGCCTGATAGACGACTTCCCAGGTCCAGGCGGCGCTCACTTCCATGACGATGGTCGTGCCGTCGCCGCCGGCTTCGACCGGCGCGCCGATATCGACCGCGCCATCGTTGGAGAGCGTGTCCCGGAGTTCAACATTGGAAAGCGGTACGCTGCCGGTATTGGTTGCGACCACCGTGTAGGTCAGCGTGCCGGGCGCCGAAATCCGCGTCGAATCCACCCGTTTGCTTACGGTGATGCCCGGCGTTCCCTCGACCGGCGTCGTTATGGTGTCGTCACCGTTTACGGTCACGCCCGATGGTGTCCGGCCATTCGCCGATGCGCTGTTTTCGACCTGTCCGGCGTCGAGATCGCCTTGAACGAGCGTGTAGGTGGCCGTTGCCTTGCCTTTCTGGCCGGGCGCGAGCGTCGGGGGACGTACCGCCAAGCCCGTGACCCCGAGCTTGGGATCGCTCACCGTCACGTCTGTCAATGTGACTCCGCCCGTATTCTCGACCTCGAAAGAATAGGTGATGGTGTCGCCGGCATCGGTCATGCCATTGCCATTGGCATCCTCGATCGCACCGGCCACCTTGGCGAGGCTGAGGGCCGCCGGCGATGCCACGGGCGTTACCACCCCGTCGCGATCGCTTGCCTGGATGCCCCGCGGAGACAGGCCGATTGCCTCGGCGGTGTTCTCGACGGTACCGGCGTCGATATCGGCCTGGACGAGTTCGTAGGTGGCTTCGGCGCTACCGGTGTCGCCGGGCGCCAGACTGGACGGCGTCACGGGCAGATTGAGAAGCCCCAGCCTGTCATCATTGACGATGACGTTGCGCAGGCTCACGGATCCCGTGTTCTCGACCGAAAAGCGGTAGGTGATGGTATCGCCGGCATCGGTCATGCCGTTGGCATTGGCATCCTCGATCGTTCCGGCCGTCTTGGTGAGGGACAGGCTTGCCGGCGCATCGATGCGGGTCGAAACGGTATCGGAGCCGGAAATGTCGGCGCCCGCCGCGTCCTCGCCCCGCGCGACCGCCGTGTTGTTGACGAGGCCGGCGTCGATGTCGGCCTGGGTCAGCGTATAGACGCCGGATGCCGTTCCCGTTTCGCCCGGTGCGAGGGCCGAAGGCGTGACCGGAGCGCCGCGAAGGCCGAGCCTCGCATCGTCGACGAGGAGATTGCGGACGCTTACCGTCCCGCTGTTCGTCACGGTGAAGGTATAGGTTATGGTATCGCCCGCATCGACCCGGCCGCTGTCGTTCGCATCGACGATGTCGCCGGCTCTCTTCGACAGCTGAAGTTCGGGATGCCCTGCGACCGGTGTACTGGCGCTGCTCTCGCGCGGAGCAGTGATCTGATCGGTGGAGACGCGCGCCCTGTTGAGGAGCTGCCTTCCGGTATCGATGTCGGCCTGCGACGCCGAATAGGACGCCGTCCAGCTCCACGTCTCGCCGACGTCGAGGATGCTATTGCCGTTGACGTCGCCATCCGGACCGTTCAGGGCCGCCGCAGTTCCGTCCGGAAGAATATCGCTCAGGCGAACGCCCGTCAGGCTGACATTGCCGGTATTGCGGACGGTGATCGTATATCCGAGCACCTGCCCCTGGCGCGACGCTGGATTGGGCCCCGAGGTCTGCATCTTCGATATCGCAAGGTCGGCGTCCTGCACCACCGATGTCGAAGCAGTATCCGTTTTCGGCCCTGTCCGGTCGCTCCTCACCGCCGCCGAGTTGACCAGCGGCGCTCCTTCATCGAGGGCGGTTTGCGTGACGGTGTAGGTCGTCGTCCAGGTCCAGACCTTGCCGGCGTCGAGGACGCCCGTAGCGGCGCCGTCACCCGCCGGGCCTGTCAGTTCGGCGGCACTGCCATCCGGCAATGTATCGCTGACGGCGATGTCCCGCAGGGCGACATTGCCGTTGTTCTCGACGCGGATCGTGTAGGTCAGGACATCCCCTGCCCGGCGCGTCGTCGCCTTGTCGACCGACTTTTCGATGGTCAAGGAAGGTTGCTGTTCGATGGCCGTCCCGGCGTCGTCGCTCGCCTGCACTCTCGGCTCTGCCGGATCGGCGCCAGGGAGACGGCCCGAAACGGTGGCGACATTGGTCAGTATCGCGCCGTTTTCGATGTCGGCTTGCGTCGCCTCATAGGTGACGCGCCAGGTCCAGGTGGCGCCGGCCTCCATGACGACGGCGCTCCCGTCACCACCGGTTTCGACCGGCGCTCCGATCACAACGGCGCCGCCATTCGACAGCACGTCGTCCAGCAACACGTCTTCGAGCGCCACGTTGCCGGTATTGGTCGCGCGGACGGTGTAGGTGAGCGTGCCGGGTGCGGTGATGCGTGTCTTGTCGACATCCTTGGCCACGTTGAGACGCGGCATCCGGTTGATCGCGGTGCGTGCCACATCCGTATCGCCGACGATCTGACCCGACGGATCCGTTGCCGTTACGGCTGCCGTGTTGTCGATGGGCGTACCGGCATCGATATGGGATTGCGTCACCGCAAAGGTGGTCCTGTAGACCCAGATCTCCCCGACATCGAGCTGGCCGTTGCTGTTGTCGTCGCCGGAGGGGGCGGTCAGGCCAGCAGAGGTTCCATCCGGGAACGTGTCGGTCACCACGACATCGTCGAGGGATACGTTGCCGGTATTGGTGACGGTGATCGTGTAGTCGAGCGATCCGGGCCGGCTTATCGAATCCCGATCGACGTCCTTTTCTATCTGGATGCCGGGTTTCGTCGAGACGCCGGTCGTCGCGTCGTCGGCGACGGGCGCGGGAATGCCGGTGGCCGTCGCCCCGGCGGTGTTGACGAGATCGCTCCCCGCATCGATGTCGCTCTGGGTGACGGTATAGGTGGTCGTCCAGACCCATTGTTCATCGACATCCAGAAGATCGTTGCCGTTGTCGTCACCGGCAGGGCCGGTCAGGTCGGCGGCGGCTCCCCCCGGCAGCGTATCGGTGACCTGCACATCGGCGAGAGCGACATTGCCGGTATTGCGCGCCGTGATCGTGTAGGTCAGCACCTCGCCGGCCGCCCCGATCGTGCGCTTGTCCACCACCTTGCTCAGCGTCAGCGAGCGGTCCTGATGGATTTCCGTCGTCGCATGGGCCTCGATCGGCTCCGCGATCTGATCGCTGCTCACCTTGACGGTGTTGATCAGATCCGAGCCTGCCTCCAGGTCCGCCCGGTTTACGGTATAGATGGCCGTATAGAGCCAGACTTCATCGATATCGAGCTTGCCGTTTTCGTTCTCGTCCCCGCCCGCAAAGGTCAGCGAGCCGGAGGTGCCGTCGGGCATGACATCCGCGAGCACGAGATTGGTCTGGCTGACATTGCCGGTGTTCTCGACCCTGATCGAGTAGGAAAGAACGTCATCGACAGCGCTCGTCTCGGCCTTGTCCACCCTCTTGGTGACGGAAATGGCAGATGAGCGCGCTATATCGGTTTTCGCCTCCGCAGTGAGCGGGCCGGCGCTTTCGCTCGATTTCACCTCCACCCGGTTGACGAGGGCGTTACCCGCGTCGATATCGTCCTGACTCGCGGCGTAGGAGGCCTCGTAGCTCCAGATTTCGCCGACATCGAGCAAGCCGTTGCCGTTGGCATCGCCCGTCGGGCCGGATACAGCGCCCTCGCTCCCGTCCGGCATTATGTCCGCGAGGGTGATGTTGCTCGCAGGCCCTTCTCCGGTATTGCGCAGGGTGATGGTATAGGAAAGCGTTGCCGGAGCGGAAATCCTCTCCTGATCGACCGTCTTGCGAACCTCGATCTGCGGCAGCTTGCGGATATTGGTGAAGATGCACTTGATTGCCGCGCCGGCGGCGGTTGCGGCTTCGTCGAACCGGACCGATCGCCCCGCCACCGTATAGCGCCCGCCTTGGCCCAGCCCATCGCAATAGACATCGGACAGGGCGAAATCACCGGGATCGACCTCGGTGAGAGTGGTGACTGCGCCGGGTTCCGAAAGAAGCTGCGCCGGACCATCGGCCTCGACGCCCTCAGCCGCGGTCGTAACCGCATGCGCAGCGATGCCATTGTCGCCGGTGAAATTGAACGTGCCGGTGCCGCCTTCGGATATCTTCCCGACCTGAACCGACGGCTGCCTGGTATTGGTGAACGTGCAGACCAGCTTTTGGTTCGCCCCGTAATCCGATGCGGCGATGGTCAGCGTGCCGTCGTTCTGCGCCGATGGAACAATGTTGCCGTATTGATCGACGCAGCGGGTTTCCAGCCGCGTACCGGGCGGCAGGGTCTCGGTAATCGTGATAGGCTGCGAATTGTCCTGCAGCGGATATTGCGCCGAGTTTGCCGGATTGTTCTGGCTCGTATCGAGATTGAAGGCCCCGATGCCCTGATCGGCAGCGAAGGCATAGGTCCCGGTCGCGCCGATGCTCTCCTTGCGGATCTCGATATCGGAGCCGGCGAAGCTCCATCGCATCTGGACGAAGTCGCGCGCATCGTTCTGATAGGTCTTGCCTTCGAAGGTAACCCGGAATGTCAGGCTGGTAATGCCGCGGCCGACGAACTGGATCGATCCGCAGGCCGATCCCAGGCCGTCGGTGCGGCAATATTCCGTCTGGGCGACGTTCCTGACCCCGGGCGCCCTGCCAAAGGCATTGGCGGCCGAATTGACGGTGAGGGCCGGGTTGCCCGAGAGCCGGACCAGTTCCACCGAGCCCCCTTGCGTGTTCGCACCGACGAGCTGCCACACGGAGGAATTGCTGGTTGGCGGGTCGGGATTGGTGAAGGCGTAGCCGCCCAGCTCGTCCACATGCAGGATCGGGTTGTCGACCGGCTTGCTGAAGGTCACCGTGACGGAGCGGACGGCATTCGGATCCTGACTGGTGACCATGCCGAGCGAGGGCCCGCCGGATACCGCGCCGAAACGCGTATCCCAGTGGTTTCCGGTAGCGAAGGTGGAGTTTCGATAGGCATTTCCGTCCAGAACACCGGATTGCTGCACCCTCACTCCGAGAACGGCGGTCGTTCCCGAGGATCCGTTGATGGCCCAGGTTCGGGTGACCTCGGCATTCGCTGCCGAACAACATGCCAGTATCTGCACGACGGCAAGAAAGACGGCACCGTAGCCATTGAGGAGCTTGCGAAAAAGCGGGCGAATAGCGGGGCGCCGGCCTGTTTCGGTTTGCCTTTTCGTCAATTTGCACTTCCCTGATTTGCCGATTCCCTGCCCGCGCCCCACCCGGGCAGCCCCCCTCCGAGCGAACAGAAAAAGCCTCTACAAACAGAAATTTCATCGATCTAATCGAACAATAGGTTCGCTGATCCCGCGGTTGTCGCCGCGCCAATCGCCCCATAAAATGGAAGCCGCATCGCTTCCGATCCCGTCGACCCCAGGAAAGAGGCGAGATTCCTTGCCTCACCCCCTAGTTTTATAGGGGTTGAGAGATCGGGGGTAGTGCTCCTTGACAGATCATAATTATTGAATAATTCGATATATAAACGGCGCGACCGGCATGAGTGGCCTGATGAAAAACGGCCTCCCGATCTCATCAAGGATCAGGAGGCCGGGTTCCAGACTGCCGGAAGGACTAAGGGAGGCCGGCGTCTCAGAACATCGTATTCTCGTTGGCCGCCTTTTCGGGAACGGCCTGAATGACGTCCCAATGCTCGACGATCTTGCCGTCCTTCACGCGGAAGATATCGACGACAGCCGAGCCGCGCTCCTCGGGGCTGCGCTGCGCATGGATGTGGAGATAGACGAGGTCACCATCGGTGGCGCTGCGGACAATCTTCACGCGGTAGCCCGGGTTCTCCTTGAAGAACCCTGTAAAGTAGCCGACAAAGACTTGCTTGCCGTCGGGCACGTTCGGATTGTGCTGCTTGTAGTCGTCGGCGACGACGGCAGCGGCAGCTTCGGTCTCGTGTGCGTTGAAGAACCGGTCATAGAATTCCACGACGAGCGCGCGATTGGCCTCCTCGGCCTTCAGATCGCGTTCGGCCGCAAAAGCGGAGGGAATGCCGGCCAGAAGAGCAACGGCAAAAACGGCATGTCGCATATGTCTTTTCATGATTTCGAGCCTTTCTTCGATTATCGGCTGGAGGGTTGTCCTGGGAGGACGGGGATTGGGGGTTCAGTCGTAGAAATCCGGAGCATGCCTGAAGCGCGGCCAGGCCTGCGGATCGTGGCCGGTGACGACGACCGCATCGGTTCGGTCCGCGATGACATGCAGCTTGCGGACAGACCGCACCGTATCCACCGTCGACGCCAGAAAGCCGGGAAGCGCCTTTTCATCCCAATGGTCCATCGTATAGGCGGCATCGCCGGCAAGCAGGACATGTCCGGTGTTGGGCAGGCGGATCAAAACGGATTGATGCCCAACGCTATGGCCCGGTGTGAAAAACGTCTGCAACGTCCCGTCGCCGAGCAGGTCGAAGCCGTCGGAGGCCTCCCCATCGAGGAAATGCCAATGCAGATCGGGGCGGTCGAAGTCGCGGCGCACATAGGCTGCGGCGGCGAACCAGTCCGGCGCGAAGGCGTAGTTGTATTCGGCGCGCTGGACGATATGCGTGGCGTTGGGAAAACGCCCCACGGCGCCGGTATGGTCCGAATGCATATGGGAAAGGACGACATAGTCGATGTCCCCGGCACCGTATCCCAAGGCAGAAAGCTGGGCGAGACAGCCCTCCTGCGGGGACATTACGATGCGGAACGTGTCGATGGACGCTCCCCAATAGGCACGGGGATCGGCAAGGCCCTCGGCAGCCAGTCCCCCGTCGATCACGACGTTGCCGGCCGGATGGGTCAAAAGAAACCACGGAACCGGGATCTCATACGGCTCGCCGTTTCCCTGGTTCATCTTGATGTCATGAAGACGACAGACCTGCGTCCCGGACTGCAGCATGTATAGTCGAATGGGCGACATATATTCCCTGGCGCATCACGAGTGGAACCGCGCGATATCGGTGATCTTTACAGTCCCTCGCGCTTTCCAAACCTCTTAACTCACACCGGTTTGCCCGCGGTAGGCGGGAAAATCTAAAGATAGAAATCAGCTTTTCCGATATCGGGGGTTCCGCGTCATGACGGCTATTGTCCATATACCCGCTGAACGCACCGGAAAACCGGCAGGTCGACAGACTGCGCCCGCCCCCGCACCAATCCGGCGCTTGCAGCGTCCGATCACCATCAATTGATCGCGCCGCGTCATTCGCAATCCCGCTGCCACGTCTATTGCCGCGCAAAGGAAAAGATCGGTTACGCATCTTTGCGCGCTGAATGGACGAATGTACCATCGGAAAAACTGATGGAATTTCAGAGAATCCCGCCGATTGAAGCGGCATTGCAGCTTCCTCCTCCGATAGCTGGCTTGTTTGCATCGGGATATTCGATAAAAATGGCGCTCGACCGGCCAGACGTCGAATACCCGTCGCGGAGGGTGGCTTGCCGGTGAAAGTCCGCGTGGAAAGGTGGAAGCATGGATCTTCTGGCGGGAATGCGCGTGCTCGTGAGAGTGATGGAGAGAGGCAGCCTCTCGAAAGCCGCCATGGACCTCGGCATGGGCCAGCCCGCCGTGAGCGAGAGGATCAGCCGCCTGGAAGAACATCTCGGCGAGCGCCTTCTCCACCGCAGCACACGATCGCTGCGGCCGACCGATGTCGGCCTGATGTTCTACGAACGCGCAAAGAAGACGCTCGAAGCGGCGGACTTCGCGGAAAGCGTCACATCCAGGAACAAGGCCGCACTGCAGGGCACGATCCGCATCGCCGCACCGCACGGGCTCGGAGAGATGGTTCTTCCCGCCATCCTGATGCGTTTCCGGAAACTTCACCCGCATCTCAATATCGACCTCACGCTCAATGACCGGCTCGTCAGCCCGGTATCCGAGGGCGTCGATATCTCGTTGCGGCTCGGCGACCAGAAGGAGACGAACTGCGTTGACGAGGAGATCGGCTTCGTCCGGCGCGCGCTCGTCGCCTCTCCCGACTACATTGCCCAATGCGGCCTGCCGGCCGCGCCAAACGAAATTTCCGCTCATCCGTTCCTGCGCGTCTCTGGCATCTTCAGTGACAATCTGCTGCCGCTGCGACGCGCCGGCGAGATATTTCAAGCGGAAATCAACACCGTCTGGACGGTAAGCAACTGGCGACCGCTACACGCCCTGCTGCTTTCGGGAGCGGGGATCGGGGTCCTACAGGTCCCCGCCTGCGCGGAGGCCCTGGCCGCCGGCCAGCTAAAACGGCTGCTCCCGCAGTTCGAAGTCCCGGGCTACCGTCTTCGCCTGCTCTATGCAAAATCAGACGTGATTTCCGAAAGAACGCGCCAGCTCGTTGCATTCCTGCGGGAAGAATTGAAGTTCTTCCGTGAAGACGACGGTGTAGATCTGACATAGCAGGCAATGCCGTCCAGCGCGGCCCGACACCTCCGTCCGCCATCTCCCGGATATCCCATGTTGACGCTAGCCCCCTTCACGCACGAGCATTTCACGCTTCTCCTCGACTGGTTTCCCACCCGCGCCGCCCTTGCGCAGTGGGGCGGCCCGTTCCTGGATTTTCCCTTGTCGCCCGATCAGCTGGAGCGCATGCTGGCGGAAGGCAGTTCCACCCCGCCAACCCGGCTCTGCTGGATGGCGGAAAGCGAAGGAACGCCTGTCGGCCACGTCCAGCTCGCCTTCGATTGGCGCAATGGAAATGCACTGCTCAGCCGCGTCGCCATCGCGCCCGAAATGAGAGGACGGCGCTTCTCCTTGCCGCTGATCGCGCTGGCGATCGAAAGGGCGTTCCGGTTCGACGCAATCGAACGGCTCGAACTGAACGTTTACACCTGGAATGCGCCGGCGATACGAACCTACGAGCAATCGGGCTTTATTCTGGAAGGGGTACGCAGAGCGTCCGCGCTCGTCGATGGCCAACGCTGGGACACCGCCATGATGAGCCTGCTGCGAGCAGATCGGGCTGCGCCCTGAACAGGGTGCGCTCGTCGCCAGAGCGAGCGAGGCTTGCGAATACGGGACGGATACTGTCCCGCGCTAGGGGAAATCGCAGCAACGACCGGAGGGAAGTCGGAACCGGTTCATCGGAGCTCCTGCCCACTCCTCCTCCGGCGCCAGCACAGAAACCCGCCTGCCTCTGGCATGCTGACATGAGATGGTGCGAGACGAAACCTTCCTTGATCTTCAGGGGGTTCGTTCGCATTCGAACTGTTGGATCAAAACCGTGAAAATGCTTCGCCTCCGCCATCGACGGGATCGCGGCGGCGGCTTGCTGCAAGGCGCACCTTACATCCATTTGCCGGTCGTTTCCGCTCTTGAAGAAGCCAAGAAACGTGTCCCCCGCGCCTGTGGTATCCACGGCCTTCCACCCTAAAGTTCGAGACGCTTTCCACCGATGCACCGCTGCGATCAATCGATGATTGGTATCGATTAATCCGATGAATTGTATAGTACAATTAACGAGAACTGCTTGAATTCAGCAAATTTCCGCGATTTTTGCATTTCACCATGGATAATTTATAAATTTTATCAATGAATCATCGGATTAAATGCCTCTGTGACTAACGCGATGAGCAGCGCATGAATATCCAAGGAGCCTTCCCGGTGCTTTTGACCGACCATAATCCCGTTCTGACGATCCTGGCGGCCATCGTCTGCATCACCGGCAGCTGGATCGCCATGAACCTGCTTCAACAGGCGCAGATCAAGCAGGGCACCTTACGGCTTCGCTGGACATTCGTGACGGCCGTCGGAGCAGGCACGGTGATCTGGTGCACGCACTACACCGCCATGATGGGCTTCCATCCCGGCGCGCCGGTCAGCCTGCATGCGGGCCTCACGATGCTGTCGCTCGCAATCGCGATCACGGGAGCCAGCGCATCCGTGTGGATCGGGTTGAGCTGCCTTTCCACGGCGCCCGAGATCGGAGGGTTCCTGGCCGGCTGGACCATTTCTGCGATGCATTACACCGGCATGCTGGCATACCACATCGACGGGGCTGTATCGTGGAACCCGACCCTGGTGGCGCTCTCGATCGGATTTTCCCTCCTCTTTTCGATCTCGGCCTTCAGCCTTGTCCTGCGCAAGCCCCGCCGGGTTTCTTCCAGTGTCGGCAAGCTTCTGTTCGCCACCGCCATCGTCAGCCTGCACTTCACCGGCATGGAAGCCCTATCGGTTGCTCCTGGCCACGCGGCATCCCATCTCGCGCAGGAGACATTCGCGACGATGGGATTTGTCATCGCCGCGGTCGCCATGCTGACAGTCAGCACGGGACTGGCGATGCAGCTCATCGAGGCACGGGTCTCGCGCGAGACCATCAGCCGCTTCCAGCGAATGGCAATGACCGACGCCCTGACGGGCCTGCCGAATCGCGTCAGCTTTGCAGAGAGCCTTGACCGGGAAATCGCAACCGCCGAAACGCTGGGACGAAATATAGCGATCCTCGCGATAGATCTCGACCGATTCAAGGAAATCAACGACCTGCGCGGGCATCACGCCGGCGACCTCGCGCTTCAGACCATCGGCCAGCGCCTTGCCAGCCTCGTAGACGACAACGCTTTCGTCGCGCGATTAGGGGGCGATGAATTCGCCGCCGTCGTCAATTATGACGACGAAAAGCATCTCCTCGATTTCGTCTCGCGGCTAGAAACGCTCATGTTCCTGCCGATCCGGATCGAGAATTTCGAGACGGTGACCGGCGCAAGCGTCGGCGTGTCCATCTATCCGCAGGATGGCACGACCCGCGAGAGACTGATGAGCAATGCCGATCTGGCGATGTATCGGGCAAAGGGAAATATCGGCCAGAACGTTTGCTTTTTCGAGAAGCGGATGGACGAACTCGTGCATGACCGGCATGTCCTCGCGCAGGACCTTCGCCATGCGATCGACAGGGATCAGCTTCGGGTCCACTATCAGGTGCAAACCTCGGTGGCGACGGGCGCCATCCGCGGCTATGAGGCGCTGTTGCGCTGGCATCATCCGCAGCGCGGCTTGGTGCCGCCCGCCGAATTCATCCCGATCGCGGAAGAGAACGGCCTCATCATTCCGATCGGGGAATGGGTTCTGCGAACCGCCTGCCGGGAGGCTGCGACCTGGAATAACTCCCACAGGATCTCGGTTAATATCTCCCCGGTTCAATTCACGCATGTCGACCTTGCCCCGCTTCTCCTCGATGTCCTGATGGAGACTGGTCTCGCCCCGACGCGCCTTGAACTGGAAATCACTGAATCCACGATCATCGCGGACAAGCCGAGGGCGCTTCACATGCTCCGTCAGATCCGCACCCTGGGCATAACCATCGCCATAGACGATTTCGGGGTCGGATATTCCTCCTTCGACACACTTCGTTCCTTTCCTTTCGACAAGATCAAGCTGGATCGCTCCTTCATGGAAGAGGTGGAAGAGGACGCACAGGCCAAAGCCATCGTGCGCGCGGTTCTCGCCCTCGGCAAAAGCCTGAATATTCCCGTTCTTGCCGAAGGCGTCGAAACGTCGACCCAGCTATCGATCCTCAAGGCAGAGGGCTGCGACGAGGCCCAGGGATTCCTGCTCGGAAAACCAAGGCCCCTTTCGTTCACCGTCGCTGCCGAACGACCGACCCTGCCGACGAAACAGTTTCATCACGAGGAAGATCAATCCCGACATCTGGTATGACATTGGCGAGGAAGGCCGGCGGTTTCGCGCCGCCACCGTGATTTCAAACGGCCGGCCGCTCGTTATTCCTACGGTATACGGACAACGATTTTGCCGAAGGCTCCCCGCTCCAGATGGTCAAGGGCGGCGTTCAGGTCCGCAAAATCGTAGACCTTTTCAACGACCGGCTCGATCTTCAACCAGTCGACGGCCCGCACCAGATCGGTGAGGGCCCGGCGGTGGCCAACGCCTATGCCCTGTACGTTGGCCGCACCATGCAGCAACGGGTAGACAGAGCTGCGCAGTTCGTCGCCGGCCAGATTGCCGATCACCGAAACGCGGCCGCCCTTGGTCAGCGCGGCGAGCGAATGACCGAAATTCTCGCCGCCAGCCAATTCGAGGACATGATCGGCACCCTGTCCGTCTGTAAGGTCCCGCAGCGCCCCTGCCCATTGCGGGTGCCGCAGGCGGTTGATGCCGGCGGCGGCGCCGAGCGCCTTCGTTCGCTCCAGTTTCTCGTCGCTGCCGGAAACGACGACCACGCGCGCGCCCTGCGCCTCGGCGATCTGGGTGGCGAAGAGGGCAACGCCGCCTGTGCCGATGACCACGACGACATCTCCCGCGCGGGTCCTGCCCGCCTCATTCAGGGCGAACCAGGCCGTCAGGCCCGAGCAGGTCAGCGTGCTTGCCTTGACGGCATCGAGGCTGCGCGGCGCGATGACGAGGGAATCGACCGGAAGCACGACATATTCCGACAGCATGCCGGGGCCGGGAGCTCCGTGCGGAATGCTGTCCGCGGGCTGCACGCCATCCTGCCAGCGGCTGAAGAACGTGCTGACCACGGCATCTCCCGCCTTGAAGCTGCTAACGCCGGCGCCGACCATGGCAATCGTGCCCCGCATGTCCGAGCCGGGTACCAGCGGCAACGGCGGGTTCATGCCCATGCCGTCCCGCAGCACGAGCAATTCACGGTAATTCAGCGCAACGGCTTCGACACGCACCAGCACTTCGCCATGGCCGGGCGTGGGCACGGCCGTTTCGACAAACTGCAAATTCTGGCGACCGAATGCCGATGCCTGCCAGCGCTTCATGGATTTCGACATGTTCTGCTCCATACGAGTTGACGAAGCATCGACATAATGGTTCTAGGAAAAAACGCAGCGCTCCTAATTTTCCTCGGAATGGTGAAAAAATGGAACCAATCAGCCATGACCGCTTGGCCGGGATCAGCGCTTACGTCGCTGCCGTCGATGCCGGCAGTTTCGCGCAGGCCGCCATCCGGCTGGGCCTGACGCGCTCGGCGGTCAGCAAGGCCGTGGCGCGACTTGAGGCACGGCTGGGCGCACGCCTCTTCGTGCGCAGTACCCGGAGCCTGCGGCTGACCGATGAAGGACAAATGTTCTACGAGCGCTGCGCCGGAGCCTTGCAGGCGCTCGAAACGGCGCAGCATCTGGTGGAAGCCGGGGTCCGCGAACCCATGGGGCGTCTGCGCATCAGCGCACCGGTCGTCTTCGGGCGCCATTACATAGCACCGCTGTTGATCGACCTGGCCGAGCGTCACCCGCTGCTGCAGGTCGAAGGCAACTTCACCGACCGCACGGTCGATTTCATCGAAGACGGCATCGACCTTGCCATTCGCAGCGGGGAGTTGCCGGATACCGATACCCTTGTCGCGCGCCTTCTGGGAATGCAGGCAATGATCGTCTGCGCCGCCCCGGCCTATCTTGCGACGCACGGAACGCCGCGCACGGTGGCGGATCTTTCCAGCCACCGACACATCCTCTATCGCCGCGGCAACAGCATGGCCGCTTGGCCGCTTGCCGAAGAAGGCAAGATTTCCCGGGAGCGGCCAAAATATGCCGTTGCCTTCGATGATGTCGATGCCATCGCGATGGCTGCCAGGCGGGGCGCGGGCATCGCCTATCTGCCGCTCTGGTGCGTCCGTAATGCTCTGGCGGACGGCACGCTCGTCAGCGTGCTGGAGAAGGCCGCGACCGAACGGACGCCCCTGCATGCGGTCTGGCCGCGCACGCAATACATGCCGTACAGCCTGCGCGTCACCATCGATACCCTTCTGGCGGCGCTCCCGCCCTTGCTTGCGCCGCACGCCGGGTGAAAGGATACGGAGCGATATCGGCCAGACGGCGAGCGCGGCCCGCGACTGGCCGCCCCGTCATTTACGCCATGCCTACTGTTCGATCTCCGGCACGACGAGTTTCGCAAGCTTGTCCAGCGAATCCTGCCAGCCGAGATAGCAGGCTTCGGCGGGGATGATATCCGGCACACCCTGCTGCTCGATGTTCACTTCCGTGCCGACCGATACGGCCTTCAGGCTCACCGTCACCTTCATCTCACCCGGAAGGTTGGGATCGTCGAAACCATCGGTGTAGACGAGGCGCTCCCCGGGGACGAGTTCCAGATAGGTGCCGCCGAAGGCGTGGCTTTCGCCCGTCGTGAAATTCCGGAACGACATCCTGTGACGGCCGCCGACCTTCGCATCCAGCTCGTGGACGGTGCAGAGAAACCCGTATGGCGGAAGCCAGCTTGCAACCGCGTCCGGTTCGAGGAACGCGCGATAGAGCTTCCCGGGCTTGGTGGCGATGACGCGGTGCAGGCGGATCGTGCTGGGCATGGTGTTCTCCTGTGGTTCGGTTTCATCGGTTCGTTCTGTCGTGGCGACGTGCTTGCCGCTGCCCGATGCAGTTAAGACGAGCGAGGCAGGGAGAATCCGACATGACAGCGGATTAAGTTTCGCATCGGCTGTTTTCTTCACCGTGCGCGGCTTGTCGCGGATACCCTACGATCAAAGCTCCAAGCGGTATAGTTCGTTGCCAGCCGCAAGATTCATTCCTCCTCAACGGCGCCTACGACGGACAGCAAACGCCTACATGACGACAACCGCCGCTCCGCCGGCCAACCCGGCACCCGCGGCCGTCAAAAGCAGCGCCTCTCCTTCCGCGAACGCCTTTTGGCGGTGTGCGACGGAGAGCGAGAGCGGGATCGTGGCGGCAGAGGAATTGCCGAAATCGCCGATGGTCCGCACGGTCCTTTCCGGTGCGATGCCGAGATTGGCCGCCACTGCATCAAACATCCGCGCATTGGCCTGATGCGGAACGAAGCGGCTCACAGCCGCCGCGTCTATCCCCGCCTGCGTCAATGCGCGCTGCGAGGTGCCGGTCATCAGCGCGACGGCACGGGTAAATACTTCCCGGCCGTCGTGCATCGTCATCAGGAACGCCTCGGCCGGGATATCCGGCGCGAAGGGACGATTGCCGCCGCCGGCGGGGATGTGGATGAGGTCGTATCCGCTTCCGTCCGATACAAGTTCGGCCGAAACGACGCCCCGCTTCGGATCGCGGCACGGTGCGAGCACCACCGCGCCGGCGGCGTCGGCGAACAGCACCGCGCTTGCCCTCTCGCACGCATTGATGCGCCGGCTCAGAATATTGGCCGCGACCACGAGCACCTTGCGCCCCTGCGCGCGCACGAACCCGTCGGCCAGCGCCAGCGCATAGAGGAAGCCCGAACAGGCGCCTGCAAGATCGATGGCGCCGGCGCCGCGAAGACCCAGCCGATGTGCGATGAGCGGTGCGGACGGCGGCAGCAGGTGATCGGGCGTGGACGTCGCAAGCAGGACCAGCGCGATATCCTCCGGCGCGGCCCCCGCGTCGTCCAGCGCCATCCGCGCGGCCGCTTCCGCAAGCCCGCTCAGCGTCTCGCCATCCCCCGCCCAATGGCGCGTGCGAATGCCCGTCCGGCGCTCTATCCAGCCCGCTTCGAGGCCGAGCCGGCTTTCGATCTCCGCATTGCCGACGCCGCGGGCCGGCACCGCATGCCCGAACCCGATCATGCGCGAAGATAGGCCGGGCCTCATCGCGGCTTTCCGAGAACGACGGAGGCCACCTCGTCGATGGCGTCGTAGGCGCGGTCGAGCTCGCCTTCGGTCACGCAATAGGGCGGCATGAGATAGATCACGTTGCCGAGCGGGCGGACAAGCAGCCCGCGCTCGCGAAACAGCCTGCGCATCCTCGGCCCGGCATCGGCGAGATAACCGCCTTCCGGCACGGCAAGGTCGAGGGCCGCGATCGTCCCGATCTGCCGGACGCCGGTAAAACGCCCGTCTGCTTCGAACCGCGCGAGGTGTCGCCGGTGCAGTTCCGCCAGCCGGGAGATCCGCTCTTCCACGGCCTCGCTGCGCCAGATCTCCAGATTGGCAACCGCAGCCGCGCAGGCGATGGGATTTGCGGTGTAGGAGCTGGAGTGGAAGAACGTCTTGCGCCGGTCGGCCGAAAGATACGCCTCGAAGACCGCTTCGTTGCAAAGCGTCGCCGCGAGCGGCAGCGCCCCGCCCGTCAAGCCCTTGGACGTGCAGAGGATATCCGGGCGGATACCGGCCTGCTCACAGGCGAACAGCGTTCCCGTCCGCCCCCAGCCCGTCATCACCTCATCGGCGATGAACAGGCACCCGTAGCGCCCCGCGATCTCCGCCAGCCCGGCAAGCACCTCGGCGGCGTAGATTTTCATGCCGCCCGCCCCGAGCACCAGCGGCTCGATCAGCAAGGCCGCAACGCGGCCGGTGCGGCAGACCGCCTCGAACATGTCGAGCGTCCGCTGCTGCCGGCCCGCTTCGGGAAAAGGCAGCCGGTCGACCTCGAAAAGCAGCGGCGCATAGGCGGCGTTGAACACGCCACGCTCACCGGCTGCCATGGTGCCGATCGTATCGCCGTGATAGCCATGCTCCATCACGACGATGCGGTCGCGCGCCTGCCCGGTATTGTGGAAACAGCCGAGCGCCATCTTCAGCGCCACCTCGACCGAGGTCGAGCCGCTGTCGGAATAGAACACATGCCGCAGGCCGGGAGGCGCAATCTCGATCAGCTCCGCCGCCAGCCGCTCGGCAGGCATGTGCGAGAACTCGGCGAAGATGACCTGGTCGAGGGATTGCGCCGCCTCGCGGATCGCCTCGACGATCCGGGGATGCCGATGGCCGTGGGTAACGACCCACCAGGACGAGATGAGATCGAGGATCCGGTTGCCGTCTTCATCGATCAGATAGGCACCTTCGGTCGAGACGATGCGCGTCATCGGCGGCTCAAGCGCATGCTGGGTGAAGGGATGCCAGACGGGCGAGCGGTTCATGCGGGTTCTCCCTGGAAAACAATCGGATCGAAATTGTCCAGAAAGGCCCGGCGGAGCGCTTCGGCCGTGACGCGCACGAGCACCGGAAGCCGGCCGAGCGACCGGACGCCGCCGAACTCGACGATGATGCGCTGCGTCTCGGGATTTTCCTCGCCGATGAAAACCACGCCGAAGACCGGGATGCCGCGGCTCCGCATCGCTTCGAGCGAGAGGAGCGTGTGGTTGATCGTGCCGAGGGACGTGCGGGCGCACAGGATGACGGGAAGCTGCCAGCGCGAAAAGATATCGGCGAAGAGCAGATGTCCGGAAAGCGGCACCAGCAGGCCGCCCGCGCCTTCGATCACCAGCGGGCCGTCCGTTTGCGGCGGCACGAGCCGCGCCGGCGCGATCGACACGCCGTCCAGCCGGGCCGAGAGGTGCGGCGAGGCAGGCGCCGAAAGACGATAGGCCTCCGGCAATATCCGTTCGCGCGGCACGCCGAGCCGGGCAACCGTCTCGCTGTCCGTCTCGCCGTCGAGGCCGGATTGCACCGGCTTCCAGTAGCACCCGTTCAGGGCGACGGCCAGCGCCGCGGAAAAGACGGTCTTGCCGATGCCGGTATCGGTGCCGGATATGACGAAGCGCGCAGCCATCACGTTTCCCTCGCCATGACGGCGGCGAGCCGTTCGAACATGTCCGAGATCTGCCCCTCATCGACATTCAGCGTGATGGAGATCCGAAGCCGCGCCGTCCCGTCCGGCACCGTCGGCGGCCGGATCGCCCGGATGTCGAAGCCTTGCTCGCGCATGCGTTCAGCGATCCTCAGCGCGCGGGCATTGTCACCGATCCTGACGGGGAGGATCTGCGAGCCGCTGGCATCCATGCCGAGCCGGGAGCGCAGGCACTCGCCGGCAAGCTCCGTCAGGCTCGCCAGCCGGGCGCGACGCTCCGGCTCGTCGGCCAGCATCCGCAACGCCTCGCGCACGCCGGCGGCGACAAGGGGAGAGGGCGCGGTCGAATAGATGAAGCTGCGCGCCCGGTTGACCAGATAGTCGGCAAGCACGGCCGGCAATCCGAGCAACGCACCGGAGAGCCCGAGCGCCTTGCCACAGGTATGCAGCGTCAGGACATTGGCGCGGCCGGCGGCAAGGCCGCGACCGCCGGGACCGAGGACGCCCGTCGCATGCGCCTCATCGACGACGAGGAACCCCTCGTGCCGCTCGGCGATTTCCGCAAGCGCGCCCAGCGCCGCCCGATCCCCGTCCATGGAATAGAGACTTTCGACAGCGATCCACGGCTGCCCCCTTCCGCCGGCCCTTCGCCAGTCCGAAATCGCCCGGTCGAAAGCCTCGACATCGTTGTGCCGCACGGCGACCGCCCCGGCCCTGCCTGCCGCGATGCCCTCATGCACGCTCGCATGGATCAGCGCGTCATGGACGATCAGGTCTCCGCGTTGCGGCAGGGTAGAGAAAAGCGCGGTGTTCGCGGCATAGCCGCTGCCGAAATAGAGCGCCTTGCCGGCCCCGAAAAAGGACGCGGCCTCCCTTTCGAGCGCCTCGTGCTCGGAATGATTGCCGCGCAGCAGCCGCGAGCCGCCCGCCCCCACCGGTACGCCCCCTTCCATCGCGGCCGATATCGCCGCCTTCAGGCGCGGCGCATCGGCAAGGCCGAGATAGTCGTTGGAGGCGAAGTCCACGCCTTGCCGGGGCAGCAGCGCGCGCAGGCGGCCCTTGCGCCGCAGGCCGGCGAGCGTGGCTTCGTGGCGGGCGAAGGCCGACGCACTCAAGGGGCGAGCTCCCGCTCCATCGGTTTCAGGCCGAGCCGGCGGAAGAGCGCCGCGTCATGATCCTCGCCGGGATTTTCCGCCGTCAGCAGCGTCTCGCCCACGAAGATGGAATTGGCCCCTGCCAGGAAACAGAGGGCCTGCGTCTCGTCACTCATGTCGGTGCGGCCGGCCGACAGGCGCACATGGGAAGCCGGCATCAGGATCCGCGCCAGCGCGACGGTGCGCACGAGTTCGATGGGATCGACGGGAGCGGTATTCGCCAGCTTCGTTCCGGGAATCGGGATCAGCATGTTGATCGGCACGCTCTCCGGCGGGGCCGGCAGATTGGCCAGCGTCACCAGCATGGCAATACGGTCACTTGCCGTCTCGCCCATGCCGAGGATGCCGCCCGCGCAGACCTTGATCCCGGCCTCGCGGACATTCGCCAGCGTCTCCAGCCTGTCCGCGAAGCTGCGGGTGGTGATGATCTCGGAATAGTAGCGTTCGGACGTATCGATATTATGGTTGTAATAGTCGAGGCCGGCTTCGGCGAGCCTTGCCGATTGCGCGGGCGTCAGCATGCCGAGCGTCATGCAGGTTTCCATGTCGAGCGCCCTCACCCCCTCGATCATGCGCACGATCGTCTCCATGTCGCGGTCCTTCGGGCTGCGCCAGGCCGCACCCATGCAATAGCGGGTCGCGCCGCCATCACGGGCCTTTCGCGCCTCGGCCAGCACGCGTTCGACCTCCATCAGCTTCGAAGCCCTGAGCCCGGTCGGAGAATGGGCCGACTGGCTGCAATAGCCGCAATCCTCGGCGCAGCCGCCGGTCTTTATGGACAGAAGGCGGCTCATCTGGATCGCATTGGGATCGAAGTGCTCGCGGTGAACCTGCTGGGCACGAAAGAGAAGATCGTTAAACGGAAGATTATAGATAAATTCCGCCTCCTCGACGGTGCAGCACGCATCGGGAGACGGATGCGCTCCTGCAAATTCCTTCGGATGTTCGAATTCCCGCATCATCAAGAGCTTTCCTCGCATCTAAATAGATAGAATCATAATTTTATCTATAATCAGAAACGGGCAAGCGATGGCAACCCTTTTTCGACAAGGATCGAAAACCCGGAACAGCGAGGAGAACGGCATGCCGCACCGTCCCGCCGGGCGTCAGCCCACGGAAGTCTCAGCCGGCACCAAGCCGGAAAGCGGCGATTGAATCAGCCTTCGAGCGCGAATGCGGCGCCCGTTTTGCCGGAGGCATAACGGACCGGCTTTTCGCCGATTCTTTTCACATGCCGTTCGAGCGCGATGACGGCCTGGTCGACCTTGCCCTGCCGGAGGTGATCGAGGATGGCGCGGTGGTCCGTATCGACCCGCGGCGTCCAGCCGGCGCGGCTCGTTGCAAACAGGAAACGCGAGCCCGCCGCATGCAGGTTGTCGATCTCGGCCAGCAGCCGCGGCATGTTGCAGGGGGAAAGCAGCAGCTTGTGGAAGGCGCGGTTGGCCTCGTCCCATTCCTCGATGCCCGTGGCGGCATCGCAGGCCTGCGCGACCGCTTCCGCCCGATCCAGCAGGAACGGCGTCAGATGCGGCGCCGCCATGCGCAGGGCCAGCCCTTCCAGCACGGAGCGCATCAGGGCGACCTCCTGCACCTCGGCAAGCGAGAACGACGCCACCCGAACGCCCCGGCGCGCCTCGCTCACGGCCAGTCCCTGCGCCTCGAGCCGCCGGAACGCCTCCCGCACCGGCACATGGCTGGTGCCGAATTCCTCGGCGATATGGTCCTGCCTGAGCTTGCTTCCCGGCTCCAGTGCGCCGGTGATGATACGTTCTGCGAGAACGCGGCTGATACGGTTGGCGATGGTGTCTTCGGCGCTTACGGTCATTTTTTATAGATAATTTACGATTCCGGCGCTGTCGAGCACAGGCCGGGCGCCGCCCACCGAGGTTCGACAAGAGGTTGCGCCTTGTCTACTACCCGGACCGCCCTTCAAGGGGAAGCGCCGATGCGGTCAACGGCGTTGAGACCGGCAAGCAACGGACGGAACGAGCCTAGCTCAATCCCTCACGAACTTGCGCGGCGGCATTCTCGATAGCCCGCCCAGGAAGGAAATCCGCGCCGCCGTCGATCTTCCTGGATCGCATGCCCGTCCGCTTTTCAACCGCGCTCCGTCACGCATGTCCGAGCGATGCCGCGCGCCCCCGCGCAACCCAGGCCGCTCCTTCCCGCGCGTGCAGGAAGCCATTCGAAAAGGGAATGCCGGGATAGACCTGCTGCAGGTGAGCAATCGCTTCCTCGCCCGCCATCTCGCCATCAAGCATGGCGCGGAACACTTCCGCCACCCGCACCATGTCGCAATCCTGCGGCGAGAGCCTGATGCGCGACAGGCCGGCCTCCACCAGCGGCGCCAGATCGTCGCCCAGCATCGCGCAACTGTTTGAAAGGGTCTGCACACCGTTCAACACTAGGAAGGACTGCCGGTCGAGGGTGCGCAGCGGAAGGCCATTCGGCTCCTCGCCGCAGATGAACTGGCAATTGTCCTTCGTCAGCCCCTTGGAGCGGGCATGGGCGCAGCGCGCGGAAATCGCAAGCGGCATGCGGCCGAAGGCGAATATCTCGAAGGAGAAGCCGGGCATGTCCTCCAGAATCCGCAGGATGGAACTTGCCGGAAGTTCCGGCGGCAGGCAGATGTTCTCGGCCCCGCGCGCGGCGAGCACCCGCGCGGTTGCCGCGTTGTAGACGTTGACCAGCGGCCCGATCGAATGCGGCCGTCCCTTGAGGAGGCCGATCGCCGAAAGGTCGTTCGCCTCCACGGGATGGACGCTGTCGCGGATCAGATCGCGCACGTGCCGGCTCTCCCGCTCCAGCGTCACCATGGCGAGCGTCGAGAGCGTCACCCTTTTTCCGGCAGCCTCCAGCCGCTCGACCACCTCAGCGACATGCGGCTCGCTGAAATGCTGGCGCTTGGAACAGACCGTCTCGCCCAGCGTCACATGCTCCAACGGCGCCTCGTCGGCGATGCGGAAATAGAAATCCCGCCACTTCGGCCCGTCCCAGAGGAAATAGACCGGCCCGAGGCTCAGCGCCGGCTTGGCTGTCGTCGTCATGTGCCTTCTCCTATCGCCAGCGCTTGTCATAGGCGCCCGTGGTCGTCCGCTGACCCTCGCTCAGCATTCGCAGCCGGGCGACGAGCGCGGCCCGCTCTGCCGGCTCGGCCTGGAGCGCACGCTTCATGGAGGAGACGACCTCCGCCACATAGGCCTTGCCACGCTGGCGGCCCTCGATCTTGAGCGCGGTAACGCCCGCCCTTCGCAGCGCATCGATTTCATCGATCACGTCGAGCGAGACCGGGTCCTCGAAGGCGTAGCCCTCGACGTCGCCGATCTCGAAACGGCCCTTGCAGAGCGTCGGATAGCCGGAGGCTTCGCCGGGACCGAAACGATTGATCGTATAGTCGCCGAGTTCCGAGACGAGGTCCGCGCCGTCCTGCCGGTAGCGCACGTGGCTTGCCGGCGAGCAGACCCCGTTCATGTTCGGCGATTTGCCGGTGGCATAGGAGGAAAGCGAACAGCGCCCTTCCGCCATCACGCAAAGCCCGCCGAAGGCGAAGACCTCCACCTCGCAGTCAATTCCGCTTGTCAGCCGGGCGATATCCTGCACGGTGAGCACGCGCGGCAGCACCACGCGCTTCGCGCCGAAAGCCGCGACGAGGAAGCGGATGGCATCCGGATTGGAGGCGGAGGCTTGCACGGAGACGTGCAGCCGCTGCTCGGGATATTTCTCCGCCACATAGGCCATCAGGCCGAAATCGGCGAGGATCAGCGCATCCGCACCCGCTGCCACCGCATCGTCTGCCGCGCGATACCACAGCGCCTCATCGCCGGCGCGCATGAAGGTATTGAGCGCCACGAAGGTCGAGACACGCCTCGAACGCGCGAGCGCGATCGACTGGCGCATCTCCTCACGGCTGAAATTGAGGCCGGGGAAGTTGCGGGCATTGGTCTCGTCGCGGAAGCCGCAATAGACGGCATCGGCCCCCGCCTCCACCGCCTCGCGAAAGGCGGCGGGCGTGCCGGCCGGGCAGATCAGTTCCATGTCGCATCCTTTCCTTCGAGCGCCCGGCTGCGGATAAAGCGCGCCGCGCCGATGACCAGCGGCGAGAGCGGCCCCGCCAGTGCGCCGAGTTCGTCGGGCAGATCGATGGCGCTGTCATCGAGCGCGTTGCGCAGCGCCAGCATCGCCTCCATGTCGCCGGTGACGGCAAGATCGCGCGAAAAGAACAGGGCGTCCGCATCGCAGCGCCCTTCGAGCAGGCCAAGCAGCAGCACCAGCGGCCCTTCGATACGCGCATCGGCAAGGGGCGGCGCACCGCGCGAGATCGCCAGCGTGCGCGTCGCCGGCACGACGATGAAATGCAGCGGCAGGTCGGTCGGGGAAAAGCCGTAGCGGGTCCCGCAATAGTCGCCGAGCCGCTCGAAGAGATCGGGATGCGCCTTCAGCACGCTCGAAAAGAGCCCGCGCGCCACCCGCTCCACCAGCCAGACCGGCATAAGATCGACCTGTTTTGCGAGAAGCGGCGGTAGCGACGTCATGAAAGCGGCCCTTGCGAAAAAACGAACGGCCGGAACCTAGGAAGCCTTGCCCGGCGCGAATTTGCGCCAGCACAAAGACCGGACCGTTTTTTCCCGGCAATCGCATCCCATGAAAGCCGATGCCCCCATTCCTCGCCGTTTCGACGGCCTTCAGGATTTCGTCGCCCTGCT
>Ga0153917_1000318_pt1 | contig 36358 bp, 31 predicted proteins | sample TSFL001MetaG_FD_104695 | JGI IMG/M metagenome (GOLD analysis project Ga0153917, IMG submission 104695) | Attine ant fungus gardens microbial communities from Florida, USA - TSFL001 MetaG | ecosystem: Host-associated > Fungi > Mycelium > Unclassified | place: USA: Florida, Paynes Creek Historic... | reverse complement strand
CCTGTCTTCGTTTGCACTGTTGAGTGTTTGGTGAAGGTGGGTGGGGAGATCCACGGGGCGTGGAAGTGAATCCACGGTGATCGGGTAGGTCCCGATCCGCAACCCCGCACTCATAGGGTCTGAGGAGCCGTGGCGCCGGTGCCCCTCCGGGGGTGGGGCCGGGCCCGGTAGGCGGCAGGCGGGGCTGGGCCGCCCGGACGACTAGATGAAGTCCAGCGGATCGAAGTCGTCGATGTCGATGACGTGGACGCGGGGGAGCGTGGTGTTGAAGGCCTCGACGTCGTACTCGAGGTCCATGATCTCGATGCCGGGGACGCGGCGGAGGTCCCCGGACATGAGCTCGTTGAAGCCGATCGCGGCGACGCGGCGGTCGTCGTCCTCAGCCAGCGCGGTCATCTGCGGCGCGAAGTCGGCGTCGTGGCTGACGAGGGCCACGTCGGCGTCGCGCTCCAGCAGGGCCTCCGCCGTGCGCTGGATGGCGATGTCGACGATCTTGCCCTCGCCGGAGAGCGGCACCGGCTTGTAGCCCATGGCGATGAGCGCCTGGACGAAGGACATGGGGACCTCGCCGTTGGTGGCGAGGAAGAAGAGTGCGGTGACGGGCTGCTCCCAGTCGTCCTCGAGGAAGTGCAGCAGCTTGTTCCAGCGCGGACGCTCCTCCGGGTTGGGGCGGCGGCCCAGGATCGACTGGCCCAGGGTCGCGTCGATGTTCTCGCCGTCGACGAGGAGGTAACTGCGGCGTTCGCTCATGCTGAGACTCTATCGGTGATGGCGGGCCGGGGCCCCATCACCTGGTGCTCAGCAGGCTCTCCAGCGGTGCACCGTCACCGTGTCGCCTGACACGGAATGCGACACGCACTGCAGGCGCGATCCCGCCAGCGCGTTGCGCAGGCCGGATCGCCCGTACGCCTCGGAGTGGTCCACGAGCGCGGCCCGCATGGTGTCCGCGAACTGGTCGGTCAGCGGCTTGGGGCCGGTGAAGACGGGGACCAGGGAATCCCCGCAGCCGATGCGCGCACCCGAGGCGCCGTCGTCGCCCACCGCCACGTAGTAGAGCGTCAGCGAGCCCATGCGGGTGCCACGGGAAGCGGCGGGGTGGTCTCCGGTGCCCGACGTCGCTGGGCCGGCTTCCGTCGTCGAGCGCGGGGTGGCGACGGGTCGGGACGCCGGCGGCGTCGTCGCCGGCGTCTGCGCAGGCGTGGTGCCGCGGAAGCACGGGAACGTTGCCGTTGGGGAACGCTTGGGTCAAGACCCCGGCCCAAGATGACCGAACATGACCGGCGGAGGCCCGCCGTGACGCAGCGTGACGCCCGGGATCCCGTTGCGTGACGCCGAATGCGCCCCCGCATGACGGTGCGTGACCCGTCCCGACCGCGCGTGACGTTCCGGGGCGGCCCCGGGGGCGCGGCCCCGCACAATCGAGACATCCCCGAAAGGATCCCGATGTCTTCCTCGCCCTCGGCAGCCGCCAACGCAAACCCCGCCGGAACTCCGGCCGCCGCACCAGGCACGACCGGAACGCGCACCCCCAAGAAGGCCCCGCCCGCGCTCCCGGGCGGCTACGAGGAACTGAGCGCGCTCTTCCAGCCCCTCTTCGACGAGCTGGCCGCGGGAGCCTCCGAGCGAGAGCAGGAGCGGGTCCTTCCCTTCGAGCAGATCCGCCGCCTCGACGAGGCGGGCTTCGGCACCTTGCGTGTCCCGCGCGAGCACGGCGGCCCGGGCGCCAGCCTCGAGACCTTCCTGCGCCTGCTGATCGACCTGGCCCAGGCCGATTCCAGCATCGCCCACCAGTACCGCTCCCACTTCGGCTTCCTCGATTCCCTGCGCTTCCAACCGCGCGAGGCCCAGGAGACCTGGTATCCCCGCATCCTGGCGGGTGACACGGTCGGTAACGCCTCCACGGAGAAGGGCGGCAACGCCCTTGGCCGCCTCAACACCGTCCTCTCCCGCACTCCGGAGGGCGTCGTCCTGACGGGCGAGAAGTTCTATTCGACCGGCACCATCTTCGCCGACTACACGCGCGTCTCCGCCGGCCTCGAGGACCGCGACGGCCGCTGCTTCGCGCTCGTGCCCACGGACGCGGAGGGCGTCACGGTCCAGGACGACTGGGACGGCTTCGGCCAGAAGCTCACCGGCACGGGCACCACGACCTTCGACGACGTCCGCGTGGAGCCGAACGGCGTGCTGGAGCGCGTCCCCGGCTCGGCCGACGCCGTCCACGAGGCGGCCCTCTTCCAGCTCATCCTCCTGGCGGTCCTCGCGGGCATCGCCCACGCCGCCCGGCGCGACGCCGCGGCCCTCGTCGCCTCCCGCAAGCGCACCTTCAACACCGGCTCCGGCCTCCCGTTCCGCGAGGACCCCCTGATCCAGGAGGCCGTGGGCCGCATCGCGGCGAAGGCCTACGCTGCGGACGCCGTGGTCATCCGGACCGCCACGGTGCTCGACGACGGCCTCTCGGCCTGGGAGCGCGGCCTCGCCCCCGGGCCGGGCACGGCACGGACCGCCGCCGGAGCACCCCGGCGGGCACCAGAACCTCATCGCCTCCGAGCTGGCCGTGGAACACGCCATGCTCACGGTCCCGGAGCTGGCGCTCGGCGCCGCGCAGGACCTCTTCCTCACGGTGGGCGCCTCGGCGACCTCCATGTCCAAGAACCTGGACCGCCACTGGCGCAACGCTCAGACGGTGGCCACGCACAATCCCATCGCCTTCCGGGCGCGCTCGGTGGGGGACTACTGGATCAACGGCACCCTGCCGGAAGGTCTCAACGCGATCGGCGACGCCACCGCAGGCTCCGCCGCTGCCAACAGGAGCTGAAACCATGACCGCCATTGCTCAGCCGAGCGCGCAGTCCACCGTCCGCGACAAGCGGCGCGTCCTGCTCGCGGCCCTCTCCGGCACCACGATCGAGTGGTACGACTTCTACCTCTACGGCACGGCCGCCGCGCTGATCTTCAACGCGCAGTTCTTCCCGAGCGAGAACGCCTTCGCGAGCACCATGGCCTCCTTCGCCTCGCTCGCGGTGGGCTTCCTGGCGCGGCCCATCGGCGGCATCATCGCCGGACACCTGGGGGACAGGATCGGGCGCAAGTCCCTCCTCGTGGCCTCGCTGATCCTCATGGGCGTCGGTTCCACGTTGATCGGGCTCGTCCCGAACTACGCGGCGATCGGCTGGTGGGCCCCGGCCGCGCTCGTGGTCCTGCGCCTTGTCCAGGGCCTCGCGGCGGGCGCCGAATGGGGCGGTTCGGCGCTGCTCTCGGTGGAACACGCCCCGGCCAGGCGCAGGGGCCTGTTCGGCTCCTTCACGCAGATCGGTTCCGCCGCCGGCATGCTCCTGGCGACGGGCGCGTTCGTGATCGTGCAGGCCGCCACGACGGAGGCGCAGTTCGCCGCCTTCGGCTGGCGCATTCCGTTCCTGGCCTCCGCCGTCCTGGTGGCCGTGGGCCTGTGGATCCGCCTGGGCGTGCACGACGCCCCGGAGTTCACGGCGGTCAAGGAGGCCGGCGAGACCGACCGCGTCCCGGTCCTCACCGTGTTCCGCCACCATTGGCGCCCGCTGCTCGTGACGATCGCCCAGCGCATCGCCCAGAACAGCGTCTACTTCCTCATCACCGTGTACGTGCTCAGCTACCTGGTGCAGACACACGGAGACAAGGAGGCTGGCGTCAACGCCGTCATGATCGGTTCCGCCGTTGGCCTCTTCACGGCGCCGTTCTGGGGTTGGCTCTCCGATCGCGTGGGGCGCAAGTCCGTCACCGTCTTCGGGTACGTCGCGATCGGAGTCTTCGGCTGGATCTTCTTCGGCTATCTCTCTACGGGGGCCCTGGCCCTGCTGCCCGTGCTCATGATCCTGGGCATGAACGTGGCTCACGACTCCGTCTACGGGCCGCAGGCCGCCTGGTTCGCCGAGCAGTTCCCGGTCGAGGTGCGCTACTCCGGAGTGAGCCTCGGCTACCAGCTGGGCTCCGTCATCGGCGGCGGCATCATGCCCATGGTCGCGGCGCTGCTCTTCCAGGTGGGCGGCAACACCCCGTGGCTCATCTGCGGCTACCTCACCTTCATCGCGGCGGTCTCCCTCACCGCCACTTTCCTGGCCCGCGACCCGTACGGCGCAGGCCTGAAGGCGGCGCGCACCGGCCGCGTCGCTCCCGCAGCCAAGATCCCGGAGACCGCATGACCCGCCCCCTCCTGCTCAACGCCTTCGACATGCTCACCCCGGTGCACCAATCGCCCGGACTCTGGCGTCATCCCGAGTCGGGGGTGCAGGACTTCCAGCGCTTGGACTACTGGACCTCGCTGGCCAGGACGCTGGAGGAGGGCGGGTTCGCCTCGCTCTTCCTCGCCGACATCGTGGGCGTCTACGACGTGTACGGGGGCAACGGGGACGCCGCGGCCCGCGGCGGCGTGCAGTTCCCGCTCCTGGATCCGCTCGTGGCCGTGCCCGCCATGGCGGCGGCGACCGAGCGCCTCGGTTTCGGCGTCACGGCTTCCGTCTCCTACGAGCGCCCGTACCTGCTGGCCCGCACCCTGGGCACGCTGGACCACTTCACGAACGGGCGCGTGGCCTGGAACATCGTCACCTCCTACCAGGACTCGGCCGCGCGCAACATCGTGGGCGGCGAGGCACAGATCCCGCACGACGAACGCTACGACCGCGCGGACGAGTACATGGAGGTCATGTACAAGCTCTTCGAGGGCTCCTTCGCGGACGGCGCCGTCGTGGCGGACCGCGAGGCCGGGGTCTTCGTGGACCCGGACAGGGTGCGGCCCATCGACCACGACGGGCGATACTTCCGCGTGCCGGGCGAGGCCCTAACCGCCCCCGGCCCGCAGCGCACGCCCTACCTGTTCCAGGCGAGTGCCTCGAAGCGCGGGCAGCGGTTCGCGGTGGACCACGCCGAGGCGATCTTCTTCTCCGGCGGCACGCCGTCGCTCGTGAAGCGTTGGGTGGACGGCGTCCGCTCAGGGCTAGAGGAGGCCGGGCGAGAGCGCGACGCCATCAAGGTCTTCGCGCTCGCCACCGTGGTCGTGGACGAGAGCGACGAGGCCGCGCGGGCCCGGCTCGAGGAGTACCGCGGCTACGTCGACACGGAGTCGGCTCTGGCGCTCTTCAGCGGCTGGACCGGTGTGGACTTCGCCGGCGCGCGGCCGGAGCAGGAGCTCACGCACATTGTCACCGACGCGAACCAGTCCGCGCTGGCCTCCTTCACGACGCTGGCGGACGGCACAACCTGGACCGTGCGAGATCTCGCCGAGTTCGTGGCGATCGGTGGCCGTGGGCCCGTCATCGTGGGTTCGCCGGAGACGGTCGCGGACGAGCTTCAGCGTTGGATGGAGGAGTCCGGCGTGGACGGCTTCAACATCTCCGCCGCCGTGCGGCCGGCGGACCTGGAGCGCTTTGCGCGCTTCGTCTCGCCGGAGCTGCGCCGTCGTGGCCTCCTGCCCGACGACGCGGGGTCCGGTGCGGGCCTCACCCTGCGCGAGCGGCTGGGCGGCAAGGGGCCGCACCTGGCGGAAGACCACAGGGGAGCCGCGTACCGCTTCGAGGCCTGAGACGTCCCCCTTCCCCATCGCCCTCCCCTCTTCCCCTCCCCGCTCTCGCCTCTCATTCCCCCGCTCTCACCCCTCTCTCGCCTGTCTCTGCTCTCCCCTCTCTCTGCGTGTTGATCCAGTTGCGCACGCTGTGACCGGTCACGCCTGTGCGCAACTGGATCAACACGGTGAGGGTGAGGGTGAGGGTGGGGGATGGGGCGGAGGCGGAGGCGGAAGTGGGGGTGGGGATGAGGGTGGGGATGAGGGTGGGGATGGGGGCGAGGGTGGCGGCGGGAGGGCGCGCTCAGGCGTTGGCGACCGTGAAGCGCTGCTCGCGGTGCTTGGGGTTCTCCAGCTCGTCCAGGGTCGCGACGGCGAAAGTGCCCGTGGAGACGAAGTCGCCGGCCGGCTGCTCGGAGCCCAGCCTGTACTCGCTCGCCTCGCCCGGCGCGATTGCGGGGGCGGGGGCGAGCATGGTCCAGTCCAGGCCGGAGGAGGACTGGTAGGAGAGCAGGACCGCGGCGAAGGTGTCCGCCTCCGCCTTGTACTCGGCCGGGAAGTCCGGCAGCTTGCGCAGCTCGGTGCCGTCCGGCGTCTTGGTGGCACCCGCGCCGCCCACGACGAAGAGGCGGCCGGGGATGAGCGTCTCCGCGATCTCCTCGTGCAGCTCGCGGAAGTCGTCGTGGTCCGAACCGTCGCGCGGCGACGGGACCGAGAGCACCACGATGTCGTGCTCCTTGGCCAGGCGCGAGTAGGTGGCCAGGTCCGCCAGGTCCGCCGCGACGGCGGTGGTGCCCTCGACCTCGGCGCCGGAGCGGGACACGGATGTGACCTCGTGGCCGCGCTTGACGGCCTCCGCCGCAATGGCGCTGCCGACCATGCCGTTGGCCCCGTAGATGGCGATCTTCATGCTGACTCCTCGTGTCGTCGTGACTGGGTGGCGACGGTGACGCCGCCGATGGGAAAACAATATCCATTGGATACCAAGTACCTCAACGTTCTAAAGTATCCACATGGATACCAAGAGCGCCGGCTTCGACGTCATGGACCCGAACTGCCCCTCCCGCGTGGTGCTGCAGCGCATCGGCGATAAGTGGATTCCGCTGGTGTTCCAGGCACTCAAGGGTGGGACCCGGCGCTTCGGCGAGCTGCGCGAGGCCATCGGCTCCGTCACGCCCAAGGTGCTCTCGCAGACCCTGCGCACATTGGAGCGCGACGGCCTGGTGCACCGCGAGGTCTTCCCGGAGATCCCGCCGCGCGTGGAGTACTCGCTCACGCCGCTGGGGGAGTCCCTCATGGGGCCGCTGGACGCCGTGCGCGCCTGGGCGGAGGCCAACGCGGGCTCCGTCCTCGACGCCCGCGACCGGTACGACGTCGACTGAGCCGCTACGCATCCGGGGCCGACGCATCCCGGGCGGCCACCCACGCCAGGACGTCGGAGGAGAGGAAGCGGCGGTGCGTGCCCCGATAGGTGACCGGGATGTCGCCGGCGTCGGTGAGGTTGCGCAGATAGGTCTGCGAGATCCCGGCCAGGCGCGCGGCCTGGGCCGTGCTGAGCCAGGCGCGCGAGGAGGCCAACTCCACACCGTCGCCATCGGCGAGGCGGTCCAGCAGGTCCAGCACCGCCGCGTGGGCGGCGGCAGGGAGGCGATACGAGGTGCCGTCCACGAAGAGCCCCACCTCGCGGGCGCCGTCGAGCGCGGAACGCAACGCGGCGGCGTCGGGCGCGGGGAGCGGGTCGAGGCGCGAGTGCTTGCCCAGCGCGGTGATCGGATTCGCCATGCGCCCAGTCCACACGAGGGGAGGCCGGGGAGCCAAGGCCGGTGGCGCGCCGGCGTCACACGGGAGCCTCCCCGTTGGCCCGCCGTCGCCCCCACGCCGTACCATCGAAGGCAGGTCTAAAGAAAGTACTGACCTCCCGCCCTTGCGGCCCCGATCGCCTCACCCGGCGCGGCCCCGGCGGGAAGCCATCTCGGATGCCGTGCGCCGCCGCGCCCGCCCACCGGCTCGACGCCGGCCCGGCCCATCGCATCCGGACCAGAGCACCGAAGCTCCTTTCGAGAGGACCGATCAATGACGATCTCCACGCCGAAACAGAACCAGACCCCGGACGCGGCCGAGCGCGACGCCCTGCCCGCGCCCATCACGGAGGAGGAGATCTTCTCCTCCCACGAGGGCGGCAAGCTCTCGATCGCGCCGACCATGGAGCTGGACTCCAAGCGCGCGCTCTCCATCGCCTACACACCCGGCGTCGCCCAGGTCTCGCGCGCCATTGCTGGAAATCCGGAGCTGCACCGCACCCACACGTGGGCCTCGCGCCTCGTCGCCGTCGTCTCCGACGGCTCGGCCGTCCTGGGCCTGGGCGACATCGGCGCCGCCGCGTCGCTGCCCGTCATGGAGGGCAAGTCCGCCCTGTTCAAGCGCTTCGGCGGCCTGGATTCCATCCCGCTGGTGCTCAACACGAACGACGTGGACGAGATCGTCGAGACCCTGGTCCGCCTGGCCCCCAGCTTCGGCGCCGTGAACCTCGAGGACGTCTCCGCGCCGCGCTGCTTCGAGCTCGAGGCCAAGCTGATCGAGGCGCTCGACATGCCCGTCATGCACGACGACCAGCACGGCACGGCCGTCGTGGTCCTGGCCGCCCTCATCAACGCCGCCCGCGTCACGAACCGCTCCATCTCCGATCTGCGCGTGGTCGTCTCCGGCGCCGGCGCCGCCGGCATCGCGATCGCCGAGATCCTGCTGGGCGCCGGCGCAGCGGACGTGATCCTCGTGGACTCGCGAGGCATCATCCACGCCGACCGCACCGACCTCACGCCCGTCAAGGCCGCCTACGCCGGGCGCACCAACAACGAGGCGCGCGTGGGCGACGTCGTGGACGCGCTCGACGGTGCCGATGTCTTCGTGGGCGTCTCCTCCGTCAAGCTCCCGGAGAAGGCCCTCGAAGGCATGCGCGCCGACGCGATCGTCCTGGCCCTGTCCAACCCGGACCCGGAGGTCATGCCGGACGTCGCCGCCAGGCACGCCGCCGTCGTCGCCACCGGCCGCAGCGACTTCCCCAACCAGATCAACAACGTGCTGGCTTTCCCCGGCATCTTCCGCGGTGCCCTGGACGCCGGTGCCCGCCGCATCACGCAGGAGATGAAGATCGCCGCCGCCCAGGCCATCGCCGGCCTGGTCGGGGACGAACTCGCCGCGGACCACATCGTCCCCTCGCCGCTGGATCCCCGCGTGGGTCCCGCGGTCGCGGACGCCGTCGCCGGCGTCGTCGAGGCCGCGCGCGGCTGACCTTCCCTGCCCGACGCCGCGTGGCCGGGTCCGCCGGGAGGCAGCCGGGCGGCGTCGGGCACGGGGCCGGATCCCGAGAGCGAGGCGACTCAGGCCGCCGTCGTTTCCTTGATGCGAGCGGTGAGAGCCCGGAGCGTCGCGCCGATCTCCTCGGCGTGCCGGTTCACGACCGCGTCGGGGTCGCCGAGGCGCCACTCGGGCGTGTAGTCGGTCTGGGCGATTCTCAGCCGGGGCTGTTCGTCGACGACGTCCATGCGCAGGCGGTCCAGGACCTCGCGTAGTTGCCGGGCGGCTAGGTCGCCGCCGTGCCCGCCGTAGCTGATGATCGCGGCGGGCCGGCCCCTCCACTCCGCGTAGAGGTAGTCGATGGCGTTCTTCAGCGCGGCGGGGTAGCCACCGTTGTACTGCGGGGTGAGGAAGACGACCGCGTCGGACGCCTCGATCGCATCGGCCCAGGCGAGCGTGTGCGCGTGGGCGTAGCGATGCAGGCCAGGCATGAGCGGCTCGTCCAGCAGGGGGAGGCCGATGTCCCGCAGGTCCAGGACGTTCAGCTCCGCCGCAAGCTGCTCCCCGGCGGCGGAGACGATGGAGTCGGCCAGTTGCCGCCCGATCCTGACGGGGCGGGTGCTTCCCACGATGATGCTGACGCGAGGGCGTGACGTGGACATGGGTTCGCCTTTCCGACGGGACGTGATGCCGCCCGTGCCAACGGCGTGGCGGGCCGCGGTATTCCGGGACGACAAAGGGCCCCGCCTGCTGGCGGGGCCCGTCGTGGTGCGAGGACTTACCTGGCGACGAAGGCGGCGGCCGCCTGCTTCTCCTCGGCGACCTTCGCGTCATGCTCGGCGCGGATCTTGGCGTGCGCGGGGTTGTTGCGCAGGGCCAGGTAGCCGATGCCGAGCAGGACGAACCACACGGGCGTGGCGATGAGGCCGGCCAGGGTGTCGGAATCCTTCGTGAAGGCCCAGAGCAGGAACGCGAAGAAGGCCATGACGACCCACGGCATCACGAGGCCGCCGGGCATCTTGAACTTGCTGGCGGCGTGCTCGGCCGGGCGGCGCTTGCGATACACCAGGTAGCTCACCAGGATGATCGTCCACACGAACATGAAGCACAGGGACGAGATCGTGGTGACGATCGAGAAGCCCTTGGACTGGTCCAGGCCGAAGGCCAGGAGCACGATCGAGCTCAGGAGCAGCACACCGGAGAGGAAGAGGGCGTTCTGCGGGACTTTGCGGCCGGAGAGCCTGGCGAAGATCCTGGGGGCGTCCCCGTCGGTCGCCAGCGTGAAGACCATGCGGGAGGTCGAGTAGATGCCGGAGTTGGCCGACGACGTCGCGGAGGTCAGCACCACGAGGTTCACCAGGTGCGCCGCGGCACCCAGGCCGGCCAGCGAGAAGAGCATGACGAAGGGGGAGTGATCCGCGTCGAAGCGGGTCCAGGGCACCACGGACATCAGGATGATGAGGGAGCCGACGTAGAACAGGATGATGCGGATCGGGATGGCGTTGATGGCCTTGGGCAGGTTGTGCTCGGGGTTCTTGGTCTCCGCCGCGGCGGTGCCGACGAGCTCGATGCCCACGAAGGCGAACACCGCGATCTGGAAGCCCATGACGAAGCCCATGAAGCCGCCGCCGAAGAAGCCGCTGCCCTGGTTGAAGAGGTTCAGGAAGGACGCCGTGGCGCCGTCGTGCTCAAAGCTGATGGCGATGAGCACGAGGCCGACGACGATCAGCGCCGAGATGGCCACGATCTTGATCATGGCGAACCAGAACTCGGTCTCGCCGAAGCCCTTCACGGTGGGCAGGTTCAGGCCGACGAGCACGGCGATGACGATGAGCGCCGTGATCCACACGGGGAAGGTCTTGGCCCAGAAATTCACGTAGACCGAGGCGATGACGATGACGTCCGCGACGCCCGTGACGACCCAACAGAACCAATAGGTCCAGCCCGTGAAGAACGCGGCCCATGGGCCCAGGATGTCGCCGGCGAAGTCGGCGAAGTTGCGGTACCCGGTGCGGGACAGGAGGAGCTCTCCCATGGCGCGCATGACGAAGTACAGCATGAAGCCGATGATCATGTAGACGAGGATCACGGACGGCCCGGCGACCGAGATGGTCTTGCCCGAGCCCATGAACAGGCCGGTGCCGATGGCGCCGCCGATGGCGATCAGCTGGATGTGTCGATTACTCAGAGCGCGGTCGAGCTTCTGGCCGCCGGGCTCCGTCGTGGTGGGGTGCGAGGTCATGACTGTGACCCTAGCAACGGAATATTGCTCTTTTGTGACGCATGACGCACCGGACGATGCGTGTCGCGGGTCACAGGGACCGGCCGCGGCGCCCGGCGGGACGGGGCGGGAAGGCGGGCGGGCGTCGTCGGGCGCTAGGGTTGAGGCATGCCGATCCGCAATCTGCGCGCCGCTGCGCTCCCGGCCAAACTGTCCCGGTCCTGGCTCCTGGTCAACGCCCTGAACCCGGAGCTGTTCGCCCCGGCGCTCGGCTCGGAGGCCGACTCGGTCATCTTCGACATGGAGGCGCCGGTCCCCGCGGATCGTAAACAGGAGGCCCGCGACAACGTCGTGGAGGCGCTCAACGGCGGCATGACCGGCTGGGTCCGCGTGAACCCGCCCACGAGCGAGTACTGGGCCGACGACCTGGCCGCCCTGAGCAAGGTGACGGGTCTGCGCGGAGTGATGCTCGCCGAGACCGAGCGTCCCGAGCAAGTCACGTACACGGCCATGCGCCTGCCGGCCGGCACCCCGGTGCTGGCGCTCGTCGAGTCCGCGCTCGGCATCGAGAACGCGACCGCGATCGCCTCCGCCCCCGGTACCTTCCGCCTCGCGTTCGGCATCAACGACTTCCGCAAGGACACCGGCGTGGGGGACGACCCGTTGGCCCTCGCGTACGCGCGCGGCAAGCTCGTCATCGCCTCCCGCGTGGGCGGGCTGCCCGGCCCGATCGACGGGCCGGCCGCGCCGGGTGCGTCCTTCGCGCAGGTGGCGGAGGAATGCAACACGACCGCCACGATGGGTATGACGGGGAAGCTCTCGCTCTCGATCGAGCAGGTCGACGAGGTCAACAAGGGACTTTCGCCCAGCCCCGACGAGCTGGACTGGGCGCACGAACTCCTCGAGGCGCACGAGCAGGGGGCCGCCATGGGCGACGGCTCGTACCTGCCGCGCCTGAAGCGCGCGCAGAAGATCGCCGAGCTGGCCGACTCGTACGGGCTCTGGAACGCCTGACGGCTCGTCCGCGTCGGGCGGGGCGGCGTCGTCGGGCATCGCCACCGAGGGGGCGCCCTGTGGATAACTCTCCGCCGGGCCGCGCGCCGGAGCACACTGGAGGCATGCCTCGCAAACGACTCCCCGCGCCGGTGGACATGGGCGACGTCTTTTCGGTCTCGGCGGCCAGACGGGCCGGCCACACCCGTGCCAGCCGGAACAACAGCGATCTGGTCAGGCCTTTCCGCGGCACTCGGGTCCTTCCCGATCTCAACCCACCATCCCCTGAGCCGGAAGATGCCTTCCGCAGTTCGCCCACCTTGGAGATGATGACCCGTCTGCGGGCGCTCTCCACCGTCATGTCTCGCCATGCCTTCTTCGAGGGTCCCACCGCGGCCCTCCTGAACCATGTACCTGCGCCCGCTACCACGACGACGAACCTTTACGTCGCCACGCCCGTGGGGCGCACCCCGCCGGTGCGCAATCACACGGACATCAAGGCGCGCACGCTGAGCCCGCGCCTTGTCACCGTGGTCAAACGGGAGGGGCTCCGATCGCTGGACGCTCCCACGTCATGGGCTTCCTGCGGCAAGCACCTCGACCTCGCGAACCTCCTGGCCGCGGCGGACACTCTCCTCTGGGCCGAACCACCACCACCGCCCGGATCCAACCGCCGCCCCAAGGCGCCGCGCTACACCAAGGAACAGCTCCAGGCCGTGCTCGACCGTGGCCGCTGGGCCAACATCGCCTTGCTGCGCCAGGCCCTCTCCCTGTCCACCGACCGCAGCGCCTCGGTACCGGAGTCCAAGTTCCGCCTCTCCATGGTCGACGCCGGCCTCCCCGCGCCGGAGCTCAACGCCGACATCTTCGAGGACGGCATCTTCCTGGCCAATGCCGACTTCGTCTTCAGAAAATACAAGGTCTGCGTCGAATACCAGAGCGCTTATCACCGCAGCGCCAAGCAGTACGAGGCCGACCGCCGCCGGATGGATGGTCTCCGCGATGCCGAATGGCTCCCCATTGAGATCACCCACCAGAGCGCCGTCAAGGAGCCGTGGCGTGGGATCAAGGAAGTCACCCGTGCCCTCATGCGGCGGGGATGGGAACCTGCATGACTTCACGTATGGCTTGGGACTCTTTGAGACGCCTGAAAAAGTCCCAAGCCATACGTGAAGCCCGTGGTGGCGCCATCGAGCGGGCACTGTGGCGGGCGCACCTGGTCTGATGCGGCGGGTACGGCCTGCGTGATGCGTCGAAGGGCATGCCCGACGACGGGTGGCTGGGTTCCGTCGGATTGGCCCGGCCCTAGGCCGGACCTCCGGGTCACCGTCCCGCCTCGCGCCGTCCCGCTCGCGTGCCCGGCTCAGGCGCCGAGCGCCGACGCCCGGAACTCGCCCGGCGTCATGCCCTCCGCCGCTTTGAACGCCCGCGCGAAGCCCGACGCGTCCGGAAAGCCGCACCGTGCGCCCACCGCGGCGAGGGGGCGGGACGCGTGGCTCGGATCCGCGAGCTCGGCCTTGACCCGATCCAGCCTGGCTCGCCGGATCCAGGCGCTCGGCGTGGAGCCGCGCTCGGCGAAGAGCTGTTGCAGGTAGCGCACCGACACGTGCTGCGCGCCGGCCACGGCCTCCACGCTCAGCTCGGGGTCTCCCAGGTGCTCCTCGATGAACGCGGTCGCCGCGGCGAAGACGATGTGCGAGGTCGGCACCGCCTCCCGCGGCCCCAGCCGCTGCGTCAGCGTCGCCTCCACCAGATCCAGGATGGCGTCCACGGCGCGTGGTTCCGGATCCACGCCGCCTTCGCGCAGTTGCAGACCCAGGCCCGCGAGGAGGGCCGACGCCAGGGCGCCCAAGCCATGCCTGCCGGAGATGCGCTCGGCGGTGAGCGCCCCCACCTGGCGCGGGGTCAGGCCGAGCCGCTCCCGCGGGACGAGCAGCACGAACATGCTGAACGCGTCGGGGAAATCCAGGCTGTACGGTCGCGTGGTGTCGTAGATGGCCAGGTCGCCCGGCGTGAGCGCGGCCTCGCGGCCGTCCTGCGCGAGTAGCGCGTAACCGCGCAGCTGCAGGCCCAGCTTGTAGACGCCGGGGTCGGCGGCCTCGATCTGGGCCGGCCCGCGCCACACTGAGACGGCGGTGCCCGCCACCTCCGCGGCCCCCGCGGCGCCCAGATCCTGGCTGAGCAGGCCGCCGGAGAAGACCGGAGCGCTCGCGGTCCGGGCGGTACCCGTGGAACCCGGCCCCACGCCGTCGTGCATTTCGGCACGCAGGGGCACGAACGCGGCATTGACCGCTTGGCGCCACGCGTCGAAGCGCTCGGGGGCGGCGAGGTCGGCGGCGTCGAACACCTCCACGGCGGAAGAAGTCACCTCCCCATCGCACCACACCAGGCTGTGAGTGGGTGAGGTGCGCCACAATCCTGCGCGTGGTGCACAGCGCGGTGCGGGCCAGGCCAATGCCCCGGCCGCGCCACCGGTCCAGGCTGGGGACACCCGGCCGGCCGGACGCCCGGGGGAAGAACAGCGAGGCGGGAGCGGGCATGCAGGAGAGCGACTACATCGTCATCGGGGCCGGATCGGCCGGCAGCGTCATCGCGCGGCGACTGCTCGACGCCGGGCACTCGGTCCACGTGATCGAGGCCGGCTCCGTGGACGCCGACCCGAACATCCACTCGCCGCAGGGCTGGCCCGCGCTGCTCATGGGCCCCAACGACTGGGCCGTCATGACCTCCCCGCAGGAGCACGCCGCGAACCGCCCGCTGTACTGGCCACGCGGCAAGGTGCTGGGCGGCTCCAGCTCGCTCAACGGCATGATCTACATCCGAGGGCACCGCGACGACTACGACGCATGGGAGGCCGCTGGCAACGAGGGCTGGGGTTGGGACTCCGTCCTGGAACTGTTCAAGCGCAGCGAGGACCACGAGGACGGCGCCTCGGCCTGGCACGGTGCCGGAGGGCCGCTGCACGTCTCGCGTCTGCGAGACCGCCACCCTGCGGCGCAGGCCTTCGTCGACGCGGCCGTGGGGCTGGGACATCCGCTCACCGAGGACTTCAACGCGGAGCTCATGGAGGGCGTCGGCTTCAACCACGCCACCATCAAGGACGGGAAGCGCCACAGCGCGTGGCGGGCGTTCATGGTGCCGGTCCTGGAATCGCCGCGGCTCACGGTCACGACGAACGCCCTCGTGGCGCGCCTCCTCGTGGAGGACGGCAGGGCCACGGGAGTGGAGTACACGGTGGACGGCGAAGCCCGGACGGCGCGGGCGGGCGCCGAGATCGTGCTCTCGGCGGGGTCCATCGGCTCCCCGGCGATCCTGCAGCGCTCCGGCGTCGGCGACCCGGCCGATCTCGCGGCCGCGGGCGTCGAACTGCGAGTGGCCCTGCCAGGCGTGGGCAAGAATCTGCATGACCACCTCCTCGTCGGCAACATCTACGAGTCGCCGTCCGCGCTGGTGGCCGGGCGGAACAACCTGCTGGAGTCGCAGCTCTTCGCGCACTCGGGCCAGACGGACGACGCGGCGCCGGACCTGCAGCCGCTCTTCCTGCACCTGCCGTACCCCACCGATGGCGGCGACGCCCCGGCGCAGGGCTACACGATCGCGCCCGGGCTCGTGGCCCCGCGTTCCCGCGGCACGCTGTGCATCGTCTCCGTAGACCCCGCCGCCGCGCCCCTCGTGGATCCCAACATCCTGGCCGAGGACTACGACGTCGAGGCGCTCGTCGATGCCGTGGTGATGTGCCGGGAGATCGGTGCCCAGGACGCGCTCGCCCCGTTCCGGGCCCGCGAGTACGCGCCCGCCACGGCTCCGGCGAACCGCGACGAGATCCGTGCCCTGGTCCGCGCGCTCGCCGGGACGTACCACCACCAGGTGGGCACGTGCGCCATGGGCGTGGGGGACGACTCCGTGGTGGATCCGCAGCTGCGCGTGCGCAGCGTGGCCGGCCTGCGCGTTGCCGACGCGTCCGTCATGCCGACCGTGCCCCGCGGCAACACCAACGCGCCGTCCATCATGATCGGTGAGAAGGCGGCCGAGCTGTTGCTCGCCGCGCGCTGAGCGGGGCGCGGCCTCCTCCCTGATGAAAAGTGCGGTCTATGAGGCGGCATAGACGGCAGAATCCAGCACCTGAGGGGCGCCGGCCCGGTCCTGGTCCGGTGCAGGACCAGTGGTGGCCCGACGTCGGCCCGACGTCGCCTGCGCACCGTGCGCCCCGTGCACACTCGCGTGCACCTCAGGCCTATTCCGGCCCCGCTCCCGAGGGCCAGGCTGGACCACAAGAACCACCGCGGCGAACACTCGCCGCCCCGGAGAAAAGGAGCCCTTCATGAGTATTCTCGAAGCCATCCAGCCCGCCGAGGGCGGGCGCACCATCCTGGATCCGGCCACCGGCGAGGCCGTGGGGCGCGTGGCGGAGCCGGGCGTCGCCGAGCTCGACACCGCCGTGGCCGCCGCCCGCGCTGCGCAGCCGGGCTGGGCCGCACTGGGCGACGCCCGCCGCGTGGAGCTGCTGAACGACGCCGCCGACGCGATCGAGGCCAACGCGGAGGAGCTCGCCGTGCTGCTCTCCCGCGAACAGGGCAAGCCGCTCAACGGGCCCAACGCCCGCTTCGAGGTGGGCGCGTGCGTCGCATGGCTGCGCGCCACCGCCGCGACCCCCGTTGGCCCCGAGGTCATCGTCGACGACGAGCAGACGTACGCCGAGGTCCACCACAAGCCGTTGGGCGTGGTCGGGGCGATCGGGCCGTGGAACTGGCCCATGATGATCTCGATCTGGCAGCTGGCCCCCGCCCTGCGCATGGGCAACACCGTGGTCATGAAGCCCTCCGAATACACGCCGCTCTCCGTGCTGGCGCTGGCCCACGTCCTCAACACGGCACTCCCGGCGGACGTGCTGATCGTGGTTCCGGGCGGCCGCGACGTCGGCGAGGCCCTCTCCGCGCACCCCGGCATCGACAAGCTCATGTTCACGGGCTCCATCGCGACCGGCAAGGCGATCATCCGTTCCGCCGCCGACTCGGTGAAGCGCGTGACCATGGAGCTCGGAGGCAACGACGCCGGGATCGTGCTGGACGACGCCGACCCGGCCGCAATCGCCGAGGGCCTCTTCTGGGGCGCCTTCATCAACACGGGCCAGACCTGCGCCGCGCTCAAGCGCCTCTACGTGCCGGACTCCCTCTACGACGCCGTGTGCGAAGAGCTCACCAAGCTCGCCTCCGCGATGCCCATGGGCGTGGGCCTGGACGAGAACAACGTGCTCGGTCCCCTGCAGAACCGCAAGCAGTACGACGTCGTGGCCTCCCTCGTCGAGGAAGCCAGGGCCGGTGGCGGCCGCGTGCTGGTGGGTGGCAACCCGGACGAGTCCTCGCCCGGCTTCTTCTACCCGACCACCCTCGTGGCCGACCTCGGCAACGACAACGCGCTCGTGACGCAGGAGCAGTTCGGGCCGGCGCTGCCGATCATCCGCTACTCCGATCTGGACCAGGCGATCGAGTGGGCCAACGGTCTCGACGTGGGCCTGGGCGCGTCCGTGTGGACGCCGTCGCCCGAACGCGCCCGCGAGGTGGCGCTGCGCCTCGAGGCCGGCACGGTATGGATCAACGAGCACGGCGCGATCGACCCGCGCGTGCCGTTCGGCGGCTCCAAGCAGTCGGGCTACGGCGTGGAGTTCGCCGCTGCCGGCCTGCTCGAATGCGCCCAGCCGGTCTCCATCAAGGGCGCCGCCGGCAGCTTCGCGACGGCCTGAGCCCCCTGCCGCCCGCTCGGCCCGGTGCTGCGAACCCCGGGCGCTGCACGCCTTCCGCGACGAGCAGCACCTGAGCTACGCGCTGCTCTCCGATCCCGACTTCGCGGTGTCCCGCGCCTACGGCGCCCACGGTGCCCGCACGGTGGGGGAACAGACCTTCACGGGCACGCGGCGCTCCACCTTCGTGGTCGGCAAGGACGGGCGGCTGGTGTACGCGGAGTACGACGTCGACGCGAACGGTCACGTCCGTTGGCTCCGGGAGGCGCTGGGTCTCTGACGCCGGGCGACGGGGGTGCCCCGCCTCAGGACACGCGGCGCAGCCCGCCCAGGCGGTTGACGACGTCGTACAGGGCCACCACCTGCTCCTCGCCGAAGAGGTCGGCGGGCCCGCCCGGGTACGCGTCCGCGAACGGCGGCTCGAAGAGAGCCCCTGCGTCCACGCCGCCGCCCTTCACGAGCATGCGGACGATCAGCTCCAGGTAGTGCTGCTGCGGGGAGGTCAGCGTGGTCCCGGCCATGAACGCGCTCAACTCCTCCATCACCGCATCGCGGTCCAGGCCCACCAGGGAACGGATGAATGCCTCGAGCTGGCCTCCGGCGGCCCGCCCCAGATCCTCCTGGGACCCGGCTCCGGACTCCAGCAGCAGGCGCTCCAGCTCCGACAGGTCGGCGGCGGTGAGGGGCTTGCCCGCGCGCAGGCGCCGCAGCGAGAAGTTCTCCAGCTGCGATTCCAGGTACAGGCGCACGCGCTCGCGGTAGTAGGAGAGGTCGAACGCCGGCTCCGTCACGCCGGCCAGCTCGGCCGCCACGACGGGGGAGGCCTCGTCGGCCAGGCTCGTGTAGACGCTCTTGCGCCGCTTGGCCGGGATGAGCGGTACCAGCTCGCGCAGCCCGCGGCGCACCCTCTCCAGCCAGCGCACGTCGGCGGAGGTCCAGGCCTCGTCCCCGGCGGTGGCCGCCTCCAGCACGGACTCGATCAGGTCCATCTTCGCCGCCACGGCCGGCACCCTGGACAGCTCCGCCAGTCCCCTCGCCAGGACCAGGAGCCGCTTCCCGGCGCGCCCCGCTGCTGCGGCGTCGCCCTGCAGGGAGGCCAGCTGCGCCGTGAGCAGGAGCAGGTCGAAGCGCTGCGCCTCCTCCGCCCCGTCGCCGCGCGAGAGCACGGCCAGCGGTGCCAGCGCGGCGCCCACCTCGGCCGCGTCCTGCAACGGCAAGCCGCGCCAGGCCGCGGGGGAGGACATGCGCCGCACCAGCTCCACGTGCGGTCGCACCGCGAAGTTGGCCTCGGGCCAGGACGCCACTTGGCCGGCAAGATGCGCGCCGAGCGCCAGGGTGTAGGCGTCGTCCGGCATCGAGGAGGACGCGGCCTCCAGCAGGCTCAAGCGCGTGGAGAAGGCGCGCTGCGCCAGGGGCACCGGCAGGGCGCCGCCGGCCGCATCCAGGCCGGCATTGAAGAACTCCACGTTCCCCATGACGTCCAGGATGAGGAAGTCCTCCTTGTCCGCGCCGGGCCCGTGCAGCTCCGGCCGCAACCGCGTCCCGCGGCCCACCATCTGCCAGAACTTCGCCTTGGAGAAGACGGGCTTGAAGAAGACCAGGTTCTCCACGTCCGGCACGTCGATGCCCGTGTCCAGCATGTCCACGCTGATGGCGATCTGCGCGGTCTTGAGCTCCTTGCCCGGCCGGTACGGGCGCGAGAACTCGTCGATGAGCTCCTGCGCGCGGGAGGAACGGTAGGTGATGACGCTGGCCAGGTGCCCCTTGTACTGCGGGTACTGCCGGTCCAGGCGGGTCTTGATGAAGTCGGCGTGCTCCTGGTTGCGGGCGAACACGATGGTCTTGCCGATGAGGTTGCCGCCCTCGACCTTGTGCCCGTGCTCCATGAGCGCGGCGATGACGTGGTCAACCGTGGACTCGTTGAAGAGCCAACGGTTGAGCTCGGAGGCGCCCACTTCCTCCGGGATCTCGCCCTCGGTGTCCCAGTCCTTCTCGTCCCACTGCTCGCGCTCGGCCTCGGTGAGCTCCTCGTAGCGCGCGCCCTCCCGCGTGAAGCGCGTGCTCATGGCGAGCACGCGCGGCGGGACCAGGTAGCCGTCCGCCACGGCCTCGGAGAGCTCGTAGCCGGAGGTCGGGTTGTTGTCCTCGATGCCGAACAGCCCGTAGGTGTTGCGGTCGATCTCGTCATGCGGCGTGGCCGTCAGCCCCACCACGAGGGCGTCGAAGTACTGGAAGATCTGCCGGTACTTGAGGTAAATGGAGCGGTGCGCCTCGTCCACGACGATGAGGTCGTAGTAGCCCACGCCGCGCCAGTCCGCGCCGCTCAGTTTCCCCTCGCTGGAGGCGTCGATGACGTTCATGATGGTCGGATAGGTGGCCAGATGCAGGCGGCTGGAGGCCAGGTCCGCGGGGTCGGACTGCCCGACGACGGCCGGTGACGAGTTCTCCAGCGCGTCCGCGAAGGCGCGGGCGGCCTGGGTGACGAGGGCCGTGCGGTCGGCCAGGAAGAGGACCCGTTTGACCCAGCGCGCGTCCTGCAAGAGCTTGGTCAGGGCGATGACCGTGCGGGTCTTGCCCGTGCCGGTGGCCATAACGAGCAGCGCCTTGCGACGCCTGGCCGAGGTGCCGTGGGCGGCGTCGGGCAGGGGCGCCGGGTCGAAGGCCTCGGCGACGGCGCGGAGGGCGCGCTGCTGGTACGGGCGGTCGGCGATGCCGGCGGGGAGGGGCTGGGTGGCCAGTGGCCTGGCGTCCTCGCGCCGGTCCATCATGAGCTGGAGTTCGTCCCGCGTGTGGAAACCGAGGACCTCGCGTTCGGGGTAGCGGGCGTCGTCCCAGAGCCAGTGACGCGCGCCGTTGGTGAAATAGATGAGGGGGCGGCGGCCGTAGCCACGCTCGATCGAGTCGGCGTACATGCGCGCCTGGTCCCGCCCGGCCTGGGCGTCCTTGGCCACTCGTTTGGCCTCGATGACGGCTAGCGGCAGGCCGTCGTCGCCCCAGAGGACGTAGTCCACGCGGCCGCGGCGGGTGTATGTGCCGTCCGACGCCAGGAGGGTGTCCACCGCGAACTCCCGCACGCGGGGCGCATCCGGGTTCCAGCCCGCCTCGCGGAGGTAGAGGTCGATGAATTCGCGGGTGGCGGCCTCGGTGTAGTCCACCTCGTCGGGGATGCGGGCGGCCTCCGCCGTGGCGCGGTCCACCTGCGCCCGGAGCTCGGCGAGCTGGCGCTCCATGTCCTCGGTCCGGGCTCGGGCGGCCGCGAGCTCCGCGTCCTTGGCGGCGAGGTCCTGCGTCAGCTGGGCGCGCTCGGCGGCGCTCAGCTGCGGTTCGGCGCTGCGTTGCGGCAGCAGGGTGGGGTCGAAGCGCACGCCGGGGAGCGGGCGGGAAGCGGCGTCCGCGGCGTAGCGGCGGGCCAGCCAGAGGCAGACCTGCCACAGGTTGACCAGGTTCTGCAGGGCGGCGCGGCCCGGGATGGCGGAGGTGCCGTGGACGGCGTTGTTCGTGTCCTTGCGGATGCGGTGCATCAGCTCCAGGACGGGGGCCTGGACCGTGCGCTCGAAGCTGGGTGCCGTGAGGCGGTTGTTGAGGGAGTCCTGGAGCGGCCGCTCGAGGGCGCGATCGGCGCGGAACATCCAGTCGACCAGGGCCTCGAGTGCCCTGCGGGCGTACACCTGGGAGGTGCGCGAGTCTGTGAGGGCGTAGCCCTCGGCCTTGGCGGCCTCCCTCAGGACGGCGTCCCACGGCCCGCGCAGGAAGGCGAAGTTGCTCGCGGTATGGCCCGCAGCCGTGCCGACCGCGGGTGCGCCCTTCGCCATGCGTTCCCTCCTGGGGGCTCGTCGCGTGCCCGGAAAACATCCGGGAATGCCTCGGTTCACAGCGTAGCGGGAGGCGGCGACGGTGCCGTCAGCGCCCCTGTAGCGTTTCAGCATGAGCGCACGGAGATTCGACGGTTCCTCCTTCGGCCTGGGAGGCTCGGGACGGCCCGGCCTGCCGGAGATCGTCCACACGCCCGGCATGGCGGCGGAGATCATGGGCCAGCTCAAGCCGCTGCTCGCCGCGGAGGGAGTGGACCTGGACAACCTCACGGAGGACATGGACCTGGACCGGCTCAATGCCGCCATGGCCTCCGCAGCCGAGCGGTACAACATGGAGCTGTCCACGCCCGTCGGCGCCGCCCGAGAGCGCGCGCTCCGGGTGCTCAACCGCGCCGCCGTGGCCTTCGCGGCCGGGGAGTCGGCCGACGGCCTCGCCACTCTCGAGGAAGCCGGCCCCGAACCGACCGACACCGCGCCCTCGGTGGCGCACGTGACGGGCGTGGCCCTCGGTGCGCTGGACACGTGGTTCACGGACCCGACCCTCAAGGAGGCCCTGCACTCCGTGCGGATTCCGGCCCTCGAGGACGGCCATCGGATCGCTGCGGCACACATCGTGCTGGATGCGCGTTCCGGTTCCGCGAGCGCCGACAGCACGCTGTTGACCGTCCGCCACGGCGGCCCGGCCGTGCAGGTGGGGGCGGCGCTCGCCGTCGCTGCGGCGCTGGAGGCCCTTGCCCTGCACGACGACGTGTCCGTCGCCGTCGCCGCCGAACGTCACCTGGGCGGCACGGCCACCCCGGGGACGGCGGCGACCGGGGGCGGGGGCGCGCGGAGGCCCTCCGGCAAGCAGGCCCGGAAGGCCAGGAAGCAGGCCAAGCACCGCACGCTGCTGCGCATCGACGATGCCCTGCTCAAGAACACCACGGTCTGGTTCGCCCGCCACCGCATCTCAGAGCGCGCGGTGGTGGACATGTTCTCCGACAACCTGTTCCGCGTGTTCGAGACCTCCCGCATGGCCGGGCTGAACCTGGACGAGCCGCAGGACGCGATGACCCTGATCGGCCTGTTCTTCGCCGCCATGGATCCGTCCGACAAGATGCAGGACCGCCTGCTCAACGCCCTGGCCTTCTACGTGCAGTACCGGGAGTCCGAGTCCGGGCCGGATTCGGAGTGGTACGAGGTGGACGAGATCCTCGAGGAGGCCCAGCGCGCGGCGGAGGGGGACCCCGACGAGGATGAGGACCCGTACGACGACCGCTTCGAGGACGACGGTTTCGACGACGGCTGGGCGGACGACGAGCTTCCGGAACTGACGTGGGATCCGGACGCCGCGGCGGCCCTGCTCGGCGCGAAGACCCCGGCCCAGCAGGCCGCGGAACTCGTGGAGGCGACGGCCGCGCTCAAGGCGGTCAGCGGCGTCGGGCAGCTGCTGGGATGGATCGGCACCAGCCGCCAGCTCACCGCCACGGGCGGGGTGCGCCGGAGCGACATCGGCACGGTGGCGGGTTTCCTGGGGTTGGACGTGGTCGGGGCGGCGAGCACCGGTTTCCCGGACGAGAGCTCCCGCCGCGTCCAGAGCATGTGGGACGTGGAGGTGCTCGCCGTGTGGTGGAACGTGCTGCTCGGCGAGGGCGTCCTGGAGGCCTCGCCCTCGCGGGTGCGGCCAGGGAACGCCGCCCAGGACTGGATCGACGGTCCGGGGTACGCGGAGATCGCGGAGTTGCTGGGCGGCCTGGTGGTGGACGCCGTGCTGCCGTCGCTCGCGGACGAGGACGAGGCTCACGCGTGGAACGAGGACTCCGCCGTGTTGGTGCTGAACGCGCTGGGTGCCGCGCTGCTGGAGGGCGGCGGCACCGTTCGGGACGAGGAAGGGCGGTCCCTGATCACTCGCGTCGATGCGGCCCGTCGCGTGCGCACGCTCGCGGGGTTGGGGATCGTGGAGCTGTCCGACGACGGCGTGGTGACGATCCAGGAAGCCTTGCGTCCGCTGGTGCTCCAGTCCTGCCGCGAGGTGCTCTTCATGCTGGAAGCGGGCGTGTAGTGGGTCCGCCGTGCGACGACGAGGTGTGATCGCGGCGGCGCGGGAGGCGGAGCGGCAGAAGCTCAGCGCGTTCATCGACTTCGATCGGGCCGTCTGGGACCCGTCCGATCCGCGACGCTTCCGCCCCGGTTTCGCTGCCCCCGACCACCTTCACCCGAACGACGCCGGCCACGAGGCCATGGGCGTTGCCGTGAAGCTGAACGATCTGGAGTGCCATCGGAAGTAGGGCAGCTGTGGGCGTCAGTCCTCGCTCCGCGGGGAGTCGTCCCGTGGTGACCAGGGTTCGCCGGGGTGGAAGTGGCGGAGTTGGTGGGGGTTGTCGTGGTGGAGGATTCTCTGTTCGCGGCGCTGGGCGAGGGCGGTGTCGCGGGTTTGGGCGCGCTGGGCTCGGTGGGTCGCGTTGCGTTGGCGGTGCCAGTGTCGGGTTGCGGGGTCTGGTGGGGTGGTGTGGGTTTGTCCGCCGGGGGTGATGGTCTGGGTGGAGCCGTCTTCGTGGTGGATGGTGATGACGTGGTCGAGTTCTTTGGTGAGGTTGCAGTGGCGGCAGAGGCCTTGGGCGTTGTCTGCGGTGGTGGGCCCACCTTGGTGGTGGGGGTGGATGTGGTCGATGTCGCGGATGGGGGCGCCGCAGTAGGGGCCTTGGCAGGTGTCGTCGCGGGTGCGGATGAAGTGGGCCAGGCCGGGTGGGAAGGTGCGGGCTTTTGATTCCATGGCGACGAGGTTTTTGGTGTCGGGGTCCTGCCATACGCGCAGCAGGGTGACGATGGGCGCCCAGGGGGTGCCTTTGAAGGCTTGTTCTTGGTGATCGAGTTCTGCTGCGATGGCGTCTTTGATGAGGTGTCGGGCGGCGTCGGCGGGGACGGGGCCGTGCCCGACCCAGTGGGCGGGTTCGGTGCCGTTCCTGAAGAGGGTGGTGTCAGTGATGACGAGTTGGATCTCCAGGCGAGGGGCCGTGTCGCGTGTTGTGTCCTGCTGCGTCGTCGGTTCGGGGGAGTGCTCTGGGCGGGCGCCGACGTTCGTGACGGTGGTGCCGTTGAGTTCGGTGAGGTGCTTCAGGAGGGCTTCGGTGAGGGTGTCGGCTTTGATGTGGGCGAGGGGGCGGGGGTCGCCGTTTCTTTTCATGCGGGCGGCGTGGGCGCGCAGTCCGGTTTCGATGGCGATGCCCTCGGTTTGGGGGAGGGTGCCGGTGAGGGTCATGGTGCCGTCTTCGTCGGGGCGCAGGGTGACGTAGCGGTGTTCGTGGGCTTCGTTCCAGCGTTTGGAGGCGACGTTTTCGTCGATTTCGTAGCAGGCAGCGCGGATGAGGTTCCGGGCCTCGGTGTCACCGAGGAGGGGAAGGTCGGGGGCGAGGGCTTGATCGACTTCGCGGCGGTCGCCGTGGGTGAGGCACGTGGTCTCCCTCAGCAACAGGTCCAGGCGGGTCGGGTTCATGGCCCCGCTGTTCACGTGGGCGAGCGCGTCCGGGTACTGGGTGGTGGCTTTGCGGGCGTTGCGGGTGAAGTCGGAGGCCTTGGACGGGGAAATTTTCAGGGCGATGCCGAGGTCGAGGACGACGGATTGGTGCGCGCTCATGGTGTGGCGTTCCTGGCGCTCCGCGGGGGCGTCGGCCTCGGTGGGGTGGTCCAGGCGGTGTTCGGCGCGGCGCAGGGTTTCCAGGGTGTTGGTGGCGCGGATCTGCAGCCCGGCGAGGGCGTTGCGGAGTTTCTCTGCGGTGGCGATCAACGCGGTGACCTCCTGGTCCACGACGGTGATCTGTTCCCGGGTGGGTTCGAGGACGGTGCCCAGGCTGGTCAGGAGCGTGTTCAGCTCGGCGGGAGCCTGCACGGCGGCCGCGCCGGGTGAAGCCATGCGCACGCGTTCGAGGAAGGCGGTGAGTTCCGCGTTTCCGAGTGCTGGTGTGGCCTCCATGAATCAATCGTACGCGTTTACGAATAGGGATCAATAGATACCGAGAAGTAATATCTGGTTTTCGCGTAGAAGATACCCGCAGGTGTGGTTCCTCGATGTGCTATCCACAGGTGAATGCGTGAGGTCTTGACTTCAATGCCTGAGTTCCTTCAGTCGAAGAAGTCCTCGTCGATCTCCACGACCTCGTACGTGGTCTTCACCTGCGCGCCCACCTTGTATTTGAGCATGAGGTTCACCAGGCGCTGCCCGTCGATGAGGATGACGCGCTGCGGGATGCCGGCGGCATAGTCGCGGGCGTGCCGGGTGAAGGAGCTCGTCGTGATGAAGACGCCGCGGCTGGCACCCACGCCGGCCAACGCGCCGACGAACGCCTGGATGACCTCGCGGCCAATCGTATTGGTCTCCGCATAGCGCTTGGCCTGCACGTAGACCTGGTCCAAGCCCAACGCATCCTGGTCGATCACGCCGTCCACGCCGCCGTCAGCCGTGCCACCGATCCGCTTGCCGCGCTGCTCTGCGCCGCCGTAGCCCATGGCGAGCAGGAGCTTGACGACGGCGTCCTCGAAGAAGTCCGGGTGGGACTCCCGTAGCCGCGTCAGGAGTTCCCCGCCGACGAGCCCGTTGAGCTGCGCGACCGCCGTGTCGATCTGCTCGTCCGGGCTCTCCTCGGAGACCGCCGTAGTGGCGGGGGACTGGGCCACGGTGCCCGACGCCGCGGGGCTAGCCTGGGTGCCGTTCGTCGCCGGGGTCTCCCAGTCGGCATCGAAGAGCGCGCGGGCCTGCGCGTACGTCGTGATGCCGAGCGGATTGGCGGAGCGCCAGGTGCGGCCCTTCTCCGTGATGCGGTGGACGCCGCGAGCGACGGCCTCGATGTAGCCGGACTTGGCGAGGTGGGTGACGGCCCAACTGGAGCGGTCGTCTACGCGGCGCGTGCCGGACGGGACCGTCGACGTGAGAACGTCCTCGCTGAGGTTCATGCTCGCGATGGCGTCCGCACGGGCGTCGCGGTTACGGCGAGGCTCGCCGCCCGCGAGGGCATCCAGCACCGGCCCGACGAACGCGGGCCACGGCGGGACGAGTGCTTCTTCAGGCGTGGCGGTCACAATTCCCCCTTGAAGGCGCGGTCGGCAAGTGAAGTATTGAGATCCCGAAGGGCACAGACGCTCTGGGAGACGTAAGTCTCGTGTCGGCGGATGGCCTGCAATTGTTCTACGAATCGGCGCTGAAGATCGATCGGAGGAACGGCAATCCTCATCGCCTGCACCTCCTTGGCGTTGATGTTCGCCATGCCGACGATTGTCTTGCACATGGACTTCAGCACCGTTTTCGTGTCCGGCATGTTGAACCAGGACGCAAGGAATGTGGCGTTTAGGGTGTCTGTGGTGCGCAACCGAATGAGGTATCCGGCAAAACTCATCGGATTGTCGCGGTCATAGACCGTGGTCTTTCCGACCAAATCGGGGCTATTGGTGCGGTTGAACAGCACGTCGCCTCGGACCACGTCATATTTTCGAGCGGTCTCTGCGTCGACGTACTTGAGGTCGTTCACATCCAGTCGGCCGCTATACGTCACGTTGCCCATGCGCAGAACGGGCACGTCACCCTCGAGTGTGGCTTTGGCTGAGGTGCCGTATTGAGCGCTGACGAGTAGATCTCCCAGTGGTCTCTCCGGAAAGTTCTCGCGCATACGAGAAGGCCGCCCGAAGAAGGACGTAAAGGTTGCTTGCTCCAGTTCCGTGATTCGATCAACGTGGGATTGGGCGCTGGCTTCCAACGTAGCGGCGCGGTCGAGGAGATCGGCGATGCGGCGTTGCTCCTCCAGCGGCGGGAGCGGGGCCTTGAGCCCCAGGAAAGCATCTTCGCTGACGCGTTGACGGTTGGTGGCCCCGAATGCGAGTTTGCGCTGAATCTCCTCGGCGAGCTTGGGGTGCTTGAAGTAGTGCGACCAGTACCGGACGTCGACGAGTGATTCATCGATCTCAAAGACCGGGAAGTCCTTGGAGACCACGGCGTCGTGGAGGAGTTCAGGAACGATGGCGAATGCGCCATTGCGAGCATCAATGCGCGAGTACACGAAGTCACCAGTGCACAGGCGGTAGCCGGTGAATTTAGCGGGAGTCTTCCCGGCTCCGATCTTGCGCGGGACCATGCCGCCACCGCGGAGCTTGATGGTGGCAAACCGTTCGGTCTCGGGGTGGTCGATTCGTTCGGATTGGGTCCGTTGGTTGAGGAACTCTCCCAGCGCCACCATCCTCACGAGAGCAGTCCCTTCAACTCGGCCAGGCCCGTGGCGATCTCCTTCTCAAGTTCTTCGAGCTCGGCGATGATCTCCAGCGGGTCGCGGTGCTGCACCTCCGCGTACTCGATCTCCTTGTACCTGTTGATCGAGAGGTCGTAGCCGTTCTCCACGATCTCTGCCTTGGGTACCACGAAGGACCGCTCGGTGCGGGCACGCCCGCGCTCGGTGGCCGTGGCCTCGGCGTCGCCGCCGTGCAACGCCTCCCAGCGCTCCAGCACGGTAGGCAGGTCGTTCGCCTCGACCGGCGTGCGCTTGTCGTCGAGCGAGAAGCCGTCGGCGGTCACGTCGAAGAACCACACTTCGTCGGTGCCGCCGGAGTCGGTGCGGGAGAAGAACAAGATGGCCGTGGAGACTCCGGCGTAGGGCTTGAACACGCCGGACGGCAACGACACGACGGCCTCGAGCTGCTGGTTCTGAACCAACTCCTTGCGCAGGGACTGGTGGGCTTTGGTGGAACCGAACAACACGCCGTCGGGCACAATGACGGCGGCCCTGCCGCCCACCTTGAGCAGCCGCAGGAACAGCGCCATGAACAGCAGCTCCGTCTTGCGGGTGTCCGCGATCTGCAGCAACGCGCGGGAGGTGTTCTCCTTGTCCAGGCTGCCCGCGAAGGGCGGGTTGGCCAGGATCAGGTCGTACTTGTCGATGTCGGCGGAGTGGACCTCGGACAAGGAGTCTCGGCGCTCCAACACGGGGTTCTCGATGCCGTGCTGCATCAGGTTCATGGCGCCGATGCGCATCATGGTGCGGTCGGTGTCGAAGCCGTGGAACTGCTCGGAGCTGAAGAAGGCCTTGGCCTCCGGCTCGAAGAACAGATCCGGGTTCTTCTCACGCAGGTACTCACCGGCCTCCATGAGGAAGCCGGCGGTGCCAGCGGCCGGGTCGCAGATGGCCTCCATGGGCTGCGGCCTGCGCATCTTCACCATGAGCTCGATGACGTGGCGCGGCGTGCGGAACTGGCCGTTGGTGCCGGAGGTGGCGAGTTTGCCGAGCATGTACTCGTAGAGGTCGCCGTTGGTGTCGCGGTCCTGCGTGGGGATGGTGTCCAGCAGGTCGATGGCTTTCTGCAGCAGGTGCGCCTCCGGGATGGTGAAGCGCGCGTCCTGCATGAGAGCCGTGTAGGAGGATTCGTGGCCGGCCTGCGTGCGCGTCAGCTCCTCCTTGAGGAACGGGAAGACCGACTCCGTGAAGATGGCGAATTGCTCGTCCTTGGACAGGTTGCGCAAACGTCCCCAGCGCAGGTCCCGGTAGGCGCGACCGAAGCGGTCCTCACCGTCGGGGAAGATCGGGTTGATGACGGGGCGGCCGGTGGCCCGCGAGGCACGTTCCTTCTTGCGTTGTTCCTCGTCGAGGCGCTTGAGGAAGAGCAGATAGGTGATCTGCTCAATGACCTCGATGGGGTTGGAGATGCCGCCGGACCAGAAGGCGTTCCAGACGGCGTCGACCTGGCTCTTGAGGGTTCCCGTAATCACCCAGTGAGTTTATTCGGTGGGGGCGACGGTTCGGTGAGCGGGCCCCGCGCCGGACGCGAGCTCGCTTCGAGCTTGGAATGGAAGAATGTCCGCTGTCAGTGCTCCCACAGGGTGGCGATGGGGAGCGCCCACAGCCGGTCGCCGAACGGAACCGCTCGGGTTCCCGTGTAGAGCACGGCTCCCGCGATGAACCGGTCGCCGACCTTGTCGCGGAGGAATTTCAGACCCTTGAAGTCGTTGGCGCCCACCGTGGTCGCGGCTTTGACCTCAAGCCCCACCAACGTGCGGCGCCGGTCCTCCAACACGATGTCCACCTCGTGACCGTGGTTGTCCCGAAAGTGCGAAAGGGCGAACCTCTTGCCCGACCAGGAACGTTGCTTGGACAGTTCACTGGTCACGAAACCTTCCAACAACCCGCCCGTGATCGATGAGGAGACGTCCCGTTCCATGCCGTCAGCATCGATGTCCCCCAGATGGGCCGCGAGACCGGTGTCCGCCAGCATCACCTTGGCCGCCTGCACGGCGCGTTTCGCGATGTCGTTGGACCAACCGGGGAGCTGGCGGATGAGAAACACCGAACTGAGGGCGCGCAGATAGCTGGGGATGGTGCGGGCCGGGATGTCGACGTCCTGCGCGGCGCGAGCCATCACGAATTCGCTCGCGTTGCGTGCCGCGATCAGGTCGAGGAGTGGGAACAGGCGATCCGGGTGGGCGATTCCCGTGATGTCTGCTGTGTCCTTGGAGAGAACACGGTCCACGTAGTTGTCCAGCCAACGGGTACGGGATCGGGTCGATGCCGTTCGCAGCTCGGGGAACGTCGGGGACACGGAGAGCTCAAGGTAGTCCCTCCTGCTCGGAGAGTGCACCGTGGACGGTGTTCCCGTCGAGGGCAAGCGCCACATCCACGACGCGAAGTCCTCCACCGTCCCGGCGAGTTCCCCCTGGCTGAACCCCTCCAGATGAATGGTTTGGGCTCGCCCGGCCAGGGATTCCTGCGAGCCTTTGACGGAAAGCAGGTCTGCGGAGCCCGTCACGATGAAGCGTCCGGGTCGCTTGTCGTCATCCACGGCGGCTTTGAGCGAGGTCAGGAGTGCGGGGACGCGCTGGATCTCGTCGATGGCGAGGGTGCCCTGGGGATATTGGCGGGCGAATCCGTCCGGGTCGCTCTCCGCGGCGGCACGGTCCACTGCGGAGTCAAGGTTGATGAACAGGGAATCGCGTTCGTTAGAGAGGCTGTGCATCAATGTGCTCTTGCCCACCTGCCGCGCTCCGCTGATCACGGTGATGGGCGTGTCTGTCAGAGTTTCCTTGGCCACGTCGGTGACGTTTCGGCGGATCAGCGGCGCGTTCATAGAGATCAGTCTAGGTGTTTTTCGCCGATCCGCCGGGGTCTCGTTGCCGATCCGCCGGGCCTGCTCTGCCGATTCGCCGAGGTCTCGTCGCCGATCCGCCGGATGGGCCGGCCGCGTCGGCGCTCTCCTTCCGTCCGCTGACGCGGGTGCAGGGATGGATCCGGGTGCTGGCACCCTTCGGCCTCCGCGGTCCCGGCGCCCGGGTCTACGCACCCCGGATATCGACGAGCACGATCTCGCCGCGACCATCTCGCACCTGATGGGGTGACCTGGAGGGGCGTCGCGTGGTCCTCGTACCCCAGGGGACCGCGGGCGGCGAGCAACCGCTCGAGGTGCCCGACGTCCCTGGTGCACTGTGCGCGCACCACAGGGTTCTCCATGCGACTCTGAGGTAAGGGGATCGTCGGCCCGGCACGCGGCGGGCCCCGCACATCCTGTGTGTGCGGGGCCTGCTCGCCGCTGGGCTCAGGCTGCCTGGGACTCGCCGTCCTCCAGCACCCACGTCGGGCGGACGTAGTGGCACGTGTACCCCGAGGGGCGTGCCTGCAGGTAGCCCTGGTGCTCCGGCTCCGCCTCCCAGAACGGGGTGGGATCCTCCACCGCCGTCACCACTCGGCCGGGCCACTTCCCGGACGCGTCCACGTCCGCGATGGTGGCCCGCGCCGTTTCCCGCTGCTCCGGGGTGAGCGGGAAGATCGCCGAACGATAGCTGCTCCCGCGGTCGTTGCCCTGCCGGTTCAGCGTGGTCGGGTCATGCACCTGGAAGAAGAACTCCAGGACCCGGCGGTAGGAGGTGGCGTTCGGGTCGAAGAGGATCTCCAACGCCTCCGCGTGATCGCCGTGGCGGAAGTAGCTCGCGTTCGGCGAGGAACCGCCCGTGTAGCCCACGCGCGTGGCGAGCACGCCCGGCTGCCGCCGGAAGAGCTCCTCCAGGCCCCAGAAGCAGCCGCCCGCCAGGACGGCCGTCTCCAGCCCGGGGACGCGGGTGATGGTGCCGGTGTCCTGCTGGGTGCTCATGCGTCCTCCTCGGTGGTGGTGGCGTCGTCGGGCACTTTGGTGTCCTCCGCGAAGAGCGGCAGGAACTCGCCGTAGCCCTGGGACTCCAGCTCCGCGACGGGCACGAAGCGCAGCGAGGCCGAGTTCAGGCAGTATCGCAGCCCCCCGGCCTCCCGCGGGCCATCCGTGAACACGTGGCCCAGGTGGCTGTCCGCTCCGCTGGAGCGTACCTCCGTGCGGACCATGCCCAGGGACCTGTCCGACTCCTCGTTCACGGCGTGCGGCGTCAGCGGACGCGTGAAGCTGGGCCATCCGGTGCCGGAGTCGAACTTGTCCAGGGAGGAGAAGAGCGGCTGTCCGGAGACCACGTCCACGTAGATGCCCGCCTCGTGGTGGTCCCAGTAGGCGTTGTGGAACGGCGGCTCCGTGCCGCACTGCTGCGTCACCTTGTACTGCATCCGGTCCAGGCCACTCACGGCCTCCGCGGTCCTGGTGAACAACTGGGTCATGATTGCTCTCCTTCGCATCCTTCGGCGGGCGGTCCGGCCGCCCGCTCTGCCGGCGGCCTCCGGAGGGATCCACCGACACCCCATGAGTGTCGGGCGGTGGGCGGGTCTTACCGGTGTGTTGCGGGAGGAGCTGCGAAGGAGCGGCACGACGGCGCGTGGCGGCGTCGGGAGCGATGGCGCGTGGCGTCAGGACGCGGTGTCTGGGCGCGCCTCCTCCCTCAGCAACGCCACCAGACCGCGCACGTCCTCCGCGCACGGCCCGCACGCGGCCAGATGCGCCGCGACGCCGGGGAAGCGGGAGCGTGCGTCCGCGCCCTGCGTCACCAGCTCCGCGTACACATGCATGATCCTGACGGCCTCATCGCACCCCACGTCCCGGGGGTCGGTGGCGAGGAAGGCCTCGAACTGCTGCCACCACACGCTCATGGCTTGGTCACCTTGGCCCTTCCCGTCCGGCCGGGGGCTCCCCCGTCCAGTAGTCCCTGGGCATCCAGGGCGGCACGCAGTTTCTTCCGCGCGTCGAACATCGTCTTGTAGACCGCGCCCAGGCTGGTGCCCAGGCGTGCGGCGAGTGCGTCCGTCGGCTCGCCATGCACCACCGAGGCCACGAACAGCTCCCGCTGGCGCGGCGTCAGGGACTCCCGCACGGCGGCGCGCACCGCAGACACCAACTCCCGCTGCTGTGCGGACTCCTCCGGGCCGTCGCCAAAGCGTTCCGGCAGACGCTCCCAGTCCTCCGCCTCCAGCGGCATGGCAGCGGACGCCAGCGCTGCGCGGCGCCGCGCCAGCTTGTTGGAGACCTCCAGAATGGCGAAACGGTACACCCACGTGGTGAACCGGCTCTCGCCACGGAAGTCCTCCAGCCGGCGCAGCACCGACACCATCGCGTCGTTCGCCGACTGGTACGCCAGTTCTTCCAGGTCCGGCCCCTCCAGACGCGCGCTCGCCGCGCGGCGGTGGGCTTCCTTGAAGGATGCTTTCACCAGAAGGGCGTGCAGGCGCGCCTCCGCTTCCTGGCGCACGGCGCCGTCGCCGCGCAGTCCGCGCAACCACTCCTCAGAATCCGGGTCCATGCCGGTCCGTTCGATCAGTGCCGGGGCTCTCCCCGGCGGGGGGTGGGGCGACGCCCCACCCCACCTTAGGCCTGGGCGGCGACGGCCGCGCGGACCTCGTCCATGTTCAGGCCCACGACCTCCTGGAGTACCTGCTCCAGCGCCGCGGACGGCAGCGCGCCCGCCTGGCTGAAGACCAGGATCCCGTCGCGGAAGGCCACGAGCGTGGGAATCGAACTGATGCCTGCCGCCGCGGCGACGGACGGCACGGCCTCCGTGTCCAGCTTGGCGTGCACCACGCCGGGGTGGCGCTCCGAGGACGCCTCGAAGATCGGCCCGAACTGGCGGCAGGGCCCGCACCATGGTGCCCAGAAGTCCACCAGGACGATCGGGTTGTCCTTGACGGTTGCCTCGAAGGTGGCCTCGGTCAGGTCGACGGTGCTCACGGTGTTCCTCTCCCGCTGATGGTCCGCGGCTCATCGGCCGCGGGCGGCTCCAACGGCCGCACACCCCATGAGTGTCGGCGGGAGACACCGCCTTACCTTGAGGGTCGGGGTTGCAGGATCGGCCTCTCGTCGCCTGCCGCTGTCTTCACCGGGCAAGCGGCGCCGAGGCTTTCAAGACGATTTTTTGCGAAATGATCTTTTCGCGGGTTTGTATGCACTGGCTCGTATGCCTCACCCAAACGATGAAAGCGGAAGTGCCTGCGATGTCGGTGACATCGCAGGCACTTCCGGTTGTTCTCCTGGGAAGGGTAACTAATTACCCGTCCAGGTCAGTGCTTGCGCCTCATGCGCCGGGAGGACAAAAGCACGATGCCCAATCCACTGAGTAGCGCAGCAGATCCGATCAACAATCCCGGTACTCGGGCACCAGTGGAGGCCAGAGGCCCTGGGGCTTCAGTGGTACCGGTTGGAATCGCCACTGCGTGCGAATCAGTTGGCTTTCCTGCCGTTGTCGTCGGGGACGCCGTGTTCTCCGTGGGGACGCTCGTGGTGCCGGGCGCAGACGAACTGACGGCCGGCGAAGACGGCGCAGCAGGCGACGACGGGGTGGCCGGCGTCGGTGTGGGCGTGTCAGACGGCTTGGGGGTGGTGGGTTGCTCGTCGACGGTGACGGATTGGTTGGCGTCGTTGATGTCTTCGTGGGTGGCGATGGCGTCGCCGGTGGTGGTGGTGCCGGTGAAGACGGATTCGAAGGCGACCAGGGTGGTCTTTTCGAAGCCGGTGGGGACCTGGAATGTGACTTCCACGGTGCCGTCGGCTGTGTCGGGGGTGAACGTGGTGGTGCCCTTGATTCCGGTGGCGGTGCCGTCGGATTTGCGCATCAGTTCACCGGAGACCGTGTATTCGGTGCCGGGCTTGAGGTTTTGGTAGGCGACGGTGTCGGTGAGGGTGCCGCCGTTCCAGACCAGGTTGTGGTCCTGGTCGGCGTCGTCGAGCAGGGTGGTTCCGATGACCGGCTTGGGGGTGGTGGGCGCTGCGTCCCATGAGACGGAGACCTGCGAATCGGTGGTGGTGTTCTCTCCCGCCACCAGGATGATCGACTGTGCATGGTCTGCGGTCGTCGGTGTCGATCCGACGGAAGTGGGGACCGAAATGATCTTTCCGGTCGCGTTGGATCCCTTCACCGACGCGTTCAAAGTTGCGTCACCTGCAGATTCGGTGGCCCGCAGATCCAAGAAGAGCTGTTCGCCGTCCACTACATGATGAAGGTCTACTGCGTCGCCCTGCGCGTCCGTCACGGCGATATCAGGTTCGACGTTGACTTCAGCGTCGTCTTGGTTGGTGTGGACGGTGAAGGGACCGGCGAGTGTCCCGGCTTCGACAGCCGTGGACGGCTTGTCAATAGAGACGGTGATAGGAGACGGCGCCGGCGTGGAGCCCGCGTTGTCCTTCGCTCCTTGGACTAAATACTTATATACCGCTTCGGACGCCGGAGTCTCCCACGGCCAGTCGGCGTCGTAGTTTAGTTCCGTGAAACGCCAGATTGCATACGTGGTACCCTCGGCAACGTCGTTCAATGAGAGGGAAGATATACCTGTTGCGGCACCGAGATCATCGAGTGAAACGGCTGGGTATGAGTGGCCAATTATCCAGAGGACTTTGGCTTGAACGTCCGGGGAATTGGTAAAGTAGTTGTCCCCGACAAAACTTGAGAGATCGCCGACATACCCGGGTACATTATGGTCGGCGGACACGTCGTGCTCGATGCAGTAAGCCCAGAAATCTGGATCACCAGGATTGTTGATGTCCCCGGGCTTCTGGTTGTAGATGCTGAATACTCCGGTCCCCCCGTATCCTGCGGAATTCCCCACCCACACCGTGTCGCCGACCGGTGCGGCGGCGTGCGCCGGCGCGGCGAGGGCTGGCAGTAGCGCAACGGCCAGAGCGGCTGCGGCAAGTGAGAGCCGTGGTCTCCTTTGGAGTTTCGCTATCGGTAGATGTTCTCTTATGAAACCCTCAGTCCTTCACCACGCACGGTGGTTCTCGAGTGACCCGTCAGGATGCGTTCAGCACCTCTTGGAATCGTTCCATGAGTGCTCCATGTTTGAGGTCCTCTGTATGGGGGTCAATGGTGGGAGAACGGGCTGACGTAAGTCGTGCGTTGATCCGCCCTGAGGTGTGCGTAGGCGTGGTCCGCTGCTGAAATTCGATCTGTAACAGTGTGCTGCAGCCTCGAAAGGCGACATGGACACCTTGGTAACCCAAGAATTCGGTGATGACCGTCCGCCCCGGAATCCTATGCTCTTGCGCAGGCGAGCGGATTCGCCAAAGGGCGGGCTCCCCTCCGGGAGCCCGCCCTTCTCAGACTGGTGTTACTCAGTGCTGGCGACGGCGTCGAGTTACCACGATTGCCACGGCACCTGCGGCAAGCATGGCCATACCGGCAACTGCAGCAGCCATCGTGAGACGCTGAACACCGGTGTTGGCCAGGTGTCCCGTCGCCTCAGGCGTAGATGTCGCAGCGCTCGGGGAAGCGACCGGCGTGGTGGGCGCCGGTGTCTCCGGCATCGGAGCGTCGTTGTCGGCCTTGGGGGCGTCGAGGTAGGTCACCGTGATGGTGGCGCCGGTGCTCTGGCCGTCCTTGTCCTCGGCGGTGTACTTCACCGGGGTCGGGTTGCCGGTGAAGCCCTTTTCGG